>Ga0255343_1000646_pt1 | contig 52835 bp, 50 predicted proteins | sample wastewater_treat_4_FD_192413 | JGI IMG/M metagenome (GOLD analysis project Ga0255343, IMG submission 192413) | Wastewater microbial communities from Lulu Island WWTP, Vancouver, Canada - plant16 | ecosystem: Engineered > WWTP > Wastewater > Unclassified | place: Canada: Vancouver, British... | reverse complement strand
CTATAAAAAAGTAATAGAACAGGCAAAGACAGACCTGCCAAAAATAGACAAAAGTGAATTTGATCTACAGTTCCTTGCAAGAATTACTCAGATAATACTTTTAAGCACAGGACTTCTTGAGGCAATAGATCCCATTGGGATAGAACCATCTAAATTAGCTAGATATGTTCTTTCTCTTTTTGCAGAGGAATCGAGTAGAGCTGAGTGATTATTTCACTCACAATCCTCTCTTTTTGACGCATTCAGACTCAGGTATCGTCACTATCATTCGGGGCTTCACCCTTTCTTCCTGTTCAAAGACTCACCTCTGTGGTTGACTGCTTTCTTCACCTGATTACAGTTGGCACTCCCCGCCTTAGCGGACTGAGTTGTTAGACAGAAAGACAATCAAGGGCTCACAACCGCACAGACAAGTGTGCGGCCATGCCAGAGGCACACAAAAAAAGCCCGCTTAAAGCAGGCTTTTTTTTCTTTAGTTTCTTATTTTTTTACAAATCTGTCCTATTTTTATAAACGTATCTCATATCAGGAGTCAAATACCAATCAGAGTAATTAGCTCCATCACTTGCGCACCAGCCACTAAATGATGGATAAGCACTATAAATATTTGATCCATCGCTTGGCCATAGCCAGTTATATGGAACAAGTATCGCCCATGGGAATCCATTTTTATCCTTAACAGCCCCTGTGAAGATTGTCTTTACAAAAGGAAGATGAGATTCCTTGCCAGCAACACCGTTGCATACAATGTATGGATCATAAGGCATAGGAGATAGGCTCTTTCTGTCAATGCCTCCTTCAAATAAAATTGACTCGTGAGTTAACTCCTCACAATTTCTATAGGTTTCTGAGTTCTTTGTATTCCATATAGAACCAAGTGTATATGGAGTATTAGCCTTTGGATTATGAATGAGCTCACGTTTATAGGTTTTCACAATTGCGCCATTTGAATCAAGCTCATATATATTGATCCAGAACTGATTAGTGTAGCCTGCACCTGAGGCAAGGAGCTTAGTCTTAAGATCTATTCTTCTCACCTTATTCTGACTATCTATAATCTCTTTTATAGTAAGCCTTACAACAAGGTCATTTACATCTGCATCACCTGCCGCTGGATACAGATCCTCAAAGGCAAGAGTATAAACTCCTTCTACACTTTTTGCCGCAGTAGGATCATTTGGGAACTCATCATCATTGTCTGACACTCCATCACCATCTGTATCAACCACAACAGCCTCTTCAACAGGTTTCATCGCTATGTTTTTACCAAATTCAATGAGCTTCCCTATTCCATCAATTGCACATTCTACATTATAGAAGCCTTCTTTTGATACAACTACATGAGCAGTATTTGCTGCAGTTTCAACTGTTGCTGTAAATACAGACAATCCATTGTCATCAGTAAATCCCTGCCAGTTCAGATCTCCATTTGACTTTTTGAGGTTGATAGAAACCTGACCAAGAGGCAGACCTGTTTTCTCATTTGTAACTTTCAAGAAAATCTTAATATTTGTCACTGTAGAGAAATCAAAATCAGACGAAGGATTTGTAATAAGGGCACTGTATGAATTTATACTTCCATTTTGAACTACTATTGTATATGTTATAACATTGCCCTTGCTATCACTATAATCAAAGGTAATAGTGACAACATCCACAGCATGGTTATATGTGAGAATATTTCCTGTATTTCTGTCTATTACTGCAGAGACAGAGCATCCATTGGAATCCTTAGCCTCAAAATTGGAGATCTGGCTATTGAGAACATAGCTACCAGTTGTGCCTGTTGCAATTTGCACAATCTTATTGCCAGAGTATTCTGCCCAGCCATTCTGTAAAATAAGAAGGGTATTCCCGGGGATAATATCAACTATCTGGCCTGTTTCATTGGTCTTTATAATATACTCTTTGCCATCTACAGAAATCTTAATTTCATAAGGTCCTGATGGAACATCTGCTGTGCCGCCACCTGTGATTAAAATATCACCTGTTGCAGAATCAATCTTTATATTAGCAAGTGGCACAGTAATAGTTCCTCCCCCTGCTGTTGCAGATATAAAATTTACATCTGATGCAAGAGCCCATGTACCACCTGAATTTTCCGAGATCACAATAGTCTCTGTTCCATTGTTAAAAGTTCCATTCTCAAGATCAACCATTGTGGCTCTGCCTGCAATTGTAACATTGCCAACAATTGCACCTGTTATATTTGTCTGGAAGGAAATAACTCTGCCATCATCCATGACAATTGTTATGCTATAATTTGATAAGGAATCTCCAGAAACAATAATGTCACCTGTAACTGGATCAATTGATGAATCAAGAATGTTGCCCGCTAAATCCTTCACTGTTATACTTACAACAGAACTGCTCTGAGTATATCCTGAAGAATTATAAGAAGAAATAGCTGCCACTACCTCATTATTTACAATTAACTGGCCATTGTCAAGGTCAACAGCTAATGCGCTTCCTGTTGGATAACTTATGGAAGTTGTAACTGTAACACTATTATTGCCATCAACATTTATTACAAGTACATATTCTCTCTCACCAGTAGAAATATTAACAGTATATGTTCCCTCAACAGAGCCATCTGCAGGAACAATCTTAATATTACCACTGTCATCTATAGACCATGGCACAGAATTTGAATTTTCATCTGTTATTGTAATTCGAGCATTGGAATTATTAGCACGATTATAGCTATTCTGAGAAACATACTCATTATTTATAGAAAGATTCCCATTATTTGCCTCAATCAGAATAACATAATTAATATCGCCCTCTGTGCCTGTTGTAGAACCATCAGTTGTTCCACTACCTGTCCCTGTGTTGCTATTGTCTCCAACAGTTGAAGAATTTCCTCCTGATATATCCCCACTGCCAGTTGTTGTTCCAGTATTTGTTGAAGAATCTGGTACAACAACAACATTTGGTGCCTTTGATGCTCCGCCGCCACCGCCACCGCAGGAAGTAATAACAACAGCAGAAATCAACGCCACAAACAATCCAAATATCAACCCTTTCTTCATAGATCGACCTCTCAAAAAATATAATTCCATAGACATTATATTACAGAGAGAAAAAAAGTCAAGTCAAAAAAGCCCTATTAGGCTTTTTTAGCAAAAAAAATCATTTTTTTGACAAAAAAAATTTTTTGTAAATTTATCTGATTAACTTAAAGCTGAGAATTCAAAATAAGGAGGTTTCGCCATGAAAAAAGCGTTATTAGTTACAATTCTTTTATTTTCAATTACTCTATCTCTGAATCTTGTTTCATTAAGCCCTGCTTTTGCAGAAATTGATTCAAGCAAAGTAACCCCAAGTTCACCACCTCGAGTTCCTGTCACAGATTATGATACTGGATCCCATAGAATTGTTGACCTCATGTATATCCATTATGATATAGATGTAGCAACAATTGATGGCGGTTCCATTGGTTTCAATTATGTAAACTCATACAATGAGCTTGCATATAATCTTGGAGCGGGTTTTTTCTATCTACAGGGTAGTGCTTCTGATATCGATCTTGATGTCTATGCTCCAGCATTGCCTCTTAATGCTAATGTTGGCGTAAGACTTTTTGGAAGACCAGATACCAACAATTTGATGGTTTTTGGCGGACTACACTGGACATACACATGGATCGTAATAACCTATGAAACACATGACATATATGCCTATGGTCCTGCCTATGGACCTCTTTTTGGAGCCAAGGCTGAGCTTAAGCTATCCCCCTCTGTTAGCATTATACCATATTACATTTTCCAGCATGTAATTTTTGATGTGGATATTGAATATGATGGTCAACCGGTCAATGCTGATGTAGATCCAGTAACATCTCATCTCTTTGGATTTGATATAAAGTTCTCTGGCTTTAGCATAGGAGCTTTGCTTGATGCGCTAAATAATACAGATAACAACAAAATCACTATAATTGCAAGTTACGACTTTGACTACGCTGATAACTCCGAGAGAGAAAAATCTGCCAAGCAATAGGAAATACAAAAACCAGCAAAGAGTGAAAGAAAAAATAAATAAATCTCACCTTATCAATTTAGCGGGAGCTTTGTAGAGATTTATGCCATTGATTTCTATCTCCCCGCTTTTTTGAAGCTCTTCAATGGTAAGCTCAACCCATCCACGGGCAAAGTCACGCTTTATCTTGCTATGATAGGGGTATAGTTTCCATATAATCTCCTTAAGTGTGATGCCATTTTCTCCTGAATCACTTATTATTCTATAGACATCCTCAGTCCTTTTTTTGCGCCATTGCAAAATCTCTCTTATCCTAAAAGTGGGATTATCCAGGGAGCTTCCATGTGCTGGCAAAATGAGAGAAAGCTCTGGAAGGGTAAGCATAAATTCAAGGGATTTCTCGTAATCAGCCAAATTGGATCTTGGTGGTCCAAGCCAGACATTTATGCTTTTCATAACATTATCTCCAGAAAAAAGCACTCCCTTTTCTCGATTATAAAGAGTTATATGGTCATCTGAATGCCCTGGGGAATGAAAAATTTCCCATTGTTCATTATTTATAAATATTTTCCAGTTTTCAGTTATAACTATATCAGGAACTGGAACAAAATTTATTCCCCAATAACTGCTATACAAAAGATATTCTATTTTAGATAATGCCTTGCTGAATAAATCAAATAAATAGGCACAAAGACTTCCTCCACTTTTTTTCTTTTCGATAGTATAGGATTTTCTATAGCTTTCTGAGGATTTAATAAGTTCAGCCATTCGCTCTGTCAAAAGTATCTTAAATCCATATTTCTTCTTCAAAGCCAAAAGTCCAGAGAAATGATCTGCATGACAATGACTTAAGAGGATGCGATTGATTTTATTATTTACACCTCTTTTTTTACAGATCCTCTCTATCTCCTCATATTGTTTTGAAAACTGCCTTATGGAACAAAAACTACCATAACCTCCATCAAAGACAAGGCCATCTTCACCTGTAATGACATAAATATTTACAGGGGGCTTAAGAAATGAAAAAAGCCCCTTTTCCTTTATCAAAAAAATTCCTGGATAAACCTCTTTCATATCAGTTATCTGCTCTTGTCAATATAATCCATAAGGCCATCAAGTCCTTCTATCATTAACCAACCCTTTGCCACCTCCTCTGGTGACATGCCTGTATATAAATGAGGGAATTTCTTCCTTATATATTCTCTCACAGAGGTTAAGTTTAATGAGACATAATTCATTATTTTTTTCTGTTCCTCTTGAGAAAGCTCATCCCATTTATAAATAGCCATAGCTCCTCCTATTTAAAATTCTAAGTCAAATTCACTTTAGCTTTTTTATTTTAATTGTCAGTATTTATTCCTTAACTTTTTTTAAAATAAAAATGAGCTATTATCCCCCTCCCAGGCTGTGGGGATAATATTTTTTTGATTTTACAGTAAAAACTATATTTAGAAATAATTACTGTTTAATTGTTGAAAATTTTTAGAGTATGGATAAATTTGCAACAAAAATCTTATTATTTTACTTTTGCTTTTGAAGGTGCATTATGTCAATCTTTGAAATAATTGCAGAGCGTAAAATTCAGCAGGCAATAGAAAGGGGTGAATTTGATAATCTTCCAGGAAAGGGCAAGCCTCTTCCTCCTGATGATCTCGATATGGTTCCAGAAGAACTCCGAATGTCCTATAAAATACTTAAAAACGCTGGAATTGTTCCTGAAGAAATTGAATTACGAAAAACTATAATGAGCCTTAACGACCTGCTCAATGCCTGCAGTGATGAAAAAGAGAGAAATGAGATACGCAAAAAAATAAGCGAAAAGCAACTGAGATACAACATAATAATGGAATCAAAGGGCATAAAAGTTGTGGATCCCTTCTATCAGGCGAAGATCATGGAAAAGCTCAAATAACTATCTGTAAGATTTCAACAGAGGAATATCATCTGTCATATAACCATCAGCCCCTGCTTCCACAATTCTTCTGTATTGTTTTTCATTGCTTATATTCCATACATAAACGCCTATTCCTCTCTTGTGCATCTCACGTATAAGTCCACTATTGGCTATATAAGAAACCCCAATTGCCTCTGGAGTTAAAAGAGCATCGGCCTCAAAATTCCTTACAAAATAAAGCAAACCTGATCTAAAAAGACCATAAACCCCAATCAGCCCCATAAAAGAAAAAGCAGTGGCTGTTCCAGGAAGTAATTGTCTCACAAGTTTTATTATATTCCCATAGATAGATGAAGTAAGTATTCTCTCCTGGGCACCAAGCTCAATTACAAGCTGAGCATATTTCTGCACCAAATCATCACTTTTATCAACAAGATTTATATTAAATTTTTTGTCAGGAAAGCTCTCAAGCAATTCACGGAGAGACATAAATTTAAATCCTCTGTCCCGTAAGCTATTGCCACTATCGTCAATAAAATTATATCCAGCATCAAGACTTTTGAACTCCGCAAAGGTTAACTGTGAAATGGATTCTTTAACTCCACAGAGTTTTTCAAGCTGACCCTGTGAGATTACAACAGGAACTCCATCTTTTGTTAACTGAATATTTGCACAGGCAGCATCTGCTCCACTATCAAAACCAGCTTTATAGCATTCAGCAGTCTCCGGTGGCAAGTTTTTAACCCCTCCCATTTGACTGAACAAAACAGGTGCTGAAACAAAAAATGGCTTATCCATATCTACCTCTAAAATTAGATTTTATATCAGTAATAATTCCTCAATATGTCGTTTAGTATAATAAATAGCACTTTCACTATCGCATCCCTCTTTGAAAGGGGGGATAGTGGAGCATGTTATTCCATATAAAGCTTAAGGAATCAACAGTGATTCTATATGAAAATTATTTTTATCTTTATGCAAAATTTTTTATTGCCTTCCTGAGAATAATTTATATTATTAAAATAATGGCAAGAAAATTTCTTTGGCACGAGGATAATTTATGGCAACAGCGATGTCTCTTATAAAAGCTTACATGACAGAACAAATCCCCCCTGATGGAGGATTTATAATAACAGCATATTTCTCACCTGACAGCAATTACTCTATATATGAAATCACTGCCTACAGAAATGTCAAGGATATATATCGAACCCCTGAAGGGATTACCTTTAAAACAGATGGGAACAGAACTCACCTATTAGTTGAGCCTCCAACATATACTGGAAAACATATAGAGCCTGTAAACAGAGAGGCGGGAAAATCAATACCCTACAGATTCAATGAAATGACCATTCTTGGTGGTCAAAGAAGCGAAAAAATTATGATTCCGGAAAAGCCTCTAATGCTTTACTCCTCTTTTACCATATTGGAAAAGGAATCAGATTTCTTCTCTTATATATTTATGCCCACAAGGGACGTTTATGTGGCTATGAGAAAATTTATATCAGATAGTCTATACAATGACTGCAATATTTCCATATCTATTTCAAAAGAGGCTGCTGCAAAAAGTCTTGAGACAATAAAAAAATTTACAATATTCTCTGGATAAAATTCTTAAAATTTTCTCCTAATCTGTAATATAACATAACTGAAAAAACTCTTGCAAAAGAACGCACTGCTGTTAAATTACAGCCATGAAGTTAAAAAAATTACCCATAGGCCAGTCCAGTTTTGAAAATTTGATCAGAGGAGATATGCTCTATGTAGATAAAACAGAGCTTATCTTTAAAATGATTACAACTGCTCAGTTTTATTTTCTCTCAAGACCACGACGTTTTGGCAAATCTCTCCTTATTTCAACCCTACAGGAAATATTTAAAGGCAAAAAAGAGCTTTTTAAAAACTTATGGATATATAATGCAGATTATAATTGGGAAAGTCATCCAGTTATTATAATTGATTTTAATTCCATAGATTCCACAACCCCTGAGACTCTTGTTTTAACACTAACCTCATTTTTGGAAAGGACAGCAAAGGATTTCGGGCTTTCACTGGAGACATCGAATTTAAAATCTTCTTTTGAAGAGCTTGTAATAAAATTAAGTTCATCTACTGGCAAGCAGGTAGTGTTGCTTATAGATGAATATGACAGGCCAATAATAAGTCACCTTGGCAAAGGAGAAGAGGGATTAAGGGTAGCAGAGAAAAACAGAGACATACTGAAAAACTTTTATGGCACAATAAAGGCAGCATCAGTAATAGAGAACTTGCGTTTTGTATTACTCACAGGGGTAAGCAAATTCTCCAAGGCAGGGGTATTTTCTGAGTTAAACAATCTCCTTGACATAACAATGGCTGCAGATTATTCCACACTTCTTGGGATAACAGATGAGGAGCTTGATAGCTACTTTCCAGAATACATAAAGCTCTTTGCAGAAAGTGAAGGCTTTACTTATGATGAAGCAAGGGAAAGGCTGCGCCTTTATTACAATGGATATAGGTTTTCTGAGAGTAATTCTAAGGTATATAATCCCTTTTCACTTGTAAATCTCTTTGTCAACAAAAAACTGCGCAATTACTGGTTTGAAAGTGGGACACCTACATTTTTGGTGAATTTAATCAAGGAGAGGGATTATTATCTCCCGCAGACAGAAAGCTTTACAGTTAGATCCTCTATCTTTTCAACTTATGAGCTTCCAGATTTAGACATAACAGCCCTTTTATTTCAGACTGGATACCTGACAGTTAAGGATTATGACAGTGAATCAGATTTATATACACTCTCTTATCCGAATCTTGAGGTTAAAAATTCCTTTGTGGATATACTCTTTAAACATCTTGCAGGGAAGAAGCCTCTGGAGATATACACAAAGATCTATTATCATCTTTCTAAGGGGGAGCTTGAGGAATTCATAAGTGTAATGACTTCTATTTTTGCAGGCATAACCTATGATGAGGGTTCAAGGATAAATGAGGCCAATTTTCATACATTGTTTTATGTTACATTGGCTGCAGGAGGTCTACCAGCAAGGAGTCAGGTATTGAATTACAGTGGTCGCATTGACATGGTTGTGGAGGTAAAAAACAAGGTCTATATATTTGAGTTTAAATGCAATCAAAGTGCAGAGGAAGCACTTTCTCAGATAAAGCAGAAGAAATACCAAGAGGCCTTTATTGGTAGTGGCAGGGAGATTTACCTTGTGGGAATAAACTTTGACATGGATAAGAGAAATATTGCCCAGTATAAATGGGAAACTTTTTAGAAAATAGAAAACTTTTGTGGTAAAATTCACTCCATTTTGTCATAAAAAATCTCAACAAAAAGTGCAAAAAAATTTGACAAAAAAACATAGTATTACAGGATCCCAAAGAGCCGGTTGTGGACTGACATGTCAGTTTATAAATAACAACGTATATAAATCAACTATTAAAATATAAATATGGAAAGTTTCTTTCCAGAGGGGGCAAAAATGAACATGATTGAAAAACAAGTTCACATGTATGGCAAACCTGGAGTTGTCACTGATGACGTTGTCAAGGTTGTTGACGATGTCATTAACTATGTTGGCAAGGAAATCAACTTTGCAACATCTCTTGGCCTTGGGAAATCAGTTCTATTCATCAATGAACTATATAGAAGGGCTAAGGAAGATCCTACAATTAAGCTCAAAATTATGACAGCCCTTTCCCTTGAAAAACCAGTTGGCAAGAGCGGACTTGAGCAGAGACTCATTGGACCTCTTGCTGATAGGATTTTTGGTGGATGCCCTGATCTTGAGTATATGAAGGACTTAAGAGAAGGCAAAATGCCTCCCAATGTTGAGCTCTGGGAGTTTTACAGCAAAGCTGGTTCTATTCTACATAGACCAACTCAGCAGAGGCGACATCTCCCATCAAATTATACTCATGTATCAAGGGATGCCTATTTTACACAAAACACCAATGTCTTTGGTCAGATGCTATCAAGTAGAGAAATTGGCGGCAGAACAGTTTATTCTATGGGATCCAACACAGACATAAATGTAACTGCAAATCTCTTTCTCAATCAGGGCAAGGCAGAGGGTAAAAGACAGGTGCTAATTGGTGAACTCAATGAGAACCTGCCTTTTATGTATGGAGATGCAGTATATGAGGCGGAAAAATTCGATGTTATTTTAAAAGGCCCTCAGTATAACTACAGACTCTTTGGGCCTCCAAAGGATCCTGTTTCTTTAAGAGATCATATGATTGGACTTAATATCAGCACACTCATAAAAGATGGAGGAACTCTTCAGGTTGGGATTGGTTCTCTGGGAGATGCAATCGTAGCCGCCCTTGATATGCGACATAGCCACAACGAACTATACAATGAGGTTATAGAAAAATCAGGCATAAAAGAGCGCTATAAAGATCTTATTAATAAATTTGGGGGCACTGGGACATTTGAAGAGGGGCTATATGGCTCATCTGAGATGTTTGTAGATGCTTTTTTACAACTTTACAAAAAGGGAATTCTCAAAAGAAAGGTCTATGACAACATAGCCATTCAAAAGCTTGTGGATGAGAAAAAGCTCTCTGAAGATTTTATACCAGAAAACATACTTGAACTGCTTTATGAAAAAGATGGTATCCATCTCCATCTCAGGGAAAAGGACTTTAATATGCTCACAGAATTTGGCATACTTAAAGAGGGTCTCTCATTTAAAGATGGCTATATATATGACGGTGATAAAAAGTACTCAGCAGATCTCCATGTAAAAGAGAATATGGAGGCCATTAAAAAGCTTCTGGGGAAAAAGCTCAAAAAAGGGCAGATAATACTTGCGGGCTTTTTCCTTGGTCCTGAGTCTTTTTACAAGGCACTAAATGAGATGAGCGAAGAGGAGAGATCTCAATTTGGGATGTCTGGCGTTGAAAAGGTTAACCAGCTTTATGGAGATGCCGAGCTTAGAACTATCCAGAGAAGAGCAGGCCGTTTTGTTAACACAGGAATGATGGTGACACTAAATGGATCTATAGTGTCAGATCAACTGGAAGACGGTAGAATTGTAAGCGGCATAGGGGGTCAATTCAACTTTGTGACAATGGCTCATGCAATTCCAGACGGGAAGCTCATAATGGCAATAAGATCTACCCGTGGCAGTGGTAAAAATGTTAAGTCAAACATAATATTCAAATACGGCCACTGCTCTGTCCCTAAGTACTGGAGAGATATCTTAGTAACTGAGTATGGCATAGCTCATCTGCGAGGGCTTTCTGAGGAGCAAATAACTCAGGAGATAATAAAAATTGCAGATTCAAGATTTCAGCCTTCTCTTATAAAAGAAGCAAAAAAACATGGGAAGCTTGCACCAGAGTGGGAACTCCCAGAGGAATACAGAAACAACTATCCAGAAAAATACGAAAAACTTATCAGGGAGTATCAAGTAAAGGGATATTTTAAGCAATTCCCCTATGGAACAGATCTCACTCAAGAGGAGGCCATACTTGGAGGTGCTCTAAAGGGTCTTCTGGCATATAAGGCGGACAAGCCTATAAGGACTGCCCTAAAACTCATAGCTGAATTCTTCAAGCCAGTTCCCCCAAAAGCACTCCCCTATCTTAAGAGGATGAGTCTGGAAAAGCCATCAGGTCTTATGGAAAAGCTGGAGCAAAAAACTGTCCTCTTTGCTTTACGCAATGCTGGCCGAATATAATTTGACTAAAAGATATAAAGATCTAAAAATGCCCCAAAATTGGGGCATTTTTATTATCCTGTATAAAACTTCGTGATATGAATCTTACACTTAAAGAATCAACATTTTCTCTAATGAACTATCTCGGCAAACATAAAATTCCTTTTATTTTTATCATAGACTTTGAAATGGAAAATCCAATTGCAATCCCTCTTTCGGAAATAGAGCATCATGAGATTTTATATGACATGGAAGGCTTTGCAAACTTTAATCCTGGTGAAAAATGCATCTCGCCAAAAATTGAATTTCAAAAAAAAGCTATCTCCTTCTTTAAATACAAAAAATCCTTTGACCTTGTGCAAAAAAATCTAAAAGAAGGTAATTCATACTTGCTAAACCTTACTTTCCCGACAAAAATAAAAACCAATCTTACTCTAAAAGAAATATTTTATTTAAGCAAAGCAAAATACAGGCTATATTTTAAAGATCTATTTATAGTATTTTCACCAGAGACATTTATAAAAATATATAACAACAAAATATACTCATTCCCAATGAAAGGAACAATTAAAGCAGATATCCCTGATGCTGAAAAAATTCTTATGGAAGATGAAAAAGAAAAGGCAGAGCATATAACAATAGTTGATCTTATCCGCAATGACTTAAGTATAGTCGCAAAAAATGTTACTGTAACCAGATTCAGATACCTTGATGAAGTAGAAACCCACAGTGGGAAACTATTGCAAACAAGCTCAGAGATATGTGGAGAGTTACCACCTCACTGGAATGCCCATATAGGCGACATTCTTATATCCCTTCTACCTGCAGGTTCTATTACAGGCGCGCCAAAGAAAAAAACAGTGGAGATAATAAAAAAATCCGAGATTGATTCTCGGGGATTTTATACTGGAATATGTGGATATTTTGACGGCTCTTTTCTTAATAGTGCTGTAATGATAAGATTTATAGAAAAAAGGCATAATAATCTAATTTACAGAAGCGGTGGTGGAATCACCATATATAGCGATCCAGAATCTGAATATAAGGAAATGGTGGATAAGGTATATGTCCCTTTTTGTTGAATCGATAAAACTCTCAGATGGAATTCTTTTTAATCTTAAATATCATCAACGCAGAATGGATAAAACAATCCTGGAGTGCAAAGGCAAGAAAAATATTATAGATCTTGCAGAGAGGATCAATGTCCCAGAGCAATTTTGTAATGGTCTCTATAAGGTCAGAGTTCTGTATGATGATGTAATTAGGGAAGTCCAATTTCTCCCCTATACAAGGCGACATCCCGCAAATTTAAAACTTGTAGAGGCAAATATAGATTACTCTTTTAAGTATGCAGATCGTAGCTCCATAAATAAATTGCTGGAAGAGAATAAAACTTTTGATGACATAATCATTACCACCAATGGACTTCTACGAGATTCCTCATCGGCAAACATAGCCTTTTATGATGGGGAAAAATGGCTAACACCAACTAAGCCCTTACTTTATGGCACAAAGCGAGAGTATCTCCTGGAGGAGGGCAAAATTGTAGAAGAAGAAATTAGCACCAGGGATATAAAATTTTTCTATAAGGTTTCACTAATCAATGCCATGCTCGACCTTGAAGAAATTGCAATCCCTGTGCTAAATATTTTTTAGTTCCATAAAGTTCTTTCCACTATATGAAGATGAGTCTTTTCATCCTTAAAATCAAAATCCTCATATATTCTCCGGAATCTGTTTTCGCAATTAATTATATTATCAGTTAAAATAACGACCCTGAGCCTGTTGTAATTTAAAGAATCTCTCTCCTGAAGACCATCAAGAAAAATAGCTCTTAAATCTCCTGAAGAAATATCCTCCTCATCAACAATATAAATCAGAAGTCTGTCACCGATTAACACTCTTGATGTGAGTGTTATACCAGAAGGCAAATAAAAATTCTTCCTGTGATCAATCCGAGCAAATACAGAATTGTCACAGCCACAGCCAAGAATATCAATGGCAAAATTTTTAATTCTTTCTTTTTCCATTTTTGCTCCTCCTGTTTTTTCAGGTTGCCGAAGTTTATTAACCTCGACAACCCTCTAACTCTACAGTTCAAAACAATAGGAGCTTTTCAACCATTTTTTCCATCTCAGTCTCTGGCAAATTATTATAAAAATTTGCCTTCATATTATCTTTAATCTCTACAACTTTGCCAAGCCTCAGGATCTTTCTCCTGTCTCCATCAGCAAAATATTCCTTGAGTTCTTCCATATATTTTAAAGACTCATTTTTAAGTCTCACTCTATCCAGTTTTACAAGGTTTTCCCTTTCAAATCTTTCCCTTGCAGCCTGAGAAATTTCAATTGAATCACTACCTTTTCGATAGCTACTTGCTTTGCCATGAGATCTTTCATAATGGACCAAATCCCCTTTTGGCTTGTTCCCACCTATTGATGCAGATTCTGGAAAATGTATAGCGTTCATAGTCGCCTCCTTTTCCTTATTATGTCACATAAACCCTTACCTTCCTTCTCACAAGGAAAGCCTGTTATAATATTCGGAATAATTCCTAAAAACTTAAGAAAAATATCTAAATAAATTTTAAGTTGACTTAAATTTTGGAAAATTCACTCTATGAAAATAATTTAAATAAATTTTTTCATAGACTCAATCTTATATCAAGAGGGAATACCATGAAAATTACAGAGGGCATTTATGGGTATATATGGAAGGGAATTTTTGAAAACAATTGCAATAGCTTTTACTTTGGCGAGCCTTTCAATATTCTCTTTGATCCTGGTTTAAAAAATTATACAGACATGCTGTTGAAGCAGATGAGGGACGATGGCCTTGACGCAGATAAAATTGCCTATGTCATAAATACACATTCCCATCCAGATCACTTTGAAGGCACAGTAAACTTCACATCAAAGGGAATTCCAGCAGGGATGCATAAAGAAGAAATAATATTTCTAAAACAACTGGGGCCTCTTTTTTTCCAGATGATGGGAATGCAATTTCCAGATCTCAAATTCGATATAGAACTCGAAGAAGGCCTGTGGCACATTGGAGAGCATTCCCTTGAAATTTATAAAACTCCTGGCCACTCCCCTGCTTCCATATGTATTTACTGGAAAGAAAAGAAAACACTGGTTTGCGGAGATTTAGTCTTCAATAGCAGCTTTGGCAGAGTGGACTTTCCCGGTGGCAATGCAAAACTTTTGAAAGAAAGCATTGATAGAATTTCTCAGCTGGACATAGAGTATCTGCTCCCAGGCCATATGGATATAGTTGCAGGAAAAAACAATGTTATCAAAAACTTTGAAGTGATCAAGCAATACCTTGAATTTATTTAAGATACAATCCTTTCATGGATTGTATCTCTTTACCAGTGGTATTCTTCTACCTATACCAAAGGCCTTTGAGGTAACTTTTATTCCAGGTGCAGCCTGAAATCTCTTGTATTCATTCATATTTATAAGTCTCAGAGTATATGCAACAGTTTCTCTCTCATAACCTGCTGCAACTATCTCCTCAAGGGAAAGCTTTTGCTCTATATATAGCTCTATTATCCCATCTAAGATCTCGTAAGGGGGCAAAGAGTCCTGATCCTTCTGACCAGGCCTTAACTCAGCGGAGGGGGCTTTCTCTATTATCGCCCGCGGGATAAGATCAAATCCCGCATCTTTGTTTATCCTCTCTGCAATTTTATAAACAAGAGTTTTTGGCACATCAGAGATAACAGCCAGCCCACCGCACATATCTCCATAAAGAGTGCAATATCCTGTTGCAACCTCAGATTTGTTTCCTGTTGAAAGAAGCATTGCACCAGTTTTATTGCTCACAGACATAAGCAGCACTCCCCTGATTCGGGCCTGTATATTTTCCTCTGTTACATCCTCTGGCAGATCTCCAAATATTGCTTTTAAATCCCTTTTAAACTGTTCAAAAAGATCTGCTATTGCAATGGTTTCAATTCTCATGGCAAGATTTTTTGCCAGAGCATAAGAGTCATTTACACTTCCTGAGGAAGAGTAGACAGAAGGCATTGTTATACCAAAAACATTCTCTGGCCCGATGGCTTTACATGCGATAACTGCTGTTAAGGCTGAGTCTATGCCACCACTTAACCCAAGGACTGCCTTTTTAAAACCACTTTTGCCCATATAGTCCCTAAGTCCAAGGATCAGTGCATTTATTATATCATCAATATCATCAACCTCACTATTAAGCTCATTGCCAATATTGTGATCAAAAACAAGCAAATCCTCACCGAAGCCCTTTGCATGTCTGTATAGTTCCCCTTTCTGATTTACACAAAAGGAATTGCCATCAAAGACCAGAGAGTCATTGCCGCCAACCTGATTTACATATATAATGGAAAGATTCAGTTCTCTTGATATATTGCGCAACATTTCCATACGAATTTGTCTCTTCCCTTTTATATAAGGGGAGGCAGATATGTTTATAATGAGATCTGCCCCTTTATCTTTGAGAATTTTTACAGGATCAAGCCTATATCCTCTTAGATCTAAAAAGCGGCTGTTGTCCTTTGACAAAGCTGCCCATATATCCTCACATATAGTTATTCCGATCTTTATACCCTTTAACTCAAAAACCCCCCATTCAGTGGCTGGAGAAAAATATCTGTATTCATCAAAAACATCATATCCAGGCAAGAGTGTTTTATTTTGTCTGAATATAATCTCACCCCGTGAAATAACTGCTGCTGAGTTATAAAGCATAGGAGGGTTGTCATAATCAAAATCTATATATCCAACTACAACTGTTGAATTTATATCTTTGCAATACTGAGCTATATCCTTCAGGGAATTAAGATTATCCCTTACCAGTTTAGTGTTTTCAAGAAGATCCATTGGAGGATAGCCGATTGTAGCAAGTTCAGGAAAAATAATCAAATCTGCTCCATTTCCCTCAGCTTTTTTTATATAATCTAAAATCTTTTTCTTATTTCCTTCAATATCTGCTATAATTGGATTTATCTGAGCAATTGCTACTTTCATAAAAACCTCTAAGATTGAGTTTATTCACCTCTTCAAAAAGAGACCATTAAAAAATATGCCATTTTTTGTAACATAAAACTTTTTTTTATTCTTATAGTTTAATAAATAATTATTTAACCATTGAAACTTGACAAGATATTTTATATAAATTTAAAGTTATCAAAGTGTAAAATTTTAAATTTAGACAAAGAGGTTGAAAATGCTCAAGAGAATAGGATTGTTTCTTTTAACCAATCTTCTGGTTATAATAACGGTTGGCATAATCCTTTCAATTTTACAGGGAGTTTTTGGTATAAGTGGAAGCGGCATTACAGGACTTGCTATTTTATGCGGCGTCTTTGGTATGGTTGGAGCATTTATTTCCCTTGCTCTAAGCAGAATTGTAGCTAAAAGTGTATACAATATATATGTCATTGAGCCAGATGATCCCAACTTCCAATACAGAGAGCTTTACAATATGGTTGTTCGCCTTTCAAGGCAGGCAAATCTCCCATCAGTTCCAGAGGTTGGCATTTATCAATCTCCAGAGCCCAATGCCTTTGCAACTGGCCCAACAAAAAATAGATCTATAGTTGCTTTTTCTACAGGGCTCCTTGCCTCTATGAATAAAGAAGAGGTTGAGGCTGTTGCAGGCCACGAGATCTCTCACATAGCAAATGGAGACATGGTTACAATGACACTCCTTACAGGTATTGCCAATGCCCTTGTGATGTTCCTGGCTCGTATAATTGCAACTGTAATAGACAATGCCCTTAGAGGTGATGATAACGAAGGTGGTCTTGGATTTTTTGGATATATCATGGTTGTTAGTCTTCTTGAAACCTTCTTTATGCTTCTGGCTTCAATTCCAATTGCAGCTTTTTCAAGATACAGAGAATTTAGAGCAGATGAAGGATCCGCCAAGCTAACCTCTCCACGTACCATGGCTAATGCCTTGAGAGCTATTGCAAGAGCTGCCGGGATGCCAACACCGAAGGATTCCTTTGCCATAGCAAAGATAAACTCAAACAGAAAAGTATCTTTATTTTCAACACACCCTTCAATTGAAGATAGGATTGCTCGCCTGGAGCAAATGATGTGATATAAATCCCCCGTATAAACTCCGTAAAAAATGCCGGTTTTGCCGGCATTTTTTATTCATGGGACATCAAGAGTTCATCATTTGTAAGCTCTTCGTGTTTAACATCATAGAATTTTTTTACAAGGCCATCAACTGTAAGATTTTTCTTTTCCTCTCCTTCAATATCAAGAACAATCTCCCCTTTGTGCATCATTAAAATTCTATTGCCATATTTTATAGCATGGCTCATATTGTGAGTAATCATCATAGCTGTAAGTTTCTTCTCTGTAATAAATCTATCTGTAAGATCAAGTATCAGTGCAGCATTTTTCGGATCTAAAGCTGCTGTATGTTCGTCAAGGAGTATGAGATCTGGATGGCTTATAACCGTCATAAGAAGAGTCAAAGCCTGTCTTTGACCTCCTGAAAAAAGCTGAAGATTATGCTCCATGCGATCCTCCAGCCCCATATCAAGAAGTTTAAGCTCCTCTCTGAATTTCTCTCGCATTTTATTATTCAGGCTTATCTTAAGGCCTTTGAATCCCTTTTTATAACAAATCATCATATTGTCTTCAAGGCTCATATTAGATGCAGTTCCAAGTAAGGGATCCTGAAAAATTCTGCCTATAAACTTTGCCCTTTTGTATTCAGGCATCTTGGTTACATTTATATTATTAAAATATATCTCTCCACCGGTAGGGAAATAAGTTCCGGCAATTGTATTAAAGAGAGTAGTTTTACCTGCACCATTGCTTCCAACAATTGTTATAAAATCACCCTCCCTTACGTGAAGATTAATTCCACGCAGTGCCGTTGTTTCATTTACAGTTCCCTGATTAAAAACCTTTGTAATATTCTCAAGTCTGATCATGACATTTACCTTCTAAAAAAGCTCTTATTTTTTAATTGGGCCAAAAGGAGACATCCAATAATTAGAAGCCCTGCTATGAGTTTAAGATCATTTGGAGTAAGTCCTATATGATATCCATAATATCTCCCTATATACATGATGGCCTTATATATAATTGCGCCAATTAACACCCTCAGTGTTAAGATAGAAATCTTATTTGAAGAAAATATAAACTCCCCTATCATTACAGAGGCAAGACCCATTATAACAATGCCAGAACCAAGGCCTACATCTGCAAAGCCCTGATACTGAGCTGCAAAAGCACCAGAAACTGCAACAAGACCATTAGAAAGCCCCACACCTATTGCCTTCATAATATTTATATTCACGCCCTGAGATATAACCATCTGTTCATTGTTACCCATGGCCCCAAGTGTGAGCCCCATATCTGTGCGAAAAAATAGATCCAGAGAAAACTTTATAATCATAGCCACTATACAGAAAAAAATAAGGACAGCATACTCCTGAGGCAAAAAACCCTGAGTAACCTCAACAACATCTGTTATTATAGTATCTTTCTTTAATAGAGGTAGATTTGCTCTGCCACCAAGAATCCTTATATTTATAGACCAGAGCATTGTCATTGTTAATATACCTGCAAGGAGATTTGGAACCCTGAGCCTGTTATGTATTACAGCAGTAATAACTCCTGCAGCGATTCCCCCTGCAAAGGCAGCAAGCAATGCAAAGATTAAATTATATCCATTGACAATCATAGAAGCCATTATTGCAGCTCCAAGAGGAAAAGAGCCATCCACTGTGAGATCCGGGAAATCAAGAATTCGAAAGGTTATAAAGACTCCAAGAACCATTATTCCATAAATCAATCCTTCCACAAAAATACCCTCAATCATATACCTATCCCCTGATACCAAAAAAATTTCTCTTTTCCAGAAGTTCTTTTATAGAGAAACATGTCAATAAAAATAAGAAAAATCTTATAATCCCTTTGAAAGGCAATGCAAAAATTTTAATTGCCAATTTACGCCTTTTTCTGAATAAACTATTACAACTATTAAATTAAGGAACAATCAGTAATGAAAAAAGCCATAGTATTTGATAGAGACGGCACATTGATAAAAGATAAAGGATACATTAAAAAATCCACTGATGTAGAATTTTATAAGATTGATATAAACTTAATGCAAGCTCTCAATAAACACTTTCTCTTTTTTATAGTAAGCAATCAAGCTGGCATAGGCAAAGGCCTTATATCTGATGATGAAGTCAAAGAGGTTAATTTATACATAGAGAAACATTTCAAAGAGCAAGGTATTCATTTTACAGAAATCTTTTATTGCCCTCACAGTGAAGCTGAGAAATGTCATTGCCGAAAGCCAGAACAGTTCTTCATGGAGATTATAAAATCCAAATATAACATAGATTCTGCTTCTTCTTATATGATTGGAGATCACCCATCGGATATAATCTTTGGCAAGAGAGCCGGATTTAACACTATCTATGTCCTTACAGGGCATGGCAAAAAACATAGAGATGAACTCTCCAAAAAAACTGCAGCCTTTCATGTAACCAATAATATAAATTCAGCTCTTATAAAAATAAAAAGGAACTTTATACATGAAACTCATTAAAATAACGAAAGAATCTGATATTCCACAAAAATATTTTTCTTCCCCTGTGGGATATTTTTTGCGCTATAACAACTTAGGTTTTCCCTTCAAAAAATACAACAACGCAGAGCTTTTAATTGGCATGTGTATGGACAACAGAAAGCATCTTAATATTCCAGACAACTTTGCCTATATAATACGTACAGGTGGCGCAAATCTCAGATATAGCGAATTTAAGGTATCTTATGCAATTGCCATAAGCAAAATAAGGCATATAATTCTCATAGCTCATAATCACTGTGGCATGGTTAATCTCGTATCCAAAAGAGATCTCTTTGTCGAGGGATTAATGGAGGTTGCTCTCTGGGACAGAGAAAGAGCGGAGAGTCACTTTTTAAACTACGCTCCAATGTTTGAGATTGACAACGAAATCGAATTTGTCATTGCAGAGGCAAAGCGCCTGAGGGGAAAGTATAATATAACTGTTGTTCCTATGTTTTACAATGTCGAAAATGGAGAAATATCCCTCATCGATGAGGAATAAAGAATAAAAGAGGTAAATTCTTGCTTATATCTGAATTAAAGACACTCATTGAAGAAAAGGGAGAGATTTGTTCATCAGAGATCTTTGCTATAATAAAAGCTGATAAAGGGCTTATTGAGCATGCTCTAAATCAACTGAAATTAAAAGGAATTATTGAGGAGGTTATCCCGCAAAAGCATTGCCAGGGATGCCTGGCTCAATGCAATATCAAATCAGAAAAAATTTACAGGTTTAATTATTATCATCCTTTGTGATTATCTCTTCAAGCTCGTCAGCCTTTGCTGCTATGTAAATAAGGCTTTTAATAAAACGCCGTGGATCGCAATCCTCAAGCAAAATAGAATTTACAACCACAAGCATATCGCCATCAATAGCCAGTGCACCATAATCAAAAGAAGTATTCTGTTGAAGACAATATTTATATAGCTCTATTGAGTCCTTTTTTATCTTTGCAACATTTGATCTATAGTTGATTACCCTGTCTCCAGACTCATCTTTCTTGAGAGAAACTACTATATCCTGAGATCTGCCATTATCGAAATCAATGGTTGCAGTGTATACACCATTTTTACCCTTATGGAAAGGTATCTTAAATTCAGCAGCAATTGCAGATATAAAGCCATCAAAGATTTCCATTTTCCACCTCTAAGATTTTATATATTAAGTATACTAAATATTTAAAAAAGTCAAGGCATTTAAAAAGATGTATTTATTTTCAGTAATAAATATAGATAAATCTTTATTGGTCAAGCCAGAACTTCTTTGCCAGATAATCTATTCTGGAAGATACATCTCTGTTCCATTTCCTATTAGCTGGGATATCCTCTTTAAGCTTCCACTCATGAGAAGTGTTTTGAAGGTCCTCTTTGAATTCCCAGAGACTGTTATATTCCTTTCCGCTAAGCTTTTCCAGTGCTACAACTTGAGGGAATGTAAACAGACCCTCTGCAATCTCATATTTTATTTTTTCCATATCAACTTTTATATGACGAATCTCTGCCAATTCAATGACTCGTCTTAAATCCTCAGGAGTCAAATCTGAAGCATTTCTATCAAGAGTGGCTTTAAATTCTACATAATTTTGAAATTCTTTGTTAATAAATTCATCCATTGAATTGAAATAAATCCCCTCGGCAATTAGCTTGCGGCTTACATTTTCTGTTATGTTGTATCTAATATTCTTGTAAACCTTCTGTGAAAAAACATTTTGAAAGATATAAAGAGAAATAAAGCATATAAAGCATGCAACAATAGGAGCAGTAACCCATCCAAAGGCTATTCTCCCCAATTGACCAAATTTTATACTCCTCCCACCCTGCAGTAATCCTATACCAATAAGAGCCCCAACAACTGCCTGAGCGCTTGAGACAGGGACAAGAGGTATTGTGGGCAAACCATGGGATGCCAGAAAGCTCTCAAGATTTTGAGATGAAAAAAGAAACAAAACAAATGAAGAAGAAAAAACAACAACAAGAGCAGAGATAGGAGTAAGCTGAATAATACTTGAGCCAACAGTTTTCATAACCTTGTAGGAGTATGTTAAAACACCACTTGCCATTGCCATTCCACCGAGTATAAAAAGCTGCTCCGTTCCTGTAAGCATTCCAAAGGGAGTATTTATCGGATGAAAAGGGGAAACAGTGACAAAGACTCCCATTACATTTGCAATATTATTTGCTCCAAGGGAATAAGCGCCAAATCCCCCAACTACCACCAGACCAATCCTGTTCCAGAAATCTAATATCAGAAGATGAATTCGCACATGATTGAGTATAAATCGGACAAGGAGGTATATCAAAACAGCAAAGATCCCAGTTATAAAGGGGGTAACAACCCAACTTGATACTATTTTTACAAGAGAATTATAATCAGTCATAGATCCAGAAAAGAGATTCCAGCCAATTATAGCTCCCACAACTGATTGTGATGTTGAAACAGGCAGATCAAATCTTGTCATAAATAAAATAGCCAGAGCTGTTGATAATGTTACAATGAAAGCCCCTGCAATTTCATTAACAGCGCCCAGCTTACCAAGTGTCAAAGCTGCTCCTGTTCCAGAAATAACAGATCCTAAAATCAGGAAGATACTTGTTACAATAGCTGCTGTGCGAAATTTAACCATATGAGTGCCTATGGCAGTCCCAAAAACATTGCCTGCATTGTTGGCACCATGGGACCATCCAAGAAACAATCCGCTTGAGAGAAAAAAGAGAATAGACATTTTACACGATCCTCTTCATTGCAGCTATTGATAGCCTATTGGAAATATCCTCTGCAACATCAGAGATTGAATCAATGGATACTATAAAATGCTTTATATGAAGTTTTCGTTCAAGGGAAATATTCAATTCAAATAACTCTCTCTTTGCCTTTTCAGAAACATAATCAGACTCATTTTCAAAAAACTTAACCTTATGGAGATGATCCTTCACTGTATTTGCATCATAAAAAAAAGATCTGGCAGATTGGACAAGAGCCTGAGTCGAGTCCACTGCAATCTCTGCAAGCTTTCTAAGGCGATCATGCAATTCCCCTGGTATTTCCGGTTTTTCCACACAAAAATCGAGCATAATTGATTTTGAAAAATCTATTATTTCATCCATCTGTTCAAGTAAATCCAAAACATCCCCTCGCGATTCAGGGATCAGAGTCTGGACATAAAGTTGAGCCTCAATGTTTTGTCTGAGTTCATCAGCTCTTGATTCTGAATTTTTAATTATAACAAGCCTTTCATTGAACTCCACCTCGCTGCCAGATAAATAAAGCTTTAAGCCCTCTTCAAAATGAAGAACAGATTCTCCAACAAGATCAAGAAAGGCATCTATTTTGCGCACCAGATCCTTAGTTGCTTTGAATATCGAGTACATATACTTAGACCATCCCCAATTTTTATAAGCAAAAAAAGCGGCCAGGAATCTGCCGCTTCTATACTGGACTATAAGACTTTTCTATTCCTTGACTATGTAGCTGCCTGAATAGCGCAAGTCCCTCTGAATTTCCTCAAGCAAAGCTGAGGCACTCTTTTGAGAAGCAACAGGTCCCACTCTGACCCTAAAATAATTTTTGCCACCAACTATAGACGAGGTAATATAAGCGTCAAACCTTTTTGATTTAAGAAGATTCTTTTCTCTTTCAGCCTTCTCTCTTGTATCATAAGAGGCAACCTGGATTGAATAGCCATCAAAAGTCTTTTTACTCTCTATCTCTCTTGAAACCTCATGGATCGTTTTTCCTGTTTCGTGAGAGGCTGAGGCTTTATCTCTGGAGGCTATCTTTGCTTTATCATCCTTTTTGTGCTCCCTACTGGCTCTGGCTGTATTTGTTGTCTTGATTTCATTTTTCTTTTTATGAGAATCAAGAGCAGGAGGTATTATTTCTCTTATGTTTTCACTCTTTAAAACATCGTTTTTCGCCATCTTTGAGCTATCATCTGGCAACTTGCTATCACTTTTATTAAATTGATTGAGATTATCAGCAGTGATTGGTTCTTCCTTTTTATCCTTATCCTCAAGAGAGGCAAACTTATCCTCAATTGTTCCATTGTCAACAGAATGATCATCAGGCAGAGGGGGAATATCTTTGCCAAAGAGATCTGCATTTTTGCCATTCATGGAATCAGTTCCCTCAATAGCAAATTCCTTTGGAGCAGACTTATTGCTTTTAACTACCCCCATCCCGAGAAGAAATGCTGCTGTTATTATTCCAATAAGAACTGATGCCAGAATTATTATCCTTGGTGTATCAAGATGGAGAATGTAAAAATTTTTCTCTTTCACACCTCTTTGCTTTGGTTCAAAACTTTCCATATATCAAAAACCTGCCTTTTTGTTTGTTCAATACTTCCAGAATTATCTATAACATAATCGGCAAGTTTAATTTTTTCATTTAGCGGAATTTGATGTTTTAATCTCTCTTTTATCTCCTCAGGAGAAATATTATCTCTTTTGCATCCCCTCAGAATTACCTGCTCATCCCCTGCTGTTACAACAATATTTTTGTCCATATATCTATCAAATCCAGACTCAAACAGCAAGGGAGTGTTTATCATATAAATTCCATTTCCCTTACTTCTCTCAAGAACAATATTAAGTATAATGGGGTGAGTTATTTCATTTAAACGCCTGACCTTTTCCTCACAGGAGAATACATAATTGGCAAAGGCCCTTCTATCAAGAGTCCCATCGCTTTTAATAAAAGAATCTCCAAACTCATGGATTAAATCCTGAAGACCTTTTTTGCCTGGTTCCATAATTTCCCTTGCAATTGAATCAGTATCTATAACTGATGCACCCAACTCTCTAAAGAGTTCACAGACAGTTCCTTTGCCAGATGCAAATATACCTGTAACGCCAACTCTCATAAAAATCTCCTTTATTTAAAGAACTTTTATTTCTTTCCATTTGCCACTTCTATATCTTAAAAAGAGAAAAAAGCAAAAGATCATGAAAGATAAAACAAGGCTTGCCCATGCTGCAATTGCAGACATGGACAATATATTAAAAATTATATATAAAAATAAAACAGCAAGCCAATTAAAGGCAACTGATGCCACCATTGTCCAATGAGTATCACCAGCACCTCTTAAGGCTCCAACCAGGCTCACCATCATTGCCTCTGCAAGAACATAAATCGAAGCTATTTTAATCATTGAGGCAGCCATTGGAGTGGCCTCAATAAAGAGATCGTTCCTCTGTTGAGGTGCAAAGACCATAACAAGATCCTCAGAAAAAAATAAAAAGGCAATTAAAACTATAAAGGAAAACCATAGTCCAGTCTTAATTCCAGACATTGCAGATCTGTGGGCAATATCAACCTTTCCTGCACCAATGTATCTTCCCACAAGGCTTGTCACTGCAATCTCAATGCCAAGGAGTGGTATAAATGATATTAAATCCCAGCTAAACATAATGGAGCTTGCGGTTGCTACGACCCCACCCTGGGAATGAAAAAGAAAAACCATCATATTAAATGCAAGAAAATTTAAAAACATCTCAAGCCCTGCAGGATAGCCAAAATAAAGCAGCTTCTTCATAACCTCAAGATTAAACTTAAAAGACTTGAATACAGAAAAGGATTTTCTATTATCTGGCAGGAGATAAACAAAAAGCAAAAATAAAAAAGAAGATAAACTGCCGCATATTGTTGCAAAAGCTGCACCCTTGATACCTAAGGGTGGGAACCCAAACTTGCCAAAGATAAAAATATAATCAAGGCCAACATTTACTAACATAGCCAGAATACTTGCAACCATAACGATTCCTGTTCTTCCTGTTCCAGAAAAAAAACAGCTCAGCGTATGGCGCAAAAGACCTGGCAATGCACCAAATATCAGAATATTCATGTATATAATTTGCAGGTTAAGCTGAGACGGCTCTATATCAGACATATAAACAAATTTCTCCACAACAGGAAAGGCAAGCAATATAACAGGGCAGGCCAGAAAGGCAATCAAGGCAGACTGCGTTGCTGTTACGGAGGAAAACTCCCTTCTCCCTGAGCCGTAATACTGAGCAGCAAGAGCAGTGGAATATCCAATAAGTCCAAAAAAGAAAAAAACAAGACTTTGAACAACCAATCCACCGGCCAGAGCAGCATTCATGTGAAGAGGAGAAAGAGCAGACAAAAAAAGCCTATCCGTAAAAGTCATTATTCCGTCACATGCTGTGGATATAACCATAGGCAAAGCAAGAGAGACCATCTCAATTATACCGCCCTCTTTGCCATGGGATAGTTTTATTTTTTCCAGAAAACTCATGTGGACAGATTTATGGAATGAAGAACCTTAGTCAATCTCTTAATATTTATATCAAAATTATTCCTCCCATAGGACTCAATGGAAAGCTCTCTTGCTAAATCCTCTCGCATCAGAAATTTCAAAAGATACTGAAGATCTAAAATCTCAATCAGCCTTTTTCTTCTATAGAATAATCTTTCCCTTAAATTATTTCCCTTTCTCTTTAGAGAACACAGAGAAATAAAATCCTCAAAACTTTTATATAAGGCTCCATCAACCCTGAGACCTATATCATTGATAAAAACAATGGAACTATCCAAGCCTCTTATAATACGCGATAGACCGTCTCTGTAATTTAAAAAATTTCTTCTTGTGTATTTACTCTCTTCTATTAATGTTGAAGTCCCTCTAAATATATATGATCCATTAAAGCTCTCCGGGGACAAAAATCTATTATTAAACATTAAGGAGTATCTATCCTGATAAGCTGTTCCTCTTGAGTAGATCAAATTATCATTAAAGCAAAAATCAAATCCTATCATACCTATATTTTTAAAACCACAGAGTCTTGCAAAGCGTAAAGAATCACCAGCTACTGAGCCAGTGCCAGAATCAATGGATCCAACAACAGAGGGGAATAAACTTTCAATTATCTGCGACAGAGGATGACTGTTAAGGGAAAGCATCCCTTTATATTGTGCAACAATAGAAGGGGGAGAGACAAGAGAAAAGATAGGAATAAAACTATAATTCACCCCAAGAAAATGCTCATGAATTCTTCCCTGAGGATCTATGGAAATAACAAAATCAGGGTTAACCCCGTTTTTCTGCAGCATTGGAACTGCAGAGTCAACTGCAATTATATACAATCCATCCTGATATGCCCTTATATAATCCATATAACTTTCTGCAGAAGGAGCAGAAGAAACTATGAGACAATCACCATCAACAAACTCATCCTTTACAAGACTAACAGGGAACAAAGAATCAAAATTCTTTAAATTATTGAGAGCATTCCTCAAAAAAACTCTACCAAAAGCCTTAACAGTTGCAGCATCAGAAATTCTTTTATCAATAACTCTTTTGATAATTCCTTTAACTTCACTGTAATAAGTATCAAAAATTCTAAGAGATGCTGGATGCTCAATAACTACAAGACCCTTTGCAGATGAAAAATCTATTTCTTCAAGAAGAATTGGCTCAAGTTCCCGAGGAGCAAATCCACAAAAAAATTCAATATTTCTATGATCCATCAAAAAGGATGTTTGAGTTGAATTCTTTATATGTTCCACTATGCCAGAGAGTATATCGATTATTATTATTTTTGAAAAACTGGACAATCTCTCCTTAAGAGAAAGCAGATGATATCCAATACCACAACCAAGGGCTATCAATATGTCATTGCCGGAGCCTGCACCTAATTCAGCAGAAATCTTTTCCTTCAATGGATTTATCCTGCTATGTAAGGGATATTCCCTGCCATTAACCCTGGCAATCAAGGTAAGATTGCCATCCTTTGCTGTTTCTACATAATATTCTATTTTATCCATAAATAATGACCTTAAAAGATGAGTTTTCAGGCGAAACAGCAAATTTCTGTTTTAAAAAATTCCTGAAATTGAAAACAAAAGCTAAGTAAACATTGAGTTAAAATAAAATTAGCCAAAACATTCTTGTTAAAGAAAATTATTTGTATTTTTTTACCTCTAATTTATAATTGATATAGCGCAGGATGTCAATTCCAAAAAATTGAGGTCTTAAGTGAAAAATTTACAGAAGAATAATCCTAAGATTTTCACCTTTATTCTGATTTTGATAATGATGGGCAATATAGCTACACTTTCCTGCAAAAAGAAAAAAAACACATCAACAATTGATCTTGAGGCAATTGAATATGACGGATCAAAAAATGAGCGATATCTTTTCAGGGAGGAGTTAAAAAAAGAGAAGATGAAAAAGGAAAAAGAAAAGACTATGTTAAAAAAAATTGAGGAGGAAGTTCCAAAATGAAAACAAAAAGAATTTACTATATAGCAGTTCCATTTTTAATAGTTATTATTGCATTACTATTAAACTTTTTCTCATGGAACATCAATTCAACTGGAGTGCTCTTTGGAAATCAATCTGAATCACCAATAAAATCAGAAGTTGAAAAAACAAAGGCCTTTGAAATTCAAGACACCTTTAGAAAGATATTTGATCTCTACAAAAACACCGTTGTCTTTATTACAACTGAACAAATAGTAAAAGTCAGGCATCCATTTTTTGACGACCCGGTTATGAGAGAATTCTTTGGGAAAAACAATAATCCACAAGTGCGTAAACGAACAGGTCTTGGCACAGGTTTTATCATATCAGAAGATGGCTACATATGCACAAACCACCATGTTATAAATGGCATGGATAAAATAAATGTAAATATCAATGATAAGAACTATGAGGCTAAAATAATTGGATCCGACGAAAAGACAGATATTGGGCTACTTAAGATCGAGCCAAAGGAAAAACTTCAGCCTGCATATTTTGGAGATTCCGACAGGGTTCAGGTGGGCGACTGGGCTATAGCCATAGGCAATCCCTTTGGCCTTGACAAGACCTTTACAGTTGGAGTGATAAGTGCAGTTGGCAGAAGAGATGTGGACTTCATGGGTGGAGCTCATATACAAACAGATGCATCTATAAATCCGGGCAACTCAGGAGGGCCACTAATTAACATATATGGAGAGGTTATTGGAATAAACAGGATGATCTACTCAAAAAGTGGAGGCTACATGGGAATTGGTTTTGCAATTCCAATAAATACAGCAAAAGCTGTTTTACTTCAATTGCAAAAGTATAAAAAGGTCAAGAGAGGATATCTTGGGGTTAATATCTTCCTTCTATCAGATGAGGATGCCAAAAAACTTGGCCTTCCCAATAACGAAGGGGCTTTTGTTGGAGAGGTTATGGAAAACAGCCCGGCCCACATTGGCGGAATCCTTGTAGGAGATATAATACTTAAGGTCAATAATACTGATATTAAAAGCAGCAGAGACCTTATAGACCTCATAGAAAAATCTCAAATAGGAGATACGCTTAAGGTAGTTGTTCTGCGGAATAGAAAAATCGAAAACCTGAGCGTAAAGATTAAAGAGCGGCCGTGACATGAAAATTTCAAAAAGGATAATTCACAATGGAAAAATATTAAGTAATTTTAATATAAATTCCGTTAATATGTTAAGAACATTTATACTATTAAAAAGGTAACCAAATGCATGAGTATATACCAGAAAATAATATCTTTGTGGTCTTTCTATTGATTCTCTTTACAGCAGGGCTTTATTATTTCTGGTGGCTTGCCAGAGTAAGTCCCTTATTCGGAGATGACCCTGTAATCAACATTCTACTTACAATATTTACTCTTGGATTATGGGGATTTTATATAAATCTTAAATATATGCAGAAATCAGAAATGATGAATGGCAGAGATATGAAATGGTTTATGATTCTATTTCTTCCGCTATCTCCAGTCATCATCCAGCACAATATAAATGAAAAATTCTTTTCAGACAGATAAAAAAAATAGGAGTCACTTATGATCGTCAGGTGCACTAACTGTAATTCCGCTTTTGCTGTGGATGATGAGAAGGTTGCAAACAAAAAATTTGCATTCTCCTGCCCAAAATGTGGAGCAGATAATATTTATGATAACAGGAAAAGTGCAAAAAAAGAAAATCTTATAGAAGACACTTTTTTAGATGAAGAAGATCACCTCTCTTCTACTAAGGAGGACGCTCTTTTTGATGATGATTTTGTGGCACCTGAAAAAACAGATCAATTCTCTGATGATGAAATTTTTGGCAAGGAAAAACGCTCACCAGAAGAAGATTTTATTTCTGACTCATTTTCAGAGGAAGGTCTTGATTCAACAACCCATGAGGAACTCATAGATGAATTTGCGGAAGAGCCCATTACAAAAGGTAAAGGGTCACAAAAAGAAGATCTATTTAACGATGACCTCACCATTGACGAAAGCGATTTTCCTGACGAGGAAGGTCTTGTAATAGAAGATACAGACTTGCAAGAAAAAGGAGACAGAGATACAAAAATCTCCTCACAAGAGGATATAGATGCAATGTTTGCAGATATAGATGAGTTCGAAAAATCCAACTCCCAAAAAGAATTGGAAATAGATGAGGATACGACAGTAGATATAGATAGCCTTGACATAGATCTGGAAGAGGATCTTCATGATGAAGAATTAGTTGTCAAATCAGAAAAGTTAAAAGGCAAGGGCAAACCGCTGGAGGATGATGACGATATCACACTTGATTTAGATACCCTTGATCTTGACATTGAGGAAGAACCTGCACCTCAAAAACAGAAATCTCTTAAAAGCAAAATACAAGAAGAAGGGCTATTTGACGAAGAACTCACCTTATCTGTGGATGAAATGGACGTTAATATTGACGATCTCACAGAAGAACCTCAGGCCCAGACACTTGAACCCTCACCTGCAAAATCAGCAAGAAAAAGCGTCAAAATAGAAGAGAGCACTGAAGATGAAAGCATCACAATCGATCTGGATTCCCTTGATATTGACGTAGAAGAAAGCTCTGATTTACTCTCTGGCGAGCTTACAGAGGAGGAAGAAAAGCTTACACTGGAAGATGCTGGTCTTACCTTTAGCGAACTGGATGAACGAAAAAAACCATCTGAAGACGAAATCTTCGATGAGGATTTAGTCCTATCCATAGATGAAATAGATCCAGATCTAAAGCTTGAGGTAATTGGCGATAAAATCGAAAAAACCCCTGTAGTCGAAGAGCTGGAAGAGTTGCCAGAGATAGACTTAGAGGAATATGAAGCTACTATACAAGAGGAAACACCATCTAAAAAGATAGCTCAGGTGGAAAGCCCTATGGAAAGCCTTGATGACTTCATGCTTTCTGATGAGGAGATATATACACCAAAAAGCACCTCTCTTGATATTTTTGACTATGATGAAAGAGAATCAGAGCGCTATTTGCCAGAAAAAGGAAGCTGCACTTTTTCTGTGGACTTTTCTCTGAAGTATTCAAGAATAGGTGCTCTTTTGCGACTGCTTCTTATATATGTTATCAGCATGATTCCACATCTCATCGTTATGTTTCTTTATACCCTTGTGTCAGCAGTTCTTGGCTTTATAAATCAAATAGTTATACTTACAACAGGCCATTGCGTTGAGGATTTCTCTCTAATAACAGAAAATACATTGAGATATTTCTTATACATAAAAACAAACATAATAGGCATTGTGGAAGATAGACCTGTATATGCAGGAAGAGAAAAGCTTAATCATCAATTACAGCTTGATATAACCTATCCTGTCAAATACTCAAAAATTATGGCCCTATTGAGACTATCCATTATAGGAATAATTGCAATTCTCATTCCTCATATTATTGTAATGTTGTTATTGACTATTACTGTTCTATTTGTATACTTGGCAGGAATAGTGATGGTAATTGCAACAAGGAGATGGCCAAATCCTCTCTTTGTTTACCTCACAAGGTATTTTAGATATCTTGCAAGGATCTCATCCTTTGCAATTGGTTTAACTGATGAGTATCCACCTTTTAAATTTGACTAAGAAAGGAGTGACCTATGGACGATTCTATGGAAAAGGCCATCAGATTTATATCAGAGGAGCTAAAAGAAAATCCTTCAGCTGATAGACTTAAGCTAATAGAAAGAGCTGGCAGAGAATTTAATCTCAGCCCAATTCAAACAGAGTTTCTAACAGAAAAGTTTGTATTAAACAAGGTATAATTTTTAAATTTTATAAGTATTATTGCTCTAAAGATTTAAATCTCTTCTAATTCAACAAGAGAGCTCATTGTAGAGGCGATCTCCTTCATAGCAGTGGAAACTTCCTCTATACGGGATAGAACTGATTCTATGCTCTTTTCTGTCTCATCATCAGCAAGGCCCTTTGCTTTTTTTTCTTCCAGTATAGCAAGAGTTTCAAAAAAATCCATGACATAGATATTAAATCGTTCACAGGCATCACAAACCATTTTATAAATTCTCATGGTCTCTGGATTATCAGAATTTAAGGGCTTCATCACAAGCTTATACTTTGTTCTCATATTACCTCAAAAGAATTTACAAAAAAGATGCTAAATTTTTAAATTTTCAAAAATTTAAATATACAAAATCGCTTTTATAAAAAATATGGCAAAACATTTTATTGAATTTCTTATTTTTTGAGTTACAATGTCAATTATAGTTATATTTATTTAATAAAAAATTTTTATCTCTGGGGTTAAAATGAAAAAAGTATACGTAATTGGGCATAAAAACCCTGATACAGACTCAATTGTATCAGCAATAGCCTATGCTACTTTAAAACAGGAGCTTGGAGAAACAAATGTCTTCCCTGCACGATGTGGCAAAATAAATCTCCAGACCGAATACATACTCAAAAGATTTAAAATAACTCCGCCGGAATTCCTTAGTGACATGATACCAAAGGTAAGCCACCACATGAGCGAAGAGCCTGTAACTCTTTACCAGGATATGCCTTTGTGGGATGCAATGCAGGTTTTATCAACAAATAGATTCAGAATGATTCCTCTGGTAGATGAAAATAAAAAATACGTTTCCACATTACATTACAACACATTTGCAGAGCACATCCTTAAAAAAATAGACCCTCAAAAAAATACAATAATACAGACATCTGTTCAACATCTTGCCAGAACTCTTAAGGCGCAGCCCATTGTCATTAAAAATGAAAATGAAATCTTCAGTGCACAGATAGTAGTTGCAGCCTCAAAGATTGACACTTTGCGGGAATTTATTGATCTCATGCCTGTGGAAAACACAATAGTAATAGTGGGAGACAGAGAGGATATTCATGAGTATGTTATCAAAAGAAAAGTAAGAGTCCTAATTGTTTCTGCTGGCAGAATGATCTCCAAAGAGATGAAGGATCTTGCAGAGGAAAACAACGTTTCAGTTCTAACAACCCCTTTCCATACAGCAGGAGCTTCATGGCTTGCCCTTCACTCAATGCCTGTAAGATATGCTGGCGATAAAGAACTAAAACCCGTTGCCGGATACGATTATATCAAAAATATCAAAGAGAGATTTTCTGACTCACTATCACGTTCATTGCCAGTAGTGGATGAGGACATGAGGGTAATCGGTGTCCTTACTCAAAGCGATTTAATGAAAGAGCCAAACATCGGAGTTATTCTTGTGGATCACAATGAGCTCTCTCAGTCAGCTGACGGTGTCTCAGAGATAAGAATTCTTGAGATAATTGATCACCATAGACTTGGGAATCCTTCAACAAAATATCCAATTACCTTTGTCAATAGACCTGTTGGTTCCACCTCTACCATAATAGCAAATCTTTATAGAGATTATAAAGTCCCAATAAAAAAAGAAATAGCAGCAATTCTCCTTGCGGGGATTCTCTCTGATACCCTTACTTTAAGATCTGCAACCACAACTCCTATTGATCGCGATACAGCAGAATATCTCTCCCAGATAACTGACCTCAATATTGAAGAATTTGGCAAAGATATTACAAATGCAGCAGCTATTATAAGCTCAAAACCAGCTGAAGAGATAATAAATATGGATATGAAAACTTATAAAGAAGGAAATATATCCTTCTCTGTTAGCCAGGTGGAGGTTAATTCCCCTGATGAAATTCTTGGCAGATCTGATGAGATATTAGAATATCTTTCAAAACTAAAGTCAGGCAATGGATTTCTATTCTCTTCTCTTCTTGTCACAGATCTAAGTCAGCTTAGCAGCTATCTATTGATAAGCGGTGATGATAGCTTTATTAGAAAAATAGAATACCCAAAGGAGGCGGATCATATATTCTTTTTAAAAGATGTCCTTTCACGAAAAAAACAGCTAATGCCATATATTCTTGAGATAATAAGGAGGTTATAAGAGCAATTTATTTAGCTTGACATTTACATTTTTACTTTTTTTATTTAGAAAAATTATAAAAGGCACAAAATAAATAATGGAGTATTCCTCATGAAAATAAGAACTCTTCTGAAGACACTTTTTTTATCAATTATAGTTGCTGGTTGTGGCGGCACAGAGCTTGTGATAAAAGACAACTATGTATTTAGTCCTGCATCTCATCTTAAAAACAAATACCCCACAACTGCAGCTTTGACAGGCCAATATACCTCCAAAAAGATTATACTCAAAGACAATATCCTGGAGATATGCAAGGCAGAGCTTGACTCACAAAAAATATTCAAAGAAGTAGGCATAAAAGGCACAGCTGGATATGATGTGGTAATTGAGATGAATTTTGCCGATGTAGAAAAAGATAAACAATTGGGGCTTGAGCTTAGCATAAATCTCAAACAATTGCCAGAAAAAAAGCTCATCTACAAAAATAAATATGTAGAATACACAACACCTGAGGCCTTTCAAAGTCCAGATGGTTTTGCAGAAGTACTTAAAAAAGTTATAACTCAATTTACTGCTGACATGGATAGGCTCTTTGAAAAATTTACAAAAGAAGGAAATCTTCCTGTAAACCTTTCTGGAAAAAATGTTATATGTGCAGTCTTTCAGTTTAAAGACACAATAGAAGGTGAAAAATACGGAGACCCACTTGCATCAATGATGATGACATCTCTTACCAAGACTTCAAATATAAAGGTTGTGGAAAGGGAAAGAATTCAAAAGGCAATAAAGGAGTTAGAGTTCCAGACATCGGGGCTCTCTGACTCATCAACTGCTAAGGAAATTGGAAAATTTCTCAATGCTGATTTTCTGGTATATGGAGAGGTTTCAAAGATAAAGGAAACATACCATGTAACAATTCATGTCATTGATGTAAAATTGGGCGAGGTTGTGCTCTCTCGAGATATTGATTCCAATGATCCATCTCAGTTCTCAAAGCTTATGCAGGAACAGGCAAACTACATAGCTCAATTTATATCTAAATAATCTCCCTTAAAATCTTTGCTGGTAAAAGGAAACTTTTACCAGCTATAGTAATCAACATCGTGATGCTTGCCAAGAATCTCCACAGCCTTGTAGGCATGTTCCATTTTTATAAAAAAATAATCTGTATCAAAAGTTGAAAGAACAAATACCGGGATCTCGCTTTCTGCCAAAGGCGTTGTTATAGAATTAATTATCCCTGTTTCATTAAATTTTAGATTTTTATTTATTTTAAAGATCTTCATGCTGCACTCGTGGGGATATTCCTCTGGGACAGCCTCTCCTGAACATATTACAGTACACTCCTCCCCTGTATCTGTTATACTGTAGAATCTTGAAGTATCAACCCAATCCGGCAGCTTAGAACCAGAGTCAAGCCTAAAAATTGTGTAATCCCCTGGTAATATGGTTATGGGAAGCCTTAAAATTTTTTTCATAATAAATCCTCTCTTTTAAAAAATCCATGAAAAGAAGAAATCAAAACCCCAGAGAGAACCAGAAGTGATCCTGCTATTTCCGGGAAGCTCAACTTCTCACCAAGAACCACAAAGGCAATTAAAACAACAAAAACAGGCTCTGCTGTTCCTACAACAGAGGCTCTTAGAGAACCAATTCTTTTTACTCCCTCAAGAAATAAGAGAATAGCTAAAACAGTGCTAAAAAATGACATTAAAAAAACAAGCTCCACCTGCTTAAGAGAGAGGGAAGTTAAAAAATTTAGCTGATTATGAAAGAACAGTGAAATAACAATAAGGCCCACCAGTGACATTGTAAAAGCCACAGAGAGGGAATTATAGCTCTTCAAAGTTCTTTCACTAATTATGCAATAAATAGAATAACTGAAAGCAGACAAAGCAGCCAGAGATATTCCAGTTATATTATTAACCTCAATCTTACTTGCCCCAGAAATAAAAATAATTCCCAGAAAAGAAATAAACACAGAGAACAAAAGAACCATTGATGGTTTTCTTTTTAAAAATATTATGGACATCACAGAGATGATTGCAGGATGAGAAAAAAATATAACAATGGCCAGTGCTGCTTTTATGTATGTGAGGCTATAAAAAAAACAAATACCCCCTGCAGTAAAGGCTAACCCCTGAAGCAGTAACAAGGGAGAAAACTTAAAAAACATAATACCTTTTATGCTTAAAAGCAGAGCAAGTAGCAGAAGAGAAAAAATAAATCTCAATATAAGAACCTCAAAGGGAGCAAGCCCTGTGGAATAAGTGACTTTTGCTATTACAGGCATCCATGCATAACATAAGGCTGAGAGCAAAATCAAGGCAGTTCCAGCAATTGACTTTATAAGTTTTTCACTCATAAAGAATTAGCTGCCAGCATGAGGTTTAAAATCAAGCAAATAAAATATTATCTGCTTTTTTTATTTACATTTTCCCCTTTTGTAAAAAAATAGCTCTTCGAGGGCTTACTATCAAAGTAAGCATAAACTTCTGAGGAGTAGTGCTATGGAAAAAGCTATACAGGATTTCTATCCCGATGAATTTGCCCACTGTTATGGATGTGGACATAAAAACGAACATGGCCACAGGATAAAAAGCTTCCTTGAGGGAGATGAAACAGTATGCCACTATAAACCTGAGCCTTTTTATACTGGAGGCTTTCCAGATAAAATGTATGGAGGTTTAATTGCATCTCTTATAGATTGCCATGGAGCAGCAACAGCCTCTGCAGCAAGAGTAATATCAGAGGGATTTAAGATAGGAGAAAAACCTGCTCCAAGATTTGTCACAGCATCTCTAAAAGTTGACTATCTTAAACCCACCCCCATGGATGCAACTCTTGAGCTCAGAGGAAAGGCTGTAGAAATCAAAGACAGGAAGATAGTCGTCCATGTAACTCTATCTGCAAAAGGAATTGTCACAGCAAAAGGTGAGGTAATACTGGTTCAACTGCCAGAGAAATAGTTTGCAGAGGCTATCTATAATTAGCCTCTGCAAATCTCCTCCTAACCTTCGTTACTATAAAAAGGAGGGTATCCTGTAACTTCTCTTATCTCTTCATAAAGAGGCTTAAGTTTATTATAAAGCTTCATATATACGTTTTCAAAAAGATCTCCATAGAGTTTGCTATTTTTCTTGTCTGGCTCAAAAATATCAGCAACCCTTGTCATTGACTGGACAGCGCTTTTAAAATCAGAGAAGACCTTGATTCCAACTGCTGCATCAATTGCTGCTCCAAGGGCAGAGGTTTCATAAGTATGAGGCCTTTCTGCAGGAAGATTAAAAATATCTGCAGTAAGCTGCATTGCACATCTGCTCTGGGAGCCACCACCAGATACTCTTAGCTTTTCAATTTTTATTTTATTGCGCTTTTCTGTGCGAATTGCTCCTTCTTTAAGGGCATAAGAGAGGCCTTCAAGAATTGCTCTGTAAACATGAGCCTTTGTATGGACATCGCCAAAGCCAATTATAGCTCCCTTAGCCTCAGGCCCTGGTACTTTAACACCTGGGGACCAGAAAGGCTGAAGCATAAGCCCCATAGAACCAGGGGGAACACAACAGGCCATATCATCAAGAAGCACCTCAACTGGAATGCACTTTTTCTGCGCCAGGACCATCTCATTGTGGGCAAATTCATTTTTAAACCAGCTTACCATCCAATAGCCGCGATAAATCATTACCTCTGTATTGTAAGCGCCTGGCACTGCACTGGGATAAGGAGGCAAAAATGGAATTATTTCAACATACTTGCTATTTGTTGTTTCAATTGTTGCAGTTGTGCCAAAGCTCAAGCATGCTATATCAGGGCTCAAACATCCAGATCCCAAGACCTCACAGGCCTTATCAGCTGCTGCTGCAATAACAGGAAGCCCTTCAGGAATACCTGTCTCTTTTGATGCCTTCTTAGAAATAGCCCCAAGGAATTCTGAGGGTTTTACAAGAGTTGCCAACCTATCCCTTGTAATGTAAGGGAACATCTTCCATTTAAAATCACTATCCTTTGACCACTCTTGTTTTTTAAAATCAAAGGGCACATAGCCCACCTGATTCCCTGTAGAGTCTGTAAACTCCCCTGTCAATTTATAGGTAAAATATCCAGATAAAAATAAAAATTTATAGGTCCTGTCCCATATCTCAGGTTGATTTTGAGCTATCCAGTTTGCCTCACACTCCATGATTGTATAAATTGCAGTGTCATACATGTTTATTGCTTTGAGAATATATTTAAGATATGCAGGAGGCCAATTCTCTGCCTTTGCCTTTCTTCTATCCAGCCATATAATTGCTGGTCTCAAAGGCTTCCCATCTTTATCGAGATTTATCATGGTGTTTCTCTGAGTCGTAAGAGAAACAGCCTTTATTGAATCCTTTTGTATAGACTTATCAGAAAAGAGTTTTTTTGAGGTTGCACATAAAGTCTTCCAGAAATAATCTGGATTTTGCTCTGCCCAGCCTAGTTGGACAGAAAAATATGGTTCTATTTCTGTTTTTACAATTTTTTTTATGTTACCATTAAAATCAATAAGAGCAGCTCTTATAGACTGAGTCCCTGCATCAATAGCAAGAACACAGTCCTCCCATGTATTTTTTTTTGCCATTTAACTCTCCTCATTAATCTATTTTATGTATTTTCTGCAGAGCCTTATCAATACTTTCTATGGATTCGATATATTCAGTAATGCCAACTATATCCATAACGCGGTAAAGATGTTCAGTAAGCCCAGTAAAGATAAAATTGCCATTGATCTCCTTATGGAGATGAATCAACTTTATGAATGAAGATATCCCTGATGAGTTAACATAGGTGCAATCTTTAAAATCAAAGATATAAACCTTTGCTTTACTGCTTTTACGTATTTCATGATAAACTGAACACAAAAGAGGATCTGCCTCGTAGGTAATATCCCCTGATAAATACACTACGGGTATTTCCTTAACAATATCCCACTTTAAGCTAAATTGTCTCATATTCATTTTTCTCTTTTTATTGCTTTTTTTGCAACGTCATAATCTCCTGCAGCATTCCACAGTGAATATCCGCTGCAATTGCCTTCCTGTGAAGCGCGGATCTGACTTTTTATATATTCCGGGCTCCATGTTGGTGAAAGCAAATTAAAGGCCTGCAAATATGGCCTTATAATAACTTTTTTATTTATCATTACAGAAGCTCTTAATGCTCCATCTCTAACAATATAATAAGGTCTTGTATCTGTGGAAAATTTTTTGTAAAAAGATTGGCCAAAATGTGAAGGATAAACCATTGGCGATATTACATCCACCACATAAGAAAATTCCTCCATATCCTGACCTATTCTGTTTCCAAAATAATACCAGGAATTAAATCCATAGATGTCCACAGACACAGGTATTTTAAGATTATAATTAGCTCTTTGCAAAAAATCAATTAAAATTTCCGATTTATAAAAGGATGGCTCCTGTTGAAAGGAAAATTTGCAAAGATGTATTGGCCCATCTGCCGGAAACCTTATATAATCAAACTGAATCTCATCAAAGCCAAGCTTTTCCAATTCCAGTGCAAGCTCAATATTGTAATCTTGAACAAAGGTGGAAAAAGGATCTACCCAATATTCATGAGTTGCCCCCTGCCATGGCTTTCCTGTATTTTTGTTCTTGATGGCATACTTATTATCATAGGCAAAATAGAGTTTTTTATCTCTGAAAGTAACAATTCTGGCTATTAGATATATATTTGCTTCCTTAAGTTTTTTCATCACCTCTTTAAAATTCTTTATAGGTCTTAAGGATCCTATTTCTTTTGCTGTTTTGCTTTGACTATCAAAAAGCACATTGCCAAAATCATCCTTCATATCTATCACAAAGGAATTAATCTCACTTTCCTCAGCTATTTTTATATAATAATCCAGCCTCTTTGTAAGAGCAGGAACGCTTATATATATACTTCTCCTTTGAGCTGCTCTCTCATCCCTAAATTTTACAGAAGGATTACCAATGAAAAAAGCAAGAGATGGAAAATTCATCTCCCTGGGAATCACTGCAAGGGATTTAATGTCACCTCTTGTGGAAATTATAGCTGGCAGATTATATATCTCCCTGGCAGAAGAATCACCCACTTCATAAGCAAAGACCTTATTCTTTTCAGTGAAAAAGATCTTATCTCCATATTTTTTTATGTCATAAACTACCGCACTAAAATCCCCATCAGAATCATTTTTAACTGGCAAAAAACTCCTACCATCAGAAGCTTCATATAGGCCTTTCCCAAAATAAAAGCCAGCAAAAATTCTACTGTCATCTATAAGCAAAGAGGAGATCTGTTCAGTGAACTTTAACTCAGGGGAATAAGGATTTTCTGGAAGCCCTTTGCCTATTTTTTTAAAAGCCCTTCCATCAAAGCTAAACAATCCAGAAAAGGATGTGCCAGCAATAATGGAATCCCCTTTAATTGACAGTGCAGTTATATAATTGCCCCTTCCTATGTCAGAAATAGGCATTTCCTTCCATGTTTTTGCGCCATCTTTGCTTCTATAAATGCTGTGTTTAGTTGCCACTACCATATTTAGAGGATCTAAGGGATCAACAGCAAAGGCTGAAATCTTTCTGTATTTCCAGGGATTATCATAAATCGAAGGTCTTTTGAATTCACTGGAGTTTAGCTCAATCCACTTATTTTTATTAAACTTAAAAATCCCGCAATTCATTGTTGCCAGAAAAACATCATTGCCAGAGCAATAAAACCTGACAGGCAAGACTCCCTCTGGAAGACCATCTTGAATTTTTTCCCAGCCATATCCACCATTGTCAGAGAAGAGAATCTCATCAGAGGAAGTAATTGCAAAGAAGGAAGTGGAAGCTGCCTTGCATTCCACCAAAAAAAATAGACTAAAAAAAACAATCAGGCATTCAGTCAGAAGATTTCTCATTGTATGCCTCAAAATTCTTCTCAAACATTTCTTCGTTCATAATAGTATAAGAATAGCCCTGCTCTGTCAAAAAAAGCTGCCTGTTGTGAGCAAACTTCTCTTCAATAGAATTAGATGTTACAATTGTATAAAAATAGGCGTAATTCTCATCTCTCTTTGGCCTTAATACTCTTCCAAGCCTTTGAGCCTCCTCCTGCCTGGAACCAAAGGTGCCGGAAATTTGTATTGCCACATTTGCATCAGGCAAATCAATGGAAAAATTAGCCACTTTAGACACAACCAATGCCTTAAGCTCACCATTTTTAAATCTCCCGTAAAGCTCCTCTCTTTCTGCAACAGGCGTTATTCCTGTGATCAGAGGAAATCCAAAAATAGATGAAAACTCCTCAAGCTGAGATATATACTGGCCTATTATAATAACATTATCCTCTTTATGGCGAGAGAGAATTTTTTTCACTATGGCAATCTTTCGCGGATTTTCAGCTGCTATGCGAAATTTTTCTCTGTCCTTTGAGATGGAATACTGCATCCTCTTATCCTCTGGAAGATCAATACGAATCTCTGTGCAAAGAGCTGTGGCTATCCAGTTGGACTTTTCCAGAAGTTTCCAGGGCATGTCATATTTTTTTGGTCCTATAAGGCTAAAGACATCTGACTCAAGCCCATCCTCTCTTATCAAAGTAGCAGTAAGTCCCAATCTTCTTTTGCTCTGTATTTCCGATGTAAGCCTGAATACAGGTGCAGGCAGGAGATGAACCTCATCATAAATGATAAGACCCCAATTTTTGGAAGAAAAGAGATCAAAGTGCTTAAAGCCTTCTTTTTTGTCCTTTCTGTATGTCAAGATATTATAGGTTGCTATTGTAACAGGTTTTATTTCTTTTTTATCACCAGAATACTCACCAATTAAATCAGGAGAAAGAAACGTCCTGTTTATAAGCTCATCTCTCCATTGCCGTAAGGCCACTGTGTTTGTAACTAAAATCAAAGTAGCACTTTTTATCTGAGCCATAATTCCTATACCAACGATTGTCTTTCCAGCTCCACAGGGTAACACAACAACCCCACTACCTCCCTCTGGCCCACCTCCTTTGTAAAAGGCATTTACAGCGCTTATCTGATAGTCCCTCAGTTCAACCCCAGTGCCATCCTCTGCCAGAGGCTTTATCTCTATATCAAGTGGATCCCCATCTTCATATCCAGCCAGATCCTCCACAGGAAAGCCGATCTTGATAAGAGCCTGTTTTACATGGCCTCTATAGAGCTTATGAACTGTAAGAGAATTATCATCTATTCTATCTATGATATAATTCTTAAATTTTTTATTATAGAGGATTTCATTTATTAAAGTTGCATCCTTTGATTCAAGCACAAGGCTATCACCTCTCATTACAAGGCGCAAAAGCCCATAGCGCTTCATCTGTTCCTTTATTGTTGTATATACAGTTGCAGGTATTTCATACTTTGAATAAGTCTCAAGACTACTTAAAATATCCTCAACAGAGATCCCTGAAGAAGCTGCATTCCACAAAGAAAGAGGTGTTACCCTATAGGTATGAATATGCTCAGGACTTTTTTCGAGTTCAGAAAAACGAGAAATTGAATTCCTGGCCTCTTCAAAAAGAGGATTATCCACTTCTACAAGGATTGTATTGTCACTTTGAACTATTACTGGTCCTGCCATATCATTCATTTTCACATATAAAAATTTTAAGAAAAAAAATTTTTACACAATTGCACAATTTGTCAAATATTTATTCTTTGGCTTTTTTAAATTGCTAATTTTATTCAATTTTAATTCCTTAATTTTTATATTTTTATATCAGTAATTATTCTTAAATATAATTTTTAGTGTAAAAGCAAAAAAATCTTAGCCCAGCAGTCTAAGGCGGAGAAAATAATAGAGTTTTTTATTTTAAAAAAGTTAAGGAATATATGCTGTTTTTATATAGAACAAAATGCTCTAATATATTTACTTGCTAAGAAAAATACTATTTATTACACTAAAAGATCTCTTTTAGAAATTATTACTGAATTTTATTTTGAAAAAAAGCTTGTTAATTATAAATATATAAGAAATAATTGAATTTTGTGTGTAAAACACATATCCTTTTTATTATAAAAAGAGGTTTTTATGGGCTGCACAGTTGCAATAGGAACACAATGGGGTGATGAAGGCAAAGCCAAGATGATAGATTACCTCACCAGAGATGCTGATATTGTTGTCCGATACCAGGGTGGAGCAAACGCTGGCCACACAGTAGTTGTAAATGATAAGAAGTTTGTTTTTCACTTGATACCATCAGGAATTCTCCATGAAGGGAAAACCTGTGTAATAGGCAATGGAGTTGTCCTTGATCCTGCTGAGCTTATTGAAGAAATAGAAGTTCTTGAAGGGAAAGGCTATAACGTAAAAGAGCGATTGATTATTTCTGATGCAGCTCATTTCATACTGCCATACCATAAAACCCTTGATTCCCTTATGGAAGAGGATAGTGAAGAGAAAATAGGGACAACAAAAAGAGGTATTGGGCCATGCTATGCTGATAAATGCCTGAGAGTTGGCATACGCACAGGTGATATTTTTGATGAAGCTCACCTAAAAAAAAGAGTCATAGCTGCTTTGAAAATAAAAAACCTTCAATTTGAAAAGATATATGGGCTCCCTCCTGTAGCGGTAGAGGAAATCATGGAACTTATACTTGATTTTAAAACTAAGGCTGGACAGATGGTTCAAAATAGCCAAAAATTCCTACATGATGCCCTAAAGCACAAAAAAAAGATTCTCCTTGAGGGAGCTCAGGGTTTTGCCCTTGATATAGACCATGGAACTTATCCCTTTGTAACATCTTCAAATCCCACAATAGGTGGAGCTCTTATAGGATCAGGCCTTAATGCTGGAGAGATCGATGAGGTCCTGGGTATAACAAAGGCCTATGTAACAAGAGTGGGAGAAGGTCCTTTCCCATCGGAGGCCAATGAAGAAGACAGTGAGAGGCTGAGGGTAAATGGGAACGAATTTGGTGCAACCACAGGCAGACCAAGGCGCTGTGGCTGGTTTGATATCCCCCTGCTTAAAAAATCAATTCAGATCAATGGCCTTAACTCTCTGGCTGTAACCAAGCTTGATGTTTTAACTGGATTTGATAAGATAAAGATCTGCACAGGATATGAAGTTGATGGTAAAAGAGATGACGATATTTGTCTTTCAAATCTCAGCAGGGTTAAACCAATATTCATAGAAATGGATGGCTGGGATGAAAATATATCAAAATATCGGACATTTGATGAGTTGCCAGTCAATACCAAAAATTATCTAAACTTTATTGAAGAAGAACTTCAGATCCCAATAAAATATATATCAGTAGGTCCAAGCAGAGAATTTACATTCAAAAAATAAAATAAATCGATTCACCTGCAGTTATTGCAGGTGAATCTTTAAGGTTTAAAAATTAAAAAATTTCCTCTAAGGACTCATATATAGCAGCTGCGGTCTTATCTATATCCTCATCGCTGTGAGCTGAAGAGAAAAATCCAACCTCGTAACCTGAGGGAGAAAGATAAATTCCCCTTTTTAACATTGCATTGTGAAATTTTGCAAAGAGCTTCATATCGCAAGCTCTAACATCATTAACAGAGGTAATAGTTTTTTTGTCTGTAAAATAGAAACAGAATATTGACTCAATAAAATCAAAGTGCACCTTTGAAAATTTACTTAAGGCAGGTTTTATTCTCTCTGCCAGAGTCTCTGTTTTCGTCTTAAGCGATTCATAAAATCCTGGGGATAGGGTCTTTTTAAGAGAGGCAAGTCCTGCAGCCATTGCAAGAGGATTTCCGGCAAGAGTTCCTGCCTGATAGACCGGGCCTTCTGGCGCAATTTTTGACATGATATCTTTTCGACCACCATAAGCGCCCACAGGTAACCCTCCGCCTATTATCTTGCCAAGGGTTGTAAGATCTGGCCTTACACCATAATACTCCTGAGCACCACCCCTGGCCAGCCTGAATCCAGTTATCACCTCATCAAAAATCAGTATCACCCCATATTGAGTGCAGAGATCTCTCACCCTTTGCAGATAGCCTTCTTTTGGTTTAATAAGTCCATAATTACATGGGACAGGCTCCATAATAAGAGCAGCTATGTCTTTGCCTTCTTTTTCAAAAATTCTTTCAAGTGAATCAATATCATTGTATGGAACAACCAGCGTATCCTTTGCGTTGCCAGTTGTTACCCCGGCTGAATCAGGTATACCTGAATCTGCAAGGCCAGAACCTGCTGCAACTAACAAAAAATCTGCATGACCATGATAGCAGCCATCTAACTTAACAAATTTTTCCCTCCCTGTAAAACCTCGTGCAAGCCTTATGGCACTCATTGTGGCCTCTGTGCCAGAGCAAACAAACCTCACCTTTTCTATAGAGGGGACCATAGAAATTACAAGCTCTGCAAGCTCTACCTCAAATCTGTGAGCTGTCCCAAAACTTGTTCCATGGAGAGCTGTCTCTCTCACTGCATCAATTACATCTCGATCCCCATGACCCAAAATCATCGGTCCCCAGGACATGCAGTAGTCAATAAAACTATTACCATCCTCGTCAATGAGCACGCTACCCTTGCCCTCTTTCATAAATAGCGGAATACCGCCAACAGACTTAAAAGCCCTAACAGGGGAATCAACTCCTCCAGGCAAAAGATTTATAGCCTTTGAATACAGCTCCTCAGATCTCTTTATATGCATGTTTTACCTCAAACTCAAAACCACTTATTTTTAAAAATGTCACGTGTATGGTATGATATTATCATATCACTGCCAGCCCTAAATAGAGAGGTTATAATCTCTGTCACAACCCTTTGCTCATCTATGTATCCCACTGCAGATGCAGCCTTCACCATAGAATATTCCCCACTTACATTATAAGAACATACAGGGACGGGTGATATGTCAGCCACTCTGCGTATTATATCCATGTAGGATAAGGCTGGCTTAACCATAACTATATCAGCCCCCTCATCAATATCCAGAAGCACCTCTCTCTCTGCATCACGGATATTCCTTATATCCATCTGGTAACTGCGCCTATCTCCAAACTGAGGTGTGCTACCTGCAGCATCCCTAAATGGTCCGTAAAAGGATGAGCAGTATTTTGCTGAATATGCCATCAAAGCTGTGCTTTGATATCCATTGCTATCAAGCATCTCTCTTATGGAATTAACTCTTCCATCCATCATATCAGAGGGGGCAACTATATCAGCACCTGCCTGCGCATGGCTTAGAGCAATTCTTGAAAGCAAAACAAGAGTTGGATCGTTTAAAATTTCTCCATGCTCAACAATCCCGCAATGGCCATGATCTGTATATTCACACAAGCAGACATCTGTGATTATACAAATCTCATCGCCAAAGTTCTTCCTGATTTGACGTATTGCCTTCTGAACTATACCATTTTCATTATAGGCCTCAGAACCTGCATGATCCTTCAAATCAGGTATCCCAAATAGTATTATATATTTTATACCAAGATTTAGATCCTCCTCAAGATCCCTAAGCATATTATCAATTGAAACCCTTTCTATTCCAGGCATAGAATTTATTGCCTCGCGAATAGATGTCCCTTCCTTTACAAAGTGTGGCATTATGAGCTTATTTTTATCTGGACTTACCTCTGCTACTAAATCTCTTATAAGATTTGTTTTTCTCAATCTTCTTGGTCTATGAATCATGGCTTCACCTCTGTAAAGTATTCAATCAAAGCCTTTACCAGGCCATCTATGGTGTATTCCCTGGCTGTTATTTCTGCCTCATGTCCTCTTTTTATAAGAGTCTCTGTTGTAATAGGACCTATGCTGGCAAAAACGCCATTGCAACTGTTTACAATATCAAAAAAATTATTTACTGTTGAAGAGCTTGTGAAGGTCACAACATCTGCCCCTTTGACCATATCAAGAATTTCATCATTTATCTTAGCAGGCTTTTGGCTACTATAAATATGAATTCTGTTAACCTCTGCTCCAAGTTTTTCAAGACCGTCTCTGAGAGTTGGCCTTGCATCTGCAGAACAGGGAAGCAATATTTTTTTATGCTTAATATCTATTTTAGAAAATTTCTCAATTAAAGATTCTGCCACAAATTCCTCTGGGATAAGATCAGGTCTTAATCCGTATTGCTTTAGCTCATCACCAGAGGCTTTGCCTATTACAGCAATTTTAATATTACCAAGAGTGCGAGAGTCTTTCCCAATTTTAAAAAGCTCCTCAAAGAATATATTAACAGCATTCTGAGAGGTAAAGACAAGCCAGTGATATTTATCAATATTCTGTAAAGCATTGTGAAGGGTGGAAAGATTTTCCTCTCTTTTGATCTCAATTGTTGGGAACTCAACAACCTCTGCACCAAGAGTGATAAGCATTGAAGAAAGTCTCGATGCCTGTTCCCTTGTTCTTGTCACAACAATTTTTTTGCCAAAGAGAGGCTGATTGTCAAACCACCTGAGTCTTTCTCGTAAAGAAACGACCCCTCCCATAACAATAATGGCAGGTGGTTTCATCTTTGTCCTTTCTACTTCAATGTCTATAGAATTAAGAGTAGCTGTCAAAACCCTCTGTTGGGGTCTTGTCCCCCAACTTACAATACCGACTGGAGTATCTGGAGGAAAATGCTTTTCATTTATAAGCTTCTCTTTAATATGAGAAAGATTTTTCATCCCCATCAAAAAGACAAAAGTTTTTTCTGGATCGTATTCAGGAAAATTAACATCATCAATCTCTGAGGCATCATCTCTTCTATGGCCACTTATAACCTCAAAGGCATTTGCAAAATCACGATGCGTCACAGGAATTCCAGCGTAGGCAGGGGCAGAATAAAAAGAAGATATCCCTGGAACGACCACAAAGGGGATGCCAGCCTTAGCTAATTCCTCTGCCTCCTCTCCGCCTCTTCCAAAGATAAAGGGATCTCCACCCTTTAACCTTACAACCTTTTTCCCTTCAAGAGCTTTACTAAGCATAAGAGAATTTATCTCATCCTGAGTCATTGTGTGATTACTACCCTGCTTACCCACATAAATAAGCTCACAGCGCAAATCAGAAACAAGACTCTTCTCTGCAAGATAATCATATATCACACAATCAGCTTCTTGCAGAAGCCTCTTCCCTTTGATGCTTATAAGCTCAGGATCTCCTGGTCCTGCTCCAACAAGATAAACAATTCCTTTCATATATATTTATCAGCTCCTTTTGCTTTAAGAATACGGGCAAGCTCTTCCCCAAGGCTCTCTGGTCTTTTGCCATAAACCCTTGAACGTGCAACAAAATTTCCCTCTGGTGAGGCAACGACTCCATCCAGAATTATTGCATCTCCATGAAGCCTTGCAAGAGCTCCTAAGGGAACATGGCAACCTCCACCAAAATACTTTAAAAAAGATCTCTCTGCCTTAACTGCTTTTTCAGTAACAGGATCATTCAGCTTTTCAACAATTTTTTCCGTGTAAGTATCATCATATCTTATTTGTAGACCCAAAGCCCCCTGAGCAGGTGCAGGTAAAAACAATTCCTCTGGCAACTCCCTTACATAAAATTCACTGACATCGAGATTTATTCGCTCAACCCCTGCCTTTGCCATTACAATGGCATCATATAGACCCTCTTTTAACTTTCTAAGTCTTGTATTGACATTGCCCCTTAAAGGCTCAATAATAAGGGACTGATCTATGGCTTTAAGCTGAGCAAGTCTCCTCATAGAGCTTGTGCCGATTTTTTTCCCACTTTTTATACCAAGCGCACTATTATCAAGACAATCTCTGTGCATAATAAGCAGATCATGAAAATCACCTCTAACTGGAATTGCTGCAAGTTTTAGACCCTTAACCTCCTCTGTTGGCAAATCCTTAAGAGAATGCACTGCAAGATCTATAGAGTTGTCAAGCAGAGCCTCTTCTATTTCTTTGGTAAAAAAACCCTTACCCTCCATCTTGTTAAAAGAGACATTCTGAATTTTATCCCCCTCTGTTTTTATAATAACAATCTCGACTCTATCTCTTCCAATTAAATCTGCAATATAATTTGCCTGCCACAGGGCAAGCTCGCTGCCTCTTGTGCCTATTTTAATCTTCCTTTCCATTAATAATCAAACACCATATATTTTTTTATTTTATGTAGAATACTATTTAAAAGGCTGCTGTGTCAATTTATTATTTAAAGTCTGTTTATTTATTAGCCTTATAAAAAATTATACATAATTCTTGACTAAAGAATACTTTTTTTATTCACTTTAAAAAAAACGAGGTAAAATTATGAAGCGATTAAACACAATTTTTATAACCTTTATGGTTGCTCTTGCTTTCTTTGTTGCCTGTAAGGATTCAAAATCTACAAGCATCAAAATAGGGATATCTAAAATAGTCTCCCATCCAGCTCTTGATTCTGTGGAGAAAGGGATTCAGGATGAACTGAAAGAGGAGGGTTTTACAAATATCACCTATGATCTACAGAATGCCAATGGAGAGCTATCAACCGCTGCTTCAATTGCTCAAAAATTCAAAGCCGACAAGGTTGATATTGCTGTGGGCATTGCCACACCAACATCTCAGGCTCTTTATAACACACTGAAGGATAGTGTTATTATATATTCTGCAGTAACAGATCCAGTTGATGCAGGCCTTGTAAAATCCTACAAAGCAGGAGAAAAAAACATAGCAGGCGTTTCTGATATGACCCCTGTTAAAGATCAGATTGCCTTCCTGAAAAAGATAAAGGATATAAAAAGGCTTGGCCATATATATGCAAGCCACGAGGCTAACGCTGTAGCTCTTGCCAAAGTAGCAAAAGAAGCTTGCAAGGAGCTTGGGATTGAATTTGTAGAAACAACAGTAACCAATTCATCTGAGGTAAAGCAGGCAGCACAGACAATAGCAGACAGAGTTGATGCCTTCTATCTCAGCACAGATAACACTGTAATATCTGCAATAGCTGCTGTTGCTGATGTTGCAAAGGCAAAAAAGATCCCTATAATGTCAGCGGATCCCAGCTCTGCAGAAAAATTTGAAGTCCTTGCAGCATGGGGATTTGACTACTACAAGATGGGAAGAGCCACAGGAAAGTTAATTGGCAGAATCCTTAAAGGTGAAAAACCAGAAAACATTCCTACAATTTTTATGACAGATCCATCAGATGTAGATCTGCTGATAAATCTTGATGTAGCAAAAAGACTTAACATAAACATTGCTGATGATATTAAAAAGAAAGCAAGCCGTATAATCGAAAACGGTAAACTGATTAAGAAATAATAACAAAAGACCGGCAACTCTTTGTTGCCGGCATTCCTTAATTTTACAAAAAGGCTTCTAATGGATATAAAGAGTTGCTATAACATTTTAAAAATATCTCCTGAGTCAACAGATGAAGAGGTTGCAAAGGCCTTCAGAATTATGGCTTTAAAATATCATCCAGATAAAAACCCAGATAAAAGAGAATGGGCAAATGAACAGATGATAATTCTAAATCAGGCCTATTCCACAATTATGAGCCACAGGTTTAAATCCAATGGCTCACAGGATAGCAGCAATTCTTATGAAGAGAAGCCCACACAGAACAAAAGATCTGATTTCGCATCCGCAAAAATCAATAAAAAAGCTGATAGAGATTATCTCATAAACAAATTTGTGGAGGTGAGAGAAACAGCAAAAGATGCCATGTATGTTTACTTTCAGTATTCACTTTACAATTTTCATCGCAGAGATGAAATTGGCAATAGAAAGATATATGAAAAGATGATCTACACCTTAAGAAAGGCTTACCATTCAATACAAAAGCTTTCTGAGATGACAGATGATAAAGAGCTCCTGGAGCATTTTGATGTCTTTGGCAAGCTTATATTTGATTTCTATCGCGCATCTGAATGTGTAAATATAATAGACTCATATAAAGATGAATATGAAGTCCTTGCATACAGAATATATAGAAAGGGCGATGATTACCTCCATAGGGCTCACAAGGAGCTCTTTTTTGACAGGCACAACAGAGGCTATATTGACAAAAAAAGAATCGCTCCAGATATCTTAGAGGCAGAAAACTGTTTTAAACAGACCATCAAGGTCTATTCAAAATCAACGTGGACTGTGGAATCAAAGATTAAGCTTGAATATATACAATCCCTAAAAGCCTATGTAAGCCTTTTCTTTACTAAATAAAAATTCGGTACTGTCAACTATTTTGTGTAAATTTATCAAGTATCGGCAAATTACTTTTGCCCAATGGAGCCTTCCTCCAGTTTAACTCCAATTTTAGTGCAATAAAACACAATATTCTATATGTCGATTCTTCTCCTGCAAGTATTTCCATAGGTTTGGTTCGGCGTTTGAATTCCTTGTGTACACGCTCAATCACATTCGTCGTGCGTAAACTAATCCATTCTTCTTTCGGAAATGCATAAAACGTAAGGCACGATTCAATACTATCTTTTAACGATTTCACTGCCGATGGAAAGACTCCTTCATACGCTTCAACAAACTTCTCAAAGTGTTCCTTTGCCTTACTCTTCGATGATGCATAGAAAATATCTCGGAGTTTGTCCATTACCTCAAGTTTTTTGCTGTGTGTCACTTTGCTCAGCACATTGCGGCTGACATGCACCTGGCATCGTTGTACTTTGGCATTAGGAAACTCTTCCTTAAACACCTTCTCCAGTCCTGTAAGCCCATCCATAATTCCCAACTGTATTGTTTCTTTTCGCAGCCCCCGAGATTTCATATCTTTAAAAATTTCACGCCATGTTGATGCGGATTCTTTATCCCCCTGCTGAAGAGTTAAAAATACCTTATGATTGGTATCTGTGACGCCTATTACCACTAAAACAGGCACTTTTTCAACGCTTTTGTCTATTCTCATGGCGAAATTAACACCATCAATATACATATACTTGATGGTAAGCCCTCCCAATGGCCGCATCCTCCACGCCTCTATTCCCGTCAAAAGCTCCTTGTTTACTTTCGATACTTCAGTTGGCGAAATGCTTCGTCCTATCAACGTCTTCGATATCAGCGATATCCCCCTCGTAGAAAGCCCAGAAAGAAACATCAGCGCAATATCTTTCTCTAATGATTTGTCATACCTCTCATATTTTCGCAATAGCTTAGAGGTAAACTCGCCATTGCGATCACGGGGTACCTGGATATTGAGCGTCCCAATATTTTTTACGGTATACTGACGTTGATAGCTCCCATTGCGATAATTCTTCTTGTTATTGCTATGTTCAACTCTCTGGTATTTTTCACGCCCCAAAAATTGACTCAGTTCAAGCTTTAAAAGGCCTACTAACGCCTTTTCACAGAGCGTACGCATGTCAAATTGAAACATCTCAAACATTTTTTCAGGGTTTTCCATAATTTCCTTGAACACTTCCCCAACTTCTACTACATTGTTTTCCAGTTGAAACATGGCGCGTCCTCCTTTTGTTAAATATTTGCTGATATGTTAATATCTGGAGGTTTTGCGCCATTGTTTCAACTATAAAATTTACACAATTAAGGGTACACTACCTTGCTATAAGCTTCATTTTAATGATCCTTGCTCAAACAGATTATTATTTCTATGGATTTCGTTACTATCAATGGGGTATGATTGCAAAAGGGGATTGGGCTTTTGATATATTTGCTTTCTATGGAGC
>Ga0255343_1000641_pt1 | contig 53220 bp, 38 predicted proteins | sample wastewater_treat_4_FD_192413 | JGI IMG/M metagenome (GOLD analysis project Ga0255343, IMG submission 192413) | Wastewater microbial communities from Lulu Island WWTP, Vancouver, Canada - plant16 | ecosystem: Engineered > WWTP > Wastewater > Unclassified | place: Canada: Vancouver, British... | reverse complement strand
ATTGAGTTCATTGTTGAAGAAATAAGAAAGAACCCGACTGGCGTTGTAGAAAGCCTAAGAAGAGGAAATGAGCATAAAAAAAGGTAACCCCAGGCACATAGGAATGCTCAGTACAAAGTACCTACCCCATTATGGGACCCAGCGTTGCTCCTTCGCAAGTTACCTTGTATTTAGTATAACAAAACAAAGATAAACTGCAAGTGAAAAGAGAAAATGTAACAATTCAACTCTAGATAAACAAGCCGTCTCCTCCACTTACCACAGCTACGGAGACGGCCGCATAACAAGCCCGGAGGCTCTGACGCTATTGTATCACAGCCTCCATGACTAGGAGGTGTTTTCATGCCTAAGAACAGGATACATAAGAAAGCGGATGGCCGATACTCTTACAACGTGACGAACTTGTCCGGGGCACGGCTGTCTCTCACTTCGCGCAAGGGTGAAACGCTGAAGGCGTTTCAGTTGCGTTGTGATGCACTTGATAAAGAAGCGGAGGGCCCGTCTGCACGCGACACCATGGACGATCTTTTCTACATGTGGATTAAGAACCATGTCAAACTTCATCTGTCCCCTGCAGAATTGCGGATCCAAGTCCCCGTATATGAGAACCATGTGCGCCCGTTCCTGGGGCACCGAAAGCTGACAGACATAAAAAGAGCGGACGTGTACACCGTTCTCTCCGCCGCCTCGAAGGCAGGGCTAAGCACTTCGTTCATCAAGAAGATTCGAGGCACTATTTCTCGACCTTATAACTGGGCGATTAATACTCTGGGCTACAAACTGGTCGCGCCAACTCAAGGTCTAGTTTTCCGCGCTATTGCTGATGATGAGGCGACAGATGTGGACAGGAGATCACGGATCATATCAGATGAAGATATGTCCCGAATTATGGAAGCAGCAGGTCAATCCAAGTATTACAATTATTTTAGGATCTTAGCTGCCACAGGATTACGTCCGTCAGAAGCTTTGGGACTGCAAATCCGAGACATCAAATCCGATGTCCTGGAGATCCGGAGAGGCTGGACGATTGACGGCTACTCCCCGTTGAAAACTAAGGCGGCTAAACGAGATATCCCTATTTCAGAAGAATTGAAGAAAATTCTACTTGAGCAGAGAGACAAAAGCGCCTTTGTCACAAAGGAAGGATGGCTCTTCCCGACAGCAAAAAAGGTGCCTTCCATGAATGCGCTTCAATGCGCATTAAAGAGGATCCTTAAACAGACAACAGAATGGGAGATCGGCGGAAAAACGAACCAGAAGAAACTCGCTGTTGTTCGCCCGCCGGTGAAGTGCTCCTTATACGATTTCAGGCACACCTTTGCTACACTGATGGCCGAAAGCGGAATGAACCCAAAGACGTTACAGTACATCATGGGGCACACAGACATATCCATTACGCTGAAATATTACATTGGCGTGACAGAGAAAATGCTTGATCAAGCACGGGAGATGATGGGCGAATTGGCGCAGTAATTGCCCTCAATTTGCCCTCAATAGAAATGCAGAATACGCGGGTATGGAATGATATCCAACACAATATAAATCGCTGAAAGCCTTGCTATCAGGGCATTTACAGATTTTAATAACCTTAGCGCAAATTGAAAAAATCGCACTCATAACCCGGAGGTCGCAGGTTCGAATCCTGCCTCCGCAACCATTGGAAACCCCTGTGGCTCTTAGGCTTATAGGGGTTTTTTAATATTTTCAAATAAGCGCCCGTGCCGGAACGATGTATGCAATTTGTATGGTTTTCGATAAAAACCCTCAATGCTCAACGAATTTTTAGATGGCAAAACACATTCCACCGAAACAAAGACGATCTTCACGAAGGTGGTTTGGAGACGTTGGCATATACCTTAATACCGATTGAACTCTTAAGGAAGGAAGTAATAATGAGCATGAAGGGAAAATGACAAATGTTACACCCTGACAAATAAAACCGCCATGTGAGTGAAATTTATCAATGAATGGTAATATTATTACAAGCTATCGGTCTTATATTCGTACTGCACATAGTAAATTGGAGTCGAATGAAGCTATGAATGATTTTATTTTATTTGCTAAGAAAACAAAAAGATATCTTCTTATTATCCTTATTGTTCTACTTTGTTTTACGCTTGTTTCTTGTGGAAACACAGATTCTCGTTTTGATGAAGCGAAAATCCCGCTAGGATTACACGTACAAGATAATCGAAACCACCCTTCAACTAGCATTCAAGAGGACGGTGAGGGAAGGACAGTTGCCATCGGTACTGATAACCCTTCAGAAACGACGACCGCCACAACGCCCAAGTTTTCAACTTCAGCTAGTACAGATACGGAAACAACTACTGAAACAACTCAAGATCAGCTCGTAATTCCTTCTGCGAATTCAACATTTTCAGTTAAGTTCATTGATGTTGGACAAGCCGATGCAGCATTAATCGAATGTGATGGTCATTACATGTTGATTGATGGAGGAGGTAAAAGTGATTCCAGTCGAATGTACTCCATCCTTAAAAAAGAAGATGTCAAGAACTTGGACATTGTAGTCGGATCTCATGCACATGAAGATCATATAGGTGGTCTACCTGGTGCACTTAATTATGCTACCGCTGATTTAATACTCTGCCCCGTTACCTCTTATGACACTAAGGCGTTTAGAGATTTTGTGAAATACGCAAATCTAAAGGGCAACGGCATTGTGGTTCCTCGTGTAGGAGCAAAGTATCCGCTTGGAAGCGCGACGGTAACGATTCTCGGCTTAAACGCCACTAGCGATACGAACAGCACTTCGATTGTGCTGAAAGTTCAGTACGGTGCAACATCATTCCTGTTTACTGGTGATGCAGAACGCGAAGCAGAACAAGCCCTTCTCAATTCCGGCGTTGATCTATCTGCGACAGTGTTAAAGGTTGGTCACCACGGAAGTGATACAAGTACGACATACCCTTTCCTAAGAGAAATCATGCCAAAGTATGCAGTTATCTCAGTGGGCAAAGGCAATAGCTACGGTCATCCGGAAGACAACCCGCTTAGTCGTCTGCGAGACGCTGACGTGACTGTGTATAGAACTGATTTAAATGGCGATATTGTCTTTACGTCAGATGGGAGGTCAGTCTCCGTTTCAGTTGCGAAGCAAGCTTCATATGAAAGCATCATGACTCCAGGTGGAGCCGTGGTTGTAGTCACTACTGTCACAACACCTGCTAAAACGACCAAATCAACAAGCACTACAACTAAATCCGAGCCAAGCAGTACGACTACCACAACTGAACCAAGTAGTACCACGACAGGCGCAGCAAAATACATCGCAAATAAAAACACGAAAAAATTCCATTACCCTGATTGTTACAGCGTCACGCGAATGAAGGAAAGTAATAAGTGGTATTTTAACGGATCGAGAGACGAACTGATTGCTCTTGGATATAGTCCATGTGGCAACTGCAAACCTTAAATTTGATTTCCTCTCCGCCCCGGCTTCCCCTGGACCGAGATGGAGAGTGTTTTGGAAGTGAAGTAGATGTTTTACCTTCCTGATAGTTGGCTAATAGATATTAATAACAAAGAGAGAATTCTATCTTTTGTCGATGAATATTACTTTTCGGATATCATTATAATTGGGTTTAATGATGACCGTGACGAAAAATTAATCGCACTCCTCGAAGAATTGAAAGAATACAAGTTGTTAGATAAATTTATGAGGCACGAGATAGTATTTCCAAATGCGTAAATAATCACGTAGGCGGTCCTCAAGAAAAAACCCTGATTTGATATAGTATCAAGTCAGGGCATTTAATTTAGTTCGAGCAAAGAATCACTCCTTCAGCATCCCGAGATAATAATCCAACCGTTCGATAATGTATCGGGCTAATAGTTTCTCCATGGCGGACAAGTTGCGTTTCACGTGGTATTCGTCAAATGCGCTGTAATAAGCTGCGCGGTCCGTGAACTTTATATCAATGGGAGGGTAACCTGCCTTCATCAGCTCCAAATTGACCAGCAATCGTCCGGTACGACCATTACCGTCGATAAATGGGTGAATGCTTTCAAATTCAAGGTGGAACCGCGCAAGTTTCGTTACGACATGCTCGATGCTGTCGCGATAATTTGCCATAAGCTGTTCCATTTTTGGCTGGATCAGGTATGGTTTCGCAGGCTCGTGTAGAGAACCCATGATGCGTACGGGAACCCGACGATATACACCTCTGTCCTCCCTTTTATCAGCCAAAACGAGGTAATGAATTTGCTGAATATTCTGCTCGGTCAATGGCATCCTGTTACGAACCATCTCCAGAACAAAATCAAAAGCCTCTTTGTGACCAACTGCCTCCATATGATCCCTTAGCGGTTTCTGATCAACCGTTAAACCGCGCAACACCATATCTGTTTCCCGAAGCGTCAGAGTATTACCTTCAATGGCATTCGAGTTATAGGTAAACTCGACGGTAAATTCTTCCATTAGACGAGCGACCTCACCCTCAGTCAGCGGACGGCAAGTGTCTAGTTCCGCTTTTTTGCGGTCAATCATGTTCAATAAGCTTTCGGAAGACTTAAATCGTCCATCAGCGGGTTTGACAGCATCCGCAGGAATAATCCAGCCGCGCCCCTCCCGAATTGCGCCGGAAATTCTTCCCTCGCCACAGAGAACACGGACACGACGGTCTGACAACCCCCATTTGTCTGCTGCCTGTTTTGTCGTCATAAACATACGCAATCACTCCAGTCCACAATTGAAGTATACAACCTTTGCGGAATAATACCAGCCCTATCGGAATAATAGTTTGTCTTTTAGCGGAATAATACAATTGCCATCACACAACTGCCTATCTCCTCGCAATCTTTGATCGTTCCGCACGCAGAGCATTTCACACACCTACGCCAAACATTTAACGGCAACACTCAAGGCTAAAGGAGCCAAGATCGAAGTCTCGCTGGATACTAAACAGGTTTTTCGCAGAGGATGCGACTTCAATTTCAGAGCTACTTAATCGACTTGAACCTAACTACGTCGGCTTCGTCGTACCAATATTCACCCCTCACGGTCATATGATAGATTTTGAGCCGTATAGGGCTTCGATGGAAACGGTACATGCCACCAGGGAGTATTTCGCGGAATGGACGCACTGATCAAGACGTTGGAAGGATTGCCTCAGAATTTAGTCTATGGTGATTTTGGAAGTGTGGTTTACAGAGGACTGACAGAACTCGGTGTCCCGACTAAAATCTTGGCATTGTAGAAAATGCATTTCATGCGGAATTGTATGTAAGATTTAGTATTGTAAGACCCCTGCTCGTTTCGCCAGCGAGGGGGGCATCACAAGGATTCAGACAGCTTAAGTTTTCGAGAGATTCCGGTTCGATTTATCCGGGCAATTTAATATCCGAAGACACCTTCTAACGACTCGTCGTTTTCGACCCATTCATTGACGTCAATGAGTCGATAGTCATCTTTCGTGTCGCGGACATAAACTTCCTTGATCCCGGCATTGATAATCAGGCGCTTACACATGGAGCAGGGCATCGCGTTTTTGACGTACTCACCTGTTCGGACTTCTTTGCCGACGAGGTACAAAGAGCTCCCGAGAAGCTCGCTGCGCGCTGCGCTGATGATCGCGTTCGCTTCCGCGTGAACGCTGCGGCAGAGCTCATAACGCTCTCCGCGCGGGACTTTCAAGTTTTCGCGGATGCAATATCCGAGCTCGTTGCAATTCGCACGTCCGCGAGGAGCGCCGACATATCCCGTCGAGATCACCTCATCGTCCTTGACAATGACAGCCCCGAAATGACGGCGAATGCAAGTCGCTCGTTCACCGACGACTTCTGCCAAGTCGAGGTAATAATTCACTTTGTCTCTTCGTTCAAAAACGGTGCGCGATTCCATGTTAAGATCTCCGAAAATTATAATGTCTTCAAAGTGTAGGGTGGAGTTTCGCATCTCCCACAACTTCTAAAGAATGCTACTTTCTTATTTTATGCTAGGAGGGATCCTTTCTTCAACTGAATCGATTAGATGCCTCCCGATTCCAGTGTGATAGCGTGATTCAGAGCATTCGTATGTGAGTGAGATATATTCCCTTCACTCAAAGCAGTAATGTATCACACTAGTCCAAAAGAAAAACAACTGCTCGCTCACCTGCATATTTGATATCTCTATGAATGAACTTTACAAACGATATACAGACGTCTCCTCTACTGATAAACAAACACTATCTATTTCTTTTTGTGTTAAGCTAAATGCTAGATAATAGGCATCGACAAGGATAAATATTTATATAATTGCACACAATATACAATTGTTGTAGCATAGGAAAGGATCTACCGCTTGGTAGATCCTCAACCGCTTTCACAAAGCGTGACCCCTAAGGGCGGAGTCGATAAATCGTTATTTGAACTTATCGTGTAATTTCAGATGGTAGTCATTCATCTGACACTAGCATCGTAGCAGAAGCATAAGGAAATTGCAAATCATGAACGACAATACAACCCCTACCCAAAACACATTACGCACTGAACAGCAAACACAAAAACCCTACTATTTAGGTCTTGACATGGGGACCAGTTCCCTTGGGTTTGCCGTCACAGACCGATACTATAATGTGATTCGCAAACGCGGACGTCATCTTTGGGGCATTCGTCTCTTTGAAGAAGCAAAAACGTCCGCCGCAACGAGGCAGTTTCGCACTGCTAGACGTCGCCGTAAACGTGAAAAGGAACGCGTTCGTTTTCTTCAGGAAGTTTTTTGCGCTGCTCTCGACGAGAAGGACCCCGGTTTTTTACAGCGCTTAGATGATAGCTTCTTTTATCCAGAAGATAAAAGAACAGAACAAAAGTATTCACTGTTCAATGATCCCGATTTTAATGATGTGGATTTCCACAAACGCTTTCCGTCCATCTATCACCTGCGCAACCATTTAATCAAAAATGATTCAGAGCAAGATGTTCGTTTTGTTTATCTTGCTTTGCTTCATATTATGAAAAACAGAGGACATTTCCTCTACCCGGGTGGCGAATACAACCCCGATCAACAATATGATGCTTGCTACGCATCGTTTGCTGAAGCCTGCAACACATTGTTTGGTGATGCTTGCTTCCCGGAAGTTGAAACAGAACTTAAAGAAGTACTCACGAAAACTGATATCCCGCGGTCAACAAAACAAAAACAAATACTCGGAATATTTGAGAGTAGCGGCTACGACCTTCCCAATAAACAAATGAGTGAGTTAACAAAACTATTGGCAGGGTTGAAATGCAACTTTCAGAAGCTTTTCGATGACGAAGAACTCGAGGATGCCGACACAAAAGACTGCGAGCTGACCAAGGATTACGATGCGGCTAGACCAAACGTTGAAGAGTCAATTGGGGCAGAAAGAATCGAACTCATTGATTCAGCCTACGCCCTTTTCAACTGGATGCGCCTATCAGCAATTCTCGGAGAACACGATCTTCTCTCTGAGGCAAAGGTCGCCGTATATGAAAAGCATAAGCGCGATCTTCGTCGGTTGAAAAATGTCGTAAAATCACTTATTGCACTTGATCAAGAAGCCATTAGAGCTAGTGCAAAGTCTGAGAACGACTTTAATAAGCCACATATCTACGCACGGATATTCAATATCAGCCAAGATAACCTGACAAACTATGTCGCCTATGCAGGACACTACGGCAAACGCGGTAGAAAAAAGAAACTTGCATATCGAAACCGCAATCAAGCAGATTTTCTCAAATTATTAAAAAACGAGCTAAAACCATATAATGAAATACCACAGGTTAAGGAACTCATAAATGAAATTGAGAAGGGCGATTTTATGCCCTTGATCGTCGGTACAGACAATGGCACCATTCCTCGTCAGATTGTTGGTGCAGAACTCAAAATTATTCTGCAAAACGCAAGTACCTATCTAGATTTTCTTGACAAAGAAACGTGCAATAAGATCCAACAGATTTTTGAATTTAGAATTCCCTACTACGTCGGACCCCTGAACCCTGCCCACCGATTTGATAAAGACAACGGACGATATGCGTGGGTTGTACGCAAGGAACATGGCAAGGTCTATCCGTGGAATATCCAAGAGAAAGTGGACTTGGAAAAATCAGCCGAGGTCTTTATTGAGCGAATGACAAGGAACTGTAGCGAACTAACAGGCGAAAAAGCACTACCTAAACAATCTCTCCTGTACGCAGAATTTATGATGCTTAACATCGTCAATGCAATCAATATTAAAGGCGTGAGATTAGACAACAAAACAAGACAGGGATTGATAGAAGACTTATTCAGAAATTCAAACGCACCCAAAAGGGTTACACGCAAGCGCGTTCGAGACTGGTTGAAAAGTGAAGGATATGAATTCAAAGACGCAGACTTGGGTGGATTTGATCTAGATATTCCCGTTCATCTGACCGCCTTGCACGATTATCGAAAACTCACTACTACCAATACCGATATTGACATGAACGATATGGAGAATATCGTAAGAATCATCACACTTTTCCCGGATGATTCCGCCATGATAAGGCGACGACTAAAAGCCGATTATGGTGACTCCATGACAGAGGAAGATTTAAAGTTCCTATCGTCAAGACGCTACAAGGATTGGGGAAGATTATCCGAAAAGCTACTCGCTGGCATCAAGGGCGTTTCCGATAAGGATTACAACAAAACGATCATCGAGATGATGAGAGAAGAGCCGTTGCTACTTATGGAACTCTTGTCAAACAATTATTCCTTCAGTGATCAAATCAAGGAAATCAACCGAGCTACGTCTCCACAATCGCTCGATATTTCACACAGTATCTTAGATGATTATATGGCTTCCCCTGCTGTCAAACGCATGATCTGGCAAACACTACTTGTCTACAAAGATATCGAGAAGATAATGGGAGGTCCTCCTGAGAAAATATTCGTCGAGGTAACACGCGGCGACCTCAACCCAAAACAACGGACTCAATCCAGAAAACGCCAACTGGAAGAACTGTATAAATCATGTAAGGAAGATGCAGATGACTGGAATATTGAACTGCGCAAATTGCTAGAAAATGAGGAGGAAACAGTCCTCGATAGCAAGCACTTGTTCTTATACTATCTCCAACAGGGCAGATGTGCTTATTCCGATGAAACCATTGATATCAAGGACCTCAGCACGAATCGTTACGATATTGATCACATCTATCCGCGATCACTGACAAAGGATGACAGTATTCATAACAATCTCGTTCTCGTTAAAGCCGAGCTGAATCGAGCAAAGGGAGACAGACCTTCTGTGCCCCGCGAATACCAAGAAAAGGCTGGGAAACTCTGGACACGACTGTTGCATCAAGGCTTCATGAGTCGCGAAAAATACAACCGCTTATCTCGCGTCACGCCTCTTACTGACAGTGAATTAGCGGGATTCATTAATCGTCAATTGGTGGAAACGAGCCAAACAATCAAAATCGTCACGGACATCCTTGAAAGAGTATTAGGTGATCAGACAAGATTAGTGTACGTGAAGTCTAACCATGTTCGAGATTTTCGTTATCGTGACTTTCGATGCTCTGATAATGAACCCGACAAAGAAGATTTAGAATTCGTCAAATGCCGTGAAATCAACGACATCCACCACGCAAAAGATGCCTATCTCAACATCGTTGTTGGCAACGTCTTGGATGAAAAATTCACAAAAGATCCTAAGCAGTTTCTCGCTAACGCACAAGTCGACAAGTATGGAAACCGATACAATTTGGCGCGTCTCTACGATTTTGATTTATCTTACCGAAAGAAGGATCTCGGGCTCGCATGGAAAGCAGGAAAGGATGGCACAATCGCAACCGTTAAGAAAGTAATGGCACGCAACGATGTCCTCTACACTGAACAATCCGTTATCCGAACAGGGGAATTGTTTGACCAACAAATAATCAAAGCAAGCAAAGTGAGTTCTTCAGAAGGCAAAATGCCAATCAAGGGGAGTGCTCCGGGAAGAGAGCCGAAGGATGATAATCCTTATTTGAACATCACACGATATGGCGCATATAACAAAGTTAGTGTAGCACACTACGCACTTGTAGAAGTCGAAATTGGCGGGCGAATAGAGCGCATCATAGAACCAGTACCACTCGCCCTTCGTATGCAGATACGCAATCAATTAGACCAAGGAGAAACTATTCTTACCGATTACTTTAAGTCTGCACTGTCTACCAAACATGTTCGTATCATCATACAAGAACTGCCGTTTAACTCAGTGCTAGAGATTGATGGTTATCGCTGCCGCATTAGAGGCAAAACGGGAAATGCTTATAGATACGAATCACATATTCAAGCTTATTTTTCACCAGAGACTGAAAAACAAATTGCTCAGGTTATTAACTGCACCAGGCTCACAACAATAGACAAGTACAATAATAAAAGCATGTCTGAGGAAGATAAAAGTAAAATAGACGAACTGTGCAGGAATCGCCTTGCCGGAATAGATTTAGCTAGATTATCAAAGGAAGTACTCAATCGGCTTCGAACAGGTCCCTGGAACAAAGCCACACAATTACACAGGTTGGCAGAAAAGCTAGAAGACCGCTTGTCATTATTCGATGCTCAAATAACATATGAGAATTGCTATGCTTTTAGCCAACTCCTCTCGACGATGAGTTGCCATGCGCAACTTTTTGACCTACGGTGTTTTGGGCTATCTAAAAGCGAAGGGATTAGACAATTCAACAAAAAACTTAACAATACCGGAACATACTTCTTAATAACCCAATCTCCTTCTGGCTTCTATGAAAACGCCATCGATTTATGGGGATAGCTTTTTTGATGACTTATGAGCTGGAGAACAATCTGTATCACAAAGCGATCCAAGCTTGACCTTCGGATGAACCATTTAGTTGTTCGATCCGGTGAGACGGTGCGCATCCCTATCACGGAAATCGGCGTGTTAATCGTTGATAACACAGGCTGCTCCTTCACCTGTTCGCTACTTGCAGAGTTGGTCAAGAACAAAGTCAAGGTCATTTTCTGCGATGAAAAACATAATCCCTGTTGCGAGACTAGCCCGTACGTAGGATCACATGATTGTAGCAAATCGATACGTTCACAAATAGCTTGGTCAAAGACCTCATGCGCGAAGATCTGGACAGAAATAGTCAGCTGGAAAATCAAAAAGCAACGTGACCACCTTGTGGAACGCGACCACCCTCAAGCCGCCCTGCTGAACCTATATCTAAATGAAATCGAGTTTGGCGATGCGACAAACAGAGAAGGGCACGCTGCAAAAGTATATTTTAATGCCCTGTGGGGAATGGAATTCTCACGCGACAAAGAATGTCCGACGAATGCAGCACTAAACTACGGATATGCCCTTCTCTTATCTCTGTTTAACAAAGAAATTGTGGCTGCAGGATACTTAACCCAACTTGGCATTTGGCACGACAACCAATTCAACCCATACAATTTTACATCCGACTTGATGGAACCTTTTAGACCTCTTGTTGATCGGCAAGTGTACGATCTGGCACCAAAAGAGTTTGGACCAACCGAGAAAAGATCGATGCTTGACATTATCGAACAACGTGTTCTCATGGATGGTCAGAAACAGTACTTGCCAAACGCTGTTCGGATCTACGTAAAAAGCGTGTTGGACCGACTAAATGAGCGAACAGACAGTCCTATATTGATGTATTCTGATCTACCATGTACCGATTCATGAGAGTGCTTGTGTTCTTCGACTTGCCCATGCAAACCGCAGCAGAACGGCGGAATTACAGTCAGTTCAGAAAATTTCTTATCAAGAACGGATACTTGATGATGCAGGAATCCGTCTACTCAAAGATTTGCCTTAACGGATCACAGGTAGAGAGTTGCAAAAGGCGCTTACAATCGAACAAGCCTCCTCAAGGGCTGGTGCAAATTCTTGTTGTGACAGAGAAACAGTATGCCAACATGGTCTATCTTGTGGGATCTGCCTCACACGACACATTAGACACTGATGAAAGGGTAGTTGTGCTATGAAGGTCGTAAGCCCAGATATTAATCTACCATTGGTTGAAGAAAACACGCTAATAAATGAAACTATCATAGAGAGCGAAGAATACTTTTCCACGATAGTTTTTGATCTCTATGAACAACTCGCAGGTAAGAGCGGGCAGATTATTATTTCAGAGGAGGGTACACCATGTTCAATAAAAACAGTCACACTCGTTGCCGACCCATTAGACGTCGATATCAATTCCCGAACGACTCTCAATAGACTTTATAAACACATCGAAACAAAAGCCAACGTTGAACAGTTACCTGAGCCTTATTACTACGCATTGCGTAACCTTTACGATACAATAACTCATCTCTGGGACAGCTTTTTTCTTGAACCAAGCCATGTCGAAGATGTATCACTGTCCCAGGTCCTTTCCCTTTTTCAGATGCGATTTCCAGATGATTCTTTAAACTTCGGCGAACGAATCATTGATTTTATGGAAGTACATCGCGAGCTTTTTGGCATTAAGTTGTTCATCTTCGTTCAAATCAGAGCCTTTCTACCACCTGATGTATTTGAGTCTTTATTGAGTTCTATTCGTTATGGAAAATTTCAGGTCTGGTTCATCGAATCATCAGAGAGAAAACAACCTCTAAACACCGACCATTATCGGAGATTAATAATAGATCGCGATGGTTGTGAAATCTAATTGACTTTGATAATGTATCAATAAAGAGAGACTACCATCACGTTTTCTATATCGTGGGAAAACGGAATTGCAATGACACTAATTCAATTTGAGGTTTGAGAGTCGTGTAATATCTGATGGTAGTCAAACGGTGACGTACCTTTGATGCGCTGGGCGACGGTTTGAGAGTCGTGTAATATCTGATGGTAGTCAAACGCTTGTCAACCTTCGGCGGTTGCGGTACGAGTTTGAGAGTCGTGTAATATCTGATGGTAGTCAAACACTCGTGACGGCGGAAAGATACAGATTCGCGTTTGAGAGTCGTGTAATATCTGATGGTAGTCAAACAAAAAGGAGTCTGCGATTTACCGCCCCCCCGTTTGAGAGTCGTGTAATATCTGATGGTAGTCAAACTAAAACCGATGCGCTTGTTATGCGTACAATTGTTTGAGAGTCGTGTAATATCTGATGGTAGTCAAACATAAACTCCGTTGGAGCTTAAGTTGTCGAGTTTGAGAGTCGTGTAATATCTGATGGTAGTCAAACGTGGATTCCTCTAGTGTGGGCGCGTCGTGCAGTTTGAGAGTCGTGTAATATCTGATGGTAGTCAAACCCCACGTGCGATCGACAAGAGAGCGAGCTAGTTTGAGAGTCGTGTAATATCTGATGGTAGTCAAACAAGTCATCATTCCCTGTCTCAACAGCGACTGTTTGAGAGTCGTGTAATATCTGATGGTAGTCAAACCGCGAAGAGATTGATTTCGTGCTTGCGCAAGGTTTGAGAGTCGTGTAATATCTGATGGTAGTCAAACCCCTGAATGTCGGTTTCTGAACGTCGTGCCTGTTTGAGAGTCGTGTAATATCTGATGGTAGTCAAACAATCCTGGGAACTCTCGGATGACTTTGGGGTTTGAGAGTCGTGTAATATCTGATGGTAGTCAAACTGACCTTGCCCATTTCCTTTATCCCAAGTGTTTGAGAGTCGTGTAATATCTGATGGTAGTCAAACTGCACTTTGTCAACTCGCAGCTTGAATAGTGTTTGAGAGTCGTGTAATATCTGATGGTAGTCAAACGGGCGAAAGTGAACGGCGGGATGTTGACTTTGTTTGAGAGTCGTGTAATATCTGATGGTAGTCAAACGGCAATGATCTGATCCGATATCATCTCATCGTTTGAGAGTCGTGTAATATCTGATGGTAGTCAAACAACGTCGCGTCTTGAACGTCGTGCATGATGTTTGAGAGTCGTGTAATATCTGATGGTAGTCAAACACAGCGATCGTTTCTGGTAGTAAGTTCTGAGTTTGAGAGTCGTGTAATATCTGATGGTAGTCAAACTCCGACTTGCAAGAAGTTAGAATATACTAGTTTGAGAGTCGTGTAATATCTGATGGTAGTCAAACCAGTGAGGCGAAGCGCCTTACACTCAATCTGTTTGAGAGTCGTGTAATATCTGATGGTAGTCAAACCGAATGTCGCGGCGACTGTCATGTATTGCCGTTTGAGAGTCGTGTAATATCTGATGGTAGTCAAACACCGCACATCAAGACATGATTTCCAAGCCGTTTGAGAGTCGTGTAATATCTGATGGTAGTCAAACATTGCTCTCTCCCCACTTGTCGATGTATCGTTTGAGAGTCGTGTAATATCTGATGGTAGTCAAACTATCGAAACATCCGGCGATGTTGTGTACATGTTTGAGAGTCGTGTAATATCTGATGGTAGTCAAACGAAATGAACAGAAATGAACTGAACAGAACTGTTTGAGAGTCGTGTAATATCTGATGGTAGTCAAACCGGAAATTTTTCCGCGATCATAACCGCCGGTTTGAGAGTCGTGTAATATCTGATGGTAGTCAAACCCTAGTGGTGGCGCACGTACTGTTTCAGTAGTTTGAGAGTCGTGTAATATCTGATGGTAGTCAAACTGAAAAACTTGCTGGGATTCCGGCTGTAGTGTTTGAGAGTCGTGTAATATCTGATGGTAGTCAAACCGCGACGGGATTAGAGTACCCTGCACGCATGTTTGAGAGTCGTGTAATATCTGATGGTAGTCAAACGGGACTTGCGCGGTTGGCACTCGGGATCGGTTTGAGAGTCGTGTAATATCTGATGGTAGTCAAACCTCGCCGCTCCTAAAAGTCAAACGGCAGATGTTTGAGAGTCGTGTAATATCTGATGGTAGTCAAACCGATCAAGGACCAATCCTCGAAGATGTCGTGTTTGAGAGTCGTGTAATATCTGATGGTAGTCAAACACGTCTGCTTACACCTATTTCAAGATACATGTTTGAGAGTCGTGTAATATCTGATGGTAGTCAAACGATCCTTGCCGCTGTCGATGCCTTGTTTGTGTTTGAGAGTCGTGTAATATCTGATGGTAGTCAAACAAGCCTATTGTACTGTTTAATTGTGTGAGTGTTTGAGAGTCGTGTAATGTCTGATGGTAGTCAAACTTACCGCCTAGAGAGGCTTTGCGTTCCCAAGTTTGAGAGTCGTGTAATATCTGATGGTAGTCAAACACATCAACGATGTTAGAAAGATCTTCACTGTTTGAGAGTCGTGTAATATCTGATGGTAGTCAAACACGTTTTTGCAATATCAAGGGGCATGGAAGTTTGAGAGTCGTGTAATATCTGATGGTAGTCAAACGGACGGCATTGTCGGTCCGCAAACGTGGGAGTTTGAGAGTCGTGTAATATCTGATGGTAGTCAAACTAAAATTCAGGCGATTGCCTGTAACGTGTCGTTTGAGAGTCGTGTAATATCTGATGGTAGTCAAACGTTCCTCCGAGTTGGCGACAATGTCAACGTGTTTGAGAGTCGTGTAATATCTGATGGTAGTCAAACATTGCTCGTAGCTTAACGAACCGGCGGACGTTTGAGAGTCGTGTAATATCTGATGGTAGTCAAACATCGACGTCGAGCAGGGCGTTTCCAAGTCGGTTTGAGAGTCGTGTAATATCTGATGGTAGTCAAACATCGACGTCGAGCAGGGCGTTTCCAAGTCGGTTTGAGAGTCGTGTAATATCTGATGGTAGTCAAACATATCGTGTACAGTAGGACCAGCACCGCGGTTTGAGAGTCGTGTAATATCTGATGGTAGTCAAACTTCTTTTTTAGTTTTTCGTGCACCACATCAGTTTGAGAGTCGTGTAATATCTGATGGTAGTCAAACCAAGCGTTTTGTATTCGTGTTCGTTTTGCTGTTTGAGAGTCGTGTAATATCTGATGGTAGTCAAACCAGCGCTGTTAGCAGATCGTCGTAGGTCAGTTTGAGAGTCGTGTAATATCTGATGGTAGTCAAACCAGCGCTGTTAGCAGATCGTCGTAGGTCAGTTTGAGAGTCGTGTAATATCTGATGGTAGTCAAACCTGAAGGCGGGTTCGATTCGGACGCATACGGTTTGAGAGTCGTGTAATATCTGATGGTAGTCAAACCCTGATCGACGGTCAATCCGCTGTTGAGCCGTTTGAGAGTCGTGTAATATCTGATGGTAGTCAAACCAGCGCTGTTAGCAGATCGTCGTAGGTCAGTTTGAGAGTCGTGTAATATCTGATGGTAGTCAAACTGCGCCTGCTGACACTTTTGACAACTTAATGTTTGAGAGTCGTGTAATATCTGATGGTAGTCAAACAGCCAGTGTGATGTGGCTTGCCTCAAGGCCGTTTGAGAGTCGTGTAATATCTGATGGTAGTCAAACACCAAACCCATACGCATTAGAGCTTGAGCGTTTGAGAGTCGTGTAATATCTGATGGTAGTCAAACGATGTGGCACAGTACGGCGGCAAACAATCGTTTGAGAGTCGTGTAATATCTGATGGTAGTCAAACGCATATCACTCATGTTAGCCGCTGCCTGCTGTTTGAGAGTCGTGTAATATCTGATGGTAGTCAAACCCATGCGGACCACTCAAAATCGTCGCTGTCGTTTGAGAGTCGTGTAATATCTGATGGTAGTCAAACGAAGGAATTTAAGCGCGCCATGATAGACATGTTTGAGAGTCGTGTAATATCTGATGGTAGTCAAACCTAAACGATGCGGCATTACTGCCTTTGGCGGTTTGAGAGTCGTGTAATATCTGATGGTAGTCAAACTGGTTCAATGACTCGATCGAACGCATCAACGTTTGAGAGTCGTGTAATATCTGATGGTAGTCAAACATAATCCGCCCATTCGCATTGCCCGACAGTGTTTGAGAGTCGTGTAATATCTGATGGTAGTCAAACACGTGACTGACATACGATCTCTGCTTCCGGTTTGAGAGTCGTGTAATATCTGATGGTAGTCAAACATCAGCATCACATGTACTCCCATTCGTCGCGTTTGAGAGTCGTGTAATATCTGATGGTAGTCAAACCGCTTCGGCTTGTTCGGCTCGGCACTGCTGGTTTGAGAGTCGTGTAATATCTGATGGTAGTCAAACCGTCCTTGCGTTTTGAAGCATGTCCTCTGGTTTGAGAGTCGTGTAATATCTGATGGTAGTCAAACTATTTGTTACGGTTTCAGGTACTCCCCGTCTGTATATTCCCCCTCATTAAAAAATTCAGGAGGATATAGATAGTCCATACCCCAGTCATTGACAACACGATACCATCCCTGCTCAACTGATATTACATCGTATGCTTTTCCGGGCGTGAACTCCGGGCATCCTGTTTTGTCGCTTGGAAATGTAACTGTTAATCTATCCATTTTTTGACTTGGTGCTTTCTCTTTTGTCCGTTAGGGCTATTCATAAACTAATGCACCTCAACCCTGCGAATCTCTCCGTTGACAATAATACTACCTTCTTCGCTTCCATGTTGCCATAGGCGCTCTTTACCGCCAAATTCAGCCGTTAACCCTTTTGTTACTGCTTCATTCAACTTGTTTCGTTGCCGGTACCCGGCAAAGTTTGAGAGTCGTGTAATATCTGATGGTAGTCATGCAATATCATGTTAGGTGGTATCACGCAATCAGTCGAGGTGTAGTGTCCCTTGTGAATTGGCTTAGCATCTCTCAGATGCTCCATGGAGTACTTCATGTAACAGAGTTGATTCCCATAAATGCGAAACAAAAACCGCCCGAAGGCGGTCTTTTGTGCAAGCGGTGGGTGTGCCTGTCCCCACATCTCATTTCTCACCAGTCTTTTCGACCCGGTAGCGTAGCGACACTTGCCTCTCGGCTTCTCTACATCGCCTGCAATTAGATTGTAACATTACTTCGGTTCTTTGCCAAATTCCTTTCTGAGCTGTTTTTCATTGATAATTCTTCCCGAAATGATTGTATTCTCAAACGTTTCATCCATGCTTTCGTCAAATTTTCTCACTACATACAAAAGATATCTGCCTTCATATTCTCTTACCAGCTTAAATGAACACGGATCATTATCTAGCATTGTTCTGCTCGGATACATTATGGCTGTCTCCATATTACTGAACAAAATATGAGCGTCCATATACGGCTTACCATCGAATATATGCACAACTCGCTCGTTAGAAATTGTTATCCCAGATTTAAGTAAATTGTGTTTAGAAACAACGTCATCCGGCAAATTGGCAATATGCTTTTTCCCCCGCCGATCTGTTGTAAACCCGTGTTTTTTAAGAAACAACTTTGCATCATCGGTCCATGAGTTATCTGATTTGTCTCTTAGTTTAAGCATTACGCTGCGCGGTTTACTCGACTGAATATTCGGCTCTCTATTAGAAAGAGGAGGATACTCATTTTTAGGAGCTGCCTCCTCTAGTTCTGCGATCATATCATCCAGTATGATCTGAGTTTTTCGCTCTAAGCGAAAAAAATCTCTTTCGCTTAGTAACCTGCCCCTAGCTTGTCGGCCGTTTCTTTCGACTGGAAGGCAGGGATGACAGCGCCATCGTATTTGTCCTCGATGAACGTCTTGATCTTGTCGCTTTGGAGCGCTTTTAAGAGTTTTTGCAGAGCTTCCTCGTTGGCGCGACCGTCCTTCACCGCCACGATGTTGACGTAGGGGCTCGAGGAACCTTCGACGAGGATGGCATCTTTCAGGGGATTGAGACCGTGTTCAATCGCATAGTTTCCGTTGATAACGGCACCGTCCGCGTCTTGATACGCAAGCGGAATCGCAGCCGCTTCAAGCTCCGTGAACTTCAAATTTTTCGGGTTGTCGACGATGTCCTTCGGCGTTGCGGTGATCGTCACGCCATCTTGCAACTTAATTAAGCCGGCTTCTTGCAGAATCAGGAGCGCGCGCCCTTCATTCGTCGTGTCGTTCGGCACCATGATCTCCGCGCCGTCCGGCAAGTCGTCGAGTGACGCGTATTTCGTCGAGTAGAGAGCCATGGGCTCGACGTGTACGCCTCCGAGAATCTCGAGACCGAACTTCCCTTCGCGATTCTCTGTCACGAAGTACGGGATATGCTGGAAGAAGTTGGCGTCGATATCGCCGTCGGATAAAGCGATGTTCGGCGTCTTGTAGTCGCTGAACTCGCGAATTTCGAGCGTCACGCCTTCTTTCTTCAGATCTTCGACGATCTCTTGCAGAATCTCCGCATGGGGAGACGGGCTTGCGCCGACAATGATTTTCGTCTCATCTTTTCCCTTGTCGCATCCCGCGATGAAAAAAACGATCGACAAGACGAGTGCGAGTGCAATCAATACATTCTTTCTTATTTGTGTGTTTTTCATTTCTATTACCTCAACTTATTATTTGATGGATCATCGTGTGATGATCGGGTGGTTTTATTTCATTCGCCCCGGTACCGCGGGCGTTGAGACCTTGATTATTGCTTAGGTAAAGGCTTCTCCTTTGTGCATTTGCGTGCCGTCAACGTCGTGAAATCGTATCCGGCAACTTCATCCATATGTGTTTGTTCGCGTGCCGCCGACGTCGCAACATTGCATTGTCAATGCTCTGTAGCGTAAAGGCTTGTTCTACTCATCAAAGTGCCGGCGATGTTCCGTCGCGTCGCAGGCGATTCTCGATCAGGCGACCGAGGAATTGCACGATTTGGACGAACGCGATGGTAATCGCCACGGCGACGAAAAGGTTCAATGAGTTCCTTCGGTATAACCCGTATCGGATTGCTAGATCTCCCAAGCCTCCTCCGCCAATGGCACCTGCCATCGCTGAGTTCCCGATGATGTTGATGATGGTGATCGTGACGCCGTTCACGAGCGCGGGCAGAGCCTCCGGGATGAGTACAGTTCTCACGAGTTGACCGATCGTCGCTCCGGATGCGAGCCCCGCTTCCAAGACGCCGTAGTCGACTTCGAGAAAACTCTGCTCCATGATGCGTGCGACGAAAGGAATCGCAAGAATCGCAAGCGGTACGATCGTCGCCGTCGTGCCTGTCGCGCGTCCGACGAGCAGGCGAGACAACGGGAAGACGACGATCATGAGTATCATGAACGGAATGGAACGCAGAACATTGATGGTAACATCAATCGCGCGGTAAAGATTGGGCTTCGGTCGTAACCCCTCCGACCTCACCAAGATGAGCAGGACGCCGAGCGGTAAACCGATGACGACGGAAATGATACTGCTCGTCAACACCATATACACTGTCTCCAACGTTGCGCGGACAAACTCGTTCATCGCACTTCCTCCTTCGCATGTAAGCCGACGCCGTTGTTTTGTCCGTTCCCCGGCTCTAGTTTCAGAATCTCGACTCCGTCTTCATGTAGCGAGCTGAGCGCCCCGCGGACGGCTTCTTCCTCGCCTTCAAAGGAAACGACGAGATAGCCGACGTCCCCTCCGACGAGTGCATTGATATTGCCCGCCAGAATATTAGCGTCCACATTGAATCGTCGCGATATATCGGAGATGAGCGGTCGCGTCACCGTTTGCGACCGGAATCCCAATCGATAGACGGGCGCCGATGTTAAGTCCGCAAAATGTTCGAGCGGAATGTCTTCGTCGAAACCTCGGATCATGCGGCGCGTGACGGCGTGTCGCGGTCGCAAAAAGAGCTCTTCGACCGTGTTTTCCTCGACGATCTTCCCGTTCTCCATCACGGCGATGCGATCGCAAAGTGCTTTCGCCACTTCCATCTGGTGCGTGATGAGAATGACAGCAATCCCGAGATCGTCGACGACTTTTCTGAGCATGGAAAGGACAAGTTCCGTGTTGACGGGATCGAGCGCCGACGTCGCTTCATCCGACAAGAGAAGACGCGGATTCATCGCCAGCGCGCGAGCGATACCGACGCGCTGTTGTTGACCGCCCGACAATTCCGCCGGGTAGGACCGTGCGTGCGCAGAAAGTCCGATGTAATCGAGAAGTTCCTCGACGCGCGGGGTGATCTCTTTCGTCCTTTGACCGGCGATCCTAAGAGGATAGGCGACATTCTCCCAAACCGTTTTCCTCATGAAGAGATTGAAATGCTGGAAAATAATCCCCATCCGGCATCGCTTCTCGCGGAGAACGCTGTCATCCTGTTCTACGAGATTCAGTCCGTCGAACCAAATCTCCCCCGAGTCGGGGCGCTCCAACAAGTTGAGACAGCGGACGAGCGTCGATTTTCCCGCTCCCGACAAACCGATTAGACCGAATACCTCTCCTTCGTCGACAGAAAACGACACGTCGTCGACGGCATGGATCACAGTCTTGTCCAGCAAAAATGATTTTCTCAGATGTTCAACTCTTATAACGCACATCTTCTATACCTTGCCTATACCTTCTCGATTTCGTGAGCGTGACTCTCAATGCCTGTCCAACTCCCATCCCGCACTTCGCCTTTACCTTCTCTTGAGGTGAACGTCTTCCCTGTGCCTTGCGGCATATTCCCTTCGATCTCCCCTTTTCTCATCTTTTCGAGTTACGCTTTCAATAAAAAACGCCCGTCTCGGAACCCGATAGGATTCCGGGACGAGCGATGAACGTCGTGTTACCACCCGGATTCGCCTGCCCCTCACGAGACAAGCCTCATAGAGTACCACCATACTCCGGCGCTATTACGGGCGCACCCGTCAGATCCTTACTTCTAGCGACCGTCTCGATCGGCTTCCGCTCAAACCTGCGGCTCAGGGGCCATGTTCGGCTTTCGGCTCCGCCCCGCTTCCACCTTATCGGGTTCTCTGTTCGTCACCAGCCAGCGTACTCTTCCCGTCACTGCCTTTATAATCATTCAATTTGCTTGCAAGTTTCACATACTTGCAGTCTCCTGTCAACTCGAACAATCGCAACAATTAAGTATGCCGAAACGTATCTTTTCTTATCTCAAATCTCCAAAAGCGCCTTGGTACAAGCGCATTACTATTTGACAACGATGTTGACGAGGCGTCCAGGCACGTAAATTTCCTTGATGATCGTCTTGCCCGCGATCTCCTGGGCAACGGAATCGTTCGCCTTTGCGTATGCAAGAACGTCCTCTTGTCCGAGATCGTGCGCGATGTCGACGCGAGCCTTGATCCTTCCATTGACTTGAATGGCGATCTCGACAGTTTTTTCAATCGTCTTCGCCTCGTCGTAGAGAGGCCACGTCTGATCTGTCATAACGCCCGGATATCCCTGACGTTCCCAGATCTCTTCCGCGATATGCGGAGCGAACGGATTCAACAGAAGCAGGAATGTCTTGAATTCCTCATCATTGACACTGTTCAGTTCATAGAAACGATTGCAAAGCGTCATCAGCTGGGCGACAGCCGTGTTACCTTTCAGCGTGTCGATGTCTTCCGTCACTTTCTTGATCGTCTGATGCATGAGCGTCTCGACGTCCGCTCTGTACGCGTTGCCGTCGATGACTCGTTCTTGAAGTGCCCAGACGCGTTCGAGAAAGCGAGAACAACCTTTGATCGACGTTGTGCTCCACGGCGCGGGTTTCTCAAAGTCGCCGATAAACACTTCGTAAAGGCGCAGAGTGTCAGCTCCGTACTCATCGACGATGTCGTCGGGATTGACGACGTTGCCTCTCGACTTCGACATTTTATCGCCGCCTTCGCCGAGGATCATCCCGTGGCTTGTACGCCTGAGATACGGTTCTCTGACAGGAACAAATCCTTCGTCGTAGAGGAATTGATGCCAGAAACGCGAGTACAGAAGGTGAAGTGTCGTGTGTTCCATGCCGCCGTTATACCAATCGACGGGAAGCCAGTAGTCGAGCGCTTCCGGCGAAGCGATCGCTGTCTCGCACGTCGGATCGGTGTAGCGGATAAAGTACCATGAAGAACCCGCCCAGTTCGGCATCGTGTCCGTCTCGCGCTCCGCGGGTCCTCCGCAAGCGGGACATGTCGTCCTCACCCAATCGGTCAGTTTCGCTAAAGGCGATTCGCCCGTTTCCATCGGCTCGTACGACTCGACCTCGGGCAGTTGAAGCGGCAGCTCATCTTCCGGAACAGGCTGCCAGCCGCATTTCTCACAGTGAATCATCGGGATCGGCTCGCCCCAGTAACGTTGGCGCGAAAAGACCCAATCGCGCAAACGGTAGTTCACTTTTCGCTTGCCGAGACCTTCTTCTTCGAGCCACTCGATAACGCGTGCGATCGCTTCACGAACGCTCAGACCGTTGATAAATCCCGAGTTGACGATAATACCCTCATCGATATCTGTATAAGCCTCTTCGCTGATGTCGCCGCCTTCGACGACGCAGACGATCGGGAGATCGAATACTTTCGCGAATTCATAGTCGCGGTCGTCGTGTCCTGGCACTGCCATGATGGCGCCCGTCCCGTACGTCGTCAGCACGTAGTCGGACACGAACAGCGGGATTGCCTCTTTTGTCGCTGGATTGATGGCGGCGACGCCGTCGAGGCAGACGCCCGTCTTTTCTTTGTTGAGTTCCGTGCGCTCAAATTCCGATTTGCGCTGCGCTTCCTCCCTGTACGCTGTCAACGCGTCGACATTTCGGATCAATCCCGCGCTCAGCCACTTGTCCAAGAGCGCATGCTCTGGCGACATGACGGCGTACGTCGCACCCCAAAGCGTATCGGGACGCGTCGTATAGACGGTGATCGGATCGCCCGCCGTCGAACCGAAGTCGATCTCGGCTCCTTCGCTGCGACCGATCCAATTGCGCTGTTGGGTATTCACGCGATCGATGAAGTCGATCTCATTCAACCCGTCGAGGAGCTTCTGCGCGTATTCGGTAATTTTCAGCATCCATTGGCTTTTAATCTTGTGCGTCGTCTCGGCACCGCAGCGCTCACACTTCCCGTCGACGACCTCCTCATTCGCGAGGACGCAAAGACACGACGGACACCAGTTGACCGCCATCTCTTTTTTGAAGGCGAGACCGTGTTTATAGAATTGCAGAAAAATCCACTGCGTCCACTTATAGTAATCGGGGTCGGTCGTATTGATCTCGCGCGACCAGTCAAAACTGAACCCGAGTGACTGGAGTTGCTGCTTGAATCGGGCGATATTTTCGCGCGTGACGATGGAAGGATGAATTTTTGTGGCGATAGCGTAGTTTTCCGTTGGAAGACCGAAAGCGTCCCACCCCATCGGGTAAAGAACGTTCCATCCTTCCAGTCGCTTTTTCCTCGCGACGAGATCAAGCGCCGTATAACTTCTCGGATGACCGACGTGCAATCCGTCACCGGAAGGGTACGGGAACTCGACGAGACAGTAATATTTCGGCTTTTCCGGCACGTGTTCGGCAGTCGGCTGCTCCGCATGAAAAACACCGGAATCCTCCCACCTCGTCTGCCACTTCTTTTCGATCGATTTAAAATCGTATCTGTCCATATGTATGCCTCCAAAACATGCGGCACCCTTGCGCGCACGCTCATTTACAATTACTTTTAATCATACCACGTGGGAAGGGAGCGTTTGCTCCAAGATTAAAATGGGAGGGCAGTCTCTCGTCATTGTGCCACGCCGGCAAGAGCTATCAGCATCGAAAGTCAGTAAGTTAGATAGCCTTTTCTCGTCGTGTCATCCCTCAAAAACTGTTCGGATAGAGAATCGATTGTCGAGAAATCTCTCTTTGTCGTGCCGCTTCTTCAAGGACTTCCATAACGCCGTCGCGCGTTTCATGGCGCATGATTCGACTCCGAAGAGCACTCGCGCCGTGAAATCCGCGAAAATAATGCGCGAAATGCGCGCGCATTTCGCGAATCGCTGTGTATTCACCGAAATTATCGATCATGTCGTTAAGATGTCGCGTCGTTATGCTCAGCCAGTAGTCGCTTGAAACCTCAAGCAGTGTCTGCTCATCGAACGTTAACGTGCTTTCGCGTCCTAATGCCTGTGTCCCTTGCTTCCTAGCATGCGCGTTCACACCCTCTTGATACGCCCGACCGACGAGCGCGAACAGAAACGGGTTGCCGCGAGCTGCTCGACCGATTTGGAATCCGTCGCACCGCGTCTTCTCTCTCATTCGAACCAGATCGACAAGTGACGTGATGTCGCCGTTTCCGATGACAGGAATCTGGATGGCATCCCGCACTTGCCCAATCACCTTCCAGTTGGCATGACCTCCGTAATATTGATCGCGTGTCCGCGCATGGACAGTCACAGCAGCAGCCCCCGCCTGTTCGGCGATGCGGGCGATCTCGGGTGCGTTGATACTGTCCGCATCAAATCCTGAGCGGATTTTCACGGTGACCGGTTTACCGAACAAGGCGGCTGCTTCAACCGAAGCGGCGACGATCTCGCCTACAAGATCGGGGGTCTTCATTAGAGCGGCTCCACCGCCGTCACGCACGACTTTAGGGACAGGACAACCCATGTTGAGATCGATGAACGATGCCGAGTCGTATGCGGGATCAGAAAGAAGCCTTTCGATAGCGAATGAGAAATCGGCAGGGTCGAACCCGAACAACTGAATGCCCCACGGTTTGTCGCTCTTTGTAGGCATCAGGTAACGGGAGGATCGTGAAAGCTCGCGATCGTAGCGAATCCCGCGGGCGGAGACGAGCTCCGTCACCGTAAAAGAGGCGCCCTCGTCGGCACAAATCGAACGAAAAGCGGCTTCCGTGAACCCCGCCATCGGCGCAAGCCCGACGATAGGTTCCGATCCCTTAAAAAGCGACAAAAAGCCCCCCACCGAGCGGACATCGTCGGCATGGGGGGCTCTTATGTCTTGATTCATCACCATCTTCCAACAACCGGGCGTTCGAGCATCAACCCTCTCGCCATCCGTTTCTTTCCGACGGTCGAAAATCTTCTCCGGACAATTAGTCCTGCAGGTCGTGGATGAACAGACCGGAACGGAGTTTCGGCTCGAACCACGTCGATTTGGGAGGCATAATCATGTCGGCATCGGCGACAGACAGAAGCTCGTCCATGGTCGTCGGGAACATCGCAAACGCGACGCCCCACCCATCATCGACGCGGCGCTTCAATTCGCCAAGTCCGCGAATGCCACCCACAAAATCGATCCGTTCGCACGTGCGCGGATCTTCAACGCCAAGGATAGGTGCGAGGACGTTATTCTGCAGGACCGAGACGTCGAGTCGGTTAACGGGGTCAAGCCCTTCGTAAATCGAGTCAGGCGCCGTCAACGCATACCACTCGCCGCCCAAATACATGCAAATCTCACCCTTGCGTGTCGGATGGAAAGCGTCCTCCACTTTCTCGATGCCGTAGATCTTCCCAAGGCGATTGAGGAACTCATCCGCAGACAAGCCGTTCAGGTCTTTGACCAAACGGTTGTAGTCCATGATGTACAGGTCTTCGTCGGGGAATATGACCGCCATCGAATAGTTCTGTTCAGCATCCGCAGGCGCATCGGGAAATTCCTCACGGCGCTTAAGCGAGACGTTCGCGGCTGATGCCGTGCGGTGATGTCCGTCAGCGATATAGAGGATATCGATATCGCGGAAATGACTTTCCAGCTCGACGATCGTCTCCGCATCGTCAATCACCCAAAGCTGATGCACAATGCCGTCGTCCGATCTGAAGTCGTACGTCGCGTCGTTGTATTCGATGAAATCGTCGATCAGCCTCGAAATGTCATCGCGCTGACGATACGTCAAAAAGACGGGCTCCGTGTGCGCATTGCAAACATCGAAATGGCGCGTCCTGTCTACCTCTTTGTCTTTTCTCGTAAACTCATGGCGACGGATCTTGTTCGCGACGTACTCATCGACTGACACGGTCGCGACAAGCCCCGTCTGCGGACGTCCGTCCATCACCTGACGGTAGACGTAGAAGTATGGGCGCTCATCCTTTTGGAGAATGCCGTCTTCGATCATCCGGCGGAAATTGGCACAACCGTGCTCATAGACGGCGTCATCGTAATCATCAACCGACTCCGGAAGCTCAAGCTCGGAACGGACGACACGCAAGAAGCTGTAAGGGTTTCCTTCCGCCATCGCCTTCGCCTCCTGACGATTCATAACGTCATACGGCAGGCATGCGACCTTCTCTGCAAGTTTGGGGTCGGGTCGTATCGCTCTAAAAGGTCTAACGGTTGCCATCTACAGTCTCTCCTTAATGATGTCGACGATGTTGTCGCCGATGCGCGCCTGTGCCTCCGCCGTCGCCGCACCGATGTGCGGTGTCAGGGAGATCTTGTCGCAATTTCTGATGCGCTCGTTTTCGAGCGGCTCGACCTCGAAGACATCCAAAGCGGCGCCTGCCACTTTACCTGCCTCGATCGCGTCGACCAGCGCGTCTTCATCGACGACTCCGCCGCGCGCGCAGTTGATGATGAAGACACCGTCCTTCATGAGTTCGAATTCTTCTTTGCCGATGAGCGGTTTTCCGCCTGAGAACGGAACGTGAAGCGAAATGTAATCCGCCTCGCGAAGCACGTCTTCCAAGCACTTTTGCTCGCAGTTATCGCCTTCAAGCTGGAGACAATCGTGGAAAATCACATCCATGCCGAGCGCGAGGCATTTGAATGCCAACGACCTCGCGATGCGACCGAATCCGATCAGTCCGAGCGTCTTGCCGGCGATCTCCGTGCCCGAGTACTGCTTCTTCAACCATTTGCCTTCGCGCATGGTGACATTCGCCTCACCGATGTGGCGTGCGAGAGAAAGCATATGACCGAGCGCCAGCTCCGCGACGGCACTGCTCGAAGCGGCAGGCGTATTGCGGACTTCGATGCCTTTTTCCTCAGCGTAATCGACGTTGATGTTGTCGACGCCGACACCTCCACGGATGATCAGCTTCAGATTGCCCGCTGCGCCGGCATCGATCTCGGGGTTGCGGATTTTTGTCGCACTGCGGACAATGACTGCGTCAACTTCCGCCAGTCTCGCCAAGAGCGCGTCGCCTTCATATTTCGCCGTATCGACGACATGACCGAGGTCAATAAGAGCCTGCTTGGCAGATGCATCGATACCGTCATTTGCAAGAATTAACGCCATGATTACGCCTCCAATCCGAGAATTTCGTTCATCGCCGCGATCACTTCATCGAGCGTCTCCTCTTGAAGTTCGCCCATCGTCGCGATGCGGAATGTCGAGCTCTTAAAATCACCGTAGCCACCGCCAAGCCTGTATCCGCGCTCTAGCATCGGCTTGCTCAGCTCGCTGAACACGAATTCAGGCGGTGTGCTGATGCATGTCACGGTATTGGAACGATAACCTTCCGCCGCGAAGAGCGCAAAATGCTTCTCCGCCCATGCACGCACTTTGTCCGCCAACAGTTTGTGACGGGCGAAGCGGTTTTCGAGACCTTCCTCCAAGATGCGATCGAGCTGGTAGTCGAGCGCGAACATGTGGGACAGAGACGGCGTCGACGGATACTGGAAATCCTTCGCGACGCGCTTATAAAGGCGCAAAATGTCGAGATAATATCCTCTGTTCTCCACCTGCTCCGCCGCCTTGAGCGCACGTTCGGAGATGGAGCACAGGCTGAGTCCCGGCGGGAGCGCCAAGCACTTCTGTGTTGATGTGATACAGCAGTCGATACCCCATGCATCGACTTCGACTTTATCCCCACCGAGCGAGGAAACTGCGTCGACGAGATAGAGTACGTCATCGTATTTACGGATCACATCACCGATTTCTTTACAGGGGTTCACGACGCCGGAGCTCGTCTCGTTGTGCGTGACTGTGACCACGTCATATTTGCCGGTTTTCAGCGCTTCATCTACCATTTCCGGTGTCGTCGGCTGCCCGGGCTCCGACTTGAAGATATCAGCGGGAACATTGTTCGCAGTTGCGAGCTGGTGCCAGCGATTTCCGAATGCGCCGACAGAAAAAACAGCCGCCCTCTTACGTGTGCAGCTGCGAATGGAGCCTTCCATCAAACCTGTTCCCGAAGAAGTTGACAGGAGGATGGTATCGTCCGTGTACATCAATTTCTGTAATTTTTCCGAAATGCTCTTTTGCAGTTCCGTTGCTTCTGCTGTTCTGTGCCCGATCATGGGCGTCGCCATTTTTTCCAACACACTTGGATCGACGTCTGTTGGACCGGGGATAAATAGTTTTTTGTACATGGTACCTCCTGAAGAAATTTATGATGATAAGAACGGTCAATTCGACCGCGTATTATTTTAACACAGTCACCGGAATATTACATAGTTTTTTAAGCATAATATGGCGGTACTCGCACCCAAACACCCAAACTTTAATACACATGAGCGTCAAAGCATGGTCCATTCCGCAAAACTTCCCTCCGAGTCGACGATGCGGACGGACAGTTGCTGATTGATTGCCTCCTTTAATAGCGGCACGTGAGAAATAATGCCGATCATGCGATTGTCAACGGTGAGGTCCTGCAAAACGCGAATCGCGTCTTGGAGAGAATCGTCGTCAAGTCCTCCGAATCCTTCGTCGACAAACAAGGCGTCAATCTCCACGCCTCCGGCGTGCTCCGAAATGACGTCCGACAAACCGAGAGCCAAGGCGAGCGCCGCTTGAAATTTCTCACCTCCGGAGAGCGTCGAAACGGGGCGTTGCTTCGTCGTCCAGAGATCTTCCACGGATAGATCGAGTCCCGTCCTGGAACGCTGGTCAACCCCGCCTTCCGAGCGACGGAGCTTGTAGCGACCGTTCGTCATGGTCGAGTACCGCAGATTGGCGCGAGCGATGACCTGAGAAAAATACCACGTCTGTACAAACGTCTCGAAACTGATTTTGTCGGCTTCTCTATGCTGACCCGAAGCAAGTTTGGAAATGTCTCCCAGCATGCTCTCCTCTTTCGCCAAAGCGATCGCATCCCCGAGAAGCTTTTCAATCTCCTTCATACGGTCATTGAACTGTCTGACGCGGAGTGTCTCGTCCGTATAGGCGGATTCGAGTTCAACTTGTGTTTCTCTCATAGCATCAACGACCGCCTTCGCTGTCTCTTCGTCCTGCCTAATCAAGTCTTTTGCTTCTGCGCTCAGACGCTCTAAATCGTGCTTATTCACTTGGCGAGCGCGCTCTTCTTCGTCGACTTGTTTGCGCAGCGCCGTACGCTCATCCGTACGCAGACGTTTCTCCCGGTAATCGTTCTCCGTGACGAATTTCGCCTCTTCGAGCGCCTCGCGGAAATCCTTTTCTCGATCGACACAAGTTTCTTCCGCATTTTTCAAGCTTGCTTGATTCGATTGATGCGCCGCCTTCACCGCCGAGAACTGTTCGCTCGCGTTCCTCTCAGCCTCGGTTGCACCTTTGAATTCTTCGTTCAGCTCTTCAAATACCCTCGACTTATTCAGGAATTCCTCTTGTACTTCGTCAAAAGAGCGCCCTGAAACACGCTCTTTCAATTCCTTCAGCCTAGCCTGCAATTCCGCCAGCTCAAGGCGTTTCTTCTCTCGTTCCTCCTGCAATGCTCCAAGCTTTGTCTTGTTGTCGCTCAACGCGTCGCGCTGAGTCTTCAATTCATTCGCCAGTTCAGCGCGACGATCGACTCGCCCCTTTGCAGATTGCACAGCTTGATCGGCAAGAGCCCGCTCCGATGACAAATAGGTATTGACCGTTAAAACATGCTCAACGAAAATTTTCAACCCGGTCTCGATCGCGCCGAATTCATCAACGTTCTCAAAGTGTCGTGCGGGCACTTTCGAATCGAAGGACAACCCGCTCCGCCGTTCAACTATCTCCGTCAACACGACGATCTCGGAAGAGAAATGGTCGAGCGTCGACTTTGCGGCAGCCATCCCCTTTTGCAAAGCGGAGCTTGCGCAGTCAAAATGCTCACGTTTTTCGTCCGCATCCTTTTGGAGGCGTTCGACGGTCGCTTCGTCAAGCGCTTTTTCCGGCAGTGTCGCCTTCATCGGGTGTTCTGTCGATCCGCAGACAGGACAGGGGTCGCCGTCCTTCAAACTCGATGCCAAGTAACCGGCGCGTTCATGAAAAAGAATCTCCGTCGCCGTTTGCGCCTCCTGACTCGCATGCTTCCAGGCGAGATGCAACTCATCGAACCGCTTCCTGTCATTGAGCATCTTCTCGGCGTCTCTCTGCAGGTCGGAAAGCGCTTTGCGCATTGATGTCGCCTTGACGACATCGCTCTCAACGTCACGAAAGCGCGTTTGCGCCTCGTGCAATTTTTTCTCCGCATCCGCCAAAGCATCCATCTCGGTGGTGACATCTTCAATCGTTTTTTCCAACGTTTCGCCTTGTGTAATGTGTTGTTGGTAGGCGATTTCGAGTTGTTCCAAAGTGATCTTCGCTTTCTTGGAAGCTTCTTCGATCGGCGTCATGGACTTGAGGATTCCCAGCTCATCGGCAAGTCTGCTTATCGCGGGAGGCAGTTCTTGACGTTCCTGATCGCGCTCTTTTACTTTCATCAAGCGCTCGCCTGCCTCTTCTTTCTCCGTCGTCGCCTTCTTCAAAGCCTCGGTCGATTGCTTGACTTTCTCCCGTACATCTGCGACCGCCTTCTCCGCAATCTGCCACGCATTCCAAGCGGGATCGACGACGCGGGCAGCTCGCTCATCATCGTCGAGACGTTGCTTGAGACCACGATAAGCTTCTTCGGTCGCTTCGAGTTTCTCACGCATGGCAAGCGCTTTTTCGTACGCGTCGATCGTCTCGTTATCCCTACGAATCTTCTCAAGCGCGATCTCCCTTCGGCGCAGTTTCGCCTGCGCGTCGGTTCGATCACGATCGAGCTTTCGGAGTACCGATTCCATCTCTTTGCCTATGCGTTTGAGTTCGCTGGAAAAATCCTCGATCACCCACAATGAACGCGATTCAAGAATCTCGTCGCGCTTGTTCGCAGCGTCTTCTTCACTGTCCGGCAGTTGAAGACCTCCCAATTCGTGAAACAATTTGTCCTCGCACCTCTCGCGCTCGTTCTTCGCTTCTTTCCACTTTTCCGTAATGAGCGTCTGTATGCATTCGTACAATCCCGTATCGAAGAGTCTTCTGAAAATCTCCGATCGATCGCTGCTGCTCGTCCCGATCAGCTCGTAAAATTCACCCTGAGCGATCATGGCGACTTGGCGGAACTGACTCTTATCGAGCCCGAGAAGTTCTTTCATCTCCTCTTCGACTGCTCTGACCATCGTGACCGCGTGTCCGTCCGGATAGGTGAGCTCGACCTCCGCCGCCTTGGTCGTCATACCCTGCCCTCGTTGCTTCGGTCTTGCATAGCTCGGGCTTCGCTTGATCTTATATGTCTCCCCGCGGAGAAGAAATTCAAGTTCAACGAATGTCTCGACATCGCTATCGGCAAAGTCGCTTCGCAGCTTGTCGTGACCGCGTGTCATGCCGCTCGTATCGTTGTAAAGAGCAAACATGATCGCATCGAAAATGAGCGTCTTGCCTGAGCCCGTATTGCCCGTTATGAGAAAGAGTCCCTCTTCAAGGCGGTCGAATGCAATCGTCGTCTCTTTCGCATAAGAACCGAAAGCACTCATCGTCAATCTAACCGGTCTCATGCTTCACCTCCCCCGACGATATCCTCAGCTTGAGCCGTCACCTCCCTCACAACGCGCAACTGTTCCTCCGTCAGCGGTCGATGCAATTGGCGCTCAAAAAACTCGGCGAACAGATCGACCGGACTCTTCTTCACCAAGTCCGAGCCCGCAATGAGCGTCTCCGATTCAGAAGAATCGCCCCGCTCCCGCTGAAACAACAGACGCATGACGTTTGGATAGACATCGCGAAGACGACTCATGGGGTCGATGACGGGACCCGAATCTGTCAACGTAACTTCGAGATAATCGAGTCGGGCATTGTCACCAAGACTTTTTAAGCTTACTCCCTGCTCAAGTAATTCCGACAGCGTCCCGCTGATGCGGCGCATGTTGCGCCTTCTCTTGAGCGGCTCTTGCCTGACGGTGACGGAACCGTCCGCCATCATGTCGACGATGAGAGCGCCTTTTACGTGGTTAACTTCGGAAAACGAATACGGGAGAGGCGACCCCGAATAATAGACGTTGTGAATACCGACTTGTTGCATGCCGTGCAGATGCCCGAGGGCGACGTAATCGAACGCGGAAAAGAGAGAGACATCGACTTCATCTGCCGTGCCGACTTGAAGCGTTTCCGACTCCGTTCGTATGGGCGTGAAGCCGCGTGCGACGACAAATTGATGGGCGACGAGAACTTGTCGCCCTTTGCCGCGCGTCACACGCGTAAGCGCCGCCTCGATCGCCTCTTCGACGGTCTTGATCTCTCGTTCAGGGAAAAAACGCCTCACATGACCTGCTCGTATGAACGGCAAGAGATGGAACGTCACCCATTCGCCGTCATCGCCTCTCACTTCAACAGAAGGAACCGTCCCGTTGAAGACGCCGACGATGTGAATGTTGTGTTTTGTGAAGAGAGAGCTGACGTGCGACAGACGCTCTCCCGAGTCGTGATTCCCTGCGATCATGAGGATCGGCACGGACAATTCCAATAAATGTGTAAGAAGTCGCTCGTAGAGATTCATCGCCTCGACCGACGGTATCGCTTTGTCATACACATCACCGGCGATGACGATCGCTTGCGGTCGCTCGCGCTTGCATAAATCGATGATCGAGTCGAGCACGACCGCCTGGTCTTCTGCCATAGGAAACTCATGAACTCGCTTCCCGAGGTGTAAATCGGACACGTGAATAAAACGCAATGCTCAGCCCTCCGTTCCGAGAAATTCCAACAGCGCAGGCAATTCTCTGTACGCCTGCTCATAGCCTAACTGATACTGCTCCAACAGTTTGCTCTCTTCGCGCTCCATCATCGTGACATCGAGTGCCGTCGGATAGAAAACATACGCTCTGCCCTGACGCTCAAGCTTTTCAATCCGTTCGAGCGTCTCGTTGTATCTGATGTGCCTCGTCATCAGCGCCTCTCCCTCAATCGGTCGATGCTTAAACAAGGCATCTAAAATCTTTGGTCCGGGAGGAGGACTCAGGCGGAAACCGCGCTCCCGCGTCAAGACGAACACAAAACGCTCGTACCCATCCTCGATGGCGGGATCAAGCGCGATCCCCGAACCGAGACCACCGTCGACGTAATCTTCGCCATCAATCGTCGTTACGGGCATCAGGAACGGCATCGTTGACGACGCCCGCACGCGCAGAATCAAGTCGTCGAACGTCAGAATGTCTTTTCGATGCCAGTAAACGACCTCGCCGCGATCACGATTAAAAGCGCCGATCACACACTCCGCGTCATTTCGAGAGAATGCGTCAAAGTCGTAGGGTATCGCTCCGCCGGGTCTCGGCGCTTCGGAATAAATATATTCGGAGTTAAAAAAACCCTCGCCCTTCAACCATGATTTAAGATCGCCGAACGAAGGATCCGACACAAATTCAGTAAAACTCCTCTTCGTTCTCTTGATATCGCGCGAGAGATAGTTGACGGTCAGCGACGAACCCGCTGAAATACCGGCGACGTAATTGAAGTATATCTTCTGTTCGAGAAGCATCGCGACAAACCCCGACGTGTAACTGGCGCGCATGCCCCCGCCCTCAAAGATCAAGGCAGTATCATGAATATTACTGACTAACGGTTGATTCTGTCCCATGGTTCATTAACGCTCATTTCTTAAGCCGCTAAGCGACCCAATCGTCGTGTTCTCCGAAGATTACCGCGTTCGTCTGCTACGTCCAAATGATAGAAAATCTGCATAAGATTCTCGCTGACGATGCCGCGTTTGCTCTGTATGTTCTCCTATGATAACGCGAATACGGACTTACGACCTTACACATGTCGATAAAAATACGCAGCAATCAATAAGCATCTCGAATGTGGATATGCGAGGTCAATCTTTCATCTTTCCGGAGTTCCGCCACTCGACCATCCAGTCGCCCGTCTCGCCATCCCATGGAAGTGCGACTCCGCGTTCGGCACCGTGCCGGAGGCGAACGAGCCGAACGAAACGCACAAAAGGAATCCCGTAACCGAATGCCGTGCGCCAGATCGCGTATGTGCGCGTAAACGATGCCGAGATAGAGAGTCTGCCCCGATCACGATGGAGCACGTAGATACCGAAAAGGCGCTTCCCAATCGTCGTACCCGTCCACGCGATCGAGAAAACCTCGTACAAACATGCGATAAAGACAGCGATCGTGAGATCGCACAGCACCATGCCAAGATTCTTATTTGCTGAACCGCCGGTCAGCAAACGTTCAGCGGCACACCATAAAACGAGCGCCATCAAACAATCGACCAATCGCGCACAACCTCGTCGTGCGAGCCCCGGGTTGACTCTCTCGTTCTCTCGACGGCACATGACGATAGTATACGCATACCTTTTGGGCACCTGTATTCACTTGTCTTGATTTCTCACGTCGCGATCCGTCAATTTGCCCTGAGATTCTACTCTGTGTATTTCTTAATGATATGATTTAATGAATGCGGAACAACGGGAGACGCAACCAATAAGACTTGGCGACTCTCTTTCGACCGTTATACCGGATTTATGCTGAGGTTGCTAAAAAGAATTGTGTGAAAGAAGTCAGACATGACCGTCACGAGACAGATAAAACTCACTAGCTCTGACAATTCTTTTCCGCGACGGAAAACCGGCGCGGAAAAGTCTGTGCGTAGAATATCCATGTTGCGCCTCGCGCTTCTCTTGCTGACGGCTTTTTGCATAGTGCTCACATCAAGCTGTACTCCGACCGACACACCCACACCGTCAGATTCAGGTGATACGACCTCGCCATCCGCATCAAACGGTACGGATCCGTCGAACGGTCCGCCCGCGCCCGACATGAGCAAGATCAAAGTCCCGGGTATTCTGCCCGACGATGAGCTCCTCATCGATATCGACGTGATGGACCTCGTTTTTTACAGTCAATTCACCCAGAGAAAGAAGTTCGAATTCGTCTTCGTCTCCTCCAAGCCCGTGAAGGCGGATGATCTCATCGTTGAATTGAGCGGCACGTCGGTGGAGAGCTATGTGCCGAAAATGCAGCTAATCGAAATCATCGAAAAAGATAACGGATTTCCCTACCATCTCTTTCAGACTTATCAGGGGATGGACTGGAATGAATACAGCCGTCAATACAATCTATATCTTGACTATTTCGAGAGCTGGAATTACTCTCTCCTTCCCGAAAAAAGAGCATTTGAAGAATTCGACAATAAGGATTACCCCGCTTATTTGAAATTCATTGAGAACGGCCCTCCAACGTACCACCAGTATTTCGCCTACGTGGACTTGAAACCGCTGTTCGAAGGCGACAGAACGGGAAGCGTCGAATTTAACCGGATGACCGTCCGTTTCGGCGATAAAACATATCGCTTCGACGTTCGCGTCAAGATCGACTACGACCGAGAGCCACCTCAATCATTGTCGAAGTACGGCTCTTTCTTGTTGCGTGAGACGATCCTCGAGCCCTTTGCATTGGCGTACAGCGAGGACGGCGCGTTCTTGTCAGGCTATGCCGATATGATGATTGACAGTACGAAGGTGCCGCCGCTGATCGAATATGACATTTTTGGTGAGAGATATGAGATGTCTCCTCTCTTACGACTGCACATGAAAGATGTCCAACTGATTGACAACGAGGCGGCGACCTTGCGTGGCATCCGTCTCAACGATGTTTCCCTCTATTATTCCAGTGACGGGAGACGGTGCGCTTGGCGATACGATCGAGACGTCTTTTATGACGGGTTGAAAAGCAACTACTGGAATCTTCAAGGATCCGCATCGCAACAAGTAGGGCTGTATTTAAGCGGGCATTCGAGGAAGAGATTTCATTTTGACATCATGGATCCGCGTTATCAAGGGAAATCGGCTTTTATCGCGAAGTATTACGCGACGATTTACTACGACGAAATAGACCCGGAAACGTCTTTTTTAGTCGAGGATTTATACGATTACTGCGAAATTAACGTCATGACGCGGCGCAATGTTCACGAAATCGTCGCGGAACGACTCGACGGCATAGACGTCAAGGCACGGTATTTCAGCGACCTGTACACCGGTTCACGCGGAGACTCGCGATAGTCAGAGAAGAAGACATGAAGGTGCCGAAACGAAAAAACATACGACACATCGCCTTGAGCGCGATGAAAGGGCGTAAAAATGACACGAAACTGTTGCTTTTCGTGATCATCCTCGTGTTCCTGTTTATTTCGTTGTCGCAAATACTCCTCGCCTCCATCGCCAAGACGGATCACTTGCGCCGCACCAACTTGTACGGCACGTGGCAGGTCATGTATCACGGCGCCTCGGAAGAAAAAACAAATGCCCTCCGAGAGAAGATGACGGGCATATCGCTCTCCGTCTTGCCGATTGCCGGCTACACACAAGACAACCAACTGATCGCTTCATTCGATGACAAGACGATGGAGTTGGGCAATTTTAAACTCAAGGATGGTCATCTTCCTGAAACGCCCGACGAAATTGCGCTTGTTGGCTCCGGCGATGATGCAAACCGTGCGATCGGTTCGACGGTGACGATAAAGTATTTGTCCGATCACACGCTCAAACATTATACGTCTTCGGAATCGATCCTCGATCAATACGCTCCGCTTTATCAGTATCTCCCCCTCAACGATCTGCGCATCGTGCGGGAATTCGAACGATGGTGGGCAGAGAAAGGCGGCAGTATCATAAAAGGAGTCGCAGGATATGAAACGTATCCGCGCAACCTTTCGGAGTGTACTGCACTGCAATACAGAGCTCTCTTCGCACAATGGATGCGCCGGGAGAACGTCCCCGGTTCGCTTACAGGGGGCTACTGGACTGAACAGTTCGGCAAGACGACGACTTCAAACGATCTTATAGGGTACGAAGGAACCACCATTACCATACAACGACTCATGAGGGAGGTTTCCTATTACGGCGAAGAGTTTGGCGGTTACGATAGCAATGGACTCGAAGGATACGCGAAACCTTGGTTCACAAAAGTCCAGTTCAGCAAGGAATACAAAGTAACGGGATTGATCGAACCTTACGAGGAGCGTTGGGATACGGAGGGTTTCGAAATGCCTTCCGCGTTCGTGACGCCCGAAGAATGTCAATTTATCCATAACGCCATGGACGCTCCGAGAGAGAAGTTTATAGAACTTCCCCCCTACGAACCGCAATCGATCGTGCTTTTTGCGGGATCGCCCAAGATGGCGTCGTCGCTGTATGAGCAAGGCTTACCCGTCTACGAAGACGGACTCACAAAGCGTTTCAAAATATCGAAACTGCAGAAGGGCTTTGGAAAGTACGGCGGCTACATCACCGGACTTGATCGCGAGGGCAATGAAGTCAGCCTGCCGTACGAAGGTGAAGGGGGACTGTTAAAGGTCGAACACCCATATCAATTATACACAACAGTCGAACAATTGCGGACGGGAACGTTTTCATACGAATCAGTTTTCCCTATGCCCATCCCGACACTCAGCGCGGACAAAGCGTACGAAACGAATGAAGAACCGTACCGCATCAACCGCTTCGCCTACCCGCCCGATACGGATGTCGCCGTTCAGCTTCAGACTGTCATGTCCTTGAGCCTGAGCGCCGTCAGCTTCTGCGCCGTCTTTCTGATCTCCTTAACGCAATTGAGGCGCCGATCAAAACGCGTCGCGCTCATGCGCGCCATCGGCGCGAGCAAAGGGCAGACGGTTAAGCTTCTCGCATGGGAGACATGGTATCAGCTCGCCTTCGGCGTTCCGCTCGGGTTATTGATTGGCTTCATCCTCAGCTTCATCGCAGTGAAAATCTTCGGAGCATCATATTCCGTCGGCATGGTCTTCAGCATCGACGTCGGCGCGCTTATCTTGGGCATCCTCGGGGGCGTCATCTCTGTCCTCGTCTCCATGGCTCTCTCCGGTCTTTACGCCATGCAAATTCCGCTCATCAGCGGAGCGGAGAAAGCTCCGAAGAGAATCTGTGAGAAGCCCCGTGCAAAACTCAGGAAAAGAAAGAAAATGACGCGTCTGTCACTCGTGAGACGGGAGTTATCCTTCAATCGCGGACGAAGCTTGGCGGCATTCGCTCTTTCATTCCTCTTGATTCTGAGTACGATCCTCGCTGTCTTTCTTGGATCCAACGCCTTTTCTCGTTGGCGCGAGACAGTCTATCTGCCGGACAAACCCGATTATATCGTCCGCGTTCCGTACCGCGTGAACAAGCCTTTCCTCGAAGAGATCATGGAGGAAATCGGCTCTATAATGGACATCAATCGCGTCATCCCCTATCATACCGGCGAGAACTTGTCTCTCGTGTGTGAAGAGCTCCTGCCAAAAAGCTCACGCCTGACACTCGAATATGAGAAAAACGCTCCCGGTCAGCCGGGATCCGCTTTCAGCCTGACGGGCGGGTACAAAGAAGCACTTAACTACCACGATGAGTATCTCTTCCGCGAACAGGGAATGGACGAATACTATGATCCCGATCAGAACGACGGTTCCGGCTCGCGCAAATGGGAAGACGTAACGAGCGTTTTCGTCGATCTCCTCTGCTTCGATTTCGATCTCTATCCGACCGCTAAAGACCTTCTGGAGAAAGCTCTCGCTGAAGGAGATGTCGATTGGGAACGGCTCGCAAAAGGCGAGACGTGTATTGTACTGAGTCCGCTCTACGACGACGACTTGCAAACGAGTACAAACAGAAATGATCGACATCTCTTCTATCGCGACGACGGCGTCGACGTGGGCGATGTGTTCAGGCTGAAAGGACACACGCAGAACTTGGGTATGGATGGCGATCTGAGCATTACAACAAAGGAAAATGTGGTGGAAGTCTCAGGGATTATTCACTACTTCCCGGATCGCGGATTCTGGCCGCTCAGCGACGAGCCGAAGCGCCTGACAATCATCAGCGGAGAACCCCTTTTAAAGTCGCTCTATCACCTCAGCGGTAAAAGGATGGACGCATATCAGTCCTCACTCTTTGAGATCATGTCGCAACTCTTCCAACCCGACTGCATGGGAAAATCGTATTTTTGTCTCTTCGCGGATCCTAAAGCGGAAGGCGGCATGCTCGATATCTCCGTCCACCAGTTGGCGGAGAGCCACGGCTTCCATGTCACGGACTACCGCATGGCGAACCGAGCGCTCTACACGGACGCCCAAAGTTCCATGCTGATGACCGTGTTACTGGCTGCCGGAGTCATCTTCATCACGCTTGCGATCCTCATCAATACGAACCAATCGACCGTTGACGCGAACAAAAAACGTACGGGTATACTCCAAGCAATCGGACTGACGAAACAAGATTTTCTCGTGATGCAAGTCCATAAGGCGCTGCCCTCCGCGCTCATCGCGCTTCTGTTGTCGCACGGTATCGTCGCGGGCGTGCTCGTCATCATCTCGGTCTTCTTCAAGGGCGCTTCACCCCGTGTGCTCATCCCACATATGGCGGAAACGTATTTCTGGCAGTACCCTTGGACGATTCACGCGGCGCTTTGCATCTTGTTCGTCGTCCTTTCGGTCGTGATCGCGGTCAATCCGATGCGAAAAGTCGCTTCAGAGTCTGCCATCGACAACATCCGCGATTGATCAGCGTCTATCGCGTCGATTTCCTTACGAAGCTTTGCTGAAGTTGCGTTACAACACATAAGACCCTCCATTTCATGAGAATAGCCTCATATGGTAAAATGCAAGCACTTGCACCGCATGCCCGGAGCTCGTTTTTGTGAGCCCAAAGTCAGACTATAGTAATGATCTGACAACTAGCGGGCAAGACTAAAACATGATGGACCTTAGCGTATGAAACGAACAAATTATTGCGGTCTTTTTTCTGAACGAGATGTCGGGAAACGGACGACAGCTTGCGGGTGGGTAGAGACGAAGCGTGACATGGGCGGCGTGATCTTCATCGATCTCGTCGACCGTGAGGGCGTGCTTCAAATTGTCTTCAACCCCACCTACACATCGCCTGAAGCTTTTTCACTTGCGGAGCGCGTCAGAAACCAGTCAACACTTCGCGTGGACGGCGAGATGTTCCTCCGCGACGAGGAAACGGTCAACCCGAAGATCGACACGGGTACCGTCGAACTGCGCGTCTCGCATGCCGAACTCCTTTCAGCCTGTGGCGATCTTCCGTTCAATCCCGCAGAGGCCGACGATGTACGGGAGGACCTTCGCCTCAAATATCGCTATCTCGATTTAAGGCGCAAGCGTCTGCGCGATAATATCCGCTTCCGGCATCGCGTCACTTCGTCGATTCGCCGGTTCATGGACGATGAGGGTTTCATTGACGTGGAAACGCCTATCCTGACGAAGAGCACGCCGGAGGGCGCGCGCGATTACCTCGTGCCCAGCCGCGTTCACCCCGGATCTTTTTACGCATTGCCTCAGTCACCGCAACTTTTCAAGCAGCTCCTCATGGTCTCGGGCTTCGATCGGTACTACCAGATCGCCCGCTGTTTCCGCGATGAGGACTTGCGCGCTGACAGGCAGCCGGAATTTACCCAGCTTGACCTCGAGATGTCGTTTGTCGAGATGGAGGACGTCCTCACGCTGTTGGAGAACTTGCTCCGTCACGTCATGCTCGACGTCAAGGGAATCAGCTATGCCGAGCCGTTCCCGCGTTTCACATGGGCGGAAGCCATGGATCGTTACGGCAGCGACAAGCCCGATTTGCGCTTCGATTTGCCGATTGTCGATATAACCGACCTTAAGGCGGTCTCCGAGTTTTCCGTGTTTAGCAAAGTCGTCGAGGCGGGCGGAGTCGTTCGCGCCATCACCTTACCTGGACAGTACGATTTGACGCGTTCGACGATCAACGAACTGACCGATTTCGCTATTTCGGAAGGTGCCGGCGGCATGGCGTGGATCGCGTGGAGACCCTCCGGCGAGATTTACTCCATCTTGACAAAATACATCGAAGAACAGAATCTGCTCGAACTATTGCGGCGCGTCGACGCCAAACCGGGAGACTTCGTTCTGTTCTCGGCAGATAAACTCGACATCGTCCGGCGCGTGACGGGCGCGCTCCGCCTGAGGCTCGGCGACATGTTGGGACTTCGCGACCCCGACAAGTTCGCTTTCGCCATCGTGACCGACTTCCCTATGTTTGAATATAACGAAGAGGAAGATCGGTACACGGCGCAGCACCACCCCTTTACGATGCCGTTTGAGGAGGATTTTGACTACCTGTTGACGGATCCGCTACGTGTGCGCTCACAGGCGTACGACTTCGTCCTGAACGGGACGGAACTCGGATCGGGCAGCATCCGTATCCACCGAAGCGACATTCAAACGCGCGTTTTCCAAGCGCTCGGTCTCAGCGATCAAGAGATTGGGGAACGATTCGGCTTTATTATTAATGCGTTTAAATACGGCGCTCCTCCGCACGGCGGATTCGCTTTCGGCTTGGATCGGCTCGTCATGATCCTCGCAGGCGAGCAGTCGCTGCGCGATGTCATCGCCTTTCCGAAGATAAGAGATGCCTCGTGCCCCATGACGGACGCACCCTCGACAGTCGACGAAGTGCAGCTCGACGAGCTCTCCATTTGTCTCGCCGACGCCATTCGTCCCGAGCGCGATCGCGCCATCACAAAGGAGAACAAACGCCGCGCGGAACTCAACATCAAGCGTTTAGCGGAAGAATCGCGCCTCCAAATCTCGCAGAAAGACGAAGCCGGTATGCAGGACAGCTTGCTGGAACTCATCTCTTTTGCGGACGCGCTTCATGAGGTCGACACAGACGGCGTGGAACCGACCTATAGCCCCTCTGAATCACATGACGTTTGGCTAACGGAGCGAGATGACCGCGCGCTGACGGCAGAAGATGCGCTTGCCAACGCACCGGAATCGCGTCAGCAGTTTTTCTTCGTCCCGCCGGTCGTCGAGTGAGAGGAGAGCGAGAATGGATTATCAATCAATGCAATTACAACAGCTCGCAGACGGTCTTCGCGCACGTAATTTCTCCTCGCGCGAACTCACCGAAGCCGTCTTTTCGACCATCGAACAAAAAGAGCCCGTGATCGGCGCCTACATCACGCTGACGCGCGATCTTGCCATGCGGCAGGCAGACCGTGTCGACGAACTCCTTTCAGCAGGATTGGCGCTGCCGCCACTCGCAGGCATCCCTGGAGCGCTGAAAGACAACATCGCGACTTCGGGTATCCCTACGACAAACGCATCAAAAATGCTCGCCGACTTCGTCCCGCCTTACGACGCGTTCGTTTGGCGCATCCTCAAACAACAGGAAATGGTGCTCACGGGCAAAGCCAACATGGACGAGTTCGCGATGGGTCATTCGACTGAATCATCCGCTTTCCACTTGACGCGCAACCCCTACGACACGACGCGTGTCCCCGGCGGAAGTTCCGGCGGTTCGGCGGCGACCGTCGCCTCGGGCGAGGCGTGTTTTGCTCTTGGAACCGACACGGGCGGTTCTGTGCGCCAACCGGCGACGCTCTGCGGAATTGTCGGCATGCGCCCCACGTACGGGCTTATCTCGCGGCGCGGCGTGACATCATTCTCATCCTCCCTCGATCAGGTAGGACCGATGACACGAAGCGTCCGCGACAACGCACTTTTGCTTGATGCGCTCGCTTTTTTTGATCGCAAGGACGCTCAATCGGTCGCGCGGCGAACAGACTCTTTCGTTGCCGACATTGAGCAGCCTTTCGGTCAACCTGTGATCGGCTGGCCTCAAGCGTACTTCGAGTCAGATGACCTGCTCGATGACGTCAAACATCAACTCGAGAAGGCGCGCGATTTCTTTGAATTGATCGGCGCACGCATCGTTCCGATTGACCTCGAAATGCTCGATGCCTGCATGGCAGCCTATTACATCCTCTCGAGCGCGGAAGGATACTCCAACATGAATCGTTATGACGGTATCCACTACGGACATCGCAGCGATCATGCGGAGACGCTTGAGGAGATTTACACCCTTTCGCGTTCAGAGGGTCTTGGAGCGGAAGTAAAACGAAGGATTCTCTTGGGCTGTTTTGCACTGTCCTCGGATAATTTCGACGCTTTTTACATGAAAGCCGCAAAAGTGCGCACCATGGTCGTCCGTGAGTTTGAAGAAGTGTTCCGGACGTGCGACGCGATCCTCACGCCTGTCACGGCGACGCCTGCATGGCATCTCGGCACACACCCTGAGGAATTAGGCGGCAACAAATACAGCAACGACCGCTTTACTCTCCCGCCGTCACTCACGGGAATGCCGGCGCTTGCTGTTCCGGCAGGCTTGACCGATGCGGGATTGCCCGTCGGCATGCAACTGATCGGACCGCGCTTCTCGGAGGGGACGCTCTATCGCTTGGCTGCCGCCTATGAAGACGCACACGGATTATTACCGTTACCCGGGGAGGTGAAAGCATGAGCATCACGGATTACGAAAGTGTCATCGGCCTCGAGGTTCACGTCGAGCTCAACACGACGCACAAAGCTTTCTGCGAATGCTCAACAACGTTTGGAGCGCCGCCCAACTCGCAAGTCTGCCCCGTCTGTCTCGCCATGCCCGGCGCACTCCCCGTCCTGAATCGTGAAGTAGTCGATTTCGCCATTAAGGCTGGCATCGCGACACACTGCACAATCGAGCCTGTATCGCGTTTCGACCGCAAAAACTATTTTTACCCCGACCTGCCGAAGGCATATCAAACAACGCAAAACGATTTCCCGATCTGTACGAACGGCTACGTGGACGTAGCGAGCGTTGACGGCATTCGCAGGATTCGGATTTCACAAATTCATATGGAGGAAGACGCAGGCAAATTGATGCACCACAGTGAGGGCACGGAGATCGACTGCAACCGTTGCGGCGTACCTCTCCTCGAGATCGTCTCGGAGCCTGACGCGCGGTCGGCGGAAGAGGCTGTCGCCTACCTTCGTAAACTGAGAGCCATCGTCCGCTACACGGGCATTTCAGACGGCAAAATGAACGAGGGGTCTCTCCGTTGCGATGTCAATTTGTCCGTTCGAAAAAAGGGCAAAGAAGCTTACGGAACGCGTGTCGAGATCAAGAACATCAACTCCTTTAACTTTGTGGCTCGCGCGATCGAGAGCGAATTCAAGCGCCAAGTCGAGCTCCTCGAAAGCGGCGGCACGATCGTCCAGGAGACGCGCCGTTTCGACGAGAAAACGGGACAGACGTATTCGATGCGGTCAAAGGAAGACGCCGCCGACTATCGGTATTTCCCCGATCCCGACCTCGTCCCTGTCCGCGTGACTAAAGAAGAAGTGGAAGCCATCCGGAAAACGATTCCGCGCATGGCAGACGAGCGCAAAGCGTCGTACATGGCGACGTATAACCTCACGCCGTACGAAGCCGAGAGACTGACGGAAGACAAGGAGATGAGCGACTTCTTCGAAGATGCCGTCGCTCATACGAGCTTCCCGAAAACACTCGTCAACTTGATTCTCGCCGATATCTCGCCGCTCTTTACGGAAGACACGGTTGAGTATCCCGTGAACCCGGTAAGCTTAGGCGCGCTGTCGGATCTCCTCGGAGAAGACGAGATCAACAGCAACACGGGGCGGCGCATCTTGAAGTCCTTGCTTGAGAATGACTTCGACCCGAAAGCCTATGTCGTAGAGCATCAGCTTGCGCAGATCAATGACCGCTCCGCCTTGGAACCGATCGTCCAAGCCGCCGTTGCCGCCAATGAGCGCGCCGTCAAAGACTACCTCGGCGGCAAAGAAGCGGCCCTCCGCGCCGTTATCGGCTTCGTCATGAAGGAGACACAGGGACGAGCCAATCCCCTGCTCGTGGAGGAAATGATTCACGAAGCGATTGTCTAATAATCACGACTTGACAGCTAAAAACGCGCCTCGATGCCGTAGCGGTACCGGGGCGCGTTTTCATGTAAACAGCTATTTCTAGTAAACCAACTTTTCCAACGTTGACTCGTCGAATGAGCGCAAGAGTTCCGTCGCGAGGGCGACAGCCGCTTCGACATCGCAAAGTTTCGCCCAACCGTAATGTGTGTGGATGTATCGGACGGGAATGCCGACGACGATGGTCGGAATCCCCGCACTTTCCGTATGGATTGGGGCGCCGTTCGTCCCGCCGCCTCTCCTGACACCTTCCTGCACCGGAATGTTATGTTCGCGCGCCAGTTCGAGAGCGTACTTCTGGAATCCGGGGTGCGTGATCATCGTGTGATCGATATGGCGCAACATCGCCCCTCTGCCCAGAGCCGTCTGTGTCTGATCGGGGTGTGCAAAGTAGTCGTCAGCAGGTGTCCCCTCGAAGACGATCGCGAGATCGGCTTCAACTTGGCGCGACGTCACGATCGCCCCGCGTCCGCCGATTTCTTCCTGCACGGAGTAAGCGGCGACGACGTCGCAGGCGAGCTCTTCTCCGTCAAGGCGTCTCAACGTCTCCGTCAGGGCGGCACATCCGATTCTGCAATCGAAGGCCTTCCCGAACAGGAGATCGTGTTTCTCGTCATACGCAAAGGTGACATCCGGCGCGACGGGCGCGGCGATATACACACCGAAAGCTTCTTCCGCCTCGTTCCTGCTCCTCGCGCCGACATCGAGCTCGATTTCTTCAATCGTGATGCCGTGATGCTTTTCATTTTCGGACATATAGTGAGGAGGCGTACTCACGGAAATAGCGCGAATCCAATGACCGTCACGCGTCCTTACGCGAAACGCGTGTGCCGGTATGCGCTCGGGAACCCAGCTCCCCAGCGTCATGATCCGCAACATGCCGTCTTCACAGATTGAGTGAACGATCAGACCGACCTCATCGAGATGCGCATCCAGCTGAACGCGCAGACGATCGCCCTTGAACCCCGCTCTCTTGACATACACATTCTGCATACAATCGATGGAGCTTTCTCCGAACGGACCTGCAAGCTCAAGCGTCAATGCCGCCACCTCATGCTCAAAACCGGACGGACCGTATGCGTCTGAAAGCCTCTGAATATAGCTCAGCAACTCCATCTTTCCCGTTCCACAAAATGATTCCACTTTCTGCCCCTTTCTCCTCCGACAACGATATTTCACTCGAATACCTCACTCTATGTCGGGATTAACAGTAATCCAAAACAAGTGGTATTCGAAACAACAATGATTTTCAAACAGGAGATTAACACTCTTTTACAATCGCCTGTTGCCCCAAAATCATACCACGTCTGTTCAGCAGATACGAGCATCATTGAGCCCATATCTCCTGTAATGAACTGATAGCAGCGATTGTAGCTGTTTGTTAGCTAGACGAAAATTGTTCGTTCGAGAAACGTATTCAGACAAAATGACTGAGGTATGTGTATTAGTGCCGGTGAATTTAATACATTTGCACAGACAGTTCTCGTTCCATCTGACAACGATAGCGATTGGGCAAAGCGAATAAATGGGTTATTTTGACGTTTGAAACGTTTCTCGATCTTTAAGATACTAAGACCATCCAAAAACTTCCCCTTGCTATGCAATCAGATTTTTTCATGTGTCTCTGTTTTGTATTTGGGGAAATAACGAGGATATGCCGTTTGGCATAAATAGTTAGTAACTTAAGGCAAATCATTCAACTTGGTTGTTTTGATTTAGCCGGCGATGCTAATAACTTAATGAAGGATTAACTAATGAAAAATACAAAGAAAAGAATTGCCGTTACAGCGGCAAGCGCCGTGATGGCTGTCATCGCGTTGTCAGTGCCGATTTCAACTTCGGTGTTGCATGCGCGCGGCAGCATTCCGGCACATGAAGAGACAACAACGGAGCCGAGCGAAGAGGAGCCTCCTATACATTTTGACGAGGGAGAAGAACTCTTAATTTTCGACTATGAAGGGTTCGATCGCCATCTGCTCGTCTTTGAGAATGAAGAAGCTCGTCAGCATGAGCAACTGCTATCAGGCAACATGCCTTTAACATGGGAATTATCATCTATCCCCACACAAGATATCGACGTTCAGGACATATCCGTCGAGACTCTCAACTCTAATCACTCCCAATTTACCGAGATTCTAATTGAACTCCCCGCGCCCGAGGAGAATAAAAAAGACACGTTTGAGCTGCTCAATGAACTCGATCGCTCGGGAACCGAGCAAAAGGAAGTGCTCGGAGAGTCGCCTGAAAGGAAACAGGACGGGGCAAGTATCGGAAACGTTCAAGAGGGCGGACCGTTCCTCATTGAGATAAAAAATCCCGACAGACACTACGTCGGGAGACCCTTGAAAGTCAAGGATCGCCAATATTTGGAAGGACTCGTGATGGGCGAATTCGGCACTGATTACATTGGAGCCGTCTTAGTAGCACAGTGTATCCGCGACTCGATGGTCAAATCGGGCACGAACAGCGCCGCGGTCATTAAGCGCATATACGGATACACGGCACCCGTTCACAAGGAAGTTTCTCAAAATGTGAAAAGGGCCGTCGCCTTCGTCTTTGATGAGGGTGGCAGCGGCGTACAGCATCCAATTTATTACTTCTACGCAAGCAACCTCGTCAGCGGGAGCTGGCATGAAACACAGAAATTTGTCGTCCAGCGTCACGCCGCCCGTTTTTTCAGCACGCCCACACGATAGGCATATTCAAGACCGCAATTCACAGTAGACGAAAAAAGAGAGTTGTCTTCCATTACTACACAACGACAACTCTCTTATTGTTGTTCTAAAGAATTAAGCGACAAACGCCTCCACTAGGCTGTCTGCTCCTCAGAATCGTCTTCGATTCCCGCCATCAGGAGACCTAGTCCGCTTCTCGTACAATCGCACTGATCGAGACAAGCGAGAATTCTGCCGCTGTAGATGACGAGCACGCGGTCGGGAATCTCGAGTATCTCGTCGAGCTCCGTTGAGACCATGAGTACCGCGACACCCCTGTCGCGAGCTTCAACAATCTGCGACTGAATGTATTTCGTCGCGCCGATGTCAAGACCGCGCGAAGGGTGAACGGCGATCAGCAAGTTCGCTTCGCGGGAGAGTTCACGCCCGACGACGAGTTTCTGCTGGTTGCCTCCCGAAAGGTTGATCGCTTTCTCCATGATGCTCGGCGTCTTGACTGAAAACTTCGCGACAAGTTTTCGACTGAAGTCGTCAATCCATTTCCAATGCATAAAACCGTGAGAAGAATACGGTTCATCATGACCGTCGACCATCGCGATATTTTCACGAAGGTTCATCTGTCCGACCATTCCCATCGCATGACGATCTTCAGGAATGTGACCGATCCCCTGCTTGAGTATTTCTTTCGGACTGCTGCCTGTGATGTCATTCCCCATCAGCTCGATCTTGCCGGATGTAGCGGGAAGCAATCCCGTCAAACACTTGATCAATTCCGACTGCCCGTTGCCGTCAACGCCGCATATACCCACGATTTCTCCCGCGCGAACGTCAAAACTGACATCTTTTAGGACATGTATACCTTTGTCATTGGTGTAATTGAGATTCTCGACATTGAGAACGACATCACCCGGCTCGGATAGTGTTTTCTCCGTGACGAGCTCGACCTCGTGACCGACCATCAAGCGCGCAAGTTCGTTGAGATCTTTGATCTCCGAAATTTCGAGACCCGCAGCGGTGACTTTCCCGCGGCGAAGAATCGTGCAACGATCGCAAATCTCCCGAATCTCCGGCAGTTTATGGCTGATAAAGACCACCGTTTTCCCCTCCGCGATAAGCTGACGTATCACCTCAAAGAGCCCATCAACTTCCTGCGGTGTCAGAACGGCAGTCGGCTCATCGAGGATGAGCGTTTCCACATCGCGATAGAGCGCCTTCAGAATTTCAAGCCTCTGCTGTTGACCGACGGACAAGTTGCTGACCAGCTCCCAGGGGTCGATGTTCATGTGGTAGCGTTCCGCCATTTCCGTGAACCGCTGCGCGGCCCCCTTCAAGTCGAGAACAGCGGCATTGCCCTCATAGCCGAGTACAACATTCTCAATGGCGCTGTGTGCAGGGATCAGCATAAAGTGTTGGTGAACCATGCCGATCCCCAGATTAATCGCATCGCGAGGCGAACGGATGTTGACTGTTTCTCCTTTGTAGAGAATTTCGCCCGATGTCTGCTCGTAAAGCCCGAACAAGATATTCATCAAAGTCGATTTACCGGCGCCGTTCTCACCTAACAGAGCGTGCACTTCACCCTTCCTGACTGAAAATGAAACATCGTCATTCGCGACAACGGAACCGAAACGCTTCGTAATATTTCTCATTTCAAGAATTGTTGTCATCTGTCGCCTCCTATTCCTTGATGTACGGCTTTCCGCTTCCGAGGGGTTTGTTCGACTTCCGACTGACAATACAAAGTGAAATGATCGTAATCACATAGGGAATCATCAGCAGGAACTGCGAAGGAATATTGGTAGCGAGTGCTTGCAGACGATACATCAGCGAATTACTGGCACCGAATACGAGCGACGAGAGCATGACGCCTCGCGGCGTATAGTTGCCGAATACGACGGCAGCCAAAGCGATGAATCCGCCTCCGGCGATCATTCCCTCCGTGAAGAAACTGACCATGCCCATCGAGATGAAAGAACCCGCCATACCCGCAAGAACACCGCTGTACAAGATGGATAAGAAACGTGTCAACCCCACACGGATACCGACCGTATCGCACGCCTTCGGGTTCTCTCCGACGGAACGGACTTTCAATCCGATGTTGGTCCTGAACATAACAAATTGCGCAATCGGAACGAGAATAAACGTCAAGTAGACGATGATATGGTGATTGAAAAAAATAGGACCGATAATCGGAATACTCGAGAGACCGGGAATTGCGACAATACCGAAACTGTCAATTTCCGGCGGGCTTGTGCTCGCTCCGAAAAGAGCGCGGTTGACGGTGATCGTCAACCCCGATGCCAACAAGTTCATGCCTGTACCGATGACCGTTTGATCCGCCTTGACAACAACAGTGAAATAAGCGAAAATCGCGGAGAAAAGGACGGTAACGAAAACGGCAATCAACATGCCTAGCCATGCGCTCCCGGTCACGTATGAACCGATCACGCCGGCAAGCGCACCGACAAGCATCATGCCCTCGGTGCCGATGTTGACAATCCCCGCACGTTCACTGAACACGATGCCAAGTGCCGCAAGAAGAGTCGGCGCCGCCAGACGAATGGTCGTCGAGAAGAAACTTACAACTTCATTCATAAGGTCACTCTCCTTCCCCTGCAGTCGCTTGAACAGTCGGTGATTCATCCTCCGTCGCATCATCCACAACCGTCTTGCCTTTGCGTTTTTCTGAAGAAGGGCGATACCTGTAGCGCCTCTTGAAAGCAAACATCTGTCTGCCTGCGATAAAGAGAATGATCAGGGCTTGAATGACGACGGCAACTGAAGAGCTGACGTCTCGCGTCATGACTTCCATGCGAAGCGCGCCGGCGGACAAGCCGCCAAACAAAATGCCTGAGAACAGGACGCCCAATGGGTTGAGGTTGCCTAGCAATGCAACGGCTATACCTGTGAAACCGTACGGAACTGCGAATGATGTCATCATGAGGCGTCCCTGAACGGCGATGATTTCGATACATCCGCCAAGTCCAGCAAGTCCTCCCGCGAGGAAGAGAGCGAGAATCGTCGAGCGTCCGATACTCATCCCAGCATACGCTCCGGCCGACGGGTTGAATCCGACCACTCGCATGTCAAAACCTGCCGTCGTCTTCCAGAGGAAGAAATAATATAGGAAGATAAACGCCAGAGCGATGAGTAGCCCGGTGTGAACATTGAGACCGGGAATAAACTTGTACAATCTGGCTGACGGTTCCATCGGCGCCGATTGCGGGTATGAACTCGAAGCGCTATCCATCAACGGACCGTTTACGAAGTAAGAAATAAGCTCCTTCGCAATGTAGTTGAGCATGATCGTAATGATAAGCTCCGATGCGCCAAATTTGACTTTCAACACACCGGTAATCAGTCCGAACAGGGCGCCTCCGAGGAATCCCGCCAACAACGTGGCAGGCAAGTGAATAATCGCAGGCAGATTAGGGGTCGCCACTCCGACAGCCGTTGCAGCAAGTGCACCCATCATGAACTGACCTTCCGCTCCGAGGTTGATAATGCCGCTTCGCCTCGCAAGGGAGAAAGACAGGGCGGTAAAGATCAAAGGAATTGCTTTAATTAGCGTCGAGTCAAAAGCGGCAATGCTTCCGAATGCGCCTTTCAGCATATGTCCATAGGCTGTTAACGGACTGGTAGAACTCGTCGCAAGAATGACGACACTACCGAAAAGAAGTGAGACGACGATCGCTACGAAAGGGAAGTAAACCGACTTCAAGGTCTCCTGAAATCTCTGCTTGATGCTTAAACCCTCCATACGTGTCCTTTCTGAAACCATCCGCCTCACCTAACAACTCTCATGAAACGAGCATCGTCTCAAGTGTGCGGGCGGTCATGATAAATGAAGGCACGTGCCATCGCCTGGCACGTGCCCTTCATCGTCATTTTAGATGTTGTCATTCGACATTGTGCAAATCCCTTAGTCGAGGTTGATTTTGATTTCGCCTGACGCCAATTTCTGCAGGATGTCGTTAAGCTGATCTTTGACGTCTTGCGGAATGTCGTCCTTGTAGTAATCGCCGATATAGATGACACCTTGCGCGGCTCCCATCGGAAGAACCTCCGCAGGCATATTGCCGGCGAGGTACGACCTGTATGCAGCCTCATAAGCAACCGCTGTATCCTTCACGATTGCGACGACTGCAGCGTTGGGGGCTACTGTCTCCTGATCCAGACCGGAACCGATCGCGAGAACACCTGTCTCCTCCGCAGCCTCCATGACACCGAGCGACGCTTGGTTCGCCATTGGGCAGAGCACGTCTACACCTTCACTCACAAACTGTTTGGCAAGTTCTTTCGCTCCAAGTACGTCATCGAAGTTGCCCGTATTTTGCACCTTGACATTGATGTCGGGGTTAACATATTTCGCGCCTTGTTCGAATCCCTTACCGCCGTTAACGATTGGGTTGATCGGGAGACCGCCGATGAAACCGACCGTGTTCGTCTCCGTCAGCAATGCCGCCAAAGCGCCCATGAGGAAGCCTTGCTCAGCGTCCTGAATCGCGAAAGAGCGGATGTTATCCTCCGTCGCCCCTGAATTAATCAGAAAGAACTGAATATCAGGAAATTCTTTCGCCGTCTCAACAGCAACATCTTGAAAGCTGTTCGAGGACATGAAGATCACATCGTATCCGTCGGCCGCGTAAGCACGAATTGCATCGGCAGCAGAAGAAACCGGCGTATTTTCAGTGTGACCGACCGTAGCGCCGAGATTCTTGATCTTTAACAGTCCGTTGTAAGCCGTCGCATTCCAACTCATGTCTGAAATCGCACCTTCAAGAATCAATGCAACTTTTACGTTTTTGGCGTCCTCTTCTTTCTTGTCGCAAGCGACAAGCAAACCAAAAGACATGACAAGAACTAATACGAGAGTCGCAATTCTAATCCATTTGTTTTTCATTTTTTCCTCCTATAAAAAGTCAACAGCATCCACGTATTTTCTACAGGGTGCCGTATTATTTTAAAGGTTTCTAGGAAACCTTTAAAAGCCTTTCCCTCGAGTTCTTCTTCTCCGGTTTCATTTTTTTAGGGT
>Ga0255343_1000635_pt1 | contig 53448 bp, 38 predicted proteins | sample wastewater_treat_4_FD_192413 | JGI IMG/M metagenome (GOLD analysis project Ga0255343, IMG submission 192413) | Wastewater microbial communities from Lulu Island WWTP, Vancouver, Canada - plant16 | ecosystem: Engineered > WWTP > Wastewater > Unclassified | place: Canada: Vancouver, British... | reverse complement strand
GGAGCAAGAATGACGGGAAGTGCGGAAATATTGCCTGAGACGAGGCGCGCGGTGTGCAGGCTTTTAGGCATAACTCAGATCCAGATCCGGGAGAAATGAAGGAACAGACCCCGAAGTAAATTATTTTTTGCTTTTAGCCTTAGTCTGTCTCTGCATTTTTCAAAAAATCTGTTTTGACTGCCACAATGTGCTAGTCTTGTGCTATAACCGAAGATGGTGAAAGGGTCATGCAATGAAACGTATTTCTTTGCTGTCTTTTGTGCTGTGTCTTCTGTCCGTTCCATGCCCTCTGTCCGCTGCCGCCCGGGAACCGGCACCCTCCATCCTGCTGGACGAAAGCTACGGGGTGCTTCTGGAAAGCAGTAGTGATACGCTTGCTTTGTGGTGGGCTTCTTCAGGCTGGAAAGTATCGCGGGAGCGCGGATTGCCCGAAGAAAAGGCGGGCTCTATCTCTCTGGAACTGGCGCGAAACGAATGGGAAGCCACCCAGCTTGTACTGCGTCCCCACAAAGCCATGTCCGGGCTTCATCTGAGTACTACGGATCTGCAAAGTGCTTCCGGTGCCCGGATTCCGGCGGATTGCATCGAACTGCTCCGGGTACGTTATCTTGCTGTGGAAAAGGCTTCTGACGGGTTCGGGTGTGAAGGGTTCTGGCCTGATCCGCTGCCGCCTCTTGAAAATTCTTTTGACCTGGAGGCGGAAATCAATCAGCCGATATGGATACGTGTTTATGTGCCCGGAGGATCAGAGGCAGGCAAGTATGAAGGTGCGCTTCTGCTTGAAGGTGAAGGAACATCCGTCCGGATTCCGCTGCAGCTGCGTGTTTACGGTTTTACCCTGCCCGACAGAAGCAGCTGCACAAGCGCATTCGGTTTCAGCCCTGCCTGGGTCTACCAGTACCACGGACTGGACAAGCAGGAAGACCGCAAAGCGGTGCTGGATCTTTACTGGGAGAGTTTCCGGAAGCACCGCATTTCCCCCTATACTCCTGCCCCGGAAGTTGCACCGGAAGTAAACTGGGTACCGCTGGAGCGTGATGCCTGTCAACATGTCAGTGATGAAGATGCGCAGCTTCTGACAGAGCATCCGCTGACCCCTGTATTTGATTGGTCAGCCTGGGATCAGGAGATGGATCGCGTCTTCAAAACTTTCCATTTTAATTCTTTCCGTTTCGGTGTGCCCGGCATTGCTGCTGAAAGCTATCAGGGCTTTCCGGAAGGATCCAGGGGATATGACCTCGCATTCAATGCCTGGGGCGCTGCCGTGGAATCTCATCTGCGGGAGACAGGCAGGCTGAATGACGCTTATATTTACTGGGTTGATGAGCCTACCGAAAACGACTACCCTCAGGTGATGAAAGGCTTTAATCAGCTGAAAAAAGCACTTCCGGGCATGCGCCGCATGCTGACTGAGCAGGTGGAACCGGAACTGGCAGGCGGTCCCGATATCTGGTGTCCCCTGCTGTCCCTGTACAACCATGAGCGCGCGGAAGAGCGCCGAGCCGCAGGAGACAGCTTCTGGTGGTATATCTGCACGGGCCCCAAGCAGCCATTTCTCGGCCTTTTCATAGATCATCCCGGCACAGACCTGCGTGCCTGGCTCTGGCTGACCTGGAAATACGGGATCGAAGGGATCCTGATTTGGCATACCAACTGGTGGACAAGCAACACCGCTTATCCTGACCAGATGCAGAATCCCTACAAAGACCCTATGTCCTGGCAGACGGGATACGGTGCCAAAACAGGCGATAAGAAGCCCTGGGGAAATGGTGACGGCAGGTTTTTGTACCCGCCTGAACGCGCGGCGGACGGACAGCCGGAGCAGCCAGTACTGGAAGGTCCTGTGGACAGTATACGCTGGGAACTGCTTCGCGACGGCGTAGAGGATTACGAATACTTTGTGATTCTGCGCCGCCTGCTTGCGCAAAAAAGCGACAATCTGGACGAAAAAGAGCGCCAACTTTTCAATGAACTGCTGCTGGTTCCTGAAAAAGTGGCATCCGGCCCGAAAGAATACACGAAAGATCCGGCGCCGCTGGAGAGACAGCGCCATCGCCTGGGCAGAGCAATCGAAAGGCTTCAGGCGCTGGAAAGCAAATAAGAGCCGGAACAATCGCGCTTCTCGTTTTGTTCCACCCATAGGCCTTTGAAAGTGAACCATTGTTTTGTCCCGCCTCTGCAGGGGTGATACCATATGTCCGCTATGCGAGTATTTACTTACGACAGTTTAGAAGAGCGGAGACCGCGGCATATCCTGATGGATCTGATCCGGGCGCGGCAGCTGCTGCTTGATCTTATCTGGCGCGACTTGCGGGTTCGCTACCGCTATGCCGTCATGGGCTTTCTGTGGGCAGTACTTGAGCCTCTTGCTTTTACGGTTATTCTGACACTGGTTTTCACGCTGGTGTTTGCACCCCGCGTGCCGGATGCGGCGCAAACAGCCGGACCGCCTTATGTGGTCATGCTGCTGTGCGGCATTATTTTCTGGCAGTATTTCAGTACATCTGTCACTACTGCCACCACATCGGTGGTGGCAAACCAGAATCTGGTCAAGAAGGTGCGTTTCACCCGCGAAATCATTCCCATGGCTGCATGCTGCGTTCCGCTGGTACAGCTGGGCATCGGTCTGACGCTCCTCTTTATCGTGCACCTCTTTCTGGGGGGAGCCCTGAGCAGTGCGCTGATCTGGCTTCCTTTTGTTTTTGCAATCCAATTTGTGCTGACTCTGGGACTGGCTCTTCTTTTTTCATGCGTCCACGTCCATTTCCGGGACGTCAGCAATGTGGTAACGGTGGGGCTGCTTCTGGGATTTTACGCCTCCCCGATTTTCTATCCGCTGGAAATGGTACGCGAGAGCAGGCTGCCGCAATGGCTGCAGCAGCTCTACCTGCTGAACCCCATGGCGGGGCTGCTCACCGCATACCGCCAGATTCTGCTGGAATATCGCTTCCCGGACTGGCAGCTGCTGATAGCACCTTCCGTAATCGCTGTCTCCGCCTTTATCGCAGGATTGCTGCTCTTCCGCCGCATCGCTGCCACCATGTCAGACTACCTGTAATCTTTATTGAAAATTTCCGACTCAGGAACGAAAACGAATGGTCAGAATAGAAAAAACAAAAAAGCGTGTCTATACCCGGAGGGGTGTGGTCTGGCTCGGTCAGACATGCAACCAGCGCTGCTATTTCTGTTATTTCATCAGCCGTATTGAAGATCACTGCCACCCGCTCCACGCTTTCATGGAGCTGGATAAGGCAAAAGAGATCATGAACAGGCTGCGCTATTTCTACGGCAACCGGTCTGTGGATATCCAGGGCGGAGAGCCTACCATTTTCAAGGAGATCCTGCCGCTGATATCGCATTGCCGGGATATCGGACTGTACCCGACGCTGATCACAAACGGGCTGCAGCTGGCGAAGCCCGGCAGGGCAGAAAGTTTCCGCGAGGCAGGCATCCGCGATTTTCTGGTAAGTCTCCACGGCTACGGCAAGCAGCATGACGAAGTGGTGGGTGTGCCGGGCGCTTTCGAAAAAATCTCTCAGGCTCTTGACAATATCCGGGAAGCAGATATACCGATCCGGATCAACTCGACCATGAGCAAACCGGTAATCCCCGTAATCACGCAAGTGGCGCAAAAGGCCATTGACGCCGGTGCTCTCGTGGTGAATTACATCGCCTTCAATCCTTTTGAAGACCAGCATACAGGAAGGCGGCGCCACGATACTGTTGCCCGCTACTCGGAGATCATGCCCCGTTTAACGGAAGCCATCGATATGCTGGAGGAAGCGGGGGTGGAAGTGAATGTCCGTTATCTGCCCATGTGTCTGGCGGAAAAACGGCACCGCAAAAACTTTTTCAATTACCAGCAGCTTTCTTTTGATCTTCACGAATGGGATTACCAGAGTTGGCTCTGGACGATGATGATGCCTCAGATGATGAAGGAAGGCGGGCTCATTCCGCCCTTCCGGCTGGGTACTGGTGCACGCCGGCTTTATAAGGCGGATCCCCTTTATCTTCGGGACAATGCAGCCAAACATCCCGTCAAGACCGGATTTAAATACGCCGTGCAACGCGCTGTTGCGAAAGTGCAGCAGACAATCAACAAAGACGGGATTTATCGTGAAGAGGCAAAGCAGCGCGCCACTGTGGACTGTGGCTACAGGCAAGTTCCCGCGTGTGCAAGCTGCCACCTTCGCCATATCTGTGACGGATTTCACGGCGATTATACAGAGTTTTTCGGTGTGGAGGAGGCACGGCCTGTCACTGATGTGCCTGAAACGGAAGATCCCCGTATTTTCATTAAAGAACAGGAAAAGCACGTGCTTGCCGAAGATTGCGACTGGGCGCTGTAACGCCGCCGGCAGCAGTAAAACGTAGTAGACGAAACCGGGAGGAGATGCCTTTCATGCAGGCTGTCATTATGGCGGCAGGAAAATCAACGCGCACCTGGCCGCTTACCCTTACAAGACCCAAACCGCTGCTGCCTGTCATGGGCATGCCACTTCTTGAGCATCAGCTCCGCTCGCTGCAGGGCATCGCCGATGAGGTCATCATTATCATCGGCTTTATGGGAGACATGATACAGCAGCACTATGGCGGGCAGTACGGCACCATACGGCTGCGTTATGTGGAGCAGAAGGAACAGCGCGGCACCGGCCATGCCGTCCTGCAGACCGCGGATGCTGTAAAAGGCCCTTTTCTCGTGCTAAACGGCGATGATATGTACGATCCCGCCGATTTGCAGAAACTGGCTTTTCAGCCTGATGCGGCGCTGGCGCGGGAAGTGGAATCGCCCGAACGCTTCGGCATTTTCGAGATAGACGGGGATAATCGGGTGCTGGGTCTGGAAGAAAAGCCCGCCAGGCCTCGCTCAAATCTCGCCAATATCGGCGCTTATTCCTTCACGCCGGATATTTTCGGGCTTCTGGAAAAGGTCGCACCCTCGCCCCGCGGCGAAATTGAAGTGACCGATGCAGTTCATGAACGGGCGCTGAAAGATGTATTCCGGGTGATCCATGCCCGGGGATATTATCTTTCCATCGGCTATCCCTGGCATCTGCTGGAAGCAAACAGCTACTGGCTGGATCACTTTCTGCAGGACTGCAGGCAGGGCGAAATCAGCCCTCTGGCAGAGGTGAACGGCAAAGTACACATCGGCGAAGGCACAGGTATCCGTGCAGGTGTCGTTATTGACGGACCTGCTTTTATCGGAAAGAACTGCATAATCGGTCCCAACTGCTGGATCCGATCCGGCACAACCATCGGCAACGGCTGCCGAATCGGCCAGGGAACGGAAATTAAAAACTCCGTCCTTTTCGATGGCGTTTTTGCAGCGCACCGGAATTATATTGGCGACAGCATTATCGGTGAAGGCTGTAATCTGGGTGCCGGAACGACCACTGCCAATGCGCGCCACGACGAAGGTACCATTTCTTCGCTCATGGGCGGCGTTCTGCAGGATACGGGCCGGCTTCGTCTGGGTGCCGCACTTGGCGACAAGGTGCATACGGGTATACACACAGCCATTTATCCCGGGCGTAAATTGTGGCCCGGTTGCCACACCCTTCCGGGCAGTATTATCCGGAAGGATGTGACGGAAAATACTCCGGAGGACTGAAAACTCCCCCGGATATACGGCGAACGCCCATGAGCACTGAAGTCTCATGGGCGTTCTTTTACGTCATTCCTTTATTTTCACTCTGCTGTCCCGCTAGCAGGCACAGCAGACAGGAGGCTTATTTGCTCACGAAAATGTAGGGGCCGAACCCGTTGGGCATGGTGGCGGAAGGCAGTTCGTTGGTCATCGGCTGGCTTCCCAGTGAATAGGTCAGCCCTGCTTCCTGCTGCTGCGTGCGCGCACGGAAGTCAAAGTCCAGTTTTCCGTTCGCATTGAGGTCGCGCGTTGCCATGTAATAGGCGCGCAGAGCGGTAATGTGATAGACATCACGGGCCGGTTCCGTTCCGATAGGATCCGGCAGGAGTCCGAAAGAATTGCCGGCAGGTCCCAGGCTGATGAGCACGAAAGCATCATAATGTTTAGGCGGGAAGCTCAGTTGCGGAAAATCCGGGTCGCTGGGATTCCAGCGGGAGGCAAAAGCGTCAGCATGGTTCAGCCAGTAACGCTGCACACGGCTGAACTGCTGGAGATTCACCGGGATATAGATAAAAGGACGCCGAGTGGCCTGCAGTTGGCGCTCCACTTCCGGATAAAACTCAGGGGTAACAGCACCGGTGTAGCGGGGGAGTGAAAAATCCATCTGGTACGTGCCGTTGGGCTGGCGTACACCAAGAGGTGAATATTCGAGCAGACTCAATCTGCCGTCCTTGTCGGTATCGTAGGAACTGGAGAACTCATCGCTAAGCTCTTCATTTCCATGGTATTTCATGCGGAACATGTAGGGCTGCAGATTATAGAAACCGGAGTCTTCCGAGGGGTCTGCAGGCGGATTGCTGTCTCTCTTTTCAAAATTCACATAACCATAAGCGGGCGGATAAGTGGTATGATCCACATAATATGCCGTGAGCGCTGTTGCCACCTCGCGCATAGCACTGTCCAGACGGCGCAGTTTTGCACGCTCTATCATCCGGGGCCCGACAGTCATCGTCAATCCTGCCAGAATTGCAATAATTGCAATCACTGTCAGCAATTCAATTAATGTAAAGCCTTTTTTCTCAACCAATTTCATGTTAATCTCCTCTGGGGGATCTTCCCTGTCTCTCTGGTGATTATACCACAAAAACCAGAGGCGGGTATTTTTTCACCTGATCCGCGTGCAGCGGGCATCCTATTCCAAAAACAAATCATCAAAAGACAGCGGTTTTCGCTCGGTTTCTTCTTCCTGAAAAAGAGACGCCAGTTTCTTCCGCGCTTCCTCCTGCTTCTCCAGATCCGGTGTTTCGACACGCCCTTCACGAAATGCGAAGGCGTCGCAATAATTCATCTCGTTGCGGTCCCTGACGGCTTCCGTACCCGGAATTTCACACTGATTGGGTGCTGTTTTCCGGTGAAAGCGGCAATGGGCACAGCTGTGAAGCCAGGCGCTGCATTTGATGCAGTATTCTTTGAAGCCCGGCTGAGTGTGCGCACTTTCCCAGGGCGTTCCGCATTTACAACAGAAATATTCAGACATTGCCGCTGCTGCCTCAAGGGCTTTTTATTACTTCCGCTGCTTCGCCTTCGGCTACCGCTCCGGGCTTCAGCAACGGGACTTCCTCCACATCGGGCATGGCATCCTGCAGCATAGCCCAGAGCATAAAGAGGGTGGCGCGGGGGGCACTGCTTCCGGGGTTGCTTCTCCTGAATACATCTGCCCAGCCGCCATCTTCATTCTGGTAGGAAACTGCTTCAGGCAGCCAATTTTCCTGAAGCATCTTTTCATATTTCAGGAGCTTCAGCATGGCAAGTGCTTCGGCAGAAAAGGCATTCTGAATACCTTCTTTTGTCAGGCGTTCCCGATAAAGAACGCCCAGCGTGCCCCGAAGCCGCATATAATTCCGGGTATTTGCCACACACTGACTCTGACGCATGATAACGGCTGCAAACGCAACCGGACTCACGACATAGTTGCTTTCGTCGGCGACAAAATCAGCCATCTGAGCGACCAGTTCGTCTTCAATCGGATAATCCTTGCAGTAAAGGGCACGCTGAAGGAAATATTCCGCCCCGCTGCTTTCCTCTATCTTTTCCAGAGGAAGCATAAATGCAGGATCGGACATGCGCAGCAATCTGTCGCGCAGATCGTTTTCTTCTGTCATCACTACATTGGAAGCGGTGAACTCAAAGCTGTAACGTTCCGGCAGATCATATTGCCGCTGCAGATAATCCAACAGGACGTACCATATCCAGCGGCCCGATTCGCGGCATTTAAAAACCATGAACGCCAGCGCCCGGTCAATTTCTTTTGCATAGCGGCTTTCGGCATAAGGCCGGGCATCGCCGGGGATCGGAAGCGTATCAGGTATACCTCCCACAATGCGCAGTGGCTGAAAAGTGGTGCTTTCCGTCGTGTTCTTCTGTGAATCTCCGGAAGTCTCTTTGGCGGCCTCGGCTGCTTTTTCTTTTTTCGGAGCAGCCCCTTTCTTTTCTGCCGCACCGGCGTACACTCCGAGAAAAGCGGTCAGAAAACACACTGTCAGCAGACACATTCCCGGTCTGAAATTATTTGCCCTTCTCATCTTTCCATATCCTTTCTTCTATCGAAAATACGGTTTATCGCCGCCACCAGGGCACCTGTATACAAATTGAATCCATGCAGCATTATAACAAAGACGCATCGACCAGGAGCAGTTTTACGCCCAATAGCCCTCCGACACGTGCAAAGGCATCCCGCCGTTGTTTAAACTGGCGGCACTTGCATCTGAAGAATGCTACAGCGGATTTGTACCAATCCTGATTCTCGTACTATACTTACCGTCATGCAGATACATGGAGCCGGGCGAAGACATGACAGCCCCGGAGCGATATTCTCAGATTCTAGGGTAAAAGGAAGCAGATTATGAGCGAATTCTGGCATGACGCAGGCTGCGTTTTTCACCCGGTCAGTGCACCGGATTACCTCCCTGAAACACAATTGAAACAGTTGCAGCTCCATCGGCTTCGTGCTGTTGTACGGAGGAGCTATGATCATGTGGCACTTTTTCGGGAGCGGATGCAGGGAAAAGGGATCACTCCTGAAGATATCCGGCAGCTGGAAGATATCCAACACCTTCCCTTCACGGTAAAAACAGATCTGCGGGATACCTACCCTTTCGGTCTTTTTGCCAGTCCGATGAACGAAATTGTGCGCATGCATGCTTCCAGCGGTACAACGGGCAAGCCCATTGTTGTCGCCTATACACAAGAAGATCTCCGGGTCTGGTCGAGCGTGATGGTTCGCTGTTTTGCCGCGGCGGGACTCGACCGGGGCGACATTATCCAGAACGCATACGGCTACGGCCTTTTCACGGGCGGTCTGGGTGCACACTATGGTGCCGAAGCACTGGGCGCCACAGTAATCCCCATCTCCGGCGGCAATACGGATCGCCAGATCATGCTGCTCAAGGACTTCGGCGCCACAGCGATCTGCTGTACGCCCAGCTATTTTCTCCGCATACTTGAGCGTGCTCCCGAACTGGGTGTAAACCTCCGGGACCTTCCGCTGAAAGCGGGTATTTTCGGTGCGGAGCCCTGGACAGATGAGATGCGCAAGCGCATTGAACCTGAAGCCAATATTAAGGCGTATGATATTTACGGGCTCTCCGAGATCATCGGACCGGGCGTTGCCAATGAATGTTCGGCTCAGGACGGCCTGCATATTTTTGAAGACCATTTTTATCCGGAGATCGTGGATCCTGAGACACTCCAGCCTGTGCCGGACGGCGAAGAAGGCGAACTGGTGCTGACAACCTTGAGCAAGCAGGCGATGCCGATGATCCGGTACCGTACAAGAGATATCACCACGCTTTACAAAGAAAAATGCAGCTGCGGGCGCACAGTTCGCCGGATGCGCCGTATTGCACGGCGCAGCGACGATATGTTTATCATACGGGGCGTGAATGTCTTTCCGTCCCAGATCGAGGAAGCACTGCTGGCAGTGGAAGGCACTGCGCCCCATTACCAGATTGTTCTGACCAATGACGGCACCATGGATGATGTGGAGGTTCAGGTGGAAGTTTCTCCGGAAGCGTTCAGCGACAAAGTGAGCGTCATGGAAGGACTACGCAAGAAACTGAGCGCTTCCATTGAGCGCGTAGTGAATATCCGTGTGAATGTGCGGCTCGTCGAGCCGAATAAAATCGCCCGGAGCGAAGGCAAGGCAAAACGCCTGATCGATAACCGAAAAAAATAACGGCGGCACTGCATGCCTGTAAGGAAAGGACTGTTGCGTGGGTGACAGCGTCCGGCCAGGCAGCGGGCAGAAAAAGAGATAGGAGACACGTCATGAAAATGCATCAATTGTCCATGTTTCTGGAAAACAAACCCGGACGTCTGAGTGAGCCCTGCCGCCTGCTGGCGGATGCAGGCATCAACATCCTCACCCTCTCTGTCGCCGACACCCAGCAGTTTGGTATTCTGCGCCTTATCGTGCCCGATTGGGAAGCGGCGAAGGGCGTGCTTGAAAAAGCCGGGTTTGTCGTAAATGTGACGGAAGTGGTGGCAACGGAAGTGGTTGATCAGCCCGGCGGTCTTGCAACCATTCTGGAGATCATCGAAGAAGTGGGGTTGAACATAGAATATATGTACGCTTTCACTTTCCGCTGCAACGACAAAGCGGTAATCGTCTTCCGTTTCGACAACAATGATATCGCCGTGACGGCACTGCAGGCGAAAGGGATCAGTGTGGTAGGCGGTGTGGAGCTGTACGAGCGCGCCCGCCAGTAATATTCCTGTTTGCCGGAACATCAAATGATCCGCATCTCTCGTTTCAGCTTCCGATGCCGGAGAACTCTATAAAAAGGCTGCTCCATGAACACCTTTGCCATTGACAACCAGATCCTCGATAAAGAAGAAACAATGCCCCGTACTGAGCTGCAGGCGCTGCAGCTGAAACGGCTGCGGGAAACAGTGGCACGCGCCATGAATGTGCCTTTTTATAAAAAGGAATTTGCCGAACGGGGCATTACCCCCGACTCCATTCAGACGCTGTCGGATGTGCGGCGCCTTCCTTTCACAACCAAAGAGGATATGCGCAGTAATTACCCCCTCGGACTCTGCGCCGTACCACGCACGGAACTCGCCCGCATTCACGGTTCCTCCGGAACAACAGGCATGCCCACCTTTGTGGGATATACCCACCAGGATCTGAAGACCTGGGCACGCCTTTGTGCCCGTTTTCTGGTTGCAGGCGGACTACGCCCCGGACATACAGCGCAGATTGCCTTCGGGTACGGCCTTTTTACCGGCGGCTTCGGGCTGCATTACGGCGTGGAAGAAGTGGGAGCGGCCGTACTGCCCGTATCTTCAGGCAACACGACACGGCAGGTGCAGCTGATGCGCGATCTTCAGCCTGATGCGCTGATCTGCACGCCCAGTTATGCGCTGAATATTGCGGAAGTGGCACGGGGCATGGGCATTGATCCCCGGACACTGAGCCTGCGCTTCGCTCATTTCGGCGGCGAAATGTGGACAGAAGACATGCGCCGCCAGATCGAGGCAGAAATGGATCTCGCCGCATTCAACAACTACGGTCTGTCGGAAATTATCGGGCCCGGAGTCAGCGGCGACTGCGCCGCCCGCAGCGGCATGCATATTCAGGAAGATCATTTTCTGGTGGAGTGTCTGGATCCGGAAAGCCTGGAGCCGACAGAGGACTATACATACGGAGAACTGGTCATCACAGCGCTTACCCGGGAAGCGATGCCCATGATCCGGTACCGGACCCGAGATATTGCAGCACTGGATCCCTGCGTTTGTGAATGCGGCCGTACGACAGTTCGGATGACCCGGGTGATGGGGCGCACCGATGACATGCTGATTATCCGGGGGGTCAACGTATTTCCCTCGCAGATAGAAGAGGCGCTCTTTCAGGTGGAAGGCACCTCACCCCATTATCTGGTGGAAGTGAATCGCCCTGACCGGCTCGATGAAATCACTGTCAAAGTGGAATTGCGGCCTGAGTTTTTAAGCGATAAAATGAGCGTTATGCAGACGCTGCGCGACAGCATTGTCCGGCGCATCCAGACGGTGGCAGGCGTTCATGCAAAGGTGGAGCTTCTGGCACCGCAAACACTGGAACGATCGGCAGGCAAAGCCGTCCGGGTCATTGACCGGCGCAATCTGCAGGGCTGATTGCCCTGCTTATTCGTGGCGCAGTGCTTCCACAGGATCCATATTCGCCGCCCGGAGAGCCGGGTAAATTCCGAAGACCACGCCGATCATTGCTGAAATTGAAAAAGCGAGAGCAGGAGCCCAGGGCGTAATGATTGTCTTCATTTCCGCCAGATGGCTGATCAGGATGGGAATGGTCACACCGAAAAGCACACCGATGGCACCTCCTGTGCCCGCCAGAATAACGGTCTCGATAAGAAACTGAACGATAATGTCCCGTTTCTTGGCACCCAGAGCCCGGCGAATGCCTATTTCCCGGGTGCGTTCGGTAACACTCGCCAGCATGATATTCATGATTCCGATTCCGCCGACCAGAAGTGAAATGGCGGCAATGGCGCCGAGCACGGTGTTAAAAATCTGCTTGGTTCGCTCCGCCTGGCGCAGCAGTTCCAGCGGCACCACCATTTCATAGTCTTTCTGCTTATGATCCACAGCAAGAAGGCTGTTAATAATCTGAGCCGTTTCCTCTACATCTTCCAGCCTGTCCACCTGAATGATCGCTTCATGCAGTTCCACCCGCTCCGCTTCGAAAGAACCGGCACTGCGCCGCATCAGCGTTTCTCCGAAGCGGCTTTTGGCTGCACTCAGCGGGATATAGACACGTGGCGCATAACCGCCATTGCTCCGACCGGATCCGCCGTTGCCGGACTGACCTGACCCGGCCGACACTTCCGCTTCTACGACACCGACAACTTTATAATAATCGGAGTCAATCCGGACATTCCTTCCGATGGACGGGGACAGCGGAAAAAGGCGTTTTTCCACGGGAGCCGTAATCACGCACACATTGACATGTTCTTCCATTTCCACAGGAGTGAAAAAACGGCCGGACACCAGATGCAGGGCATGCACATCCGTGTACCAGGGCGTAACACCCACAATTTCGGCGTCGACACGCTGTGTGGCATTCCAGACATGATTGCGGATAATGCGCCCAGGCGCCAGTACGGTGACACTCGGGATGGTATCCTGAATGCGTGTCATATCCGCATAGGTAAGCCCGTAGGTGGAAACACGGCTCTGCGTGGAGCTGATGCGCTCCGTATCAGAAGGTTTTACGCTACGCAGGATAATATTCTGGCTGCCCAGCTGACGGATCTGCTCCTGCGCTTCATAGCCGGCTCCTTCACCCACGGCAAGCATGGCGATAACAGAACAGACGCCGAAAACAATGCCCAGCATCGTCAGAAAAGAGCGGAGCCTGTGCTGCCACAGAGTTTTGAATCCCAAAGACACGGCGCGCTGTATTTTTGCCGGGCTGAAGAGGACGCGCAGCCCGTGCAGATCTGCTTTAAGCATTGCGCACATCCTCCTCAATGCAGCCGTCCCTGAGCCTGATAATCCTGTCGGAACGCAGACCGATATCCGGATCGTGGGTTACCATGATAATGGTTTTTTTCTGGGCGCGCAGTTCATCGAAAAGCGCAAGAATTTCGGCACCGGAAGAGGAATCCAGATTGCCCGTCGGTTCATCGGCGAGCAAGACAAGAGGATTGTTGACAAGTGCCCGGGCAATACCCACCCGCTGCTGCTGTCCGCCGGAAAGTTCTGTCGGTTTATGATGGAGCCGGGCACCAAGCCCGACGCGTTTTGCAATCTCCGTGGCGAGGCGGCGGCTTTCTCCTGCCGGAACTCCCTGATAGTACAGAGGCACTTCAATATTTTCGAGCACATCCAGCTGCTGGATCAGGTTGTATGACTGAAAAATGAAGCCTAATTGAGAACCCCGCATTTCGGACAGGGCGTTGTCATCGAAATGCGAAACATCCCGACCGCCAAGAAGATATTTTCCTTTTGAGGGACGGTCAAGGCATCCGAGAATATTGAGCAGCGTAGACTTTCCGCAGCCGGAAGGGCCCATAATGGCAATGTATTCCCCCTCATGAACATCAAAAGAAATATTATGCAGCGCATCCAATGTCACCTCGCCCATGACATAGGTTTTGGTCACCTGCTGCAGCGATACAATAGGACGGCTACTCATAGGCAGGGCGCTCTCCAGCACTCCCGCCCGGACGTTGCGCTCCTTCCTGCCGTCCGGCACCTGATACGGCTTCCGGACGCGCTGCCCCGCCCGGTTTTCCTGCATCTTCTCTGTTCCGTTCTTCCGTGGTGCGCCCTTCTCCCGGATCGGCATTTTCGCTGTTTCGCCGACCGCTCTCCGCATTACCGCGCTCCTTGTCTCCGCCTGAAGCGTCCCTTTCCCCGCTGCCGGAATCACCCTGCTGCATCTCTTCTCCGGCTACAGGCAGATGCCCGGAACCCTCCTTCTGCTCTTCTTTCTTTTCTTTTTCCGCCCGTACAGCCCGGGGAGGCTGAAGCAATACGGACTCGCCTGCTTCCAGTCCCTCCTGAATTTCAATAAAGGAAATATTGTACTCGCCCGTTTTCACCGGACGGGTTTCCACTCCGAAAAGCGTGGCAACATAACAGACTGTCCGATCATTCACAAGATGCACCGCATGCATGGGCACCTGCAGCGCATTGGCCAGCACATTGGTAATAATCTCAGCTTCAGCGCTCATACCCGGCTTGAGCCAGTCGTATTCCCCGTCAATGTTCACCAGTGTCCGGTACACCTTCTGATCAGGATTGAGCCACCGGTTCTGCGAGTCAGGCACAACAGCAATACGCTGCACTTCACCGGTGAGGAGCTCGCCGGGAAATGCGTCAACACGGATTCGCGCCTTCTGTCCGGGCTTCACTTTTTTGACAAAAGACTCATGCACCTGCAGGCGCACTGCCATCACCGAGGTGTCGGGAATGGTAATCAGCACCTGGCGCTCCCGGACGGTTGCACCTTCTTCAATCGTTTCCGACCGGAAGCTCTGCTCGCCTGTCCCGTACACCACCAACCCGGTTTTGGGGGCGCGGATGATGCATTTTTCGATCTGAGTCGCCAGATCCTCCCGTTTGCGTGTCTGCAGCTGATGGCGTGCCTCGGCAGAATTTTTCTGTGCCCGGCTCTGCGCTTCTTTAGAATGAGCTAATTTGAGCGTCCTTTGGAGCTTGCGCAAAGACTCCTCATATTCAGACATGTATTTCTGCGCCGACTTCACAAACTCATATTTAATAAACAGATCCAATTTGGTTTCCGCCGATTGCAGAGCGATCACTTTGCGGTTGTAGGCGTTCTGATCGGTGTCCAGTTGGGTCTTGGTTATGAATTCTTTATCAAAAAGCCGTTTTGACCCTTCCAGTTTTGTATCCGCCAGCCCCACATCCTCCTGCGCAAGTTCCAGCTCATTTTCCAGCTGGCGCAGCGTTTGACGTGCTTCACCATCTCCGAGCTTATCCGGATGGGCATACTGTGAGAAATCGATGGTTGAGGAATCAAGCGGTTTTTCACGAGATTCATCGGGCGGCGCATCAAGCCCGAGTTCTTTCAGCAGGGTTTCGGTGAGGCTGGCTCCGAGAAATTTTTCCAGATCCATGCGGGCAAAATGAACCAGCAGCTCCCCTGCTTTAATGTCGCTTTCATTCTGGTTCAACTGGATGTCGTACTGTTCGATGGCATCGGTGAGAGACGCGGAAGAATTCTGAAACTCCAGTTCCTGGGCAAGCTGTTTGTCCAGCAGGTCCTTGGAATCGAGCTCTATCAGGATCAGACCTTCCTCCACGTCTTTCTGAGTAATCTGGTACCCCTCTTCAATCAGTTTGAGGATACGTGTTTGACCCTGCACCTCGCATTGCACCTGAAGGGACTCTTTTGCCTCAATGCTGCCCCCTTCCAGCACGGCGATTTCCATGGGACCGCGGAAGGCTTTGTAAGTGGCACCTGTGGGAGCCCCTTTTTTGCCGCCTGAGCGGAAATAGAACGCACCGCTCAGCACAATAACAGTCAGAAGTATCAGGACGCCCAGGCGGATGAGAGCCTTGCGCCGAATAAAACCGCGGGTGGTCTGCAGCATATTACCTATCCTTTTTCACAGCCGGAACACATTACGCCATGCAAAAGGAAGACCGTCGGTTCCGGGACGCATACCGTGCTTTTACAACACGGAAGAAGGCCGCCTCCACGCAGTTACCGGCGCAGACCCGGAAGCAGAAAGGAGGAATTTGCGGATAAACTCCGGAGAAAGGATGGAAGTCCCGTTAGAAGTCTTCATTAAAATGAATGGGCTCCTCCACTTCCAAGCCACTTGCCTCTACCGCACTTTTCCCGGTATCGGCGAAGGGGTGCACAATCGTAGTGAAGGTGAACCAGCCGAGAATGATTACGAGAACAACAATCGCCCAGGCCAGTGCTTCCTGCACCCACCGGGGATAACTGCCCTCCAGAATAGCATCGAACCGTTCCCCTTTCATAAACTGAAGGGAACCGTTATTTTTTATCGGCTGCGTGCACAGCAGATACTGGTCGATATAGGGGTCGGCTTCGATTTCCAGAAAAGCGCAATAGCTTCGCAGAAAACCGAGCGCATAGGCACGTCCGGGCATGGCTTCCACATTGCCCGATTCAAATGCCTGCAAGTATTCCAGCGGAACATGGGTGCGTTCACATGTGGTCTGAATCGTAAGCCCAAGTGATTCACGACGCTCACGCAGCATGTTCCCAGGAAAAAGCTTATCCTGCATGGTGCTCTTCCTTTTTTAGTGCGCCTCCGAGTATTTCCCGGGGCTTACTCCCAAGATGCGGCCCGACAATACCTCTCAGCTCCATCATGTCAATCAGCCGCGCTGCTCTAGCATACCCTATCCGAAGCCTCCGTTGCACCATTGATATCGAAGCCTGCCCAGCTTCCAGCACAACCCGAATGGCCTCTTCCAACAGAGGATCCTCGTAATCTTCCAAATCGTGCAGCGAACTCTTCGTTTTTCCGTAATTTTCAATCTCATCACGATATTGAGGCGGCGCCTGCAATTTCAAATAGGCAATGAGCGCAGCCATCTCTTTGTCGCTCACAAATGCACCCTGGAGGCGCATCTGCCCGAAATTGCCGCCCTGTTGCAGCAGCATATCGCCTTTGCCTATAAGGCGTTCCGCACCAATTTCATCGAGAATGCACCGGGAGTCCACACGGGACGACACCCGGAAAGCGATGCGAGCGGGAAAATTCGCTTTGATGACGCCGGTCAGCACATCCACAGACGGACGCTGGGTTGCGACAATCAGGTGAATGCCTACGGCACGGGCAAGCTGCGCCAGCCGGGCGATAGCATCCTCCACCTCGGCACGGGCAAGCATCATCAGATCTGCCAGCTCATCAATAACACACACAATATAAGGGAGCTTGCGAACGATATTAAGAGAGCCGCCTTTTTCCGAACCGTTACCGCTCAGTTCGATCTCGCCGTTCTCGACGCTCTTATTGTACATCTCTATATTCCGTACACGCAAGTCGGCAAAAAGACGGTACCGTTCTTCCATTTCGTTAATGAGCCAGCCCAGTGCACCCGCCGCCTTATCGCAGGCGGTTACTACGGGGGTAATCAGATGAGGAATATCATTAAAGATGGAGAGTTCCACCATTTTCGGATCAATCAGCATCAATTGGAGTTCATCCGGTGTATGGCGGAACAGCAAGCCCGCCAGCAGCGATTTGATGCATACTGTTTTCCCCGAACCTGTAGCGCCCGCCACCAGCAGATGCGGCATAGCCTCCAGATCAGCGACATGTGACACACCGGCAACATCTTTGCCCAATGTAAGGGCAAGCACTTGTCTGCCCTGAGTAAAAGAAGGATGTTCCAGCAGCTCACGGATAACGACCGGGTCCTGTACTTCATTGGAAATCTCGATGCCGACCCTGCCTTTCCCGGGAATGGGCGCTTGTACGCGGACACCGTGCGCTTTGAGTGCCAGCGCAATATCATCCACCAGGGCAAGAAAACGGCCGACCCGCATACCCGGAGCGGGTTCCATCTCAAAGCGGGTAATCGTGGGACCCCGGGTAATTTCGATTACTGACGCCTCGAGGCCATGATTATGCAGCGTATCTTCAAGGAGCAGCGCCATTTCCTGCAGACGGGCATTCAGATTGGGAATCGTCGATCGTGTCGCTGTTTTAAAAATGGCAATGGGCGGGCGGGTATAATGCGCCGGATATTTATAGTCTTCAGGCACTTCATCGTAGTCATGGGCACGGCGGCGCAGAACAGGTGTCTGTACTTTCTCTTCTTTTTCAGCAGATGATAAAAAAGCGGGTGAAGAATAAGGCATGATTATCCGGTCGGGCCGTTGCAGCGTTTCCGGAGTCTCAGCAGAGCCGGGCACATCTCCATATTCTGCATCAGATGCTTCCTCCTGCTCCTGCTCTTCTTCTTCCTCTTCCTCTTCCTCTTCCTCTTCTGAAAGAACATCTTCGCCCTGCGGAGGAGCCGGGGGAAACGCTTTCTTCTTCTTCTGAGAATCAGGGCAGTCGGGCTCTTTACCTGGAGGCGGCGGAGGGGCATCTTCTTCTTCCGCCTTTTCTTCCGGCGGATACAACACAGGGATAGAACCTGTATGGATCGTAATTACAGGGGCACCCGCAACCTCTTTTCCTTCTTCAGGAAGTGCATCTTCATCAGGGAGAACAGACTCGGGAAAAACAGATCCGGAATCACCTGCCTCAGCTGCTGCAGGCGCATCAACCCATACGAGGCGGGGCAGAAAGAAAAGAAATAGCCATGAGAAGAAAGAAAACCTCTCTCTTCTTGCTTCCGGATGAAAAGCAGCTTCGGGCAGGTCTGCTGAAAAACTGTCGATGGGCTGAAGATCTTCTTCTGTCGGAATCGATTTTTTTGCTGCGCCCGCTTTGCCCGGATTCTGAAAAAACCAGCTCAGCACGCGCCAGCATCCTTTTAAAATATAAAATATTATTTGGAAGCTTCGGACCAGGGTCAAATCAACACAAAGAAGAAAACCCAGCGTCGCCACAAGTGAAAAAATGAGAATCCACGTTCCCTGCGACAGATCAAACCCGATTAGCGGCGCCATCAAAAACCTGCCCAGAACACCACCCGAATCGACATTGGAAAAACCTGTCGGCATAATCATCTGGCAAAGCAGGACAGCGGATCCCATGCACAGGATAAATCCTGTTATCCGGGTAAAAATACTGCCTTTGAACCCGCCGGAGACTATCTTCAGTGCCCAAACAAAAAAGAGCATGTAAAACAGGTGAGAAGCATCTCCGATCAGGATGGACAGTATACCGGCGATGAGGGCGCCGTATGCGCCCATTTCGTTGGGTACAGACAGGATACCCTGAAGATCTGCGGGCCGTCCCATCTCCAGATTATCCTGCACATCAAAGCCATCACACAATACTGCAGCTGCAAGGATAATCCCGATACCAAAAAAAGCAGCTCCCCAGACCCAACGCATTCCGGTCGACTGTTTATGCTCTGCATGGGTGCTCAACAAAACAACTCCCTTCTTTCTTGATCCTGTGGTCATTTTAGCAGATGTTTTGCTAAATTTCAACCAAATATTGTGGTTGAACCCAGGTGTCGTAACAATATATAGACATAAAAGCGGACGTTTCGCCGTATCTGATCACGCCCGCAATACATCAAAACAAGCAGGGACCAGGCAGCCTTTTCTTAAAAAAACACCAAATCTGCATGCCTGCAAATTCTGAATTTTCGTGAAAGGCAAAGGCTCTTTTATTTCCGGTAATCAAAAGAATGGTCTTTCTTGAAATAAACTTGCGGGAACGGTAGACTTTAGAAGATGTTTTACCCTATTCACCAATCCAAACGGGAGAGAGTACGTATGAATACAGCCACTAAAGTCAAACTGAGTGCCATGATGTTTCTGGAGTTTTTTATCTGGGGAGCCTGGTGCGTCACCCTCGCCACCTATCTGGGCACCACCCTGAAATTCTCCGGCGGCCAGATCGGCAATGCCTTTCTTACCATGGCGATTGCGTCGGTCATATCCCCTATTTTCGTGGGCATGATTGCCGACAAGTTTTTCCCTGCCCAGCTGCTGATGGGCGTGCTGCATCTGCTGGGCGCCGCACTGATGTTCGCTGCCGCCAAAGTGCAGACCCCAGGTCTTTTCTTCTGGGTACTGCTCGGCTACACCCTCTGCTACATGCCGACCCTGGCGCTGTGCAACACCATTGCCTTCAACCAGATGACGAATTCGGAAAAAGAATTTCCGCTGATCCGCGCCATTGGTACGAGTGGCTGGATCGTGGTTGGCCTCCTGATCGGTTATGGTCTGAAATCAACTTTTGAGAATATTGAAGCCTCCAATATTCCGCTGCTCATCGCCGCCGGTTCCTCGCTGCTTATGGGCATTTATTCCTTCTTCCTGCCCCATACCCCGCCGCAGGGTAAAGGCAAAAAAGTCACGCTGGGCGACATCTTCGGTATTGAAGCCTGGGCGCTTCTGAAAGACGGGTATTTCCTCGTATTTGTGCTGGCTTCTCTTTTTATCAGTGCCACCACTTCTTTTTATATCAATTTTGCCAATCCCTTCTTTAACGCCATGAGTCTGCCCTACCCGGCAGCGCTGATGACAAGCGGTCAGATTTCTGAATTCCTCTTTACAGCGCTTCTCGGCTTTTTCTTCGCCACTATCGGTGTGAAATGGATGCTCAGTCTGGGCATGCTTTCCTGGGGTCTGCGATACATCCTCATGATGAATGATGCGGGCCCGGGCTATGCGCTCTGGATTCTTGCCATCATCATCCACGGTGTCTGCTACGGCTTCTTCTTCACCGCCGGTCAGGTCTATGTGGGGAAAGTGGCGCCTAAATCAATTCAGGCAAGCGCCCAGGGATTTATTGCGCTCATCACCTTCGGGCTCGGTCAGGGGCTCGGCTCTGTCATTTCCGGCCGCATCGTGCAGCATTATACGGTGAACGATGTAACAAACTGGTCTAAAGTCTGGCTTGTGCCTGCCATTGTCTCTATTGTTGCCGGCGTTCTGTTCGCTATCTTCTTCAAAGTAAAACCGGCAGAAGAAATATGTGATGACGCTGAAGAAATTCCTGATGCGCCGGAAGCCGAACTGCAGAGCTGATCTTTTGCAGACCTGCACGTGTTTGCAGACGGCAGCGTTGCCGCTTCCTCAGATTCCATACTGCTGATTGTGCCGGCTGGACGCATGCGCTGCATCCAGCCGTTTTTTGTTTAGTCCGTTTTTCCGAAAATTTGCGGGGATTTCCCGGCTGCAATGCATCTGTACTCTTCTTAAAAAAAATCGGGAGGGGAACCATGACGCCTCGTAAAAGCAGGAGACATCTGATCAGTACCGGAGGAGTGCTCTTCGCTCTCCTCTTTTGCTGCATGACTGTAACTGTCGCCGACGAGCGAACTGTCGGAAACTCTTTTCCCGGTTCGCCCCTTTATCCCGAAAGTGCGGTGATGCGGCTGGATGCCGCTTCGGATTTCCGGGACGACCGCAATGTGCGATGCACTCTCATCGACGATGCCGGGCGGTATGCTTATCTCGGCACCTGGGGCAGCCCTGCACGGATCATCAAAATGGATCTGGGCGAAGATACTGCAGATCTGCCTGTACAGGTGGCAACACTGGTGCTTGAAGGAGGCGAACAAAATATTTCCTGCGGCATGATTGATTCCGATGCCGGCTTCGCCTGGTTTGGAACGGAAAGTAATCCGGCCCGAATCATCAAAGTATCCCTGGGAGAAGGGACCGACCCGCCAAAACTTATCGCATCTGTCACACTTCCCGCCGCTGACCGGCAGCTCCGGTGTGCCGCTCATGACAAAGCGGCAAACATGGGCTATTTCGGCGTCAACACCAGCCCCGCCGTAGTGATCAAAGTCGCCCTGGGCGAAGGGATCAACCCTCCGGCAAAAGTGGGCGATACAGAGCTGCCGACAAACGGTCAACAGCTGAATTGCAGTCTCTTCGACCCTGTCCGGCGCTTTGCCTATTTTTCCGAGGCTGCATCCGGGAAGCTCTTCAAAATTGCACCGGGTTCGGCCGGAGCACCACCGATACTGGCAGGCGAAATGAGCGGAATGCCTCAGGTGCGCTGCGCTGTAATCGACCCGGAGAGCGGGCATGCCTGGTTCGGAACCAACACGTCCCCGGGCAAGGTCTATAAAGTCGATGTAAGCAGCGGCTCTTCAAGCCCGCATCTTCTAGGCTCGATCACATTGGACAGCAGAGACGAGAATTTGGCTGCGGCAGTGATCGATGCGCCCGGGGGCTTTGCGTATTTCAGCGGTGAAGAATCCGGCATTTACGGTGCTGTGATCAAAGTGTCGCTAGGAAAAAACGGCGCACCTTTTGAACGCATACACCGCCAGCAGCTGTACACAGACGAAAAAGTGCTCAACAGCGGCATCATAAACGTGAGCCGGGGCTTTGCCTGGTTTTCATCTCAGACCGCACCATCACGCATTGTTAAAGTCGGATTGTCTCCGCAAAGCCATATCACCCGGCTGGGCTGCACCGAACTGGAAAGCGGCGAAATAAAGACCAATGCAGCCGTCATGGATTCACAGGCTGAATATGCCTGGATAGGTACTGAAACATCACCGGGCAGAATTATCAAGACCGCATTGTATCGGGGCGAAAAACGACCTCACCGGCTGAACCGTATCGATCTGGCGGCGGATGAAAATACGATTCTGTGCGGTGCCATAGACGAAGAGCGGGGCTATGGCTGGTTCGGCACTTACGACGGAAACCCCGGAAGAGTCGTCATGGTTTCGCTGGGTGAGGGCGATGCACCTCCGGAGCGGCATGGCGCACTTACGCTGAACGCTAATGAATCCGGGCTGCGCTGTGTAGCTCTGGATGCATCCCGTGAATATGCTTTTTTCGGAACCCATTCTCAGCCGCCCCGCATCATTAAAGTGGCGCTGGGATCCGGCAGTACTCTTCCGCAGCGCGCTGCATCCATCAGTTTCGGTACACTCGAAGATGCATTCCGCTGTGTCGCCTATGACGCTGTCCATAATCTGCTGTATTTCGGTTCTGATCGGGGATATATCCTTCGGGTGGCACCCGGTTCCGGCAATGCGCCGCCCCAGATTCTGGACACCATCCAGTTGTCATCGCCGCAAAGTTCTCTTGTCAGTGCCGTACTGGATCCGCAAGCCGGTTACGCCTGGTTTGGTACGATGGACAATCCGGGCCGTGTCGTCAAGGTGGATATCCATCCGCAGCGCAGCTTCGCCCGCATCAGCACGCTTACGCTGAGCGCCGGTGAGTCGGCGCTTTTTGCCGCCGCCCGGGATCCGCAGACCAATTACGGCTACTTCGGTACCAATACACCGCCCGGTAAAGTCATCGCTGTAGATCTGGGCTCTGGCAGCGCACAGCCTGCCCGCCTCGGGAGTGTAACCCTGAAAGAAGGGGAAGGGTATCTCCGCACCGCCCTGCTGCATCCGAACGGTTCCAGGCTCTGGTTTACCTGCAACAGCGTCCCGGGGAATCTGGTGCGCCTCGGTGTCGGTCATGCTGAATTTATCAAAGGAACCCGCCTGACACTGTCCGAACCTGCTGCTGTCACAAAAGTTCACTTCTACTCCCATCGGGCTAAAGGCGCCGTGAGGCTTGCAATCTATCAGTACGGAGCCTCCCCCGCGCTTCTGTGGGAATCAGACGCTATCCCCAATACTGTTCAAAATGGCTGGCTGACCGTGCCCATAGCCTCGGGTACGCCCTCTGCTCTGGCATTACCTGCCGGTGTTTACTGGCTCGCCTATCAGGTGAACTGCCCCGATCCTGTGCCGAGCTGGTCCGGAGGCGCGGCGGGCAGTGGCTTTTCCGTTGTCCATCCCTTCGGCTCTTTTCCGGAAAATCTGTTTCAAAACACGCCTACCGCCATACAGCCGACAAGTGACAACTGGAGCATGTATCTTTCCTATGACAACCACCTTGACGCTCCCTCCGACCCGGACAGCGCAGAGATTACGGAAAGCAGCATCCGTTGGATCTGGAAAGACAACACAGCCAACGAAAGCGGCTTCAAGGTCTGGGCAGATCCGGGAAACGCCATTCCCGTGACCCAGCGTGAAACACTGCCTGCGGACAGCACATCCTGGCTCTGGGACGGACTGACTCCGAACTGCCTTTACAGTTTTCAGACAGCGGCATTTCTCTTTGCGGACAGCGAGAAAACCCAGGCCATTTCCAGGCGCACGAAAGCAGCCGCTGCTCTTCCGGGAACCTCTATTCTCTGTGATCACCCGCTCGATACGCCCTTCCCCGCAGGAACTCTTTTTACCTTCACCAATCCCGCCGGATTCGGAGAGGGAATCCATGGCGACAGTCCCGACAAAATCAGCGCATACCGCTATGTATGGAACAGCACAGCCGACCATGTTTTCAAGGGCACAGAAACCCTGTGGAACAGCGGCAACCTGATCCAGATACCGCCTGCCCTCTCAAAACAGTATTATCTGCATCTGCTGTCTCTCAATGAGGCAGGCGAACCCGGCGGAGTGCTGCATTACGGCCCCTTCGTCATTGATGCGGAACCGCCTCAAGCCCCTTCTGTCTCCGGGCCTCTGCTGACCGGCAACCCGCGCCCTCAATGGAGCTGGCTCTCCGGCGGAGGCGGAGCAGGTATCTATGAAGTGGAGCTGAACGGCTCAGGAACCTGGACAGAAACAACTGATCTCTTTTATGTTCCCGATCACGATCTTCCCGAAGGAGCTCATACCCTGCGGGTGCGCGAGCGGGACGAGGCAGGAAACTGGTCGGTGCCCGGTCTCTTTACCATCACCGTGGATCTGAGCGCACTTGGCGCTGCCATTCTTCCGCTGAACCCGCCGGAAACCAGTGCTTCCCTTCTGTCTTTTCAGATACGCTTCAGCCGTGATGTGGGCAGCAGTTTCACGCTGTCCGCGCTTTCAGTGACAGGGACGCTCGCCGGAGACCTGACACTCACAGGCGAAGGAGCCGACTATCTTGTTACTCTGCTGCTGGATGACCCCGAGGCGGAAGGAGACGCAGGCATCCGTATCTCCGGCGGCATGATCGCCGACGGACTGGGCAATTACTATCACGGCGGCGTTTCACCGCTCCTGCACATCATAAAATGGCGCGAACCCTATTTCACGGAAACTCCGCAAGGTGGGCGCAAATACGAAGGCGACACCCATTTGCTGCGTACAATTCCCAACTGCACCGCCTCCTCACTCGTATACAAATGGAAGTGCGAGCGAGGGGATAAATCAATCGTCACCGGGCCTGCCACGTCTGAATGGCTCTTTGAGCCGCTCAGCCTTGCCGATGCCGGGCAGTACTGGTGCGAAGTCACCTATGACGGAATTACCCGAACAGCAGAACCCGTGCTGCTGGAAGTAAAAGCCCCTCTGACGATAACCAAAGCGCCCCGGGGCGCATCCGTTGAAGCAGGTGACAGCCACCGCTTTATCATTTCCGTAACAGGCGGCTATGCCCCTTTGAGCTATGTCTGGTATAAAGACGGCGTGGTGCTGCCGGGCGATCAGGGAGACAGCAGTCTGCTCCTGACAGCGCTTGTCCCGGAAGACAGCGGAGAATATACTGTTTCCGTAAGCGACAGCAACGGAAGCACTGTTACGGCTCCGGCTGTACTGCTGGAAATATACGAGACGACAGTCCCCCTTTCAGGTGCGGCGGGAACGGCACTGATTCTTCTTGTGCTGTTCTTTTTTGTCCGCCACCGGTTTTTATCTCCTGAACGGCGGACATCAGCCGATGCAAGTGAATAAAAAACAGAAAACAGCGTCTTAGTCAGAAACACAGGAGGCTTCTGCCATGAAACGACTGCTTTTAGTTGCCTTATGCCTTTGTCTGCTCTCACCGGGTACAGGGAAAATTATGTTTCCTTCCGTGGAAGCCGCTGAATCGATTTCGGCACCGGAAAAGCATAACAATGAAGCCAAAAATTGGCTCTGCAGCAAATGCAGCACCAAAGTCGAATCGCCCTCCCAGCCCAATGGAAGCAATTGCCCCTCTGGCGGCATGCATCGCTGGAATAATCTGGGAGAGGTCGGTGACACAGTCTATCTCTGCGACAAATGCAGCATCAAGGTAAAATCCAAAAGCAGACCTAACGGCAGCAACTGCCCCGCAGGAGGCATGCACCACTGGAACAAACTGACAAATTAATTTTGTTCGGGCTGCAGCAATAGCATTTCTTCGTGCGCACCGGATATAATAGCGCATGCTTCGCACTGTTTTTATAAAAAAATATACCCGCATGAAACATGCACGTGCCCGTGTCCGGATGACGCTGGCACTTGTCTGTGTGCTCCTTTTTCAAACCGCAGTGCTCTTCGCAGCGCCAGCAGATCTTTCCGCTCCGCTTTCCAACTGGCAGGACCTGATTCCGGGGCCCGGTGTGCTGCCCGGCACATGTACTGTCAGTCTTTCCGATTCTCGACAGTCCGCCGCGTCCGAAGGGTTTCTCTGCTCCTGTATATCTTTTTTGCAGTCCGCAGCCCACCCCTCCCCCTCTTTCAACTTTCCGGTTCTCCAGACACCGGATCGACTGACATTGCGACATCACACCCGGCGGTATCTGCTTTGATCCTTTTCCCGGCGCCTCTGTGCGCATCGTCTTTCAGTTCTCTGCGCAGGGCACTGTGAACCGCAGCCGGTGCACTTAAAAAAGCCTGCGCCACACTTCTCTCACCGATCAGGAAAAGGATACTCCTTATGTCTAAGGAACAGGAAAAAATGTATTGCAGCCAGTGTCAGAAAAAAGTCACCTGGCATCTTAAACCGGTTAATCATGGCCGCCATCTTGTGATCACACTCTGCACTCTTGGCATGTGGATCCCGGCCTGGGTCGGCCTGACCTTGCTCAAACTGAAATATTGCGATGAATGCGAAAGTATAGTGAGCAACGACTGATCCGTCCTTTCTATCATCGTAACGTCCGCCCGGTTCTCTGTCTGTCCGGCAGGGAGCCGGGCTTTTCTTTTTCCGCTGCAGTTGCACCAGATCACTGTAAATGCCATAATGACTTTTATTGTGAATAAACCAAAAGCCACTTGTGCAGGTGGCAACAGGAGTAAATGCGCGTAAAGTGCGCCAACAGGAGAATAAATGTTCATGAAAAAACAAATTGTTTTGATGCTGGTATTGAGTCTGTTTTTTACCGGAGCAGGTTTTGCCGGTTTTTTGGAAACTCCCCATCTTGCGAGCGGGCTTCAGATCCGCCCGGACAATCGCTATTTTGACGTACTGCCCCGCATCGTTCCCGCCGATCAGGAATCTACGGTAAGTTTCGTACCTCTCTTCGATCATGTCAAATTCACCGATAACGCCATCTACGAACTGACCTATACGCCCATGGAATTCGAACCGGTGAAGGGTGGCCCTGTCGGCGGCACCAAAACTGTGATTATCCCCGAGAACGGGCGCATCTCCATTACCATGCTCTTTGAAGAGGAGCAGGAACATGACTTTATTCTGAACAAAACCGTGGACGGAAAAACCACTCAGGCGGGCAGATTCCGCATTTATTCGTTAAAGCCCGATCTCTACGGCATGCGCCCCTACAAAGGTGATTTCCATCAGCACAGCCACCGTTCCGACGGGGTAGAATCCCCGCCTTATGTTGCCGGGATATGCCGTCGTGCGGGTCTTGACTTTACTGCCCTCTCAGACCACCATTTTCGCGGTGGCTCCATTGAAGCCCGCGACTTTTACAATGGGCTGCCCATCGATTTGCGGCTTTACCCAGGAGAAGAATGCCATTTCCCGGGGAACCCTGTCCATATCCTGAGCTTCGGCGCGGAGCAGGGGCTCACCGAGTTGTGGAAAAATGACCAGGCTGCATGCGACAGGGAAATCGCGGAGATTCAGGCTGCCCTCACGGATCTGCCCGCAGGAGTCAATCCCTTCCATTATGCCGCCTGTGTCTGGGAAACCAGAAAAATTGCCGAATTCAACGGCATGAGCATGTTCTGTCATCCATACTGGGTAACCGGCAACCGTTATAATGTGGATGAACGGCTCATGGATCATATTTTCTCCACGGGTATTTTTGATGCCTATGAAGTCATCAGCGGATTCGACTGGAACAGTTTGAACAGCCTCGATGTAAACGGGATCCAGGTCGCACGCTATGTTGAAGAGTGTGCAAAGGGACGGCGCATGCCTGTCTGCGGCATCGGAGACACCCACGGCCATGAACGCAGCGATCAGTTTGGCCGCTATTACACACTGGTGTTCGCACCCTCTTCCGATCTGCAGGACCTGATTGCAGGCATCAAAGGCTTCCGTTCCGTAGCAGTGGAAACACCCAAAGGCGAACTCGCCCGCGCGTACGGTCCCTTCCGCATTGTCAAATATGCCACCTATCTCCTGCGCGAAGTTCTGCCTCAGCATGACGAACTCTGCTTTGAGGAAGGAAGGCTCATGATCCAGTATGCTTCCGGTGATACGTCCGCTGTGGATAGACTCGCCCTGCTGCAGGGGCAGGTTGCCCGCTTCTATGACAAAGTGTATTCTCCGGCGAAATAAGTCGGCTGACCGGCTGCCTCCGGCGCACGGGGGCAGCCTTTTTTCATTCATCATTGACTAGACAGTCTTCATCTGTTTCAAAAACGCCCGCCTGGCGATTCCCACGCTGGGCAATAGGATGAAGAAAACCCGCACCGCTAGACGTGCTGCTCTATTCATGAGAACTGAGCATCACGGAATACAGCAAAAAACAATTTATTCCGCGTCGATCCCTGCATTTTCCTAACACCGTCATTCCTGCGAAGGCAGGAATCTTAATCAGGGCATGGGCGTCTTTGGTTTACAGGACTGCATTCCACACCAAAGTGGGGGGACAAAGTGGACAGAGTGGACAGAGTGGACGAGATCCCAGCCGTATAAAACCGTCGTTGGCGTTCCCAGGGGGTTGGCGCAAGATCGTCAGTCCTATCCCATATTCCCAATTCTCTAACACCTAACACCTAACGCCTATCCTCCTGTATTTTCGGTTGCCTCCTGCGTACGGGGGCAGCCTTCTTTTTCATTCTTTTTCATTCAGGGTTGACAAATCGTTCTTATTAAGATATACTCTTATTTAGGAATTGTTCTTAATGAAAGCAGACCCGACACATATTGAAGAAAGAATACGTGCTTTTCAGGAGGCATGTCGCCGGGCAGGGGCAAAAGCAACCCACCAGCGCACCGAGATTTTCCGGGCTGTCATCGCAACGGATTCCCATCCGGATGCGCAGGCCGTGTATCGGCAGGTGAAGGAACGCATTCCCTCCATTTCGCTGGATACGGTCTACAGAAATTTGAAGCTGCTGGCGGAGAAAGGCTTTCTGCAGATTGCCGGAACCAGCCATGACAGCCTTCGCTTTGACGGCAATATGGCGCACCACCACCACTTCAGCTGTACCCGCTGCGGTATGATCCGTGATTTTGTCACCGATGACCCGCAGGGGTTGAAAATTCCCGAAGAGGCATGTGCATTCGGCGAAGTGCAGTCGCTGCATCTGGAGGTGAAAGGGATTTGTGCAGCCTGCCGGAAAAAGCTGAAAGCCAAAGATAAAAAATAATTGTCCTTCTTTTGATTTTGCATGAACGAAAAAACATGTGTTTGTGGGATGTGGTTCAACTGATGAAAGGATGTAACCATGACAGACAAAAAGAAACTGACAACCAATTCCGGGGCGCCGGTAGTGGACAACCAGAATGTGTGGACAGCAGGGCCCCGGGGGCCCATGCTTCTGCAGGATCACTGGTTTCTCGAGAAACTGGCGCACTTTGATCGGGAAGTGATTCCCGAGCGGCGCATGCATGCGAAGGGCTCAGGCGCTTTCGGTGTCTTTACCGTTACCGGAGACATTACGCAGTATACCCGGGCAAAGATTTTTTCTGAAGTCGGGAAAAAAACGGAACTCTTCACCCGCTTTTCCACGGTGGCAGGAGAACGGGGCGCTGCCGATGCCGAGCGGGATATCCGCGGATTTGCCGTGAAATTCTATACAGAAGAAGGCAACTGGGATCTTGTCGGTAACAACACGCCCGTTTTCTTCCTTCGCGACCCGCTGAAATTCCCCGACCTGAACCATGCGGTAAAACGGGATCCGCGCACCAATCTGCGCAGTGCACTGAATAACTGGGACTTCTGGACAAACCTGCCCGAGGCGCTCCATCAGGTGACCGTCGTCATGAGCGACCGCGGCATCCCGGCTACCTATAGGCACATGAACGGATTCGGCAGCCACACCTTCAGCCTCATCAATGCGAAGAATGAAAGGTTCTGGGTCAAGTTTCATTTCAAAACGCAGCAGGGCATCAAAAACCTGACGGATGCGGAAGCGGAAGCCGTCATTGGACAATGTCGTGAAAGTCATCAGCGCGATCTTTATTACAGCATCGAAAAAGGCGATTTCCCCAGGTGGACGCTTTACATTCAGGTCATGCCCGAAAAAGAGGCGGCAACCTGTCCCTACCATCCCTTCGACCTGACCAAAGTGTGGTTCCATAAAGATTATCCGCTGATTGAAGTCGGTGTGATGGAACTCAACAGAAACCCGGAAAACTACTTTGCCGACGTGGAACAGGCCGCTTTTAATCCTGCGAATATTGTACCGGGCATCGGCTTTTCGCCCGATAAAATGTTGCAGGGCCGCCTCTTTTCCTACGGCGATGCCCAGCGCTACAGACTGGGGGTCAACCACCATCTGATCCCGGTAAACCAGCCCCGCTGCCCTTTCCACAGTTTCCACCGCGACGGTGCCATGCGTGTGGACGGCAACTACGGAAGCACCCTCGGATATGAGCCCAACAGTTACGGCGAATGGCAGGAACAGCCTGATTTTTCCGAGCCGCCGCTGGATCTGAACGGACCCGCCTTCCACTGGGATCACCGGGAAGACACGGACTACTATTCGCAGCCCGCAAAACTGTTCAATCTGATGACTCCTGAACAGAAAGAAGCGCTCTTCGGCAACACGGCACGCAATATGGGCGATGCACCGGACATGATCAAAATTCGACACATCAATAACTGCTACAAAGCAGATCCGGCGTACGCCAAAGGAGTAGCCGATGCTTTGGGCATTCCTCTGGGCGACTGCGGTCTGGATAAATAACAGACGATAATGCCTCTTGGCAACACGGCGGGGAGTCTTTGAATAAAGGCTCCCCCCTTTTTATCGTTCTGTTTTCCTAAGGAATCTAAAAAGCAGTCAGCGATATTTCAGACACAGCGAATACCCCTGTAAACATTGGGGATTGTGAGGAAAAGGATGGAGCGGGACACGGGGTTCGAACCCGCGACATCCAGCTTGGGAAGCTGGCACTCTACCAACTGAGTTAGTCCCGCTCAGGGGGATTTTATTCTAACAGAAGCGGCGGTGGCTGTCAACTTTTCAGCCAATTATTTTTCAGCCAATTTGCGGACAGCCCTTTATCCTTTTATTCAGCCGTAATTGAAACAGAGGTCGCGCCTGCCGACCTTTCAGGTATCGGCACAGCCAATTTCCCGCGTATCGATTGCTCCAGACGTATACCACTACAGAGTGCGCAGCATCCTTTGTGCATCGACATGGAGCGGATCAACCTGCAGCGCCTGATTGAAAAAGGACTTCGCTTTTTCACGGTCGCCCAACCCGAGATAACCAAGACCCTGCATATAGTAAGAAGAGACCTTGAGATTCTTACGGGCAATTTCTTTTTCCAATAGGAAAATACGACCTGAATGCGACTCATCAACAGACACCGTGATATGCCTGCTGTCGGTGCGTGCAGCAAGCCTGCTCTCACCGTCTGCGATCAACTTCCTGAAGATTTCCCGCAGCGCATCCTCTTTTTCTCCTAGCTGGCGGCGTGCCAGCGCCTGATAGTAGGCAATCTCCGGGAAATCACCGGCGCCCCATCCCTGCGTGTATGTATATGCGGACATTTGGGTGAAGTACTCCCGCGCCTCGTCGGCATTGCCGGAGGCCAGGCTGTTAAGCCCCAGATAATAAAGAGCTATGCCGATTTTGCCGTTCCGTTCCGCCTCGAGATTTTTCGGAAATTCCATGGCACGCAGAAACCGGGCTTTCGCCTCTTCATAACTCCCCCGCTCCATCGCTGCAATTCCGTCGTAAAGATGGGCATCAAACCAGTACACATGAGGATTGAAGTCTGCCCCTTCCTTGATGTGATATTGCATCTGCTCGAGCAACGCAATCGCTTCGGTATAGTTGCCGCGGAAAATATTCAGTTTGATCTGCATCAGCTGAATATCAGTCATATGCCCGCTGGTACCGGCATATTCTTCCAAAAACTGCTCCAACTCCTCAGGACTGAGGCTGGCATAGGACATGTACAGATGTGCTTCCGAAAAATAGCGTGGCTCGGAGGGATCCAGGCTCAGCGCGCGCATGATATTATCCAACGCCTTCTGCATATCACGGAAATGATGCGCCTGAATATAAGCCATATTCCTGAAGGAAACCGGATCGGCACTGTTGAGTTCTGCGGCTTTCGCCCAGCATGTCACTGCTGCCTCATGCTGATAATCGGCCAGGGCATTGCCAAGAAGATACAAGGCGGACACGTCCTCCGGATTTTTCGAAAGGGCATAACGCAGCACTTCTATAGACTCCAGCCCGTAGGGGAAACAGAGAGTCGAGGAAAGCCCCGCGGCTTTTGCCAGCGACCCTGCGGCGGCTTCTGTGCAACCTGCCCGATCCTGATAAAAGGCGAGGTGGTAATAAATCATAGGATAGGCGTTGAGCGCAGGAAGATCAGAGTCCGCCGCAAGCCGTAGAATCGCAACTGCATCCTGATAAAATCCGAAAGACGCGTAGCGTATTGCACTCTCAATAAAATTATACGGCTCATCCCGCATAAGCCTAAGCAGATCAGTTACAAGAGCCGGATCGCATTCACTGTACCCGCCTTTAAGGAGAATTTGCTCATTGCGCGCAAGTATGCTCATGGGATCCAGCTCAAGCCAGCGCTGTTGCATGTTCTGCGCTTCTGTGCATTCTTTCAACCGGCGGTAAAGCAGCGCCATGCACTGGCAGGCTTCGACATTGTCCTGATTCGCCCTCCAGGCGCGATCCGCCGCTTCCAGCCCTTTCTCAAAACGCCCCTGCCTGCTTTCCAGCTGCGCCGCCAGGGTATAGCCTGCAGACGTCCAAGTGTAATCCCAGGTGGAACGGTACAACAGATCCAGCGCCTCTTCCACTTTGTTCTGATACATGAGACACAGGCCGAGATAATACAGGGACTCGGCATCCTTCGCCTTCTTGTGGTTATCCGTTACCACATGCACGGCCTCGCGAAGAAAACCCTCCGCCCGGTCAAATTCGCCGCGCTTCAGATATATGAGCCCCAGTCGGGTATTCGCCGCCACATCTGCGGGATTCAGCGCAATCGCCCGTTCATAATATTTCATGTAATCGAAGTTGGTGTTGCCGAATTGTTCCAATTTCAGCCCCGCAAAATAAGCATCCTGACTGGTCGTATATTCATCCGGCGGGAGAGGATCGTGATAGACCTCGGGGAAGGGCTCATTTTTCTTTACCGGCTGCTCCCAGGCAAGCAGTTCCGTTCCGTCAGCAGCGGTCAGGACGATTTGCAGATCTTCCATCTTCGTCTTTCGGGAAAGGACTGCAGATGTTTCATAAAGCGCAGAGGGATCCAGCTGGATCGTTTGTTCCAGGAGGGGCTTTCCCGAACCCAAAAGTTTCAGTTTCACTTCCTGCAGAGCAAGGGTGGCGTTAATCTGGATCAGCGCCTTTCTGCCCTTAATCTCGAGATTCACGGCAAGATCACGGTTTGCCTCTTTGATGTCCCGCAGTCCCTTGATGCCATAAAAATACATATCCCCGTATTTGGTCTCAAAAGGCGCAACAAAATTGTAGTCCGGCTGGTTATCGGAATAAAAGCCCATCATCAGCTCGGCATAGGGGCCGTCCTCATCGGTCAGTTTTTCGTCCCAGACTTCCTGCACCTCGTTTTTGCCCCAGTTCCAAAGTTTCTTGCCCTTGAAGATTCGATGATCGCCGATGAGCACAATGCCCGTTCCTCTGCCGTGGTCGATACCGCCCATAAAATCCCGACGGGTTTCCATCACAAAGAAAGAGACCGGCTGCTTGGCTGCGTTCCACCAGGAGAGATCTTCACCATGCGTATAATCATAGGACTGGAAGACCTGATTCAGCACGGGCCAACGGCAGAATTCCGTCACATAGTGAAAGGTCATCAATTCCACATCGGGCGGGAAAATAAACTGATAGTCATCATTTACCGGCACGGCCGCATTGGCAAAATACAGGGCGGGGTATTGGAGCGGCGTCACGTTCATGCTTTTGAAGGTCGCCTTCACATAAGCCTTGCCCGGAGTGAGTGTCAGCCCTGTCATCCAGCGTGTACGGCTTCTTTTTTCATACTCGCCAACCCAGACCGTGACGCTGCCGTCCGCCTCATTTTTACTGACAGCATAATCAACCGGAATCATACTGGTTGCGCGGTGATGGTGGGGCGTGTTCCATTCCACGCCACCTGAAATCCATGCGCCTAGCGTACCGATCAGGGCGGGCTTCACTACTCGATTTTTATATACCGCCTCATAGCCCGTTGTTTTGTCCAGCATGGAGTAAAAGCGCCCGCCCAGTTCAGGTAGCACGCAAAGCCGCAGATATTCGTTTTCCAGAATCAGGGCCTTATATTGAATATCTTTTTTATCGCCGCTCTGAACATCATAAAAGGGATAGGGATAAATATGGCGTTCCGCCAGCTGAACCTCTTCAGACCGGTAAAACAGGGGCAGTTTATCCGGCGGCATGGTTTCATAAGTGGGCAGCGTCAGCGTTTCTTCGGAAAAAAGAATTTCACCGCCAGCATTTATTCCCACAAGAAGGGTCACAAGCAATACCGTGCAAAGAGTCATACTTTCGTTTCCTTCGCTTGAGAACAAAGAAAATTACCATAAAGGTGAAAAGTAACGATGAGCATAATACCTATTCAGCGTGGTCAAATAAAATTTCCCGAATATTGTATAAGTCCAGCTCCTTTATTCCGCAGGTGTCGGCGACATGACAAAACGCAGCGAGCCGCCGTTTTCAATTTCATGGTGGTACAGAAAATCAATGCTATGCGGTTCATCGTTGAGGTAAAGTGCCTTCACATAACAGTTCTCCGGCGTGTTGTTTTCTGCCGTAATCGTGAGCACCCTGCCCTCATCGAGTCTAAGATCCGCCCGGTCAAAAAGAGGTGAGCCAATCCAGTACCGGTCTGTACCGGCGACAGGATAGAGCCCGAGTGCGCTCAGGACATACCACGCCGACAAAGTACCGCAGTCGTCGTTCCCTTCGAGCCCGACATAATTGTCGGCATACTTATTTTTCAATATCCAGCGCACCCATTTCTGGGTAAGGTCGGACCTTCCCGCATGGAGGAAAAGATAGGGCGCATGAAAATATGGCTCGTTGCCATGCCAGTAATAGGGCCCGGGATTCCAGTCACCCAATTTCGGATTCACGCCTTCCATGTACTTTTCCAGCTCTTTTACAAAGGACTCTGCACCGCCCAGGAGTCTGACCAGATCATCGCCATCGAAAGGCACGCCCCAGCGCCATTGCATAGCACTTCCTTCCACAAAAGCACGGGTATATTCTTCTTTAAAATCGATATAGGTCAGAATATCGGGTTTGAAATTGGACGAAAAAGTTCCGGCACTGTCTTTCGGCTGGAAATACCCTGTTTCCGGATTCCACAGGTTGCGATAAAACCGGGCATGCCTGCCCAGAAGCTCCGCATCGTTTTGCTTGCCCAAAGATGCAGCCAGCAGCGAGAGGGAATAATCCGCCCAGCAAAACTCCAGTGTATTGGCTACAGAGCCCTTCATCAGATCATCGGGGCAATATCCGTATTTGAGATAGTATTCAAGACCGTTGCGCCGGGCACATCGGACATCGACAGGCGGCCCTTCCAGCGCACTTCTTCGCATATAAAACCACGCTGTTTCAATATCATAGTCCCGGACACCCTTCAGCCACGCCTCAGTAATCATCATATCGGCCGGGGTCCCGAACATACTTCCGGAATAGCCGCAGCCGGCAGGCCAGCGGGGCAGGCTCCCCCCTATTTTTGCCATTTCGATCAAAGATCTGATCATGCTGTTCTGCTCGTCCCGGGCAATAAGATTATAAAGTGGATGCACAGAACGGAAAGTGTCCCAAAGAGACATATCGGTAAAGTAGGGTCTGCCTTCGCTGCGATGAATCTCTTTATCAAATCCGCGATAGTCACCATTCACATCACTGAATTGCGTTGGCAGCTGGAAAGTTCTGTAAAGAGCGGTAAAGAAAATGCGCCGGTCTGATTCTGTTCCTCCGGCAACACGGATTGCGCCGAAGCGTTCCTCCCAGGCATTTCGGGCACGGTCGTAAATTTCTTCAAAAGACAGAGTGCCTGCCTCTTCATCCAGGTTCATCCGGGCATTGGCAACGCTGACACTGGAAAGACCCAGCCGCACTTCCACGGGCTCACCAGCAGAAAAGTTGAGACAGGCGCCAGTGTTTTCGCCGGAAACAGAAAAGCCGCCTTCATAAAGAGCATCCCCGTTCCAGAGGGCAGCCGATTGAAAAGGTCTGCTGAACCGAAGGACGCAGAAAAGATCAAGCCCATCATAGCGGCTGGAAAAACCGCCGTAATAACGGATTGATGCTTCGATTTCGCCACTGTCCGGAAGGAGACGGCAATGGCTCTCTCTGCATTTCCCTTTACCCAGTGCGCTGGTCGCTTCAAAAAGAATCTGTGGGGGCACAGAAGGAGGAAAGGTGTACCGGTGAATGCCGGTGTGCCCGGTGGCAGTGAGCTCAACCAGAATATCCTCCTCCGGCAGGCGAACGGCATAATACCCGGGAAAGGCTGTTTCGTAGGTGTGGCTGAAACGGGTCATAACCGGGTGCTGTCCGCCCGTCATCCGTTCTTTTCGTGTGGGCAAAATCCTGAAATTCCCTCCTTCGACAACTCCGGCGCCCATAAGCCGGGTGTGGCTGAACCCCAATATTTTATTGTCGCCGTAGTAATATCCCGAAAGGTTAAGTGCTGGTTTTTTGATAAAGAGGGAAGCTGTATCAGGCGCCAGCCGCACCATGCCGAAAGGAACTGTTGCCGCCGGAGAATTATGCGGGCAAAGCCAGGGGTATCCGCCTGTTCCGCTGAATACATTTACCTGTGAGCCGAGGGGACCGGCATAGACCGGAACAGGCAGGCTGCCCGGCTGTGCACGAACGACCCGGTAATAGGTGAGCACTATAAAAGACAGTGCCGCCAGAGGGATTAAAAGCAGGGCAAGCAATAAAACAGCCAGACGGCGAATCCATTTTTTCACGGAAGGTGTCCTTGTAGGTATTGTTCGCAGATTATTTTTCGGAGGTGCGTATAAGGCCGGCGAGCTCGTGAAGCAGCTGCACGGAAAGCTCCGTCATATGACGGGCATAGTTTTGAGGATCGGTCATATGAAAGCAAAGAATTTCTGTGCCGTCCGGGTCCGGGCAATGTTCCACGCCTTCTTCGTCGAGCCGGACTTTTACAGGAACATAACTGAATGGCGCTGCAGGAAGGTCTCCCTGCCGGAGACTGTGCGGCGGCAGGGCAAGACATTTTCCTTTCCGGCAGATGTAGAAGCGGTCTGCGGCATGGGGAAAAACAGCGCAGCACCATAAGTTCCGCTTTTCCGCAAGAAAGGCTTCTTTCTCTCTTTCGTTAACCGGTTCAAAAATTGCGGCAACGGGATCAGCACTGTCTTTTTTTTCGATCATGTAGATAAAAAAATTAAGCAGCGCTTCAGGCACGCCCTCCAGCAGCTGGTTATGCGGCGAGACCCAGTAGGATGCCCGCCCATTGTTTTCCCAAAGACCGCCATCAAAACAGGGCGTCCAATAGAGCGGCAGACCTGCATTCATGATACAGCGATAGGCATTGAGATCAAGGTTCACATTATATTCTCGAAAACCGCCGCCGGTGTTTCCGATAAATGCATAGAGACGTTTCAGTTTCTGATGAAACAATGTGGCGTCCCGGTTAAAAGCTGCCGCCACATCCCGAAGGCTGCCTACTGTAATGATGGTGACCGGCTCGGGGCTTTCACGAAGAATCGCCAGGATGGTTTCGACACCTGCCTGTGCGCTTGCTGGTTGGTCTTCTCCGGTATCCTCCGGGGAAACCAGCGGTTTTTCCAGCCCGGAAACGGAAGGAACCTCTCTTCCTGTCAATGCGTTCATCTGCATCACCGGAATTAAACCGGGCTGCTCTTTCTGTTTCAGACCCTGATCCAGAATTATCGCCTTCAGGTCGAATTCTTCAATAGCATAGATACACGCCAGATCAAAGTGATCGTCCGGATCATCGTGAGGGTGAAACAAATCACTGCAATAAATCAACGGAACAGCCGCGCAAGCCGAAGATGCGAAAAGAAAACAGAAACAGAAGAGGATCGGAACAGTTTTTTTCAGGGACAACATTAGTGACTCCCGCATAGAGGATGTGAGCAGCCCCTATTATAAAACCCTGCTTGTGTAAAAGAAAACATCCGGCGGCTGCCTCTCAAATAACCTCTGAAATTTCTGAAAACAGACACTTCCTTTTTCTTCAGCATCCCTGTTTCTGCGGGCAGTGCGAAAGAAAGCGGTTTGCCGAAATCATAAAGGCTGTGCTACTATTCGTATATTCAATCCCCCCTAGAGAGTAAGGCTTCATGAATTCTCCGTCACACACCAAGCTGCCCATTACCCCGCGTGACTGCTCGTCCGACTATTCCGCCTGGTCATCCTATTTCCGGCTGGTAGGTCTGGCGTGGCATTTTAAATACCGGCTGCTGCTTTCTCTTTTCTTCTCACTCATCATTGCCGCTTCTTTCGGCGCCATGCTGGTCAGTGTCGGCACCATCATCCGCATCACTTTTTACGAGGCACCCGCCGCAATTGAGGAAAGCGCCGCTTCTCCCGCAGACCCGGCTGTAAAGCTTGCAAAGGATGTGGCAGGCATTAACGATACCATGCGCCGGATGATCGGATGGGCGCCTTCTTCCCTGCCCGACAGAGTGCTGTCCCTTTCCTACGGGATGCGCGAAAACAAAATGAAGGCGGTCACTTTCGCATCAGGACTTGCGTTGTTTCTGACTATACTCATGAGCTCCGCCCGTTTTCTGCAGGAGTATCTCGCAGGTTCCATCGGCACGCATGTGACAACGGGGCTGGGTGAAGCCATGTACGCCAATCTGATGAAACAATCGGTGGGCTTTTTTGAGCGGAAAAGCTCGGGAGAAGTGCTGGCGCGGTTTACAAATGATATCTTTATGGTCAACAGCGGTCTGCAGGGTGTCTTTGTAAAGCTCATGCGAGAGCCCATTAAAGTGCTTGTGTTTCTTGCCGTGGCACTGCATGTGGACTGGCAGCTGACGCTCATCGGCATCGGCGTGCTGCCTCTCGTCCTTTATCTTCTGATCAGTATCGGCAAAAAAATGCGGAACAGTGTAAAGCGTTCGCTGCAGAAAATAGCGGGACTGGCGACGGTGGTCAACGAGACCATCAAGGGTATCGCCATTGTCAAAAGTTTCACCATGGAAGAATATGAGATCGGGCGGGTGAAAGCGGAAATCGGACGATTGCGCAAATTTCTGCTGCGCATGATTACACTGCACGCCGCCACCGGTCCGCTCACCGAATTTACGCTTGTGCTTGGCATTATCGGTTTTGTCCTTGTCAGCGGGCACCGCGTGGAAACGGGCTATCTTGATGCGGGTGATCTGGTGCAGCTCTATTTCGCTCTTGCCATGATGCTGGATCCCGTGCGAAAACTTTCTGATGTCAACAATATGATCCAGACCAGCATTGCCAGCGCAGACCGGTGCTTCGAATTCATCGACATGGTTCCGGATATCCTGGAGTCATCCGATGCGGAAACATTGCCGGCGCTTACCGACACCATCCGTTTCGAAAATGTAACCTTCAGTTACGACGGCAGCAAAAATGCCCTGGACGGCATAGACATTGAAATAAAATGCGGTGAAATGATTGCTCTGGTCGGTGCCAGCGGTTCCGGCAAAAGCACCTTTGTCAAACTGCTCCCCCGCTTTTACGACCCTACCGGAGGGCGGATCACCTTTGACGGCAAAGACATCCGGAATGCCACGTTCCAAAGTCTGCGCGAACAGATCAGCTATGTAACCCAGGAGAACATCCTTTTTGCCGAAAGCATCCGTTCCAACATCGCTTTCGGACGTGACTGTTACACTGATGCACGGGTGCGTGAAGCGGCGACAGCGGCGCATGCCGACCTTTTCATTGATGATCTGCCCGAAGGCTTCGACACCATCATCGGAGAATCGGGCTCTTCTCTTTCCGGCGGCCAGCGGCAGCGCCTCGCCATTGCCCGCGCTATCATCAAAGATCCGGCGCTCCTAATTCTGGATGAGGCGACGTCCAGCCTGGACACGGAAAGCGAGCGGCTGATCCAGGAGGCACTGGATCAGTTTGTTAAAGGGCGCACTACTATCGTCATAGCCCACCGTCTGTCTACCATTCAGCAGGCTGATCGCATTGTTGTGCTTGACGAGGGGAAAATTATCGAGCAGGGCTCTTTGGAAGAACTGCTGGCGTTAAACGGTGCCTATAAGCGGCTTCATGACACGCAATTCAATTTTTCAAAGGGCGAACAGTGAGTCCTTTCTGTTTTTCTTTTCAGACAGACACACGCCATAAAAGACACTTCCACCGTGCCGGAACCCTCCTTCTGTTTATCGGTCTGGCAGGTCTGCTTTTTGTCGGCATGTTCAGCGGCTGCAGCTGCAGAGAAAAAGAAGATCCGCCCCGGACGCCGCCTGCCGCTCCGCCTCAGGAAAGCAAAGAAACCGACCTTGTTTTTTATGCACCCGTGAAAACGGTAGACCGTGCGGGCAATCCGCTGCGGGGCATGCTCCCCATCGCCACGCGGTCGCCAAACGCCTTTGACAAGCCTCTGGCACAGGGCAAGCCGACCGATGCGGATGGGCTCAGCAGCATCCGCTTCGCACTAACGGAAAAGATTGCGCTACGTGCCTGGGATCCCCAGCTTTTCTTTTTTCCGAATAACTTTTTTGATGTGCTTCCCGGCTCGGGCAATGCCAAAGATCCACTGGTAGTCGTGATGGTGGAGGCGGGCACGTTGGAAGCGGTACTGATTCTTCCGGACGGAACCCCCGCCGCCGGAGAAAATGTCGGACTTATGATGTTCCACCCGGTGCACGGTCCCTGGTGGCCTGCAGAGGCGGAAAGCAACGAGAAGGGCGAGGTGGTGTTCCCCAATCTGCCGCCGGGAAGTTTCATCCTGCGTCTGAAAGTGGAATCCGGCGCAACACTGGAAACTCCGGAGCAGTATATCGCTCCAGGCGAAAACACCCATATGGGCGTGCTCTACCTGAAAGCTCCGCAGTCCTCCTCTTTTTAAGGCTGTCGGCGGAAAATTTCAAAATCAGAGTTTTTTGACCCGGGGCCCGTCAGGCGTATCTTCCACCACCCACCCTGCCGCCGCCAGCTGATCGCGGATAGCATCGGAGGCGGCAAAGTCTTTGGCGCGCCGCGCCTTCTGCCGGGCATCGACCAGTGCCAGAATTTCTTCGGGCACCGCCTCTTCGCGGACTCCCGCAAAAAGACCGGTAACCGCATTCAGCTTATCCAGAAGCGTCAGTGCATTCTTTGCGCCTTCAGCGCCTACTTCATCCTGATCCGCCTGCCGGTTCACCTCACGAATAAAAGTAAAGACCGTGCCCAGGGCGCCGGAAATATTCAGGTCATCATCCATATCCCGGACAAAGTCCGCTTCGCAGGCGGCACATTCTTTCTGAAGATCACTCCCCTCTCCCCTGATTTCCTGCATGCGCAGCCGGAAATCGGCGATGCGGCGCAGAGACTGACTTGCAGCTGCGAGTGCATCAAAGGCGAAGTTGCTGGGCTGACGATAATGAGTTGCCAGCAGCACCCATCGGATTGCCAGAGGTTCAATCCCCTTTTCGAGAAGATCGCGGAGCGTATAAAAGTTGCCCAGCGACTTGGACATCTTCTTCCCTTCCACAACCAGATGGGCGCAATGAAGCCAGTAATTCACAAATGGCTCACCACTGCAGCAGCGTGACTGCGCAATTTCATTTTCATGATGAGGAAACATGTTGTCAATGCCGCCGCAGTGAATATCGAAATGAGCACCCAGATATTTCATACTCATGGCGGAGCATTCAATATGCCAGCCCGGTCTGCCTTTGCCCAGTTCTGTTTCCCAGAAAACATCACCGTCTTCTTCGTCCCACGCTTTCCACAGGGCAAAATCACGTGCCTCTTCCGCATCGTACTCATCCGCCTGCACTCTTCCGCTGGCACCGGCCTGCAGTTCATCCAGATTAATACCGCTGAGAGCGCCATATTCATCAAATGTGCTCAGCCGGAAATAAATGCTGCCCTGCTCTTCGTAGGTATGCCCTCTATCCCGGAGTGTTTTGATCATCTCCACCACTTCATGAATATGTTCGGTGGCGGCGGGATATACATCCGCAGGCAGAATATCCAGGGTCTTGATATCTTTGAAAAAGGCATCAGCATAGTATCGGGTAATTTCAGAAAGGGGCTTTCCTGTTTCTTTGCAGGTGCGGATCAGTTTATCCTCCACATCGGTGAGGTTCATGATGTGACGCACTTCGTACCCCTTGAAAAGAAGATAGCGCTTGAGCAGATCCTCAAACATATAGGCACGGAAATTACCGATATGCGCATAATTATAGATAGTCGGACCGCAGGTATAGAGTCCTGCTTTCCCTTCCGTAATCGGCGTAAAAGCCTCTTTTTTTCTTCCGAGCGTGTTATAGAAAACAAGTGCCATTGTTGTGATTTCCTGATTTTTCCTATGAAAATAAAACCTGAAGTCAGCCGGTGCCGGCGCACCGCCTTCCGGGAATGATACTAAAAGAGCGCATCAGTACCCAAAAGGGCTTTGCGACAGGGCACTTAACTTTTTCTCCGCGGGAAACGGCAGAGCAGTTCCCGGGCAGCTTCCTGCACCTGTCTGCGGAGATCTTCCTGTGATTTGTCATTGTGAATCACCCGATCGGCGAGAGGTCTTTTTTTCTCCGGATCGGCCTGCTGTGCCATGCGCTGCCGAATCTCCGGCAGGCTCATACTCCGCAATTTCTGCAGCCGCTCTATACGGAGCGCTTCCGGTGCACTGATCAGAATCAGACCGTCCAGCCAGCTTTCTTTCTCGTAATCTTCGGCGAAAAGCGCCGCCTCTATCAGCACGACTCCATGACCGTCCTGCTCAAGAGCACGGGCGCGCCTGACGGTCTCCTGCGCAATAGCGGGATGCAGCAGGGCATTGAGTTTTTTCAGCGCTTCCTGATCCTGAAAAACCAATCTGCCGATTTTCTCTCTTGACGGTCTTTCTCCGTCAAGAATCCCGGAACCGAACATGCCGACAAGAGCATCTTTGATAGCGGTATCATGCTGCAACAGCTCGTGACCAACAGCGTCCATGCCGATCACAGGCACGCCTTCTTCCTGAAAAAAAGCCGCCGCCTGCGATTTTCCGCAGCCGATGCCGCCTGTCAGTCCGATCAGTTTAATCATCACCAGTTCCGGGTGCTCTCACAAAATAAAAAAAGGCATAACAATAATTACTGAAGAGAACAACCGCGCAAAACATAAAATGCCTTGCGCCCGCGATCAAGAAGAAGCACATCGGGGAAAAGATCATTGTTCAGATCAGCGGCGAGGATTCTGCCGATGCCGGGCCGGACATTGTAATTATTGACCCCTTCGAATCCCTGATCGGCGCCGCGACTAAAACGAAGATAAAAGGATCCCTGATCGTTGGTGCACAGCATGTCAGCCTTGCCGTCTTTTTTCACATCTACAAAAACCATATCCTGAGCGGCGATGCCCATGGGAAAACGTTTTCCAACGGCAAAATTGCCGTTACTCCCGCCATTCAACAGATAAAGGCTGTTGTCGCCCGGATGTATCGTTGCGCAATCCATGTTGCCTTCCCCGGTGTAATCTCCCATACGCAAAGCGCGCGGGCCGGCACCGGTCGTGATGCGTATATGCGAATCCAGATCAAAGGTACCATCGCCTTTACCGAACCATCGGCAGACCCGGGGTTCAGCACTGTCTGTGGGAGATTCAGGGTCGTTTCTGCTCAGAAAAACAAGATCCATTTTCTGATCCCGGTTTGTGTCAAGAAGATGAAGATCCAGAGGATAATTGTCCACTTTGATCACTTTTGCCGTCTGAAAGACAGCATTGCCGCTGTTCAGCAGTACAGAAACGGAGTCCACCTTGCTGTTGGCTGTCACAATATCCGGTGTGCCGTCTCCGTTCACATCGCCCAGCGCAATGGACCGCACCTGAGGCAGCACTTTTTTATCAGTACCGAGAATACTCAGGCGCTGTGCAGGCATAAACTTTCCATTACCCGAATTGATGTAAACCAGCAGGTCAAACTGCTGGTTCAGCGACACGACCAGATCGGTCTTCCCGTCTCCGTTCAAATCCCCTGCCGCCAGTGCCAGTGCCTGCGCCCCAAGCCCCAGCGTCAGTGTATGGGTAAAGGAAGCGTCGCCAAGATTGGTGAACAGATAGAGAAAACTGGTCTTTCTGCCTGTTACAACCAGATCCGGAAAAGCATCCTGCGTAAAATCAGCAAGCAGGATCTCTCCGGGCTCGTCCGGCACAGCAAAGTGCCTCTCCGTCTGAAAAGAACCGTTGCCCCGGTTATAAATGAGAGACACCATATTTGTGGCGAGGTCTGCCGTCACCAGGTCTGCACGACCGTCCCGATTCATATCTGTCGCAATCAGCGCATTGGAGCCCCAGCCCGTTCCATATCGCCCCAGAGATTTAAAGGTGCCGGAAAGTCCGCCCTGAAGCACCTCAAAGGCACCGGAAGGCTGATACTCTTCTTTGCCTTCCATAAAAAGAATGGCTGCAAAATCCGGAAAAGCGTCCGACGTCAGCTCCGCAACGACAAAACGGGAAACAGGCGCACTGTAAGTGATTTCCGTTTTATAATAGACCCCGCTTATACTTCCGTAAAATATCGCAATGTCCGGGGAAAATTCACGGGAAACACAAATATCCAGTATGCCGTCCTGATTCACATCAGCGCACTGGATTCTGCGGGGGCGTGCCGGGCAGGGCAGAACAGCTGTTTCTTCATAGCCCGACGCCGTAAGTGAAATAATCGAAACTGTATCATCACCGCTGTTCGCTACAAGAATCTCGGGAATTCCGTCACGGTTAATGTCGCCTGCATATATACCGGCAGGTGTTTTGCCCACTGGAATGGATAAAGGCGCATCAAAAAACTTGTTGCCCTGACTGTAAACAATTGATACATTGTCTGTTCCGCTGTTCGCCACGACAAGATCGGCGACGCCATCCAGATTGAAATCGGCAGATGCCATCGCGACAGGGCGGGAGCCTGCGGTCAGCGGAATAATCCCCGACTCAGGAAAAGTGCCCTGCCCGTCACCGAAGAGCACTGTAATCTGCTCCAGCGATTCGCTGAGAACGGCAAGAGAAAGAATGCCGTCAGCGGTCAGCCGTGCCGCCACGCCTGAACGGGGCGTCTGCCCGACGGGATAATCCACTTTTTTCTGAAACCCGTTCACTTTGCCCAGCAGCACCGACACGCTCTCCCCCAGCCAGTTCAATGTGACCAGGTCTTCCATGCCGTCTCCGTTAAGATCAGCGGACAGAACTTCATAAGGGGCTTCGCCTACAGGGAAAGCAAGCCGTCCTTCAAAAGCGCGGATAGCGGGATTGCTGACGGGGGTGATCGGCGTTTCTTCAAAAGGCAGTTCGCAGCCGGGCATGAGCATGCTCGCGGCAACCGCCAAAACGGCAATAACTGTCAGAAAATAAGTGTTTTGTCCGGGCATGGCATATAAAACTCCGCAATTTAGGGAAAAGCAACGGGAATTCCTGCTGCGCAGCGGAAAAGACCGCATAGCAGACTATACCGCGGTAAAGGTCTTTTGATACAGTATACTCCATTCGGGAGCCGCAGTGAACATGCGTTTACCTGCCTGCCTGTGCTAAACTCTTGCTTTAAACGGATTTAACAGAATTATGGATAAAATGCTACGTACCATTGTCGCAAACGCTCTTGATGAAGATATCGGGCCGGAAGACATCACGACAACTCTGACAGTAGATCCTGAAATTCGATGTCAGGTACGGCTTGTGTCTAAAGACGAGGGCATTTTAAGCGGTATACATGTTTTTCAGTGCGCCTTTGACCTGCTGGACGCCCAGGTGCAGGACTGGCAGTCTCTGGAAGACGGCAGCCCCTTCGGCAGAGGCGATATTATCGCCACCTTCACCGGCAACGCCCGCGCTGTACTGACCGCCGAGCGCACGGCATTGAATTTTCTGCAGCGGCTTTCGGGGGTTGCCACGCTGACCCGGCGTTTTGTGGCTGCTGTTGAGGGGTTCCCCACTAGGATCTGCGGCACCCGGAAAACCAGTCCCTGCATCCGCCATCTTGAGAAACAGGCGATTGTACATGGCGGCGGTGCGACACACCGGCACACGCTATTTAACGGCATACTGATCAAGGAAAATCATATCACCATGGCAGGTGGCATCGGCACGGCTGTTACCCGGGCGCGGGAAGGAGCACACCATCTTTTCCGTATCGCCGTGGAAGCAGCGACACTGGCGGACTTTGATGAAGCTATGGCTGCCGGTGCGGATGTCATTCTTCTGGATAATATGGACATCGATACAATGGCGGAAGCCGTCCGGCGCGCGAAATTGTCTTCCGTTCTTCTGGAAGCGAGCGGTAACATGACGCTGGATCGGGTGCGTGCCGTGGCGGAAACAGGCGTGCATTATATCTCGGTGGGAATGCTGACCCATTCAGCACCGGCATTGGATCTGTCTCTGCTGGTGGACCGGTTTTAGATTCCGGTTCCGCTTGTTTTTATGCGGGTCAGTCTCAGGGCGGGCGCAGTTGGGCGCCCGGTAGCACAGACCTGCCGCACCCGTTACGCGGGCTCGGCAGTGCGGTTCAGGTATGAAAAAACATGTTGCTTGTCGTTGATGCAGGTAATTCACAAACAGAAGTCGGGCTTTTTGATGAGGATAAAATCATCGGGCAGTGGCGTGTCGTCACTACCAATTACCGGACCCGGGATGAACTTCATATTCTTCTGAGCATGCTGCTGCACAGTATCGGCGTTTCCCGGAAAGATATCCGGGGCTGCTGTATCGCCAGTGTGGTGCCCCATCTCAACAGCTCACTGCAGCAGGCATGCGAGCATACTTTCGGGCTGGAGCCGCTCATGGTGGAGCCGGGCATCAAAACAGGCATTATCCTTCAGTGCGACAATCCCAAAGAGGTGGGTGCCGACCGCATCGCCAATGCGGCAGGAGCCCGGGCGCAATGTACCGATGCCATGATTATTATCGACTTCGGAACTGCTACCACTTTTGATGTGATGACCGAAAAAGCGGAGTGGCTGGGCGGGCTGATCCTTCCGGGTGTGCAGCTGTCGGCAGACGCACTTTTTGAACACTGTGCGCGGCTGCCGCGGGTTCCGATTAAAGCGCCCCGAAGCGCTATCGGAAAAGACACCGTTACCAATATTCAGGCGGGCCTCACCTACGGTTATGCTGATATGGTGGACGGTCTGGTGACGCGCATTACAGGGGAAATGGGTGTCCCCCTCTATGTAATTGCAACGGGGGGGCTGTCCCGCGCAATCGCTTCGGTTGCCACACGCATCGATTGCGTGGATCCCCTTCTGACGCTCAAAGGCCTGTGCGCCATCTATGAACGGAACCTTGGCAAAATAAAATGAAAATACGGTCTCTCTCAGTTCTTCTTTTTCCGGTGCTTTGCCTGACTGCAGGCTGTGGCACCCCCAAGCCTGCCGTCCCTGAAATACAGGCAGAAAACCCGACAGCGGAGGCAGCTGAAAATGCTTTGCAGAACGCCGATATAACCATGGAAGGAATCAATTTATACATGCACCGCCCGGACAATCATGAAGGGGTTCCCAGCCGTCCGGAATTGTGGGTGCAGGCGGAGTCTTTCTCCATCGGTGATGACAAAGTGTACGCTTTTAAAGAGGCGACTGCTGTACTTTACGGCAAAGATGAGACAGAAGAGATACGGCTGCACGCCAATCAGGGTATTTTCAAGCAGGATCAGTTTGCCAAAATGGACGGAGATATCCGGATGACAGCCGGTGCCATGAAAATCTTTCTGCTGGATCTGCAATGGGACAGATCAGAAGAGGATGCCGCTGGTGTGGTGCATTCAGACCAGCCTGTAATCATCGATGATCCTGACCTGCAGCTGAATGCCTCTTCCCTCCGGCTTGTGCCTGATACAAAAATATTCGAGATGGACAATGTGTCCGGCGTTGTCCGCTTTGGAAAGGAAATGTCATGATACGATGGATGCCTGCCTTCTTCCTGCTTTGCATTGCACTGCCCGTACTGGCGCAGACATCCATGGGCGGTTATTCGTCCATGGAGATTGAAGCGGGGCGCATGAAAGGCAACTTTGCCACAGGGTCCATTGACGAAATGACGGGCGGAGTACGATTGAAACTTCTTTCGGAAGATCCGGCGACAAAACCCCTTCCCGTTGCAGCAGGCAGCATGAAATTCACCTGGGGCGAAGGCAAAACCACTCCCGCTACCATCGTGATGGAAAAAGACGTGAAAGTGGATCATCCGCAGGCATCCATCACTGCGCAGCGGGCGGAATGGAATTTTGAAACAGGCGATCTTGTTTTTTCCGGCAATCCGGTCGTCAACAGCGAGCAGTTGAAAGGGCTTCGTGGCGAGAAAATGCTGCTCAACCTGAAAAACAACACTTTTGAAGTGCTGCAGGTTCGGGCGGATGAAGTGCCGCTGAAAGCCTCAGAAGGTGCTGCTGCTGCATCTGCCCCCTCCCAGAACCTGACTGCCCGGGAAATTAAAAACTGGTCCGCACTCATCGATGCCATCAAAAAAGATGCCGGGCAGGATCGTCCTTCGGCAGGCAAGCAGATCATGAAGCATCTGAATGCACAGAATCAGCAGCTACTGGTAAAGATGGATACTGCCCTGCTGGTGGAAAGAAAAGAGGATCTTCTTCGACTCATCAACAGCGTACTGGCTCAGCCCGGTTTTTACAGCGCCGATGCCTGGCAGGGCATTACGCTTCCCGATGCGGTGAAAGAATCGCTCGTGAAGGAAGATCTTTCCAAAGAAGACAGAGTAGCGGTAAATAAGACGCTGCTTAAAGCGGCGTATCCCTTTGCATTTAACGAATAACAGAAAGCTTGGACGTGTCAGAACAGGAAGCCCTTCTTTACACCGACGCTATCAGAAAGTCTTTTAAAAAAAGGACGGTGGTGCGTGACGTGTCCATCAGCCTCAATGCCGGAGAAGTGGTCGGTCTGCTTGGACCCAACGGCGCAGGAAAGACCACTTCATTCAGCATGATCGTAGGTCTGCTCAAACCTGATCAGGGGCGCATTCTTTTCCTCAACCATGACGTGACCCCCATGCCCATGTATCGGCGGGCACGGGCAGGCATGGCATACCTTCCGCAGGAACCTTCCGTTTTTCAGCAGCTGACGGTGCGCCAGAACCTGCAGGTTGTGCTGGAAAACCAGAAAATCAGCCGCAAAGAGATCAGAGAACGGATAGACCTTCTTCTCTCCGAGATGAACATTACCCACCTTGCCGACAGCCCTGCCTTTACACTCTCCGGAGGAGAACGGCGCCGCACGGAAATCGCCCGTGCTCTTGCCATTCAGCCAAAAGTTTTTCTGCTCGATGAACCTTTTGCAGGTATTGATCCCATTGCCGTGGCGGATCTGCAGCAGATTGTCCGGAATCTGAAAGAACTGGGCATCGGCGTTTTAATTACCGATCACAATGTCCGTGACACACTGGAAATAACGGATCGTGCTTATATCATCAATGAGGGCACTGTTCTGGCGACGGGCAGTCCGCAGGATATTGCGGAAAACCCTGTAGTCCGGCAGATTTACCTGGGCGAAAAATTCAAACTGGATAACCAGCAGTGAGAAGGCCTTTCTTCTCCCTTCGGGAAGGTTAAAAGGCCAACAAAAACAAAACCATGTCCATACCTGAAAATAATGCGCCGGCGCTGAGCGCCGTCTATGCTCCCGTGCAGAAACCGCTGGAAGAGGTCCGGGCGATTCTGACGGACCTGTGGCAGGATGTGCTGTGCCTCGCCCAGCCGACCTCCGGGGGCGCCCCACCAAAACAATCGGAGGGAAAACTGCTGCGACCTACGGCCTGTCTGCTGGGTGCCGGCGCACTGCAGGCGCCGGATCTTCACAGCTTCGTGCAGCTGGCGGCTTCTTATGAGACCATGCATCTGGCATCGCTCGTCCATGATGACGTGGTCGACCGCGCTGCCCTCCGGCGGGGTCAATCGGCGCTGCATATGTACTGGAACGAACATGGCGCTATCCTCGGCGGCGATTATCTGGTATCCCGGGCGCTGCAGTTGATGGTTTCCTATGAAAACACGGGCCTCATCGCCCGAATCCTCACCGCCGTACGCCAGATGTCCGAAGGAGAACTTCGTTTCCTCGACAAGTCCTGGGATTCGGTCAGTGAGGAAGACTGCCTCGATCTGGCACGGGCTAAAACGGCAACTCTTTTTGCAGCGTCCTGTGCCGGAGCCGCGATACTGCTCGCCCCGGAGCACTATGCTATTCTGGAAAGCTACGGCATCAATACCGGCATTGCCTTTCAACTCACCGATGACATGCTCGATCTGACGCAGCCGTTCACTACTCTGGGCAAACAGCCCTGCGGTGACATCAGCGAAAAAAAGAAAACACTGCCTATCATCCTGCTGCGAAGCCGCATGAACAGTGCCGACCTGAAAATGCTGGACAGTCTGGCAGGGAAAACACTTTCCGAAGAAGAATGCCTTTGGATAAAAGAACAGTTGGAAACACTAGGCGTGGAATCGGCCGTAGAGGAATATGTAAACGGGTACATCCGCAAAGGCATTGACAGTCTGGATGCCCTGCCGCCGTCTCCCTACCGCGACAGCCTCGCCGCACTTGCCTGGTATATCCCCCGGCGCGTAACCTGAAACCTGTCTCTGCTCAGGAGAGATCGTGAAACCGGACAGTTATCATAGACTTCATTATTTCCTGCTTATTGCCTTCCTCCTTATAGCGGCCGTTTTGCGCGGGTGGTTTCTGGCGGAGATCCGCCAGGCACCCGATTTCCGCGAGATGCGGCAGGATATGTCTGTGCAGGATTATCAGGCACGCGCCATGCTCTCCGGCGACTGGACACTGCCGGAAGGGCGCTCAGATCCCGAAATTCCAACCACGCCCTATTACCGCCCTCCCGGCTACTGCTATTTCCTGGCAGGCATCTATTATCTTTCTGACGGCAGTTATCTGGCGCCCCGCATCGTCAATATCTTCATGGGACTCGTCGCCATTGCACTTATGTATCTTCTTGGTATCCTCCTCTGGAACCGCAGAGTTGCCCTGATAGCCGCTTTTCTTATGAGCACCTACTGGGGGTTCATTTTCTATGAAGGAGAGGTGAACGACCCGGCTGTTTTTGTGTTTCTGATTCCCTGCCTTCTGCTGGCACTTTATCGCTGGCAGCAAACTTTTCATCTCCGATGGATTCTTCTGGCAGCAATCATCACCGGCTCCTATGCCCTGATGCGCCCCAATATTCTTCTGTTCGGTCCTTTTATGGCGGCGTGGATTCTCTGGACTGGATTCAAAAAAACAACTCCCTTCAGGATTGCCGCCGCCTGGGTCATTCTTGCGCTTTTTACTTTTCTTGTCATTGCACCTATCACCGTCCGCAATTATCTGGTATCCGGAGAATTTGTGCCCATTTCCACCTACTTCGGCGAAAATCTGTATATCGGCAATTGCGATGATGCGGACGGCTACACTTCCTGGACGCCTTACCTCCAGCAGCTGGAAGGCGGCGGTCAGTTTTCCGTCTGGGAGTACGCCAGAATTGTCCGCGGCCTGGGCAAAGACATCGGGCAGCCTGGTCTGACTCATTCTGAGGCGTCAAAAGTTTTTGCACGCATGGCTATAGACTGGATCCGTGAAAAACCGATGGCAGCGGCAAAGGTTACCCTGAAAAAAGCCGTGCTGTTCTGGTCGCCCGTGGAAATCACGGAGAACAAAGTGGTGCAATGCGAAAAAGCCCATTACGCACCCCTGAAATATCTGCCCGGCTTCCCTTATGTACTGACTTTTTTTATTCTGGGACTGGGTCTCACCCTGCTGGATTTTGTCGGCAAAAACAGAAAAAAGGCGGGCACCTGCCGAAACACGCCCCTGCTCTGGCTGATTCTCGCATTTATTGGAGTGTACTGGATCTCCTTCCTGCCTTTTTTTGTCAATGCCCGTGCACGCCATCCCATTGTCGGGCTGCTTTTCCTTTTCGGTGCTTACGGATTGTATCGTTTTTTTTCGCTCCTCCTCGCAAAACAATGGCGGAAAAGTATTCTTACAGCGGTGCTCATCGCCCTTTTGTTTGCTGCGGCACATGTGGAACCCTATCCCTACCTGCCTGATAAGGCACGCTGGCACTATGCCCGTGCTGATTCCTGGCTCCGTGAAGGCAAAGTGGACGCTGCCGCTGCGGAAGCGGAAGCCCTGCTGAAAGAAGATTATTCTTATTACATGCCCTTCCGGATCGGTCACGCCATGGCAAAAAAAGGACGTCCGGCTCTGGCGGAGCGGCTGCTCAGCGCTGCCCTGAGTCCCGACCCGCAGCACCAGCCTGCAGCCTACCGGGAAGATCTCTATTTTCACATTGCAGCGATTCAGGCGGCACAGGGTAAAAATGAAGCGGCGCGAAAAAACTTTGAAGAAGCACTGGCACTGAATCCGAAGGATGCCAGGGCACACAACGATCTCGGGGTATTGCTGGAAAAGGAAGGAAAGCTGGAGGAAGCGCTCGCTTCTTATGAAAAGGCTGTGCAGAGTAACCCGGCGTTTGCTCTGGCTCAAAGCAATCTTGGAAATCTGCTGGGCCTTCTGGGAAAACATGAAGAAGCTGCTGAGGCCTTTCGTACCGCTGCGACCCTCGCACCCGACCAGCCGGAGTACTTCTATAACCTCGCTATCCACTGCTCGGCATTGAACAAACCGGATGAAGCCCGACGGGCATATGAACAAACACTTCTCCTTGCACCGAAACATGCCCGGGCGCTAAATAATCTTGCCCTTCTCGATCACGATGAAGGAAAGATGGAAGATGCTCTGGCAAAGCTCGAACAGGCAATAGAAGCCAATCCCTTCCTGCTCATCGCCCGCGCCAATCTCGGAAATTTTCTTATCGAGTCCGGCCGTTATACAGAAGGAATGGCGGTTTTTGAACGTGCGCTGGAAAAATTCCCGGAAAATATCACACTCTGCACCCAGATGAGCAGGCATGCACTGAGCCACGGCGATCTCCTTCTTGCCGAAAAATACCTGAGCCTGGCGTTGCTTCTGGATCCTGAGAATGAACAGCTCAAGGAACAACTCGCCGCATTGCATCAGCCATTCGACGAAGCAACGGAACCGAAGCAGGAAGAGCCGCCCTCAAATGAAGGCAGCACTGCCCATGAAGAAACAGTCGGCCCATGAACACTTTCAGTCTGTCACAAAAAAATGCACTGATTACCGGGGCTTCCCGGCGGCTGGGCGCCGCCTTTGCCCGGGCACTCGCCGCAGCAAACTGCAGCGTTGTGCTGCATTACAACCATTCAGCAA
>Ga0255343_1000628_pt1 | contig 53722 bp, 45 predicted proteins | sample wastewater_treat_4_FD_192413 | JGI IMG/M metagenome (GOLD analysis project Ga0255343, IMG submission 192413) | Wastewater microbial communities from Lulu Island WWTP, Vancouver, Canada - plant16 | ecosystem: Engineered > WWTP > Wastewater > Unclassified | place: Canada: Vancouver, British... | reverse complement strand
GTCGCGCTCGGCCAGTCGGTGACGCTGACGATCGCGATGAAGAACGGCCAGCTCACCCTGCAGTAGCACAGTGGCACAGGCGTCTCGCCTGTGAGCAGCACAGTGGCACAGGCGTCCCGCCTGTGAGTGGCACAGTGGCACAGGCGTCCCGCCTGTGAGTGGCACAGTGGCACAGGCGTCCCGCCTGTGAGTGGCACAGTGGCACAGGCGTCTCGCCTGTGAGTGGCACAGTGGCACAGGCGTCCCGCCTGTGAGCAGCGTTAGAGCAGGGCTTCAGCCCAGCTGGACAGGAGGATCGTTCATGGGGTTCTTCGACAAGGTGACCAAGGCCGTCGGCGACGCGGGTGGACAAGACCAAGCGCGAGGCCGACCAGTTCATGCGGATTCAGAAGATCAAGGGCGAGATCGGGGAGGTCGAGCGGAAGATCGCCGGCTTCACCGCCGAGATCGCCCAGGTCAAGGCCGACGCGGGCGCGAAGGCGATCGCGATGCTCCGCTCGGGTGGGCTGAACGCCGCCGACCTGCAGCCGCTGGCCGACCGGGTCGCGACGCTCGAGCAGCAGATCGAGGCCGAGCAGGCCGTGATTGCCGGCAAGCGCGCCGACATCGAGAAGATCAAGGCCGAAGACGAGCAGCCCGCGGCCGACGCCGCTCCGCCGGCCCCGCCGGCCGTCCCGGAAGCGCCTCCCGCCACCCCGCCGCCTGTGCCGGAAGCGGCGCCCCTCGCGCCACCGCCGCTACCGACCGAAGACAACAAGTAGGCCGCGCGCTCTACCCGCGAGGAGACCACCATGGCACGCAGCGTCGGACGGCTCGCCTGGATCGTCGGTGCGGTTGCTCTCGTGGCCCTCGCGGCGTACGGCTTCCGGACCTACGGCATCGTCTCTCCGGCCTCGGAGAGCGCGAACAATGTGCAGCCGGAAGGAACTGCGCAGCCTCTCACGGCCGCCGCGGTCGAACGAGCTGTGGAGGCGGCAACCACGGAGGGGGGCGAGCTTGCCCGGTTGCTCGGCGCAACCGACGAAAGCGACCCGGGCAGCGTCGAGCCGCGCGTCAAGCGCCTGATCGACTTCGCCGAGGCGACGATCCAGGCAACCCCCTCCGATACGTTCCAGCGGACGGCGGTTCTCAAGGCTGGCGCGACGCCGCCGGAACTGCTGGCGTGGGTGGCGCGCGAGACGCGGTGGGTCCCCTACCTTGGGACGCTGCGCGGCGCGGCGGGCGTGTTGATGGATCGTCGCGGCAACAGCCTCGACCGATCGCTTCTTCTCGCCGACCTGCTGCGGGCGGCCGGCAAGCCGGTGCGCCTCGCGCGCGCCACGCTCACGCCCGAGGCCGGGCGGCAGTTGCTCGCTGCGTACGCCAAGCCGCCCACCTCGGCCCTCGCGGGCGGAAGCCCGTCGGCGGCTGCCGCCGTAGTCGCCGTGTACGCGAAGAAGCGCGGGATCGACACGGCAGGCCTGGCGCCGGCCCTCGAGAAGGCCGACGCCGAGGCGGCGCGAGTGGTCGAGGCGGCATCGCGCACCTCGGAGCAGCGGTCGGCGCTGCTCCTCGCGGCGCTCGGGCCCGCGCGCCCCGCGGACGACGGCGCGAACCTCGCGGCCGCTTCCGACCACTGGTGGGTTCAGCTGCAGGACGAGGGCGCCTGGGTGGACCTCGATCCGGCAGGGGTGGCCGGCGGGCCGGGCGATCCGCTGGTACCGGCAGCGACGATGGCCCCCGCGCAGGTGCCACGCCCGCTCCAGCACGCGCTCGACATCCGCGTCGTCATCGAGCAGTCGGCGGGCGCGCGGCTGCTCGAGCAGCAGGTGCTCACGTACACCGTCGCCGGCAAGGATCTGCAAGGCGAGGCGTTCGTCCTGCGTTTCAGGCCGTTCGTCGCACAAGGCCTGTCGCTCGGCGGCGACGTCGAAGCCCAGCTCCGCGAGGCCGCAGTCGCGGTGAATGCGTGGGAGCCGGTCCTTGCCCTGCCGAACGGGGACAGGACCGGAAGGGCCTTCCAGGCATCCGGCGCGCTCGGCGCACCGGTTTCCGCGGCGCAGGGAGGGCCGGGCGGGTTCGGCGGGGGTGCGCTCGGCGGGCTCGGCGGCTTGATGGGCGGTGGCGAGAGTCCGAGTCCGGCGGCAAGTGAGCCGGCCGGCCAGGGCTCGTCTTCCGATGCCGCGTTGACGGCGGTGTGGCTCGAGTACGAGATCCGGGCGCCCGGGCGGGATCCGAAGAGGGTCCGCCGGGCCATTGTCGACCTGCTCGGGCCCGCGGCGCGCGCCCAGGGAAGCGGGACGGCCGCGCCGCTAACCGATTCCCAGCGCCTCGAGCGCAGCCTCGCGCTGCTCGGCGACACCACCATCCTCCCGCTGGCTTGGGCGCTCTCGCACGAGTTCGTGGCGTGGCGCACCGCGCGCGGCGTGCTCGACAACCGTGGCGCGCTGCAGGCCCTCGCGGCCCCATCGGCCCCATCGGATGCCGAGATTGCCCGCCTGGGCAGCCGTATCAAGCCGCTGCCCGGCCCGTTGCACATCCTTGCCCTCGCCCGCGCGGCGTGGAACCCTCAGCGCGACCACGTCTTCATCCGCGAGGTGAACGTGCTGTCGCTGCATCGCGCGCTAGCCGCGCCAGAGGCGGGCGGCGTCAGCGCGCAGCAGGCAGTGGACATCGTCGCCAACGCGGTCGGCGCGTGGCCGGCCGACGGGAACGACCCGTTTGCGCTCGCCCTGCGGCAGGGAGTGATCGACAGCAGCGCCGAGGCGCTGCTCGTTTCGCAGGGGTGCTGCGGCAACGCGTCGATTGCCAGCTCGGCGGCCCAGCGTCTCTCGGAGTTGGTGGAGAAGGGCGCGAAATGGGTCGCCGTGCGCTCGAGCGCAGAGGCGGCGGCACTCGACCTGCCGGCCGACGCGAAGGCGCGCGTGACCGACAGCGTTGCAGGCGGGCACGTGGTTGTCGCACCCACCGGCATCGGCGTCGCGGAGGGGGTCTTCTGGCAGATCGACCCTTCTAGCGGCGAGACGGTCGCCATCGGAGACAGGGGCTGGGGACAGGCGATGGCCGAGGTCGCGGCAAAAGGCTTCCTGCGGGGCGTGCTGATCGGCTTCTGCCTGCTCGGAGCGGGGGGCGCGAAGGTCGAAGCGGTTCGCTACCTGCTCTACCTCATTTGCGTGCTCGGCGGCTTCTTCACCGGTTTCGGCTACCTGATCAAGGACTCGCTCATGGGCCTCCTGGGGGATTTCATCGGGGCGCTCGGAGCCGGGGCCGGGTACTTCGGTAAGTAGGGCATCGATGACACGAACACGACGACTGCCGGTATGCCTTGCCGGATGCTGGCTGGTGTGGGCGGCTGCGAACGGAGGCGCCCTCCCGCAGCTGCGAGCGTCCGGAGGCACAAGCGTGCAAGGCCCGTCGGCAGCCGCAGCCGGGAAGGTCACCATCGCCGCAGCCGGGCAGGCTGCCGCGAGCAAGGCGATCGAACTCCGCGTGACCGGCGTGCGGGTTCTGCCGTCGATTGGAAATCGCACGGCGTCTGCCGGGCGCGAGTTCGTGATCGTGGAGACGGCGTGGAAGAACCTGGTGCCGAAGAAGGCCGTGAACCGGAAGAAGGCGGCCGACCGCACGGCGGGCGCGGGATCGCTCGGCTTCGGCGGCGGCGCGACCGCGCAGGACAAGGCCGCGGCGTCGGCGGACACCACCCTCGAGGACGTGAAGTTCGAAGCCCGGCCTCTCCCGAACCTGCTCTGGCTGATCGTGGACGGCCGTGTCGCCGAACCGATCGACGTGCAGGCGACGCGCGGGCTGCCCGGCCACGTCGGGCCGGACGGGCTCAGCATCCCCGGGTTCGAACAGGTGGTGTCGGGCGGGCTGGCGTTCGAGACGCAGGCGGGAGCGAAGTCGCTCGCCCTGCTGTTCCTCGACTCGGTGAACGGCCACCTGCTCGTCCCGATCTCGGGCCCGGTGCCGGCGCTCGCGACCGGTCTCGGAGGATCGGCCAGGGCGAACGAGATCGTGGAGCTGGCCGCGACGGGCGCGACGTGGGCCGACGCGAAGGACCCGGGCCGGCGGCGGCTGGTCGTCACCCTGCGCGGCATCAGCCGCAAGGAAGCGCTCGTCGATCTGCCGTTCGCGGATTTCGGCTTCCTTCTGACGGACCAGGGGTGCGTCTTCTCACCCGATCGCGACGCCGCGGGCCTGACCCGCCCGCTGGCGCCGCGCGGCCGGTTCACCCCGTTCGTGCCGAGCGAAGGGCAGCTCGCGTTCAGCGTTCCCGCGGACACGCGAGCCGCCGCGCTGCTGTTCCGGCCCAGGCAGGGCGCCGCGATCGACCTGCCCGTGCTGGGCGAGGTGAAGCCGAAGTGGTCCGCGCCCGAGGCGACGATCACCGACGGCGACGTGCTTCGCGTGTTGAAGCTGCCGGGCACGGCGGTACCGCCCGGGCTGCCCCCGCCGGCCGCCGGGGCCGAACAGGTTGCGCTCGACCTGGTCGTCGAGAACCTGCGCACGGGCGCCGGCATCGAGCTGCAGGCCGCGCAGCAGTTCCGGCTGGTGGGGCCGGGCGACGCCCGCATCGTCCCATCGAGGGCCAGCACGCAGGCGCCCTGCCGGCTCGATGGCCGCAACGTGGTCCCGGCCGGCGGCTCGCGGCGCTTCACGCTGGTCTACGACGTCCCGCCCGGCGCGCCGCTGCAGCTCGAGTACCGCGGCTTCAACGTCAAGAGCGAGCTGATCAAGGTGAGGTAGAAGGAGCGTCGTCCACCGGCGCGTAGACCGTATCGCCCTTGCCGGTGGCCAGCCGGTGAATCGGAAGCCGCAGCTCGCGCTCCCACCGCTGCACCGTTCGCACGGTGCGGTGGGGGTACGTCGCTTGTGACGCGAATGGGGCCTGGCAACATTTCACCGCGGCGGCGGTTGAAGCGGGACGAACGCCGAGCCATCCCACTTGCGCACCGGCCACAGCTCCGACTGCTCGTCGAAATTCGGGGGTGCGGTGAACCGTTTCTGGGCCAGCAGCTCGCGGTAGGCCCTGACGTAGGTCTCGCCCAGTTCAGCCGAGACCGGGCGCATGTTGCTGTCGAACACGTAATGCACCGACGCCTGCGCGGGGGTTGCCATACCGGTCAGCGACACGCCCGGCTGCTCGACCGCCACCACCATCTGCCCGGCCGCGTCCACGGTGATTGCCTGGATTGCCCCCACCGGGTCGAACTGGCGCGCGAGCGTGGTCCGTGGAAAGACGAGATAGTGCAGGGGCCGCCCCCCGGGACAGTCGGCACAGGCGTAGTCGGGGCGCAGGGCCGGCGCCGTGGTGGGAACGTCCGGGTCCACGACCGCGAGGGCCGAGCTGCGGAAGTCGTTGTTGCTGGCGCCGACGACCAGCACCTCGCGGCCTCCGATGGTGGCCGGCACCACGGCGGTGACGTACCCCGGGTGCCAGAACTCGCCCGTCACCTTCCCTTTCGCGTCGAGCCTCACGAGCGCCGACGGGAACCACGGGATATGGAAGAGAGCCACCCAGATCTCCTCGCGGCTTCCTGCCGGGCGCAGGACGACCCCGGCGATCCTCCATGGCGAAGAATAGGTGACGTCGCCGAACCGTTTCTGCCCCTGGTACTCCCAGCCGAAGCGCATTGTGCCGTCTTGCTCGAAGACGTACACGGCCGAGTCGGCGAGCACGCCGCCGAGGGCGCAGAACACCGTTTCGATCGAGCCGTCGCCCTCGAGATCGGTGAACAGCACCCGCGGGAACGCGGGCACCCCCGGCTGGTCGGAGTACTCGCGTTCGCTCAGCGGGAAGGGCGCGCGCCACGTCCAGAGGACCTGGCCTGACTGATCGAGCACGGTCAGCTGCTGGCCGTCCCGCTTGAAAGACGAGGGGACCCGTCGCTCGCCGTCCACCGTGCCCGGCGGGTGCCACGCCACGAGGAGAACGATCGCGATCACCGCGACGCCGACCAGGAACACAGCGAGGAGGCTGGCAAAGCTGCGGCGGGCGGGTCGGGCGGGAAGGGCGCCGGGCCCGCTGCCCGGGTCGATCTCACGGCTTCCGCTTCCGTTCGGGTCGGCCGATCCAGGACCGCCGGGGGCGCGCTCGTTCTGGACGAGCCACCCGTCCAGCTCGGCCGGCAGCGCGAAGACCGTCTCCCCCTTGCCGGCGGAGAGGCGGTGGACCGGCAGGCCCAGCTCGCGCTCCCACCTCTGGACGGTGCGAACCGTACGGCCGAAGTGGGCCGCAATCTCCTTCCAGCCGTTCAAGCGAAGGGTGTGGGGCCGAACCGCCGGGTCCATGAACGACAGAACATAGCATCGCGGGCCCCCTTGGTTCCAGCGGGCCGGCCGGCCGCCTGCTGGGGTAGGATGGATCTTCCTGAAACTTCAACGAGGAGTCGCCCCATGGCCCGTTGGTCCGACCGGTACTCGGAAGTCACGTATTTCCTGCTCCGCGTGGTGGCGGGTTTGTTGTTCGCGCAGCACGGCGTGCAGAAGGTGTTCGGGCTGCTCGGGGGGAAGGCGGTGCCGCTCCACTCGATCTACGGGCTGGCGGGCGTGCTCGAGCTGGTGGGCGGCGTGTTGATCGCGCTCGGCATCCAGGCGGGCTGGGTGGCTCTCATTCTGGCCGGCGAGATGGCGGTGGCCTACTTCTGGCGTCACGCGCCGCGCGCGCTCTTCCCGATCCAGAACGGCGGCGAGCTGGCCGCGCTCTACTCTTTCATCTTCCTCTACATCTCCGCGCGCGGCGGCGGCCGCTGGCGCCTGAGCGGCCGCTGACGCCCGAAACCACGCGAGGGTCAGATCGTGAAAGGTGGCCTGTTCACGATCTGCCCCCCGGGTGGCGACCCGACCTTCGCCAAACGCTCGCTACGCTCCCGCCTTCGCCAAACGCTCACTTCGTTCGCGGGTACGGCGGGCAGGCTGCGGCTTCGGCGGGCTAGCCCGACCTTCGCGTTCCAAGTTCCTAGCCGGCCACGCCGATGCAGAAGATCCGCCGCGAATCAGCCGTAGACACCATGCGCGCCGCCGCGGCTGGCGGCACGAGCTGGTTCACCTCGGCCTGCGAGAGCGACGTGCGCTCCACGTCCTCGACGCCGAAGACGTAGACCGCGGGAGGTCCGCCGTTTTCCGCCGACCCGGCGGCGGCCGCGAGCGCCACCAGCTGCCGGAGGTGGCGGCGGCGGTCGTCGGCCGAAATCGACGACAGCACCTCGTCGATTCGCCTGTCCCTCACGGCCCTGACCGCCTCGTGGCCGGCCGCCCACCGCAGCAGCAGGTCCTTCAGCTCGCCGCGCCCGAGCGGCAGCAGCGCGGCCGGTCCGCCCTGGCGCTCGGCCGCGAGCCAGGCGAGGAAGCGCGCGCCCTCGATCTCGGGATCGGGCCGGGGCGCCCCGCGCATCGGCGCGTCGATCTCGTACGCGGTCGGACCCAGGTCGGGGCGCCGCCGGCGGGCCACTTCCGCCTCGTCGAGCAGTTCCTCGATGAGGCCGTCGCACGCTCCGGCCAGCGCGATCACCTGGCTGCGCCACTCGGCCACCCGGTCCATCAGGTGCGTGAACAGGTCGATGGCCGCGTCGTGCCGCTCGATGTCGAAGACGAGCACCGCCTCCTCGTCCACCAGCTGGCGGTACTTGCCCGCGCCGTTGCCCGTCACGCTCGCCTCGATCTCGGCGGCCGCGTAGCGGGGCGCGAGATCGGCGCGCTGCCGCTCGAACTCCTGCTTGTCGAGGCCCACGCCAAGGCGCACGCCGCGCAGCCGGCCGGCGAGCGCCGACAGCAGGTGCCGGGCGCCGTTGAGCCCGAGCGGGGGGCCGAGACGAGCGGCGACCAGCCCCTCGAGCGCCCGCGTGTGTTCGGGCTTCAGCCCCGCGAGGTTCGTGACGGCCACGTCGCGAATCGCCACCGCGAGGTCGTTGAGATACTCGACCCGGGCCGGCGTGGACAGCCGGCCGTGGCCGTCGGTCAACGCCGGGGGAAGCGGGACGTGCTGCAGCTCCTCGATCGAGACCACCGAGTCGAGCAGGTCGGAGGCCCCGCCGTCAGCCGCGCCGAGCCGCTCGAGAAACGCGTCGGCCGTCCAGCCCTCGCCCCCGGGACCGCTCCCGAAGACGGTCTGCTGCAGGACGGCCAGGGCCAGGTCCCTGGCGGCCCGGTCGGCGTAGCGATCCCCGGGATAGATGAGTTGCGCCACAGTCATCGAACGGCTCGCAGAAGGGACAGTGTTGCCAGGCTCTCTTTCAGCACCTGCCAGAGCAGTGTCCCGGGTGGATGCGACAGCCGGGGTCACTCGGCCGGCCCGCAGGCCGAGGGGACTTACGAGAAATGGGGGATGGGGACGGCAGCAGTCTCGTCCCGCGCCGGCCTGGAGGCAAGCGTCAAGGAGCGACATCGGGCTCATGTCGTGATTTGTCGCGTCGTGGCGCGACTAGCAAGCTTCAATTCTTTCGAAATGCTGACCGGAGGGCGCGGAGAAGGTGACCGAGGCGACCGCCCGGAGGCCGGCCGGCACGGAGGCCGGCGCTACTGCCGGCGGCAACCGCGCCGCCCGACAGCGGCGGCGGCCAGGAGCAGAGCGCTCAAGAGATGGGCCCCGGGACGCAGTGCAGGGCCTGGCCCCAGGGGTCGGACGCACTCCAGCCCGTACCGGAGCGCTCGACGGAATACCCGGCTGCCTCGAGGCTGCGGGCAGCCTCCTCGACCGCGTCCCCGCCCGGCAGCTGCAGCTCCCACGACAGCAGCCGCGCCTCCTCGGCGCCGGCCGCCTCGCCGCGCCCCCAGGTGTTGGCGCCCAGGTGGTGATGGTAGCCGCCGGCCGAGAAGAACAGCGCGCCCGGGTAGCTCCACACCACCTTGTCGAGCCCGAGGGCCCGGTGGTAGAACGCCTCGGCCTGCTCGAGATCGCCCACGCTCAGGTGGACGTGGCCGACGCGCGAGCCGGCCGGCAGCCCCTCCCAGCCGCGGCCGCCGGCAGCCCGCACCAGGTCGTCGGCGTCCAGCGGCTCGGTGGCCATCACCAGCTCGCGGCCTCGAACCCGCCACTGCTCGCGCGGCCGGTCCGCGTACACCTCGATGCCGAGGCCGTCGGGATCCGAAAGGTAGACCGCCTCGCTCACCAGGTGATCTCCCCCGCCAAACGGCACGCCCAGCGTCTCGAGGTGCGCGATGAGGCCGCCCAGCGCCTCGCGCGAGGGAAGCAGGATGGCGAAGTGGTAGAGCCCGAGCGACCCCGGTCTTGCCGGCCGCGTTCCCGGCCTCGCTCTCAGCGAGAGCAGCGGGGGCTCCGCGGCGTCCGCGCCGCCGGCACCGCCGGTGCCGGGCGCGCCGAGCGCAGCCGACACCTGGTCGCGCTCGACGACCCGCAGGCCGAGAACGTCCTGGTAGAAGGCGAGGGACCGGGCAAGCTGCGGCACCTGCAGGTGGACCGCGCCAACGCGCGCCACCGCCGGCAGCCGGTATCCAGGGGGTTCGATGCCGAAGGGGGCTTGGCGGGGCATAACCTTCATCTTGACCGGGAGGCAGGCAGAGGGCAACCGCCGACTCCCTTCTTTGCGATCACGAAGCGCGGCTGTACGATCCGGCGATGCACCGGAAGCTTGCCGCCGTCGCTGCCGTCCTTCTCCTTGCCGCCTCCTGCGCGGGGCGCCAGCCCTCTGCGCCCACCACCGCCCCTGCCGCACGTGCCGCTCGCGGCGGCCCCGTCACCTTCCGCGCCATGAGCTACAACATCCGCCACGGCGAGGGACTCGACGGCCGGCTCGATCTGGCCCGCATCGCCTCGGTCATCACGGGCGAGAACGCCGACCTGGTGGCCCTGCAGGAGGTGGACCGGGGCGTCGAGCGCACCGCCCGCCGCGACCTGCCCGCCGAGCTGGCGGCGCTCACGGGGATGACCGCCATCTTCAGCAACAACCACCCGCACCAGGGCGGCGAGTACGGCAACGCCGTCCTCACCCGCTTCCCGGTGCGGCGCTGGGCCAACACGCACCTGCGGATGCTGCGCCCGGCCGAGCAGCGCGGCGTGCTGCAGGTGGTGGTGGACGTACACGGCCGCGACCTCCTCTTCCTCTGCACGCACATCGACTACCGGCGCGACGATGCCGAGCGGCTGCTGAACGTGGAGCAGTTCGGCGAGGTGCTGGCGCAGTACGAGGGGCTGCCCGCGCTCTTCGGCGGCGACTTCAACGACACGCCCGGCAGCCGGACCTACCTGGCGATGTCGAAGACGTTCGACGAGGTGTGGGCCCAGGTTGGCGAGGGAAACGGCTTCACCATCCCCAGCGCCGCGCCGGCCAAACGGATCGACTACCTCTGGGTTCGAAAGGGTTCGACCCTCCGGCCCCTCCGTGCCTGGGTGCCCGAGACCGAGGCGTCCGACCACCGGCCGTTGGTGGCGGAGATGAAACTGGAATAGAGAGGTGCAGGAGGTGCAGGGGGTGCAGAAGGTGCTGGAGGTGCTGGTGCCGGAGGTGCAGAAGGTGCTGGAGGTGCTGGTGCCGGAGGTGCAGAAGGTGCTGGAGGTGCTGGTGCCGGAGGTGCAGAACGTGCTGGTGCCGAGGGTGCCGGGGGGCCTGCCGCGCCGTAGCCGCGCACCGCGCGACGAGGCGGGTGCAGGGCGGGGCGGGGATCGTAGAATCTCTCAATGCGCCGACATCACTTCTCCTCGCTGCTGCTGCTGACGCTCGCCCTCCTGCTTGGCGGCACCGCTGCCGGGCAGGCGGGAACGCCCGCCGCCACTGAGCCGGCCGCCGCCGCGCAGCCGGCCAGGCGCCCGATCACGCCGCAAGACCTCTGGGCGATGAAGCGCCTGGGCAGCCCGGCGCTCTCGCCCGACGGCACCCGCGTCGTCTTCACCGTGCAGGAGTGGTCGATCGAGAAGAACAAGAGCACGACCAACCTGTGGCTGGTGGACGTCAAGGGCGGCGAGCCGCGGCGGCTCACCGCCGCCGAGGCCAACGACGGCTCGCCCGCCTGGAGCCCCGACGGCACGCGGATCGCCTTTACCTCGCGCCGCGACGGCGACCAGGCCGGCGCGCTCTACGTCATCGCGGTCGGCGGCGGCGAGGCCGAGAAGATCCTCGAGCTGCCCTACAGCGTCACCTCGCCCAAGTGGCTCCCCGACGGCTCGGCCGTCATCGTCGGCACCACCGTGATCCCGGAGCTGGCCGGCACGATGGGCAGAGACGACGTCGAGGCGATCCGGAAGGAGATGAAGCGCCGCCAGGAATCGAAGATGACGGCGAAGGTCACCGAGGATCGGCAGTACCGCTACTTCGACCGCTACCTCACCGACAACCTGGCGCACCGGCTGCTGCTGGTGAAGCTCGCGGACAAGTCGTTCGTGGACCTCACGCCCCGCTTCGACCGCCTGTTCCAGAACAGCGGCACGGTGAGCTTCGACGTCTCGCCCGACGGCAAGACGGTGGCGCTCACGGTGAACTCGACGCCGCGGCCGTTCCGCGACTTCCCGAACCACGACATCTACCTCGTGCCGACCGACGGCTCGGGGACGATGAAGAACGTGACGCCCGAGAACCAGGGCGACGACAGCAGCCCGGTGTTCGCGCCCGACGGCGCCTCGCTCCTCTACAACCGGACGAAGGTTCGCTACTACGGCGGCCAGTTCCCGAAGGTGTGGCGGCACGACCTGGCCACCGGGAAGAACACCCCGGTCACCGAGGCGTTCGACCTCGCGTTCGAGAGCGTGGAGTTCTCGCCCGACGGGAAGCTGCTGTGGCTCACCGGCGAGAGCGAGGGGGTGGTGCCGGTGTTCAAGCTCGACCTGGCCGCGGCCGCGTCCGCCAAGGAAGGCTCGTCGTTCGCCAGCGCCGCCTTCTCCGCCGGCGCCGCCGGCAAGGCGCTCTCCACCGTCTACCGTGAAGGGACCTCGACCGCGCTCGACGTCGAGGGCGGGGCCGTCGTGTTCCTGAACGACACCACCAGCCGGCCGAACGAGCTGTTCGTGCTCGACCCGAACGGCGGCGAGCCCCGGCGCCTCACGCACTTCAACGACGGGCTGGTGGCCGGGCTCGAGCTGGGCACGGTCAAGCCCTACTGGTTCACCGGTGCGGCGGGCGACCGGATTCACGGGTGGCTCGTCTACCCGCCGTCGTACGACCCGCGCAAGACCTACCCGCTGGTGCAGCTGATGCACGGCGGCCCGCACACGATGAACCGCGACAGCTGGAGCTATCGCTGGAACACGCACGTCTTCGCGGCGCCCGGCTACATCGTCACCTGGGTGAACCGCCACGGGTCGACCGGCTTCGGCGAGCGCTTCTCGCGCAGCATCGTCAACCAGTGGGGCGACATGCCGTTCGAGGACATCATGAAGGCGACCGACCACCTGCTGCGCGAGCTGCCGAACATCGACCCGAAGCGGATGTGCGCGGCCGGCGCCAGCTACGGCGGCTACATGGCGGCGTGGGTGCTGGGCCACACCGACCGGTTCGCCTGCATCGTCGATCACGCGGGCGTGAACAACTCGTACGCGCAGTACGCGACCGACGTCCCGCACGGCTTCCCCGAGGTGATGGGGGGCAAGCCGTGGGAGAACCTCGAGGGGATGCAGCGCCAGAACCCGATGTTCTACGCGAAGAACTTCAAGACGCCGACGCTCGTCCTGCACGGCGAGAAGGACTACAGGGTGCCGTACGGCAACGGCCTCGAGCTGTACGGCGTGCTGCAGGCGATGGGCGTGCCGTCACGGCTGGTCGTGTTCCCCGACGAGAACCACTGGGTGCTCTCGCCGCAGAACGCGATCTACTGGCACTGGGAAATGCAGAACTGGATGGGGCGGTACCTTGGCGTGAAGCCGGCGATCGAAAAGCCCAGTTTCTGACGATCGCGTGTCCACGTTCACCACAGAGGCGCAGAGACACAGAGGCCTGTCACGAATTTGATCTCACACTGTCGCGCTGCATCGCGTGTCCACGTTCAACGCAGAGGCGCGGAGGCGCAGAGGGCTTGTCACGCTCCACGAATCCTGAATCTGCAGCGACAGCGTCGTCACTTCTTTCGTTCCGGCACTCCCTTCGGGTGGCAGTCGGCGCATGACACGAAGTGGATGTTGTGGCGGCTGTCCGGCGACTTGAAGCTCGTGTCCATCGTCGCCACGTCGAGGCCGCAGTTCGAGTAGGCGGGGTGGCAGTTCGCGCACGACTGCCGCGCGTCGAGGCCGTGCGGGTCGTGGCAGCCGAGGCAGCCGATCCCCTCGTGCACGCCGATCGCGGTGCGGTCGTCGCCCGACCCGACCTCGAGGGTCGTCTCCGGCGCGTGGCACTGGTAGCAGACGGCCTGCCGCGGGTCGGGACTCATCTTCGCAGCGCGCTCCCCGACAACCATGGCCGGCAGCGCGAGGTCGGCGGCCAGCACGTGCCGCCTCTCGCGCCGATCGTAGAAGCCGAGGGAGGTCGTCCGCAGCTGGCGCCCTTGCGCGGCCTTCTTCGGCTGCAGGTAATCGGGCGCCGCGGGCGGGACGCCGTCACTGTGCACGGTGTGGCAGGTGAGGCACGGGATCACGGGGCGGCTGGAGAACCGCTCGTCGGCGAGCTTCCACGGCCCCCGGTTGTCGATCGGCGTGACGATGTCGGCAATCGCGCCGTCGGCGAACATGCCGTGGCACCGGAGGCAGTCGTCCATCAGCAGCGTCTTCTCGTTGTGCGCCTTCGACAGGAAGATGTGCGAGTAGGCGGCCGAGTGGCCGCCCGCCCGCCACTTCGCGAGGTTGTCGGCGTGGCACCGCTGGCAGTTGGCGGCGATGCGGTCCACCTGCGCGTCCTTCAGGACGATGCGTCCCGGCACCTTCCCGCTCACCTGGTAGTAGAGGTGACGCAGGTTCGTCCGGTGCGCCTCGAGGTCGGTGGTGAAGGCGCTCCCGTGGCACTCCTTGCACTGCAGGCCGCGGTGCACCGAGCGCGCCCACTTGTCGTAGGACGCCTGGATCTGGTGGCACGTCGTGCAGTAGCTGCCCGAGTAGCTCGACCCCGCGTAGTAACCGAGGTTAACCGCGGCAAGCGCGCCGGCGACGGCTACCAACCCGCCCAGGACGAGGAAGAAACGTTTGCGCATGGTGTGCAGCCCCGAGCCCCGAGCCCCTAGCCCCTGGCTCCTAGCCCCCAGCCCCCAGCCCCTAGCCCCCAGCCCCTAGCCCCTAGCTTCCAGCCCCTGCTCCTTCACGATGTGGCTGGACGCCCAGTAGCCGAGCGCCATGATCGTCAGCACCGGGTTGAAGCCGCCGTTGGTGACGTGCACGCTGCCGTCCACCACGTACAGGTTGTCCACGTCGTGCACGCGGCAGTGCGCGTCCACCACTGACGTCTTCGGGTCGTTCCCCATCCGGCAGGTCCCGGCCTGGTGCTGCCCGCCGCTGACGCCGCGGCCCGCCACCCGGCGCCAGGTCTGCACCGCGCCGGTTTCCTTCAGCCACAGCTCGGCCTTCTCCGCCATGAATTGGCCGATCTCGACGTCGTGCGGGTGGCGGCTCCCGGAGATGCGTGCCACCGGGATGCCCCAGTGATCCTTCACGACGGGATCGACCTCGACCCGCGACTCGAACACCGGCATCTCCTGGATGGGTCCCTGCACGCCCACGCTTCGCCGGTAGTACTTCCGCTGGAACTCCTTGTGCCCGCGCCCCCACCTCGCCGACCCTGGCGGGCGCACGTTGGTGAAGAGGTACGGCAGGCGGATGAACTCGTTGGCCAGCATCGCGCCGCCGCGAATCCCGGGGTTCCCGTGGTTGAAGTCGCAGATGCCGATCGTTGCGCCCGCGCCGACATCGTCGTAGGTCTCCTGCTCGAAGAGGCCGTACGCGCCGCTGTAGGCGTGCCCCTGCAGGTTGCGCCCGACCCAGTCGTACCGGTTGCCCAGGCCGGCCGGGAACAGGCGTGACTTCGAGTTCAGGAGCAGGCGGGCCGACTCGGTGGCCGACGCCGATATGACGACGAGGTCGGCCTCCTGCCGCTGGAGACGGTCGCGCGGGTCGAAGTACGCGACGCCGGTTGCCCGCCCGCGGGCGTCGGTCAGCACTTCCTTCGCCACGCAGCCGGTGAAGACGCGGCAGTTGCCGGTGCGGATGGCCGCCGGGATGACGGTGTTCTGCGTGCCGCACTTCGCCTGCACCTCGCAGGCAAACCCGACGCACGACCGGCAGTGAATGCAGGCCGCGCGGCCGTCGCGCGGCACCGAGTTGCGCAGCATCGGCAGCGGGAAGGGGTGGAAGCCAAGCCGCCTGGCCGAGGCCTCGAGCAGGCGCCCTTCGGTGTTGTAGGCGAACGGCGGCATCGGGTAGGGCTTGCGGCGCGGCGCCTGGAACGGGTTCGCGTCCGCGTCGCCCGCCACGCCGATCTCCTGCTCGGCCTTCTCGTAGAAGGGCTCGAGGTCGTGGTAGGTGATGGGCCAGTCCTCGAGCGTGCTCCCCTCCGGGCACCCGTAGATCGAGCGCATCCGGAAGTCCTGTTCCATGAAGCGCCAGGCCATCGCGCCGTAGCTGAGCGTGCCGCCGCCCACGCACCCCGCGTTGTTGCCGTAGGCGCCCTCGCTCGGCAGCACGGTCTGGAACCGGTCGCCGAGCCGGACGACCCGGCGGTGCCGCTCGTCGTCGGGCCCGAACGCGTTCCCGAGAACCGTGGTGCGCTGGGAGATCAGCTCGTCGTGGTCGTGGTCGTCGAAGGTCTGCCAGCGCCCGCGCTCGAGCAGCACCACCGAGAGCCCGGCGGTCGCCAGCTCCTTGGCGACGACGCCGCCCGCCGCCCCCGCCCCGACGACCACCGCGTTCACTCGTCCTTGTGGCATAGGTTCACGCCCTGCATGTCCACTGTCCACGTTCACCACAGAGGCACAGAGGCACAGAGATTACCCCTTCACCACCACGCGCCCGAGGACCTGCGGCGTGTCGAGGCCCAGCATCTTCCAGCTGGCGAAGTTGCGGTTGCCGCCGTGCCGCGGGCTTCCGTAGTACCCCTGCAGGCAGTGGTCGGCGACCAGCCTGAAGAACTCGCGCGCCTCGCCGGGCGCCCAGATGCCCTCGGGCACCCGGTCCGCCTCCAGCGCCTGGAGGAGCGCCGTCTGGCGGTCGAACGCCAGCTCGGCGAACGGCGCCCCTGCCGTGCGCCGGCTCGTCTCGTCGATCTTCGCGAGCCCCGATCGGTAAGCCTGGCGGTGCCGCCGGTACGGGCCGCGCAGCTGGCGGTCGATGAACTCGGCCACCCCTGCGTCCTTCCCGCCCGGCACGTCGTCGGGGGGGATCACCTGGTCGGCCAGCGCCTCGACGAGCCGGCGCTCTTCAGGGGTGAAGGCCGGCGCCGGCTGGAAGCGCGCGCACGCCGACCAGAAGGCGCTGGCCGCCGCGGAGAGCGCCGAGACGAGAATGAACTGCCGGCGGGATAGCGGATCCTGCATGTCGAACGGTCCTCCCAACGCGCGGCTGCCAGCCCGTGTTTCTACATCCGATTCCGAGGGGTCGGGAGTAATTAGAAGTGGTGCCGACTTCTAATTACTCCCGACCCCTACGACGCGGCCCAGGGGTGTGCTACCAGTGCGCCTCGTACCACGCGATCGAGCGCTCGATGCTGTCGATCACGTGCACTGTCTCGCGCAGCCCGTGGCCCTCGCGCGGGTAGCGTACCATCACCGTCTCGACCCCGGCGTCCTTCAGCGCGATGTAGAACTGCTCGGCCTCGGCAATCGGGACGTCGCTGTCGTTCTCGCCGTGCAGCAACAGCACCGGCGTCTTCACGTTCGCCACGTGCCGCAGGGGCGATCGCTCCCACAGGACGTCCATCAGCAGGCGCGGCTTCGCCCCGGCGTCGGACTGCCACTGCTCGTGGGGGTAGCCGCCGAACTCCACCGCCAGGTAGTCGTGGTAGTACGCGAGGTAGTTCTGCGTCACCAGGTTCGAGATGCCGGCCGTCGGAATCGCCGCCTTGAAGCGGGGCGTGCGCGTGATCAGCCAGTTCGTCAGCTGCCCCCCGTAGCTGACCCCCTCGATGCCCAGCCGCTGCGGGTCGAGCCAGGAGTACTTCGCCAGCGCCGCGTCCACGCCCGCCAGCACGTCGTTCGCCTCGCCGCCGTTCTGGTCCTTGAAGATGGCATCGGCAAACGCCTGCCCGTACCCGGTGGATCCGCGGTAGTTCACCATCAGCACCGCGAAGCCGTGAGCGGCGTAGATCTGCGCCTTCGCGTTGAAGACCGGCCCCTGCTGGGCGTGCGGCCCCCCCTTGATCATCGCGATCAGCGGGTGCCGCCCCCCGGGGTCCACGCGCACGGGCCGCGTCAGGAACGCCTCGATCGGGGTGAGGTCGCCGCTGCCGTATTGAATGCTCTCCACCAGCGCGAGGGTGCGGCCTGCCAGCAGCGGGCGGTTGAGCGACGTCAGCTGGCGCGGCGTCCAGTCCTGCTGCCGCCGGAACAGCTCGGCCGGGCCCGACCGGGTCGCCATCGAGAAGGCCACCGTTCTCCCCCGCCCCACTGAGAACGACGACACGGCGCCAGCGTCGGTGGGGTCGGGGGCAACCGGCGACGGCGCGCCGCCGGACACCGGGAGCCGGTAGAGCCGCACGCTTCCCCGCTCCTCCACGGTGAAGTACAAGGCGTCGCCTTCGGGCGACCACGCGGGGCGCTCCTGCCTGTTGTCGATCGCGGCGCCCGCCTCGCGGCGGTTCCGCCCCTCCGCGTCCATCACCCACACGTGGGTGTCCTCCATCGTCGTCTCCGAGGAGGTGAGCGGGCGCGTGGTGCCGAGGAAGGCGATCGTGCGGCCGTCGGGCGACCAGGCGGGCTGGTACTCCGCGCTCCGCGTGTCGGTGAGGCGCCTCACCGTGCGGTCGGCGACATCGACCGCGAAGAGGTCGTTGTTGAAGACGCGGTCGGGGTCGGGCTCGCGGTTCGAGACGAAGAGGATCTCGTCGCCGCGAGGGGACCAGGCGATCGAGTGCTCGTAATACGGGCCGTCGGTGAGCTGGCGGACCCGCTGCCCCGGGTGCGCGGCCAGGTCGGCGACGAAGACGTGCAGCCGGCGGTTGTCGTTGAAACGGGTCATCCCCTCCGAGGCCGTGGGCTTGTAGAGGTAGCGCGTGATGACCATGGGGTCGCCGCTCGCCTCGTCGGTCTCGGGCCCCGGCGTGGAAGAGACGGACGCGATGCGCGTCCCGTCGGGCGACCACGAGATGCGCTCGCCTTCCCCGGGCAGCGGATGGTTGGTGCCACTGGTCGCGACGAGCAGGCGTGCGTCCGAGCCGTCGGGTTGCGAGACCATGAGTCCCGCGCCCTCGCCGGCATCGTCTCCGCGGTCGAGCCAGGCCACCAGCGAGCCGTCGGGCGACCAGCGGCCGTTGGACGACTCGTTTCCGAGCGGCGTCGAACGGCCGGTATCGAGATCCGTGATCCAGGCGCGCGACCGCGGCCGCCCGGGGCTGTCGGCGCTGGTGACGCTGTAGGCGATGCGGCGGCCGTCGGGCGAGAGCCTGACGTCGCCCACCGACCGCAGCCGGTAGAGGTCGCTCGTGGCAAGGTCGCGCATCGCTGCCTGCGCGCGGACGGGGACCGGGTCGCCGGCGGCGGGCCCGCGTGCGGAAGGGCTCGCCGAGGGAAGCTGTGCGAGGTGCAGCAAGGCGAGGCCTGACCCGAGGATCAGCACTGCGCGCATCGGGGACTCCTTGGCGGTAAGCGAACGGGGGTAGCATACCGATTCCCGCGCCGATTCCAATCGCGATTCGTCGATCTGTCACGGTGGGGCCGTACCGCGAGCGTGACGTTTTTCACCTTTTTGGTGCGGCCCCGGGAAGTGATGTTTTTCACGCTTTCGGTACGGCCCCAGGGGTGTGATTGGATTAGGATCCCCGCATGAACATCCGCCGCTTCCCGACGTCCACCGAGCTGGCCGACGCCGCCGCCGCCCAGGCGACCGAGGCCCTCACCCGCGCCATCGCCGCCCGCGGCCGCGCGCGCATCGTCGCGGCCACCGGCTCGGCGCAGTTCGAGTTCCTCTCCGTCCTCACGCGCACGCCCGGCATCGACTGGGGGCGCGTCGAAATGTTCCACCTCGACGAGTACGTCGGCCTCTCCGCCGATCACCCCGCCAGCTTCCGGCGCTTCCTGCTCGAGCGGCTGATCCGGCCGGCCGGCATCGGCACCTACCACCTGCTCGACGGCGACACCGGCGACCCCGAGGCGGTGTGCGAGCGCGTCGGGCGCGAGCTGCAGGCGGCGCCTGTGGACGTCACCTTCATGGGCATCGGCGAGAACGGCCACATCGCCTTCAACGACCCGCCCGCCGACTTCGAAACCGAGCGGCCGTACATCGTGGTCGAGCTGGACGAGGTGTGCCGCCGCCAGCAGGTGGGAGAGGGGTGGTTCGCATCGCTCGCCGAGGTCCCCACGCGCGCGCTGTCGATGTCGGTGAAGCAGCTCCTCCGCTCGGACGAGCTCATCTGCATCGTCCCGCAGTCGCGCAAGGCCAAGGCGGTGCAGGCGGCCGTCGAGGGCCCGATCACGCCGATGGTCCCCTCGTCGATCCTGCGCACGCACCCGAACGTGACGCTCTACCTCGACGCGGAGTCGTCTTCGCTGCTCCGTGAGGCCCGGTCGTAAATTCGTCGCTCCCGCGGGCTGGGGCGGACAGTCGGCCAAACGGTGACTGTCCGCACCCACGCACTTGTGCAGCCCGGTTCCCAGCCCGAGGTCCCCGGGTCGCCACAACCCGCTCCGCCTCCCACACCGTGGGGGCGTTCGAACGATTTCGTCCCAGAAAACGTTGCACAGACTCTCCGCGGGTTCTCCCAACGACCTGGCACACGACTGGCTTCCAGCTTCCACAGCGTGCCCGGCCGGGAAGCAGCCGCGCCCAGGATTCCTGGCGCCCGGCGCTTCCAGCCCCCAGGCCGGGCGCGTGAACTCATCCATGGCCTTCCAGGATCATTACTCCCTCCTCGCGGCGCGGTACGCCCGGGCCCGCCCCGGTTACCCGGACGCGCTCTTCGACTACCTGGCTTCGGTCGCCCCCGGCCATGGCCTGGCCTGGGACTGCGGAACGGGCAACGGCCAGGCGGCGCGCGGGCTCGCCCGCCGCTTCGCCTGCGTCCACGCCACCGACGCAAGCGCAGAGCAGCTGCGTCACGCCGAGCCCCACCCGCGCGTTTCGTATCACCGCGAGCCCGCGGAGCGCGTCTCGCTCAGGGACGAGAGCGTGGACCTGGTGACCTCGGCGGTTGCCGCGCACTGGTTCGACCTCGACCGTTTCTACCCCGAGGTCAGGCGGGTTCTAAAGCCCGGCGGCGCCGTCGCCCTCTGGACCTACCATCTGCCGCGCGTGTCTCCGGCTGTGGATCGGCTGGTGGCCTACTACTACTCCACGCTGCTCGCCGGCCACTGGCCCGATCGGATAAGGTACGTGGATCAGCGGTACGCCACGCTCCCCTTTCCATTCGACGAGCTCGAACCGCCGGCCCTCACCATGACGACCTCGTGGACCGCGGCCCAGCTGGCCGCCTTCCTCGCGAGCTGGTCGGCGGTGCCTCGCTATCAGAAGGCCCACGGCCGCCACCCGGTGGACGAGATCTGGGACGACCTCGTGACCGCGTGGGAAGGCGACGACGCCACCCGCACCATCACCTGGGACTTGCACTTGAGGGTGGGCTTACGCAGGTGACTTCGTCGACTGTGGCTTGGCGCTAGCCAAGCCACCGGGGATTCTGTGCCGTGGAGTCGTGCTCCGCGGTCGTCTTGTACGGCTCGAAGGCGCGGCCGAGGGCGGGCTGGCGCGTGCGCTCCCGCAGGGCGTTCATCTCGTCGGCGGTATAGGGGCTGAAGGCTCGCGCGACGCGCACGGCCTGGTCCAGCACCTTCATGGAGTCGCAACCTGTGATGACGGTGCTGGTCGGCAGCGAGAGGGCGTAGCGCAGGCACTCCTCGGCCGACACGGTATCGCTCTCGAGCAGCTTCCCGGCGCCGAGCGGCTTCATGCCGAGCACGCCGATGCCGCTGCCTCCAGCACCGGCAACACCATCTTTTCGAAGCTCTCGACGTGCGCGTCCATGGGATTGAGCGGCAGCTGCACCGCGTCGAACGTGAAGCCGTGAGCGTCGGCGACCGACAGCATGTGGAGAAGGATCTCGGGGCTCTTGTGGCCGGTGAAGCCGATGAAGCGCAGCTTCCCGGCCTCGCGCGCCGCCACCACCGCCTCGAGGGCCCCGCCGGGCGCGAAGATCCGGTCGGCGTCCTCCATGCGGATGATCTCGTGGAACTGCAGCAGGTCGACGCGGTCGGTGCGCAGCCGCAGCAGCGATTCCTCGAGCTGGGCGTTCGCCGACTCCCACGTCCTCCCGTCGATCTTGGTCATCAGGAACGCGCGCTCACGGTAGCCGCCAGCCAGCGCCCGGCCCATCCGTTCCTCGCTCGCGCCGCCGTGGTAGTCCCAGGAGTTGTCGAGGAAGGTCATGCCGTGGTCGACGGCGGTCCGGATGATTCGAACGGCCTCTGCCTCCTCGATGCCGCCGAGGTGGAAGCCGCCCACGCCCACGATCGACACCCGCGCACCCGTCCGTCCCAGGCTCCGTTGAGGCAGCTGCTGCTCCATGCCACAGGTGCTGCAACGGTAGCGCCACCTGCGGTCCCGGGCGGCAGCGCCGGTGCGTCCGCGGCTAGAACCGACAGCGACCCGCACTGAATGCGTACGGCCCGCAACCGTGATCGGGATCCGGGTCCTGTCTGGCTGCCTCGCCACCCGCTCCGGTTGCGGGCGGTCAACGCCGGCGCCCGCGAAAGGCGGGACGTGGCCGGCTCGGCGGCTGATGCGACGGGTGCATCGGCTCCCGAGCCGCACTCCGCAGTCCGGGAACGCGTCCGTGTCGCGATCGAAGGGCTGTCGGAGATCGCGGAAGCTGATGAGCGAGCTGAAGGCGTTCTTGTCACCGCTCGTACGACTCGCGGCGCGCGGCGCGCGACAGCCGGATCACGTAGCGCGAGGGGTCGGCCAGGAAGCGCTCGCGCAGCTCCGGCAGGCTGGCGGCCCCGCCGTAGCTGATGGCCGAGCAGAGGTGCTTGATCATGTCGCGGACGATGGGGCGGACCGAGCCGCGCTCGGGGACCGCCACCTCGAACCCCTCGGCGCCGATCGCCTCGAGGTCGGCCGCGGCCGCGTCCTCGACGTCGAGGCGGTCCTTGATCGCCTCGATCGACGCCATCCCGCGCAGCACCTTGAAGGGGATCTTCACCGACTTCTGCGACTCGGGCACCACCACCGCCTTGCGCACCACCTCGCCCGGCGCCTCGCGGGTGCCGGCGAACGCGCTGCCCAGCATCACCGTGTCGCCGCCGAACAGCAGCGCCTGCACCAGGGCGCCGTCGCGGCGCACGCCGCCGTCGGCGATGATCGGGAGGCGCGTCGCCATCCGGCACTCCACCAGCGCCTGCACCTGCGGCACGCCGAAGCTGGTGGTCAGCCTCGTCGTGCAGCCTCCGCCCGGGCCGATGCCTACCTTGATCCCGTTGGCCCCGCGCTCGGCCAGGAACCGCGCGCCTTCCGCGGTGGCCACGTTGCCCGCCACCAGCTCGACGTCGGGGAAGCGCTTGCGGAACTCCTCGAGCGCGCGCGCCATCACGACCGAGTGCCCGTGCGCGATGTCGATGACGATCAGGTCGGTGCCGGCCGCGACGAGGCCGGCGGCCCGCTCGAGGTAGTCGCCGGTGGCGCCGATCGCCGCGCCCACCCGCAGCCTCCCCTGCGCGTCGCGCGTCGCGAACGGCAGCCGCTTCTGCTTCAGGATGTCCTTCGCGGTCACCAGGCCGAGGAGCCGCCGCCCAGCGTCCACGAGCGGCAGCTTCTTCACCTTCCGCTCGACCATGATCCGCTCCGCCTCGTCGAGCGCGATGGCCCCCTCGTGCACGACCAGCCGGTCGAACGGCGTCATCCGCTCGGCAACCTTGACGTCGCCCTCGACGAAGCGGGTGTCGCGCTCGGTCAGCAGCCCCTCCAGGCGGTTCTGCGCGTCCACGACGACCAGCGTGCCGACACCCGAGCGGCGCATCGCGTCGGCCGCCTCGGCCAGCGTGGCGTGCGGCGCGATGGTATAGGGGTCGGGGATCACGCCGTGTTGCGTGCGCTTGACGATCTCCACCTCGCGCACCTGCGGCCAGATCTCGCCGGGGCGGAAGCCGCGGTCGATGATGCCGATGCCGCCTTCCTCGGCCAGCGCGATCGCCATCGCCGCCCGCGTCACCGTGTCCATGTTGGCCGAGACGATGGGGCGCCGCAGCACGAGGTGCTCCGACAGCCGGGTGGAGAGATCGATGACGGCCGGGTCGCGCCGCTCGAGCACGCTGAACTGCGGCGCGAACAGGAAGTCGTCGAAGGTGCAGCCGCGGACCAGAGACGGCAGATCCCGAGACACGTCACGACTCGAATGCTGCATTCCAGCATTGTCCGACACATTCGCCGTCCGGATGAGTGTGAACCTTACGCACCCTCAACGCATGCCAGCTGGACAGAGGGATTCGGCGGCACTTCGGGATAGTCTGAGAACAGGCGTTGAGGCGGCGGGCTACTCCACCGAGATGACCCTGGCGCCCCAGGGGCAGAAGGTACCGTCGGCAAAGGAGGGCCCGCCGGCCGCCTCCACCATCGACGGCCGCCCGTCGCAAACCTCGATGGTCACCTCCACGAAGCGCACGTCCTCGAGGTGCCAGCTGTAGCCGGCGTTGACCTGCGTCCCCGCGACGATGCGGCCGTGGGGGATGCTGGCGCGCCCGCCGGCCTGCGCTGCCTTCGCCGCCGCAACCTGCTCGTCGGTCGTCAGCAGCACCCGGAAGGTTTCGCCGCTGACCAGGATCCTGGCGACGACGCCGCCGCCCGGCGCGGTGGGTGAATCGGCCCCGCAGCCGGCGAGGGCCACCGCCGCGATGAAGGCCAGGAGCGGGAGGATGGCGGAAGTTGTGAGCGAGGTGGGGCGTCGAACGCTGGACATCTGTCCCCTCCGGGCGACGCGCGCCGCGCCGCCAGGAGGGGGACTGCAAATCCTCGGCCGAGCCAGATGAGGGCCGGACGCGTTTACTTCTAGCGCGCGCACCCGCCCTCGCCGCTTCGCGGCTACGGCGCGCCAGGCGGGGGCTGGCGCTACTGGGCCTTCATGCGCGCGAGTTCGGCTTCCGCCGCGATGAAGCCGAACGGCATCCAGTTGCCGCCCGAGTTGACGATCTGCTCGAACAGCGCCTTCGCCTCGTCCTTCCGGCCGTTGTAGAGGTACCAGTTCGCGACGCCGTAGGCGAGCGTCGCCGCGGTGGTGGGATCGCCGCCCGCGCGCAGCAGGTCCTCGGGCGCGTGCAGCCCCTTGTACATGAACAGCCGGTCGTAGTAGGTCTGGTCGTCCTTCACCTTCATGCCGGGCGTGACGGCCTCGAGCACCCGGGCGGCCTCGTCTGCCCGCCCGAGCCGCCGCAGCGTCATGTAGAGCCAGTCGGTGATGGCCACCGTCTGGTCGTCGTTCCCCTTCGCCGACGCCAGGCACTTGCGGTAGGCGTCGAGCGCCTTCTCGAAGTCGCCCCGCAGGTAGTGCGCGAGACCGAGGTGATACCAGGTGGCGAAGTTCAGCGTCTCGCTCGACATCACCTTGGGGTCGGCGGTGGTCGGCTCGGGTTGATCGGGCTTGCCGGCGATCAGCTGCCCCGCCTTCGCCAGGTCGGCGACCGCCTTGTCGAGCTGCCGCGCCGTGATGTACCGGTGCCCCCGGTGGCGGTAGAAGCGGGCATCGTTCGGGAACTTCTCCACGCCGCGCGTGAAGACCTCGATGGCCTCGCGCACGCGGCCGGCCACCGCGAGCTGCCGCCCGAGCCAGAGGATGGTGTCGGCGCTGTCGGGCGCCTTCACGAACTCGTCGCGCGCCGCGGCCAGCCGTGCGTCGGAGGCGGCCTTCGCATCGGCTGCCAGCGCGGGCGCGTACAGCGGCCGCCCGAGCAGCGAGGTGGCCTCGGGCGTTGCCCCCGCAGCCGCCGCCCCGGCCGGCTTCAGGAAGCGGTCGTACCAGGCGATGTAGCGCTCGTAGACGTCCTTGATCGACCCGGGCCGGCGCGGCACGTGGTTCTCGCCCGGGTAGATGACCAGCTCGGTCGGCACCTTGTTGATGCGCCGCACCGCCTGGTACAGCTGCTCGGTGTTGAGCAGCGGCACGTTCATGTCGTCCTGCCCGCACAGGTACAGCACCGGCGTCTCGATCTTCTCGACGTCGAAGAACGACCCCGAGATCTTCAGGTAGGCGTCGCGCGCCTTCCACGGCAGCCCCAGCTCGACCTCGTACTCGTACTGGTAGTGGTCGGTGCCGTAGCCGGCGAGGATGTTCGCCGCGCTCGCCCCCGAGGTGGCCGCCTTGAACCTGGTCGTCTTCGTGATGACGTGATCGGTGAGGATGCCGCCGTAGCTCCACCCTCCCACGCCGAGCCGCTCGGGATCGGCCACGCCCATCGCGACGGCGTGATCGACCGCGGCCAGGACGTCCTCGCTGTCCTTGTTCCCCCAGTCGGCCCAGATCGCGCGGCTGAACGCGGTGCCGTAGCCGGTTGACCCGCGCGGGTTCGAGGTGATCACCGCGTAGCCCTGCGCGGCGAGAATGTGCAGCTCGAAGTCGAACGTGTACGCGAACTGCGCGGCCGGCCCGCCGTGAATTCGCAGGATGGCCGGCAGCCTCGTTCCCTCCTTGTATCCCGGGGGCAGCGTGAGGAACCCGTCCACCATCGTGCCGTCGGGCGACTTCGCCTTGAAGCGCCGCGTGTCGCCGAGCGCAATCCCCTTCAGGAACTCGTCGTTCACCTTGCTGATGCGCGTCAGCGCGCCGTCTCTCGCCCGCGAGATCTCGGCCGGGTACGCGGGCGTGCTCTCGAGGACGACCATCTCGCCATTGGGCGCGAGGTCGTATCCCAGCACCTCGCGCTCGCCCGCTACGACCCGCTCGGCCGTGCCGCCGGCGGCGGGAATGCGCGCCACGTGCTGGACGCCGCCGTCCTCGACGAGGAAGTAGACGTGGCCGCCGTCGCGCGAGAAGAGGGGCCGCATCACGTTGCGGTCGAGCGGCGCGGTCAGCGCCGTCGCCTTCGCCGTCGCCTGGGCCGTCGCCTGCGCCGCCCCGCTGCCGTTCCACTCGCCGGGCACTTCGACGATGCCGATGTGGGTGGCGCCGTACCACATGTCGTTCGGATCGCCGCTGGACACGAAGGCGAGCCGCCTGCCGTCGGGGCTGAACACCGGGTTCGACTCGGCACGATCGGTGTTGACGAGCGGGCGGGGGATGCCGCCCTTGGCGGGCACCACGTAGATGTCGCTGTTCTGGTTCCGGTCGGGGTCGGGCAGCGTCCGGTTGCTCGAGAAGGCGATGAGGGTCCCGTCAGGCGACCACGCCGGATCGCCATCGTCGAACGGGCCCGAGGTGAGCTGGCGGCTCGACTTCGACGCCACGTCGAACACGTGGATGTGGCTGCGCAGGTCGGTCAGGTAGCCCTGGTAGTCGCGCTTGAACTGCAGCCGCTTGACCACGATCGGCTTCTTCGCCTTCTTGTCGTCGCCCTTGCCCTCTTCCTCCTCGTCTGCGGGAGCGTCGGGATCGACGTCGTCCACGACCAGCGCGACGCGGGTGCTGTCGGGCGACCAGGCGAGGTCGGAGACGCCGGCCTTGTAGCTGGTCAGCTTGAAGGCCTCGCCGCCGGAGAGCGGCAGCAGCCACACCTGGGCGTGCGAGCCGGCGCGTCCCGAGAGGAAGGCCAGCCACTTGCCGTCGGGGCTGAAGCGCGGCGCGCGCTCGGGCTTGTCGCTGGTGGTGAGGCGGACGGCCTCGCCGCCGGCCACGGGCGCCATCCAGATGTCGCTGTCGCTGGTGTCCTTCTTCAGGTCCATCGAGGTGACGGTCCAGGCGACCCACTTGCCGTCGGGGCTGAGGCGCGGGTCGCGCACGTCCTTGAGGGCGAAGTAGTCGTCCACTTTGAGCGGGCGCTGTTCGGCGGCGTGCCCGGCCGCGGGGACGAGGACGGCAAGAGCCGAGGCGAGCAGGAACGCGTGGCGGAGTCTCATGGCGGCCTCTCGGTGGGAGATTCCCGATTCCTGAATCCCGATACCTGATTTGTGCGAGCCCAAGAATAGCTGATTTGTGGGCTGCGCGGCGGGGCGCGCGGTCAGTCGACTCCGTGACTCGTAGACCCCCCGACTTCGTGGACTGACTTCGGGGCTTGCCCGCCGAAGCCGCGAGTGCAGCGAGCGTTCGGCGAAGGCGGGACTTCGCGACTTCGTGGACTTCGTGGACTAGTCCGGAGTATGTTCAGTAAACATCCATGACCACCGACCTCATCCTCGGCATGGCCGGGTCCGGGGGGGACGGCATCGTCTCCGCCGGCGATTCGCTGATGACCGCGCTCGCGCTGAGCGGCTACCACGCGATGCTCACCAAGAGCTTCGGGCCGCAGATCCGCGGCGGCGAGTCGTCTTTCAGGCTGCGCGTCTCGACCGGGCCCGTGCTCGGCCCCGGCGGGGCGCTCGACGTGGCGGTCGCGCTCAACTGGGACGACTTCCTCAAGTTCGGCGCCGAGCTCTCGCTCGACGGCCGCTCCATCGTCATCTACGACACGAACACGAAGGTCGCGCCCGACCAGATCCCGGTGGCAGGGGTGAAGCCGGCCGAGGTGGTGGCAGTCGGCATCGAGGCGATGGCGCGCGAGACCGCGGGCACCGACAAGGCCAAGAACACGGTCGTGCTCGGGCTGATGGCCGGGTGGTTCGGCCTGGCGCCAGAGACGGTGCGGGCCGGGCTGCGCAAGCGGTTCGCGAAGAAGGGCGAGGAGGTCGTCGCGCGAAACGAGAAGGCGTTCGAGGCGGGCTTCGCCTGGGCGCAGGCCAACCCGCTCCGCACCGGGCAGGCGCTGGCGCCGATGCCCGCCGGCACCTCCGCGAAGCTGGTGGCCGACGGCAACGACCTCTGCGCCGCCGCGGCGATTGTCGCCGGGTGCGAGTTCTTCGGCGGCTACCCGATCACCCCCTCGTCGGAGATCATGCACTTCCTCAACCGGGAGATCTGGAAGTACGGCGGGGTGATGCTCCAGTGCGAGGACGAGATGGCGGGGATCGGGGCGTGCGTGGGGGCGAGCTTCGCCGGCAAGAAGGCGCTCACCGCCACCAGCGGCCCGGGCATGTCGCTCAAGACCGAGATCCTTGGCCTGGCGTCGATTGCCGAGCTGCCGCTCGTGGTGGTGAACGTGCAGCGCGGCGGCCCCTCGACCGGCATCCCCACCAAGAGCGAGCAGTCAGACCTGTTCCAGGCCGCCTTCTCGGCGCACGGCGACGCGGTGCGCCCGGTGCTCGCGCCGATCGACGTGGCCGACACGTTCCCGATCACGGTCGAGGCCTTCAACATCGCCGAGCGGTACCAGACGCCCGTCATCATCCTGTCGGACCAGGAGATCGCTCAGCGCAAGGAAGCGATTGAGCGGCCGGCGACGCACGGGCTGAAGATCGAGACGCGGCGGACGCCGACCGAGGCCGAGCTGGAGCACTACGTCCGCTTCCGCTTCACCGAGTCGGGCGTCAGCCCGATCAGCCACCCGGGGATGAAGGGCGGCAACTACCTCGCGTCGGGCATCGAGCACACGGAGACGGGGGCGCCGACCGCCACCGGGTCGGTGCACGCGAAGATGAACGAGAAGCGGCTGCACAAGCTGGCGCCGCTGAAGTCGCGCGACGACCTGTTCGTCGCCTACGGCCCGTCGAACGCGCCGCTGGCGCTGGTGGCGTGGGGGTCGGTCTCGGGGATCGCGCGCGAGGCGCTCGACCTCTCCCGCGAGGCGGGTTTGAAGGTGAAGCTGCTGGTGCCCCGGCTGCTCTACCCGGTGGCCGAGGAGGTGTACCGCGACTTCTTCGCCTCGGTGCAGGGCGGCTTCGTGGTAGAGCAGTCGCACCAGGGACAGCTCTACCGGGTGATCCGGATGTTCGTGGACGTGCCGCGCGGCGTCGAGCCGTTCGCACGAAGCGGGTCGAACCCGTTCTCGCCGGGCGAGATCGTCGACAGGCTGCGCGCCAAGGCGCGGGCACTCGTCGAGGAGCGCCAGACCGTGAACCAGGCGGAATAAACGTTCACCACAGAGGCACAGAGACACGGAGACGGATGCGGAGATCTTGGATCATTCGAAGAATCTCTGCGCCCTCTGCGCCTCTGCGGTGAATCGTACGTGACAGACGCATTACTGCGAAGGGACCCTATGCCAACGACCACGCTGCCGCCGGGCGCCGAGGCGTACCAGGCGAAGGACTACAAGAGCGAGCTGAAGCCGATCTGGTGCCCCGGCTGCGGCGACTTCGGCGTGGTGCAGGCGATCTACCGGGCGCTCGCGGCGATCGGCCGGCCGCCGCACGAGATCGCGTTCATCTCGGGCATCGGCTGTTCGTCGCGCATCCCCGGCTACACTACCGCCTACGGCTTCAACACGGTGCACGGGCGCGCGCTGCCGATCGCGCAGGGGATCAAGCTCGCCAACCCCCAACTGCTCGTCCTCGCGGCCGGGGGCGACGGCGACGGCTTCTCCATCGGCGGCGGCCACATCGCCCACGCCGTGCGCCGGAACATCGACCTGACCTACATCATCATGGACAACCAGATCTACGGCCTGACCAAGGGGCAGCTCTCCCCGACGTCGCCGCGGGGTCTGCGCACCGCGTCCAGCTCGTACGGGTCGATGGAGGATCCGGTCAACCCGCTGCTCTACGTGCTGGGCTACGGCTGCCGCTTCGTCGCGCAGGGGACGCCGGCCGACATGGCGCAGCTCGGCTCCCTCATCGAGGAGGGCATCCGCTTCCCCGGCTTCGCGTTCATCAACGTGCAGTCGCCGTGCGTCACCTACGGCGAGCCCGATTCGCAGCTGAAGGTGCAGAAGCAGCGGATGCGAACGCTCGAGTCGCTCGGCCACGACCCCACCGATCGCATCAAGGCGATGGACCTCGCGCAGCACTACGCGACCGACCTCTACACCGGCGTCTTCTACCGGGACCCCGATCCGCCGCCCCACTTCGGCGCGTACGTCGCCGAGCGCCAGGCGAACATCGGCGCGGCCCCATCGCGGGAGCGCGTCCTCGACCTGTTCCGGCCGGCGTCGTGAGCGAGGCGGAGTCGCCCGCCCCGAGTCGAAGGGCCGGCGGGGTCGTACCGAGGCGGTGCGGCTTTTCACCACCCACCACGGCGCTCGCGCGGAGACACGGACGGCCGGAAGAGGAGCGGGGGACGTCACGGCCGGCGCCATTATAGCGCCGCGATGCCCTCACCACTTGCGCGCGAGCATCTTGACCAGGCGGAGCTGCTTGACCTCGCGGGCTTCGCGCGTCTGCTGCCAGTCGGCGATGCCGAACGTGTCGTCGTAGCGAACGAGCTGCAGGTTCGACCAGGCCCTCGGCAGCGCGTTCACCTTGTCCTGCTCGGTCGGCGGCGGCCACCCCGGCTCGGGCTTGTCGATCGGGTGGAACGGCCGGTCGATGAGCAGCACGCCTCCCTTCTTGAGGCCGGCCGACACCTTCGCGATGAACGCGGGGTCGGTGATCGGGGCGTCCACGTAGACGAAGTAGATCAGGTCCCAGCGATCCGTCCCGTAGTCGAAGTCCTCGAAGCGCGCCTTCACCGTCTTGATCGAGGTTCCCGCCTTCACCGCGTTCTGCTCGGCGATCTTCAGGCCGTCCTCGGCGACGTCGTAGCCGGTGACGTCCCAGCCCTGCGCGGCGAGGTAGACCGCGTTCCGCCCCTGCCCGATGCCGGCGTCGAGGGCGGCCCCGGGCTTCAGCCCCTTCGTCATCTCCACGAGGAAGGCGTTCGGCTGCAGGGTGAAGCGCGTCTGGCTCGGCGTCGCATACAGCTTGTTGAAGTAGATGGCGCCGATCTCGTCCCGGTGCTGCGGGGTGAGCCGGCCGAGCGCCGCGATCCGCTCGTCCGCCTGCGCGGGCGTCAGGCCGTCGGCCAGCAGCTTCGCCTTGTAGCGGTCGGGGCCGATCTGGGTGACGTCGGGCTGGGCGTTCAGCCAGGCAACGAACTCCTGCCAGATCTTCGTGTCATCGGGGGACTGGGCGGCGGGGACGGCGAGGAAGGAGACCAGGAGGACGGCCAGGAGGAAACGGGCACACTTCATTCGGAACCTCCAGGGCGTTTGACGCTGGGCGCCGGCGATTGTTCCGGGGAAGGGCGGAGGGGCTCACGGCCCAGGACGGAAAGACGGCTCGCGGCCCGGCCGCGGCCCCTTGACTACTATCGATCATAGTCGAATAATTATTCGAGTATGTCTGACAGTTCGTTCAGGCTCGCCTTCGACGAGTGCCGCGGCCTCCTCCAGCGCCGGCTGGCCGAGCCCGCCCCCGGGCGCGTGCAGCTGGTGACCGGGCCCCGGCAGGTCGGCAAGACGACCCTGCTGCTCGAGCTGGCGGATCGAGTGGGGCCGGGCGCTGTGTACGCGGCGGCCGACGCCCCGGAAGCCGCCCTGCCCGGCTTCTGGGAGCGAACCGTTGCGCGCGTGGAGCAGGCGGCCGCGGAGCACCGCGGTGCCGTGCTCCTCCTGGACGAGGCCCACCTCCTCGCCGACTGGGCAGGACGGTTGAAGGGCGCGTGGGATTCGTTCCGGCGTCGGCGCATCCCGGTCCACGTCGTTGCCACGGGGTCGTCCGCCCTCCGCTTGTCGAGCGGCTCGCGCGAAAGTCTCGCAGGCCGCTTCGAGCGTCTCACGCTGGCCCACTGGTCGGCCGCCTCCCTGGCCCGCGCCTTTGGTTTCGCCCCTCGGAAGGCAGCCGAGCAGCTCGTGGTGCGCGGGTCGTACCCCGGAGCCGTGCCGCTGCTCGGCGATCCCGCCCGGTGGACGGCGTACGTCAGGGACGCGATCGTCGAGCCGGCGATTGGCCGTGACCTGCTTGCGCTGACCGCGATCCGGCGCCCCGCCCTGCTCCGCCAGGTGTTTGCCGTGGCGACGGCATCTCCCGCGCGCATCGTCTCGTTGCAGAAGATCCAGGGACAGCTGCAGGATCCCGGTGCGCTGGAGACCCTGGCGCACTACCTGGCGCTGCTCGAGGAAGCCTTCCTCGTTGCCGGCCTGCAGAAGTACTCCGCGCGCGGCGCGCGGCGCCGGGCTGCGCCCCCGAAGCTGATCGCACTGAACAACGCGCTCCTGGCGGTGATGCCGTCCGCCGGCCCCGCCGATCCCCGCGCGGACGCGGCGGTGTTCGGGGCCTGGGTCGAGAACGCCTGCCTCGCGCACGCGTGGAACGCGGGGCAGGCGGTGGGCTACTGGCGGGAGGAACCGCTCGAGGTGGACGGAGTACTCGAGGGGAGCTGGGGAAACTGGGCGATTGAGGTGAAGACGGGCGAGCTGCGAACCGGCGAACTGGCTGGCCTGCTCGAGTTCACCCGCCGCCACCCGAAGTTCCGACCTCTCGTGGTGTGCGGGCCGGCCGACGTGGGGCGGGCGCGGAGCTGGGGAATCTCGGCCCTCGCGTGGCAGGATTTCCTGCTGCTGGAGGGGCCGCCGCGCGCGTAGCGTTCCCGAGAGGGGGCCGTACCGAAAACGTGACTCGCCAAGAGGACGGCCGGCGCCGCTTCCGCAGGCGACAGTGCCCCGACCCGCCTCGCCGGCCCGGCGGACGAAGAAGACGACGCCGACCGCCCGACGATGACGCACGTGGACGAGGTCACCGCCGTGGGAACGACGCTCGGCACGGTGTCGTACATGGCGCCGGAGCAGGCGCTCGGCGGGACGGTGGACGCGCGCAGCGACCTCTTCTCCTTCGGCGTCGTCCTCTACGAGATGGCGACCGGCGCCCTCCCCTTCCGCGGGCAGAGCGCCACCGAGACGATCGACGCCATCCTCAACCGCCAGCCCGTGCCCCCGGTCCGCCTCAACCCCGACGTCCCCGACGACCTCGAGCGGATCATCGCGAAGGCGCTCGAGAAGGACCCGTGGGTCCGCTACCAGTCGGCGGTCGGTGTCGCTGGGGACGACGGTCACCCGCTGACCGAATGCGAGGACGCGGAGGTGGCGCCGGGCCTCGACGCTGAACGGCGGCCCCCCCCTCGGGCGCGTCGATCCCCTCGAGGCGCACGGTCACGGTGCGGCCCCCGGCGGGGATGCGGCCCCCAACTGACACGTCGAGCGTGTCGCCGTCCGCCACGTGCGAGACGACGCCCGAGAAAGGGCGCTGCGGCGGACGGCCCGAGCCGGGCAGATCGCCGGCGAATGCGGTTCCGGCGGCGGGGGCAGCGACGGCGTGAGCAAGAACGGGGTGAGCGACGACGGCGGGGACAAGGACCGCGAGGGCGAATTTAACGAGGGCAAGAACGGCGAGCGCGAAGACGGTGCGTCTGATCACGGCGAGCTCCGAGGGTCGGGTGCCCGGTCTATCGGCGCCCTGGGCTTTCCATGACAGGCCGGCGGGGGTCGTACCAGACGCGTGAAGGACTTCACCTTTTGGGTACGACCCCCCGGGGTGTGAAGGCCGTCACGGTTTGGGTACGACCCCGGGGGTGAAGAATCTCACCCTTTCGGTACGACCCCCCTCACCCCGCGGCGTCGTACGCCGTCTTCATCCAGCCGATCAGCTCGGCGTCCACCTCCGAAGGGTCGCCGATCCGCACCTTGTAGTTGCACATCTGCCCGGCGGGCAGCTGCGCAAGCCGGTCGGAGGCGGGCAGCGCCTTCGCGTTGAGGCCGACCTCGACGCGCGTGTTGGTGGCAGGGCCAATCATCGCGAACTGCTTCTTGCGGCGATAGCTGACGTAGGTCTTCTTCGGCGCGGCCTCGCAGTCGCCGAACGCGCGCATCGCCTCGAGCAGCCGAGCGTGGTCTTGAGCATGGCCACCAGCTCGCCGTGCTTCGTCAGGCCGCTCCCGTTCACGATGGCCGCCAGCTCGTCGAGCGACTTCCCCGTCCGCTTCTGGATGTTCTTCAACTGGGTGGCGAGCGCCTTGTCGAGATCGGGCATGCGGACACTCCTCTCGGCCGGGCGGCAGCCGCCCGTGCAGCTTCGGTATGGTGGACCCAGGTCACTCCATCATACCGCCGAGGTGGGAATGGGCTCAGGGCTCAAGGCTGAAGATCGGCTCAAGGCTCAAGGCTCACGGCTCACGGCTCAAGGGCCTGCCCGCCGAAGCCGTAGCCTGCCCGCCGTAGCCGCGCGCTTGGCGAAGGCGGGAACGTAGCGAGCGCTTGGCGGAGGCGGGCGCTCCAGATCGAAATCCGGGCGCCAGGATCGTGATCTCAGCCGGCGGGGAACCTCCAAGCTCATCCGGCGCCTTCCTGGCAAAATACTCCACCTTCACGGCCGCCCGCGCGGGTCCTGATCGTGCAGGGCCCGAGACACGGACGGCAGTCCCGGTGCGTGCGCCGCGCCTGCCAATCGCCCCCGCAATGACGACCCGACACGCTTCTCCCCATAGCCAGCGCTCTCCTCGCGTCAGGCGTGCGCGCGGGCCGCCATGCGTGTGGCCTGAGAGTCCGTGAAGAAGGAAGGGAACATGACCCACGCGCGACACACCGACGCGCTTCCCCTGTCGATACTGCTCCTGTTCGCGCTTCTCGCACTCATCGCGCTGCCGTCTCCTGCTTCTTCGCAGACCGTTGTCGATCCGCGGATCGTCGAGTTCAGCCCCTCGGCCGACCACGACACGACGCTCCCGGACGGGCGTCCCGCCGTCGAGCGCTACCTGTTGAAGGTGTTCCAGGCGGGAGCCTCGCAGCCGTTTCACACCGTCGACATGGGGAAGCCCGACGCCGATGCCGACGGAACCGTCAGGTTCGACTTCTGGGCCACGGTGGCCGCGTGGCCGCTTCCCGGCGGCAACTACGTGTCGCGCGTGGACGCGGTCGGCCCCGGCGGCAACGGCCTGAGCGCCCCGTCGAACCCGTTCACGTTCGGCTCCTCGTGCAGTTGCGGCCTGGTGGCGCCGACCTCGGCGTCGTTCCCGGCAGCGGGCGGCGGCGGATCGGTTTCGGTGGACGCGGGCGACGAGTGCGACTGGACGGCGACGGCGTCGGCGGGATGGATCCGCCTCGCCGCCGGCGGGGGAACCGGCAGCGGATCGGTCATCTTCAACGTCGATCCGAACCCGAACACCACGCCGCGCACCGGCACGATCGATGTCGCCGGATCGACCTTCACCGTCACGCAGGCGGGGGTGGCGTGCAGCTACACGGTGTCGCCGGCCTCGGCGTCGGTCGCGGCAGCGGCGGGCAGCGGCTCGTTCACGGTGAGCAGTTCCACGGGCTGCAGCTGGACGGCGACCTCGAACGCCGCGTGGATCACCCTGGGTACCACGTCGGGCTCGGGCAACGGGACGGTCAGCTACACCGTCGCGGCGAACACCGGCACCAGTGCGCGGACCGGGACCGTGACGGCCGGCGGGAAGACCTTCACGGTCACGCAGGCGGGTGCGACCGTCACGCCACCCCCCACTTCGCCGCTCCCGACCCCCTGGCAGCACCGCGACATCGGCCTGGTGGGCCGCGCGGGCGACGCCACGGCCAGCGGCGGCGTCTTCAACGTCAGCGGCGCCGGGACGGCGTTCACGGGCACCGCAGACGCCTTCCACTTCGCCTATCGGAACGCGGCCACCGAGGTGATCGCGAGCCTGACCAGCCTGTCGGACGACTGCCCCAACGGGCGCGCGGGCGTCATGCTGCGCGAGAACGTGGGGGTCTCGGCCCGCTTCGTCGCGATCGTCGCGCTGCCGCAGGGCGGGTTCGAGGTCCTGCACCGGGTGACGCCGAACAGCCGCCCGAGCGTGGTGGCGCGGGTGACCCAGGGGATGCTGGGGTCTCTCAGGCTGGTTCGCAACAAGAAGGTGATCACGGTGTATCGATCGGACGACGGGACGTCGTGGACCCAGGTGGCCACGGTGAACGTCAAGTTCACGCCGACGCTGGGCGGCCTGGCGGTCACCAGCGGGTCGGGCAACCTCCTCAACGCGGCCACGTTCGCGCAGATCACGGCCCGGTAGACCGGGAGTTCAAGGGAGTCGGGATTCAGGATTCAGGGCTCGGCTGCCGCTGGATCCTGCATCCCGGCCCCGCGGATCCTGCCCTCCCGGCTCGCGATCCTGACCTGCGGCCCGCGGATCCTGCCCTGCCGCGCCGGGAATCCTGCCCTGGGGCCGGCGAATCCTCCCCTGCCGCACTCCGGCTGCCGTCCGGCCGTGCCGCATGACCAGTGCATGCCGCATCACCCAAATGGGGGATGCGCGGCGCCGGCGCCGCGCCTACGCTGGCGTCTGGCTCGGCGCCTGGTCCCCCGACCGGCCGGCGGCGATGGTGCCGTCGCGACGTGCCGAGCCGAGAGGAGCCCCCATGTCGCGCATCGCATCGAAGGCGGTCCCCGCGATCCTGCTGGCGGCCCTGGCCCTCGCCTCAGCCGCCCCGGCGTTCGCGCAGAAGAAGAAGCCGGCTGCGCCGCAGCCCAAGCCCCTGACGATCACCTTCCTCGATCGTGCGGCGACGGTGGACGAACCGGGCGACAACGTGCTCAGCGATGGCTCGCCCTACACCGCGACAATCGACCAGAACGGGAAGGTCGTGACCAGCGACGGCACTTTCATCAACAGCGTTGGCGGCCTGGAGCTGGATCTCGCGCCGGGCGGCAGCCCGGCGCGCGAGCTGCGCTTCCACTTCCCCGGCGGCATCGTCGAGGCCGACGTTCCGGCCGCGTGCGCGTTGCCCGAGGACATGTGGGCCGCCAAGGTGGACCTTCGCTTCAACGTCGTGGATGCCCGCGGGAACGCGGTCGGCATCGAAGCGATGGGCAACGGCACGGTGCCCGCGACGGTCGAAGGAAATGGCGCGCCCTACGGGCTGGCCGGGATCATCAACTTCACCCCCGACAACGGCAGTCCCACCCTTCTCAACGTCGGCCTGATGCTTGGCGGCGTCGAGGGCGTCACCCTCTCGAGGACCAGCGAGTTCAGCTGGATCGTCAGCTCCGATGCGCCCGTCGTCGTGCAGTGCCTGCTCGCCCTCTCGAAGGGGCGCCGGGCGGTGTACGAGCTGGGGCCGGTTCCCGTCCGATTCGAACTCACCGCCGTGTCGGGCGGGCAGTAGGCTGCGCAACCGGCGCCTACCGACGCCGCACCTTCACGATGGCAATCGGCGGCGAGAGGGTCTGGGCCTTCGCCGGCGACGCCTGGATGCGCCGGACGACGTCCATGCCGCGCGTCACGAGGCCAAATGCGGCGAAGCCCTGGCCGTCGGGATTGCGCTTGCCGCCGAAGTCGAGCGAGGGCTGGTCGCCGATGCAGATGAAGAAGCTCGACTGGGCGGTGTCAGGCCCCGAGCGCGCCATCGAGACGGCACCGTTCGTGTGACGAAGGCCGGTCACGCTGGTCCGCTCGAGTGGGATCGGCGGCCTCAGCTCGCCCTCCTTCGTCCCGGGGATGTCGGCCTGGATCACCTCGATCCTGACCGCGTCGTTCGGCTGGTTGGCGGGCGTCACGGTGCGGTGGAAGCTGCCGCCGTCGTAGAGCCCCGCGTCCACGTAGGCGAGGAAATTCGCCGCGGTTGACGGCGCGCGCTTCGTGTCCACCACGATCTCGATCTCGCCCATCGCCGTCTCGATCACGACGGGGACGAGGGCGTCGCTGGGGGCAGGCGCGGGGACAGCCGCGGGTTTCGCAGCCGCGGCCGCGGGGACAGCCGCGGGTTTCGCAGCCGCGGCCGCGGGCACAGCCGCGGGCTTTGCACCCGCGGCCTGGCCCGGCGGGACCTGTGGGTTCGTTTGTGGGGCCTGCCCCGACGGCGTCGCGGCGCCGAGCAGCGCGAGTGCCGCCAGCGTGAGCGTCAGTCTCATGTTCGTCCTTCCCGGCTCCGTTTGCGCGCGGCCATCGTCGTCTCTTGCCGCACTGCTGCGCAAGGCCGATGCGGAGAGAGCAACGGCCTCGGATTTCAACCGGGAGGACTCGAGGCCGTTCGGCGTGTTGGTGCGTTCCGTCGCGGTGCCTATGGCCAGCGGGTCCTGTCGCCGGTCACCCCCGTCGCGTCCTCGCGCGAAAAGCACTCCAACGGGGGACGCGCTCCGGGCGCGCCGGGGGTCCCCCGACCGGCGCCACCCGCTGGTCGATACACCGGCGGACCGCACGGCCAAAATCGTCACGGAGGCTGTACGGAAGGATGTCGTGTTCTTCACTCTACGGGGGCCGTACCGAAAGTGCTGTGTTCTTCACGGTTTCGGTACGGCCCTCCGCACCGTGACATTCTTCACGCCTTTGGTACGGCCCCCAGGAGCCCCTCCACCTCACGCCCCAAGCCGTGGCCGCCTTCGAATCGAAAGCCGCCTGAACAGGCAACGTCAGGCGGCGCGACGGGGTGCAGGAACTGCGATCTCTGGGCGCTGGCTGAGGAAATCCCCGCCAATTCCGGCCGGCGCCGGCGGCAAGAGCCGTGCAGAAGTGACGATGTACAATGCCGGACGTGCCGAGGGTTGCGCCGTTCGATCGGCCCGCGACCTACGACGACCTGGCGAACCTGCCCGACAACCTGGTCGGCGAGATCGTCGAGGGTGAGCTGCACGCGTCGCCACGGCCGGCGCCGCGCCACCTGGGGGCCGCAAGCCGCCTGGGGGGTTTGCTGGTGCCTCGCTTCGATCGCCCCCCGGATGGGGGCTGGCGCATCCTCGACGAGCCGGAACTGCACCTGGGGAACGACGTCTGCGTCCCGGATATCGCCGGCTGGCGGCGCGAGCGGTTGCCGCGCCTCCCGGACGAAGCGTTCTTCGTGCTGGCGCCCGACTGGGCCTGTGAAATCCTGTCGCCTTCGACGGCGGCCCTCGACCGCGGGCGCAAGCTGGCCATCTACGCCCGCGAGGCGGTACCGCACTGCTGGCTGATCGACCCGTTGGCCCGAACCCTCGAGGTCTTGCAGCTCGAACCGGGGCGGTGGACCATCGTGGCCACGCACGTGGGCGATGTGGTGGTGCGCGCCGCGCCCTTCGAGGCGATCGAGCTGCCGCTCGGCGAGCTGTGGGAAGAATGAGCGTGCGGCCGGCGAAGGCGGTCTCCGGCGCCATCCGCCCCGACTTCACGAAGTGGAGGCCCAGCAGTTCGCGGTCCCGGCGTGCGACCGCGGTTCGATCCCCTCCGCGAGGAGCAGCGCGACGGCCGCATGGTAGATGGCGTAGTACAGCCGGCTCTCTGCGTCGTGCAGCAGGCCCGCGTCCACCAGCAGGGCGGCCGCGCGGAGCGACTCCCCGGATCTCGCCATCTCGGCGTCGGCGTTGGCCCTGCGGTTCTCCGGAGTCATAGCGCCACCCCGTCCCTTTCGATCTCGAGCGGCGTGCGGCGCTCGCTCGCCTTCCACGCCTCGAACTCTTCGGGTGACATGACCATCGGCGAGATGACGACGCCGTCGCGCTGCCAGATCAGATCGGCGGCCAGGTCGGTGACGGCGCGGTCGTCGGCGCGCAGGGCGCCATGGATGAGGACCAGGCAATCCACGTCGGATTCCTCGTGCGCCTCCCCCCGGGCGTAGGAGCCGAACAGGCGGATCGAGTGCAGTCGCGGCCCGAACCGGGCGCGGAGGCTCTCGGCAAACGCGTCAAGCGTCGAACGAACGGGCGCCGGAAGCCGGAGGTCCTCCAGTTCGCGAGCCATCGGGGAAATTGTAGCCCCCTTCGCCGCCCCGAGGCTGCGGGGGGCGGCCCGATCGCAGGCAGCATTAGCGGGCCAGGCGGCCGCCGCCGCGACTTCACGAAGCGACGATGTACAATGCCGGACGTGCCGAGGGTTGCGCCGTTCGATCGGCCCGCGACCTACGACGACCTCGCGAAGCTGCCCGATCATCTCGTCGCGGAGATCGTCGATGGCGAGCTGCACGCGTCAGCCAGGCCCGCGCCGCGGCACGCACTGGCTGGAACCGGGATTGGCATCCTGGTCGCCCCAGCCTTTCACCATCCCGACCCCGGGGGCTGGTGGCTCCTCTACGAGCCCGAACTCCACCTCGGCGCCGACGTCGTCGTTCCCGACTGGTCGGGCTGGCGGCGATCGCGGATGCCGCGCCTCCCGGACGAAGCCTTCTTCGCGCTGCGCCCCGACTGGGTGTGCGAGATCGTGTCGCCCTCGACGGCGGCCCTCGACCGCGGCCGCAAGCTGGCCATCTACGCCCGCGAGGGCATTCCCCACTGCTGGCTGATCGACCCGGCGGCCGGAACCCTCGAGGTCCTGCAGCTCGAATCCGGGCGGTGGACCATCCTGGCCACGCACGTCGGCGACGTGGTGGTGCGCGCCGCTCCCTTCGAGGCGACCGAGCTGCCGCTCGCCCGGCTGTGGGCCGACGAGTAGTCGAACAGCAGGCGGTCTTGGGCGAACCTGCCGGTCGCGTTGACATCCCCCCGATCAAGCGGGGCTGCAGGCCGTGCGGGGTCGATGCACAGCGGGGTCGCGGGATCTCCGAGTCGTGCGTGCCGCTGTGCCCGCCGGCACCACAGCTGCGCGTCACGACCAACGAGAAAACAGGGAAGGAACCTTGAGTCGCAGCGGATCAACTCGGTCCGGACGGAGTTCAGGCTCTCGCCCCTCGGGCTTGACCGGATTGACGGTCACGAAGTTCGAGATGCGCTGAGGGCCGTTTTCGCGAAGAAAAGGCTTGACACCTTCCCGGCGCCGGCCGCGATTTTCGCGAGCGGCTGGGCACAGGATGGCTCGCGAAGCGACGACGTTGCTGTTTGAGAGGCTCCCGATCGCGGGCCGCCGCTTCGCGTGATCGGGCATTGCGACCACCGCGCTGGCGGCCGCAGGCACGTTCGAAAGATGGCAAAAATGACGATGGTATAGGTGGAGCATGAACAAGCTCCCACCATCGTCTGACCCTCCGTTGGGCCCGCCTGCGCGCGGGTCCGCCGCCTCGTCCTTCGAGGCGCTGTCGGCACGCCTCGCCCGGCTCTCCGACCGGGAGCTTCTCGAGCAAGTCGGCCGGATGGCGGGCGAGGAGCGCGGCGCGACGGCGCGGCTGATTGCCTCGCTCGCCGAGATGGACAGGCGCCAGCTCTATCGCGACGCCGGCTGCTCGTCGCTCTTTACCTTCTGCACCGATGTCTTGAAGCTGAGCGAGAGCGAAGCGTACCTGCGAATCGAGGCGGCGCGCGCCGCGCGGAAGTTCCCGCTCGTCCTCGAGCGCCTCGCCGACGGCACCCTCACGCTGACGGCGGTGAGCAAGCTGGCGAAGCACCTCACCGAGCAGAATCATCGCGCGCTGCTCGACTCGGTGCGGCAGAAGAGCAAGCGCGAGATCGAAGAACTGCTCGCGCGCCTGCACCCGCGGCCCGATGCGCGCGAGATGGTGCGGCGGTTGCCCGAGGGAAGGGCCGGAGCAACGTCCGCGGCGCTCGCGGAGCAGCCCCGTACCCGGGCCGACGACCCGGTCGCCTTTCCGGCAGGCGGGATCGATCGCCCCGTGCGAAGCGGAGAGACCAGCGGGCGACTGGATGAGGCCGCGCCTCCTGGGGCGTCGCTGCTCGAGCAGGCGGAGACCAGCGGTCTGCGAACAGCGGCGCAGGCCAGCGGCTTGGGAACGGCGCAGCAGGCGGCGTCGACGTCCAGGGCAGAAAGCCCGGCTCTTGCTCAATCGGCCGTTCGGCCGCTACCCGCACGGGCGGCCGCGGCTGCAGCCCGACCGCGGGATTCAATCATGCCGCTCGCGCCGCAGCGCTACCGGGTGCAGCTGACGATCGGCGCCGAGACGAACGAGAAGCTGCGCCGGGTGCGCGACCTGCTTCGGCACGACATCCCCGACGGCGATCTGGCGCAGGTCTTCGACCGCGCGCTCACCCGCCTGCTGGCAGAGCTCGAGAAGACGCGCTTCGCGGCAACCGCGCGTCCGAAGGCGCCGCGACGCCCGTCGGCCCCGTTGCACTCGTCGCCGAAGTGCGCGACGCCTGAGCCGGACGACTGCCTGGTCGATGGTCCCCTGAAAATGAACCCGCCGCAGCGGCTGCGAGTGATGCCGCCCGGTTCGACGGATGGTCGGCCACTCGGCGAACGCGGCGCCCGCTGCTCGGACTCCGAGGCCGTGCTCGAGGAGCTCGAGGCCGTCACGGCGACTCCTGTGGAGGGCGCTCTGCGGTTACCGCCGACGGGCCGGAAGAAGACGCGGCGGCGCGAGGATTTCGAAGCGGACTCCGAGCAGGCGGCGTCAGGCAAAGCGGGGTCAGGGCGGGCGGTCCCCGGGCCAGTGGTGGCGGCGGCGGCGGTGACGGGACCGGCGGTGTCAGGGTCATTGGCGCCGGGGTCGTCGGCGTCGGGACCGGCGCGGCAGATGGCAGCCGCCGCCCGGCGCCGCTCGCGCCACATTCCGGCTGCCGTGAAGCGCGAGGTGTGGCGGCGCGACGAAGGCCGATGCACCTTCGTCGGCCCGCACGGCCGATGCCGGGAGCGCGGGATGCTCGAGTACCACCATCGCGAGCCCTTCGCGGCCGGCGGGAAGGCGACGGCGTCGAACGTGACCCTTCTCTGTCGAGCCCACAACTCGCTGGAGGCCGACCGCTACTTCGGGCCGCCCATGTCGGACGTCGATCGGTACGGCACAAGAGTCCCGCCGGCGCCGCAGGGCGCGCACCGGGCAGCCGGCGATGTGGCCGCCGCCCCGGGAAGCCTGAATCCCGGCCACCCGGGTGCTGGTTGGCGTTGACGCGAAGCGCTCAACTCCGTCCGGACGGAGTTCGCAGGAAGTCCACGAAGTCACGAAGTCACGAAGTCGCGAAGTCCAGTGCTCGCCGCTGCAGCTGCGGCGGGACATGGCGAGGTGAAGCGGGGACGTGCGGCGCGCGCCGCCGGCGGGTCTGGACGGTCCCAAAGGGATCCGCAGAGAGACGCCCGCAGGGGTATATTCACGCTGCGAGGCGGGCACCGCCTTCGAGCGGCTGCGTCTCAGGGCCGATCTAGCAGCACCGGAGCGGGATGATGACCACTCACACGCGGGCGGCGGCGGTCGTGGTCCTGATGTTGGCGTCGGCGGGGTGCGGGGGATCGGGCGGAACGAAGGCGCCCGAACAGGCGGCCGCGTCCCCCGAAGGTCAGGCCGGCGCGGCGGCGGCGGTGACGGAGAACCGCTGGCTGCGGGGCCTGTGGGCGAACGACATCCGCAAGACGCTCGAGGCGGTGAACATGCCGTGCACGGGACCCGCGATGGAGAGCCGGCAGAGCGTGTGGTCGTGCGAGTCGGCGACGCCGCTCGTCGCTTACAAGGCGCGGTTCTACGGGAACGCCCCCGGCAAGATCGAGTACATCACGGCGACCATCACGCAGTCCGATCGCCCGAAGGACGACCTGCCGCTGCGCGTCTTCGTCGCCCTCGCTGGGCTGCACTTCGAGGGGGCCGACCCGCAGAAGGCGCGCGCGTGGGTGCGGGCGAACATCGCGGCAGGGGGATCGACCTCGTTCGGCCCGGCCCAGTTCAAGCTGCTGGGCGACGAGCGCCGCCGGCAGCTCGACATCAAGGCTGTCGGGTCGGAGTGGTGAGACGGGCCGCGATTTGGGGTTGGAGGCCGTGCGGCGTCAGTGCGCTACGTCGCCTCGTTGGCGGCCAGCGGGTCCTGTCGCCGGTCACCCCCGTCGCGTCCTCGCGCGAAAAACACTCCAACGGGGGACGCGCTCCGGGCGCGCCGGGGGTCCCCCGACCGGCGCCACCCGCTGGTCGACACCACACGCAGCGGACCGCACGGCCAGGTTCATCAAGGCCGTCGGGTCGGAGTGGTGAGGCGGGCTCTGCAGGAAGCGTAAGGGGACCGTACCGAGAGCGCTGCCTTCTTCACGCTTCGGGGGCCCGTACCAAGAGTGCCGCGTCTCCGTCCGCCTTCCGCGTTCTAAGCTACAGTGATCTGGAGGTCACTCGAACATGGAACCTGCCCTTGCCCCGATCGCGGAGATCTACTCGCTCAACACCGACCTGGTGCTGAACTCCATCTCGGGCGTCTCGGAGGCGCACGCGGCGGAGCGGCCGCTGCCCGGCACCAACAGCCTCGCCTTCCTCCTGGCGCACGCGATCGACGCCCGCTACTTCGTGGCGAGGCTTCTCGGGCGGCCGGGAGCGAACCCGCTCGCCGAGATAAAGGCCACCGGCATCGACGACGCCGGGGAGCTGCCGCCGCTGAGCGAGCTGCGCCGGTTCTGGCTCGAGGCGTCGGCGCACCTCGAGACGACCCTCGAAGGGTTGTCGACCGCGGACCTCGCCGCAACCTCGGAACAGAAGTTTCCGGTCGGAGACCCGACGGTCCTCGGTGCCGCCGCGTTCCTCGCGCAGCACGAGTCGTATCACGTCGGGCAGATGGCGCTGCTGCGGAAGGGTCTCGGCTACCCCGCCATGCAGTACAAGCGGCCCGCGCCGAACCGCTAGCAGGCCGCTGAAGAACGCGGCCTGAATGCAAAATGCCAAAGGAAGAATGTAGAAACAACCTGCGAGCCGCAGAGCAGCTTGCGACAGATGCCGTGCGGCGTGTAGGTGCGTGACGTCGCGGCGCCTACGGCCAGCGGGTCCTGTCGCCGGTCACCCCCGTCGCGTCCTCGCGCGAAAAGCACCCCAACGGGGGACGCGCTCCGGGCGCGCCGGGGGTCCCCCGACCGGCGCCACCCGCTGGTCGACACCCTCCAACACACCGCCGCTCGGCAGGGGGGCCACGGGGGACCGTACGGAGATGGTGAGCTTTCTCACGCCACGGGGGGCCGTACCGAAACCGTGACGTTTCTTCACGTTCTCGGCACGGCCCCGCGCGGGGCGGGCCCCGTTCTGGTCGCGGCCCGGGGCGCGCTCCGCAACGAATGAGAATCACGTCCGAGGACGCGCGCATGGCAGACGTTACCGCCTCAGCAGCCGCACTTCAGCCTGTCGCGGCTGGCCATCGTGGCTCCGGCGTATGCCTTACGATAACGCTTTCCGGAACCCCCGTTGTCCCTGTTGCTCTGCCAACGGCCCCTGTTGCCTGGAGGATGATCATGCGAACGAGGTTGACGGCGCTCCTGCTTGCCGCGTGGTTGGGCAGCGCGGTGCTTTCAGCACAAACCCCGGCGGGCGCGAGACCAGCCGACGTCGAAACGCCGGAGACGATCGTCGCGGCGCTGTACGACGTCATCTCGGGACCGGCCGGCCAGGCGCGCGACTGGGACCGCTTCCGGCACCTCTTCGCGCCGGGAGCCCGGCTGATGCCGGTCGCGCCGCGCAAGGACGGCAGCGCCCCGGCCGCGTTGTCGCCCGACGACTACGTCGAGCGGACGCGCGAGGCCTTCCTGAAGAACGGGTTCTTCGAGAAGGAGGTCGCTCGAAAGGCTGAGGCCTTCGGAAACGTCGCCCACGTGTTCAGCACCTACGAGACGCGGCGGGCGGCGGGCGACGCGAAGCCGATGGCGCGCGGCATCAACTCCATCCAGCTGATGAAGCACGCGGGCCGCTGGTGGATCCTCACGGTGGCGTGGGACCAGGAGCGTGAAGGCAACCCCCTGCCCGAGAAGTAGCACAATAGGGGGCCGTACCGAGGATGTGAGGTTGTTCACGGTTCCCGTACGGCCTCCAAAGCGTGACGACGCGGCGGCCACGGCCAGCGGGTCCTGTCCCCAGTGACCCCATCTGTCGCGGCCGGCGTTCATCCTTCCTCTCGTTCGCGCCGGGATCCGCTCCCGGCCGGGAGGAAGTCACATGAGGCAGCCGGCCGCCGTCATCATCGTCATCGCCGTCCTGGCGTTCGCCGCACCCGCCTTCGCGCAGAACGCGCAGAAGGCGACCGTCGTCGACAACGCGCCGATCTACCTGCAGCCGGATCCGGCGTCGGGCGCCGTGCCGCTGCGGACCGCCAAGGCAGGCACCATCCTGACCGTCGTCGGTGAGGACGGGGATTGGGCGCAGGTGCAGTTCAAGGACCCCCAGTGGGGACTGCGGACGGGCTGGGTCAGGATCGCCTTCCTGAAGATCGAGCGGCCCGAGCTCGAGCCGATGGATCTGTCGGTGGGGCCGGAGGACTTTGCGCCGCAGCCAGGGCCGGAACGGGCGCCGCAGGTCGATATAGGAGGGCGACGGGGGAATGCGGGCGTTCCGGTGCCGGCACCATCGAGGCCCTCGCGGGCGACGGTCGGGCCGACTGAGCCGGCGGCCGAGCAGTCCGCCGAGTGGGAGGCGGTTCGTTCGGCCGAGAAGGGCTGGTTCGACGTCAACGCCGGCATGGCAGGTGCGGCCCAGGAGACACGCGACACGCAGGCCACGTGGATGCAGACCGGCGAGCCGGCCAAGTTCACGACCTCCTACAAGGCGCCGACCGGCGCCGACTTCGACTTCGGCGGGGGCGTCATGTTCACGCCCGTCGTGGGCGCCGGGCTGAGCATCAGCGGCACGGCCCATCGGAGCACTGCCGACATCTCGCTCACGCTGCCGCATCCGAACTACTTCAACCACTACGCCTCCGACAGCGGGCAGACCGACGGCACGCTGCAGTACACGGAGGGCGCCGTCCACATCCAGCTGATGGGCAACCTGACGCCGGGCGGGAGCCGCTTCCGCGCGCGCGTCTTCGGCGGGCCCACCTACTTCGTGATCCGCGGCGACGCGCTCACCGCGGTGCGGTGGGAGCAGGCGTGGCTCTTCACGGCCAATGCCGTGGACATCATCGGCACCACCGCGAAGGAGGTCAGCGCGAACGCGTGGGGATTCCACGCAGGGGCCGACCTCGCGTACTTCTTCAGCCGGGTGGTCGGAATCGGCGGGCTCGTGCGCTTCAGCCGCGGCAGCGCGACGATCGAAGACGACGAGGTGATGGCCGACGAGCCGCTGGACCTGAAGGTGGGCGGGTTGCAGGCGGCGTTCGGCCTGCGCCTGCGATTCGGGAAGCGGTAGGGGCTGGACGTCCGCCGGCAAGAGGCCTGCAAAGACGACGATGTACAATGCAGGGCGTGCCGCGGGTGCCCCCGTTCGACAGGCCGGCGACGTACCAGGATCTCGTCGAGCTGCCGGACAACCTGGTGGCGGAGATCGTCGAGGGCGAGCTGCACGCGTCGCCGCGTCCGGCGCCGCGGCACGCCGTCGCGGGCAGTCGCGTCGGCGGGATTCTCCTGCCCGCATTCGACCGCCCGGGTCGCGTCGGCTGGTGGATTCTCGACGAACCCGAGCTTCACCTCGGCGCCGACATCCTGGTCCCCGACCTCGCGGGGTGGCGCCGCGAGCGGATGCCACGCATCCCGGACGAGGCGTTCTTTTCGGCGCCGCCCGACTGGGTGTGCGAAGTCCTATCTCCCTCAACGTCCGCACTCGATCGCGGGCGGAAGCTGGCCATCTACGCCCGCGAGGCCATCCCGCACTGCTGGCTGATCGACCCGTTGGCCCGCACCCTCGAGGTCCTGCAGCTCGAGTCGGGCCGCTGGACGATCCTGGCGACACACGTCGGTGACGCGGTCGTGCGCGCGGTCCCCTTCGACGCGATCGACCTGCCGCTCGGCAGGTTGTGGGCCGAGTGAACGGCTGACTCTCTGGTAGGTGAGCAGTCTCTGCGGTCGCGGGCCTGCGCACTGTTGCAGAAAGAGCATCGCAGGCGGCAGCAGCGTCACACGCCGATGCCGGCCTGGCTCCGCTCCACCACCTCACGAAGCGCCCTCACCTCCTCGCGCAGCGCGGCCAGCTCCGAGGAATCCTTCGCCTGGCCCGTCTCCAGGAACCAGGCGGCGAGGAAGGCCGAGAGGACGCCGAAGAGGGCCACGCCGGCGGCCATGAGGACGGTCGCGACGATCCGCCCTTCGGCCGTCACCGGGAACCGGTCGCCGTAGCCGACCGTGGTAACCGTTGCGAAGGCCCACCAGAGTGCATCCTCCGCGGTGGCGATGTTGCCGCCGCCGCCCGCCTCGAAGTGCAGGATGGAAACGCTCGAGACGACGATCAGGAACATGGCCACCAGGGCGGCGGCCAGGAAGCTGTTCTCGGCGCGCCGCTCGAGCACCAGGCGGGCGACCAGCTTGCTGGCGCGGACGCCGCGCAGCACGCGGAAGATCCGGGCCACGCGCGCCGCCCGGCCCCAGCGGGCCACGTCCACCGACGGGATGCTCGACGCGAGGTCGAGCCAGCCCCAGGTGACCAGGTAGCGGAGGCGGTTCTCGGCGGAGTAGAGGCTGCCGAGGAAATCGAGGAGGAAGAGGACGCAGACAGCGGTGTCGGCGTATTGGAGGATCATCCTGGCTTCGCCGCCGACGCGGAATGCCGTCTGGGCCGCCAGCGACACCAGCGCCAGCAGCGAGAGGAGGAGCATGAACAGCTGATAGGCCGGCGACGCCGAAGCTCGGCCCGATGCGTGGCTCATAGCGCGCAAGTATCGCTGAGCGCGCTCGGGCGCGAAATCTCGAACATGCACGCTATGCGAACGCGGCGCGATGCCGCGTTCTTCACACTATGGGGCCGTACTGAGGATGTGAGGTTTTTCACGGTTCTGGTACGGCCCCCAAAGCGTGACGGGAATTGCGCGGCTATCAGGTGCGACTGGCGGATCCGCTTGAAGAACGTCGCCACTCGCTTCAGCTCGACGCTGTGACGCTGATGCGGGCTGAGAGGTATACGATCACATCGGCCACGGCCACCTCACGCGAAGCGCCCCGCGCCGACGCCTCGGTTTGACATCCGAAGCGCTTCGGATTATGTTGGGGTATCCTATCCCCCCTCCTCCTTCGGGAAGAGGGTGCGAAACCGGCCGCAAGGCCGGTTTCAGTGTTTTTGGGCCTTCCGCGCTCCGCCACCCTGGCTCGACGGCCGCTCACCCGCTCACTCACGTTCCCCAGGATTCGAGGAAGGACGAAGGACGAGCGTCGCGCGCCTACTTCGTCGCGAACACGCACTCGCGGTGGGGGCGGAAGCCGGCGGCCTCGGCCTCCTCGCGGGTGGCGAAGACGCGCGTGCAGCGCCTGCAGTGGTAGTCGCGGCAGGGCGGCGCGTGGTAGACGCCGCTGGAGACGTTGCCGTGGTAGGGCCCGGGGACCACGGCGGCGGCATCGGGGAGAGACGGCGGGGGCGGCGCGCGCCGGGCGCTGCGGCCGCGGCGCCACGTCCAGGGCGGAACCGCGGATCGATCGGCCCAGAGCCCTGCGCGTCTCGCGCGCGCCGAGGCTTCGAGCTGCGCCAGGCGGCGGTCGGAAGAGTACCGGGTGAAGTGCCAGGCAAGGCCCGCGCGCAGCAGTTCCTCGCTGGCATCCCGCTCGCCCACCAGCACGCGGGCGACCAGGCGGCCGTAGCGGTCGGTGTCCTTGACGAGAATGGTGACTCGCTGCGAGAAGGCGAGCACGCGCAGGTGCCGGCGGGCCTCGGCACTGAACGGCTGCCCGCCCTCGGGGGCGTCAATCCCCTCCAGCCGCACCGTCACCGTGCGACCGCCGGTCGAGACGTCCAGCGTGTCCCCGTCGGCGACGTGGGTGACGATGCCGGTGAGGCGGGCGCCTTCCTGCGCCGCGACTGCCTGCGGGGCGTGCGGCGCGAGGAGCAGCACGGTGAGGCTGGCCAAGGTGGCCGCCGCGCACGAGCGGTGCCGGCGGGTTCGGGGCGGAAGTGGTGAACGGTCCAAGGTCACCCTACGATACCGCCTCTGCCACCGAGGGACGGCTCCTGATTCCACTGAAGCTACGGCAGAAGGGCGAAGCGGTACGCGTCCAACGCCCCGGCGGTCAGCGCGACGTTCGTGGAGTGCAGCAGGGATCCCCGGGGAGTCGCCTCAACGGCGGCGGAGGCGCGGTCGAAGATGGCAGCGGCACGCTGGTCGGCGTCGTGGCGGGCGGCGAACCAGAGGCCGTCTACCTGCAGCCGGTGCGACGAGAGCGCTTTCGACCACCGCTGCGCGAGCGAGTGATCACCGGTCGAGATCCGTCCGTCGAGGCCCAGGCGCGCCAGGCCCGTCCCGGCGAGGTCGACGAGCCGCAGCGCCCGCTTCGTTTGGAGAAGCGAGACGCCGCGGGCACCAAGGTCGTTCCTCGAGAGCACGTGAAGATCGACATCGCCGAACGACTCGATGAACGCACCGTCGAAGTGCTCCGCGGCGTACAGAACGCCGTACTCCCCATCCGGCGCATCGAACCGGTTGTGGCCCGTCCGGCCCCAGAACAGCGGGTCGTGTTCCAGGCGGTGGATTCGGGACAAGACGCCCGCGAAGGACTCGAGCGGCAGGTCAGGCAGGTCGAGCCCGTCGGGCGGCGCGGGGAGGGCGGCCAGCCTACGAGGCCCCATGTTCGCCAAACGCTGCTGCCGCCGCGACGATCGGCCGGGCGTCGCCGGCGCGGAGCAGGTCGATCGGCCGGCGGCCGCCCAGCCTTGCGTTTGCGCCCAGCATGAACGCGTGGCGGGTCCACGGATCGAGGTGAGACAGGGCCTCGAGGACTGTATCGAGCCCTCGCAGGGTTCCCGTGGGACCAAACTGCCAGGCGGGGTACAGGTATCCGTAACGGCCGGCGTCCAGGGCGAGCAGTGTGCCCTTCTGCCGCCGGCGATTGACGGCCTGGCGCGTCAGGCCGAGATGCCGGGCAACTTCCGCCGCCCGCAGTGTTCCGCCCTCCTCGGTGAGAAGGCGTTCGCGCGCGCGGAGGCCCCGGACACGGGCGGAGGCGAGGGGATCCTCCTGCACCAGCGTCTCGATGGCTTCGGGCCGTTCGCCGGCCGCAGGTGAGCGGGGTGCAGACGCGCGCGGCGTCTCATGCACATGAGAGAATCAACTCGTCTTCGCAGAAGTCCTCGATCTTCGACAGGATCCTGTCAACAGGGAAGTGAGGTTTGACGTCCTGCACGCGCTGCGCCAGTTCTCTCTTCGAAAGCGCGACGCTCCCCCGTTCCCGGTCCGTAAAGACGATTGTGCTCGCCAACTCCAGCTCGGCTGCGGTCATCTCACCGAAGCGTTCGAGTACCCACTCGATCTCCGTTTCGTGCTCGCGGACGAAGGGTGACGACGTGAACTGCGACGCCCTCTCGCCAGCGCTGATCGAATAGCCCACCCCGCTTGGATAGCTGACGGGAGTCACTCGGAGCGCCCCCAGGCACTTCGCCAGATCGATGTCTTCCAGAACCGTCTGGTCGAAAGGCCCGTACGAGTAGAGTGTGAAGCGGTACCCCAGCGAAACGTTTCGCAGCGTCTCGAGAAAGTACGCCAGCTTCATGACGGCGGTCCGTCCGAGTCCGCGACGGGCCTTCTCCGCCATCCTTGTCAACACAGCGATCCGGGCAATCTGGTCGTCGGTCATTTCTCCTCTCCCAAGACCTCTCGCTTTTTCGCCCGCGCGATTTCGACGTCCTCCGGGCGCACGTACAGCAAAACCTGGGCGTTCGGCTTAAGGTGTCCCACCACGTTGGAGTAGAGCGACAGTGGAATAGCCTGTCCTTCCAGCGCTTCACTCACAACGGGAATGTCGGACGGGCCGCTTTTGTACCACGACTTCCCGGCTGAGGCCTCTGCCGCGAGCAACAGGCCCAGAGCGTTCTTGAGTTGCTCCAGCTGAGCCCGGTCGCGCTCGTTCGGCACTTCCTGGGTGTGGAAGATCTCGCGGTAGTGGTTGCGCTGTGCAAGGCGCTTCGCGTGCTCGTTCTCCGTCGCGGGCAACTGCCCGAGCACCTTCCAGTCGTCCCACTCGAGGAAGCGGTGCAGATCCGCATCGACCGGCGAGGGAAAGAGCCCTCCGGGAAGCATCGCCGCGAGCGCGCCTTTCAAGTGATGGTCGAAGGCGACTCGCGTCTTGTGGAAGTAGACCTGAGTGAACATGAAGTACCGCGCGAGCACCAGAGCCTCGGCGGCGTGCGCACCGCCCTCGGATACTCCAAGCCTGAGGGTCTCCGCCTCGGGATCGGGCACGGCGACCACGGTTGCCGCAATGCGATTCAGGTCGAAGCTCCCGTACCTGACGCCCGCATGCAGCGAGTCACGCAAGAGATAGTCCATTCGGTCCGCATCCATCTGGCCGCTGATGATCTGCCTCCAGAACAGTGCCTGCTTCGCACCGGTCGCTCCCTGAACCAACGCGGCGATATCCTCCGCCCGGAATCCGTAGTTGGCAGTGTTGGCGGGATGGTTCTCGATGACGTCTCGAAGCTCGGATCGAATAATCGCGGCCGTGTACTCCTCGTGCTGGTACCGTTCACCGTCGCTTCGCCGAGGGAATAGATCCTCAGATGCGTGCGAGAACGGGGCATGCCCGACGTCGTGACGCAGCGCCGCCAAACGCACCAGTTGCCGGTGGCGCTGCAGCCCGTCGCGGTTGTACCGCAGCTCACCGGTCAGGATGTCCTGCGACTTCTCCCAGACCGCATCGTACAGCCGGCTTGCGGTGTGCATTACTCCGAGCGAGTGCTCGAAACGCGAGTGGCTGGCTCCCGGGTAGACGTAGTCGGTCCAAGCGAGCTGCCGAATGCGGCGGAGTCTTTGGAAGGCCGGGTGGTCGACGATTGCGCGTTCCCAGTCGTTCAGCTTAACGAACCCATGGACCGGGCACCTGAACTCGTAGGTTCGATTCGCGTCCATAGTCGCCGCCAGTACGAAGATAAGGCGAAAGTCACCGCTTGTCAAGCTGAAGTCGCCGACCGCGCTGCGCACCGCGATCCCCCGACTCAGGACTGGCGGCTGGACTCCGTGACTTCGTGTCGTGGCAAAGAGATCAGGGCGTAACCCGACCGCGCACGAACGCGTAGACCCCTTCCAGGAGTTCACGGCTGCGAGCGAGCGCCGCGACTGCGTCGTCCACAGATGCCGGTGGTAGTCTCCAGGCGACGCGCTTGATCTGGAGATGCGGTGACACCTCCTTCAGCTTCTGCCCCGCGCCGGGCAGGGTGACGACCTGTTTCGCCCTGCCTCGGTGTCCTCGCTCAGGGTCCAGGCAGTCGTATGCCTCTACCAGCATCGAGCGCCACAAGTCTTGGTCCAGCCGGCTAAGAAGTACTGGCGGCTCTGGGCCGATGTTCGACTCCCGGATGGGCGGACGCGCCCCAGCGCCTTGCCAGGCTCATCACCACGCTCGAGATGGCCGCACCGTGGGTGTACAAGAGGACCTGGGACAGGCATGGAGAGCTCGAAAAGCCGAACACGATTCTGGATTCAACTCAATGCAGCATTCGGTGTTGACGAAGACCGACCGATCCGCGCGCAGGTATTCAACGACGACGCCCTGGTAGTAGTCCATAGGGCTCTCCTTCGAAAAGGGCCACCGGTGTTCGGATCAGGGCTACTTCTGCACGGCACCTACTTCCCGCTGGGCAATACTACGCGGAACGTTGACAGGACGGGTCGCGGCGAAGCGCCGCCCCGTGGAAACACGTGCTGCCGTCTTGGTTGAATGCCTCGTAGCCCTCGAGGCGCAGCGCCGCTGGAGTCTGAGGACGAGGGTTCTGCCGGGGACAGGTAGGACCGGTGGAGGTGTCGCGTCTGGTAGGCGTCAGGCGGGCGAGGGCGCGTGGGCTGGCCGTGGCTCGGTTCCGAGTGGGCCCTACTTCTGCGGCGCCGCCTGCGCCCCGGAATGGACGACGGACGGCGAGGAAGGCGTGGACGCCCCGGGAGGCGCGGGCGGAACGCCGGGCGACTGGCCGTGCGAGCGGTGGGAGCCGGCCTTCCCCTTGGGCGGCGCGAGCTCGGCGCGGGAAACGAACTGGACCGGCGCGGTCTGAGGCACCGCCCCCGCCACCACCGCCATCCCCCCCTCCCCCACCAGCGCCGCCGCGCTCGGCGCCCCCGCCCGCCAGGACTGGGAAAGGGATTCGAATTGACTTCGGGATCCGGATACGGAGGGCACTTGCACCCCCGCCTCCCTCCCCCCCGCCCCCTGCG
>Ga0255343_1000617_pt1 | contig 54116 bp, 48 predicted proteins | sample wastewater_treat_4_FD_192413 | JGI IMG/M metagenome (GOLD analysis project Ga0255343, IMG submission 192413) | Wastewater microbial communities from Lulu Island WWTP, Vancouver, Canada - plant16 | ecosystem: Engineered > WWTP > Wastewater > Unclassified | place: Canada: Vancouver, British... | reverse complement strand
CACGTTTGGTTCGCGGACTCATCGTCATGGCTCCTGGAGAAAGTCTCTCTCCCGGTAACATGAATTATGAGTCAACGACCATTATGCATCTTCACCTCCGGTAACATTTATTGTGAGGCAATTCGCGGCGCGCCCTTTCCGATTGACAGGGACAACCCTGTTTCCTATACTGTCCCTGCCGGCAGTTCCTGCCGAGTTCCACTTTCACATCATCCTCAATGAAAATAGGCGGTCTGCACAAAGTCTCCCTCATCGATTACCCCGGAAAGATCAGCACGATTATCTTCACACAGGGGTGCAATTTCCGTTGCCCTTACTGCCACAACCCGGAGCTCGTGGACCCGAAACTCTTCGAACCCCCGATACCGCACGAGGAGATCATCGGCTTTCTCGATCGTCGCCGCCGAAAGCTCGACGCAGTCGTCGTCACGGGAGGGGAACCCACGCTTCAGCCCAACCTGATCCCCTTTCTGCGACGCGTGAAGGAGATGGGTTATCTCGTCAAGATCGACACCAACGGGGCCCTGCCGGAGGTTCTGGAGAACCTCATCGCCCACAGGATCGCGGATTACATCGCCATGGACGTCAAGTCCCCCCTTGAAAAGTATACACGGGTGACCCGGACGGAGGTCGACACCGAACGAATCCGGAAAAGCATCGACCTCGTCATGACATCGGGCATTCCCTCCGAATTCCGAACAACGATCGTCGCACCGCTCGTCGACCGGGAGGATATCCGAAAGATCGGAGATCTCATTCGAGGGGCCCGGCGGTTCGTGCTCCAGAAATTCGTCGCCTCGAAAAATCTCTCCGAGGATTTCCAGAATGCCTCCACTTACCCCGACAGCGAACTGGAAGAATCCAGGAAGGAGCTTGAATCGGTGGTCGATGAAGTCGTGATCCGTTAGGGCCCGCTGATGCCGGGAACATAGAAAAGCGGTGCCGTCGCGACGGCCCCGCTTTTCCCATCTCATCCATGCCCCCTGCAGAACCCGCCGGCCGGAAAGGCCCCCGGCTCCGTCAGATCATGATGGCCGATGTAACCTCTTCCAGTGTGGTCACCCCCATCTGAACCTTCTGGATGGCGTCTTCCCGAAGGGTCTTGAGTTTCCCCGCCCGGACGGCGGCCTGTTGAATTTCCTCCGCCCGTGAACCCTTGATGATCATCTCACGGATCATCTCGTCGACGACCAGGACCTCGAAGATACCGATCCTTCCCTTGTACCCCGTGTGGTTGCAGGCATCGCATCCCTTCCCGTAGGAGAAGGTCAGGTCTTCCGTTCCCGTGAGACCCCAGAGTTCCAGAACCTGGGCGGCCGGCCGGTAGGATTCACGGCACTGGTGACAGATCACCCTCACCAGCCGCTGGGATATGGACGCCAAAAGGACGGAGCTGATCAAAAACCGTTCGACCCCGAGATCCAGTAGCCGCGCGACCGCCCCCGCGGCATTGTGATCCTGGAGGGCACTGAAAACTCTGCAATGGAGGGCCGCCTGCATCGCCATGCCCGTTGTGTCGGCCTCCCGCAACTCGCCGATCATGATCACATCAGGAGCGTGCCTCATGATGGACCGCATTCCGTCGGAGAAGGTCATTCCCGTCCGCCGGTTGAGCTGGATCTGGGATATGCCTTCGAAGTAATACTCTACGGGGTCTTCGACGGTCATGATATGGGCCTCGGGTCTTCGAATCTCTTTGAGCAGGGCGTACAGGGTCGTGGTCTTGCCGCTCACGGCGGGACCGCAGCAGAGAATCAATCCGTTCGGCCTGTGAAGAACCGAATCGAGTTTTTCCCGGTCCGGCCGCGACATCCCCAGGCGGGCGAGGTCGTAAATATCATCGTTGACGTCCTGGAGATTCAGGATGATGTTCTCCCCGTGGACGGCGGGAATGGATGAAACCCGGATGTGGTACTCCTTTTCCTCCATCTTGACGGTGAAGCGACCTTCCTCCGGCACGCTCGCCGCCGTCATGTCCATCTCGGCCAGCTTCCGGAGCCGGGAAACTATGGGCAAAAAAGTCGACTTGGGGAGATCGGTGATCTCGCTCAGTTTACCGCCGATACGGAGACGCACCTGGAGGTTGTTGACCTGGGGATTGAAAAGAACCTCGCTGGCCCCTTCCTGTATCGCCCGGGCGATGATCGAGCTGACGAGGCGGACCACCATCTTGTCTTCCGCCCAGCCCTGACGGGCGGCCAGTCTCCGGTCCTCCCTCTCCGAAACGGTGATTTCCTTCTCCGCGGCCCCTTCCGGGACTTTCACAGACGCCACGGCCTGCCGGGCCTCCGGGGACAGAACGGGGGGACTGTAGAGACCGGCGAGCAGCTGGTCCATCTCCTTTTCCGTGCATACGACCCGATCCATCTCCCCCTCGATCGTCAGTCTCAGGATCTCCATGGCAGAGGCATCCATGGGGTCCGTGACGGCGACCTTCAGGACTTTGTCCTCCATCCGCAGGGGCGCCACCCTGTACTTCCGGGCCAACTTCATGGGGATGAGGTGGGCAAAGCTGATATCGAGGGGATGACGGTCAGGGCTGTACTTGTCCAGCTTGAATTTCAGGCTGAAGAGATCGACCATGCGATCCTCGGAAATCCACCCTTTCCGGATCAGAAGGTCTTTGACTTTCTGATCGGTTTTCACCCGCTCCGCCAGAGCTTCACGCAGTTGATCTTCCGTGAGGAGGTTGGTGCCGACCAGGAGGCGACCGAGGTCCATTTCCGCGTCGGGAACCTGTCCCGCCGCGTCCGGGGGTCTCACAAGGATCTCCGGCTTCCCGGCGGCCGCCATGAAGTCCGGGAAGTCCTCCATCTGCAGTGTTTCTTTTTTCGCGACGGCAGCGGCCCTCGAGAGAAGGTTTTCCATCTCCATGACATTTCCGGGCCAGGCGTATTTCAAAAACGCGTCCATGACATCCGTGGACACGACCAAGACGTCCTTTTGCAGGTCGTGGGCGATCTTTTTGAGCAGGTAATCCACCAGGAGCGGGATGTCTTCCCTTCTTTCCCGAAGCGGCGGGATGTGGATCATCACCACGTTCAACAGATAATAAAGATCGTCACGGAATTTCCCCTCCCGGACAAGGTCGGAGAGGTTCTTGTTCGACGCGGCGATGATCCGTGCCCTCAGCCGGATCCGCTCCCGGCCCCCGATTCTCTCGAATTCCCTTTCCTGCAGCACCCTCAGAAGCCTGGCCTGCATGTTCAGGGATATCTCGCTGATTTCGTCGATGAAGATCGTCCCGTCACCGGCGGCCTCGAACTGTCCGTACTTCCGGCTCTTGGCGCCGGTGAAGGTCCCCTTCTCGTAACCGAAGAGATCCAGCTCGAGAGACAGTTCCGGCTGGGAGGCGCAGTTGATCGAGATGAAAGGCCGGTTTCCCGCCGTGGTCTTGTGGATCACGCGGGCCACGAGTTCTTTGCCCGTCCCCTCTTCCCCCTGGATCAGGATCGCCGCGTCGGCGGTCCTGATCTTTGCAAGCTGGTCGCAGATCCCCCGGACGGCCTTGCTCTGGCCGATGACATCCGGGTAGATCTCCCTCGGCTCCACCTTGCTCAGGAGGTCGGTGACCTTGTCGAAGACGACATTGTATTCCTTGATATCGTCCCCCTGGGGAGCCAGGGTGTTGCGGGCCGGCGTCTTCATGAAAACGGGCAGTTCGATGACCTTGTTGATAAAAGCCCGGATCGGCCGCATCACGAGCCAGGTGATGATGAGAGCGATGACACAGGCGAATAAGGCAATGGCGACCCCCCACACCCGCACGTATTCATCGGGATTCGTGAGGAGCTGGAAGATCTGATAGGTCATGATCACCGCAATGAGCGAGATCCCGGTGAAAATGAGCGGAATGAGGACATAGAGGCTGACTTTGAACTTTGATCTTTTCATAGGACTGCCCTGGACCTCCCGGATGATGCGGCGCGAGCCCTTTATGGGCCGATCCATCTAAACGCAACCGGCAAGCTTCACCGGTTTCCTCCGAGGATCACCAGACACACTTCTTGTATCTCTACATCTTCACGTGAATTTTATTTAACAATTTCTGCAACAATTGCAATACGGTGAAAGTATTAATTTTATTCGTATTTTTATATTATCCACCCTAAGAATAAAGTATGATTTTATATCACATTCATCCCTTTCGATCCAGCCCATCCTGTGTGAGCGAAGATCCTGATCCGGAGCCCTTCTCGGAACCGGAAGGCGCGATGAGGGCCGTCGGGCAAGGGTCTACGAAAAAAGTATTAGCCCGGCGTCACCCCGGTCTCCTTTTCACCCACCGCCCTGTCCGCCCCGGATATGCGGGTTGACAATTCGGAGACGTTTCACTACCCTGCGCAACGGGCGTGCCCGAAAGGACCGCCGCTCCGAATCCTTCGACCCCGAGGGGAAAGGACCTGCCGCCGGGATATGACCGACCAGGACAAGAAAGCCGTTTTCGGCTGGGCCATGTACGACTGGGCGAATTCCGCGTTTGCCACGACCGTCATGGCCGCTTTCTTCCCGATTTTCTTCAAGCAGTACTGGAGTGCCGGCACGGACCCCACGGTGAGCACGGCGAACCTGGGGCTCGCCAACTCCGCGGCGAGCGCCTTCATCGCCATCGCGGCGCCGGTGCTGGGCGCCATCGCCGACCGGGGTCATTCCAAGAAAACGTTCCTTTTCTTCTTCACCGGCATCGGCATCCTCATGACCTGCCTCTTTTATTTCATCCCGAGGGGGGAATGGCAGACCGCCGCGGCCCTTTACGTCCTCGCCATGGTCGGATACTCGGGAAGTTTCATCTTCTATGACGCCCTGCTCACCACCGTGGCATCGGAGAAAGAAACCGATCGCGTTTCCTCGCTGGGTTTTGCCCTCGGATACCTGGGCGGCGGAATCCTCTTTGCGCTGAACGTCTGGATGACGCTGAAACCCGGCGACTTCGGACTGACCGGTGCCGGCGAGGCGGTGCGGCTGTCGTTTCTGACCGTGGGCCTATGGTGGGCTTTCTTTTCCCTGCCGCTTTTCTTCCTGGTCCGGGAGCCCCCCCGGCCCCGGGAGAGAACATTGCCGCTGGTCATCCGTGAGGGCCTGCGACAGCTCCGGGGGACGTTCCGGGAGATCCGTCGCCTGAAAGTGATCTTCCTCTTTCTCGCCGCCTACTGGTTCTACATCGACGGGGTGAACACCGTCATCGTCATGGCCCTCGATTACGGGCTGGCCATAGGGCTTCGATCGGACGATCTGATCATCGCCCTGCTCGTGGTCCAGTTCGTCGGTTTTCCCTCGGCCATCGCTTTTGGAAAGATCGGGGAGAGGATCGGGTCGAAGACGGCCATTCTGATCGGCATCACCGTTTACCTTTTCATCACGGCCTACGGGGTCTCGATCGACAGCCGGAATGAATTTTTTGTCATGGCCTGCATCATCGGCCTGGTGCAGGGCGGTGTCCAGGCCCTGAGCCGCGCCCTGTACGCCCGGATCATCCCCGCCGGGAAGTCGGCCGAGTATTTCGGCTTCTATAACATGATGAGCCGGTTCGCCACCATCAAGGGGCCCCTTCTGATCGCGGCAACCATCTACCTGCTTAAGTCCCTGGGCTATGCAGGCATACCGGTATCCCGGATGAGCATCCTGTCCATCGCCGTCCTCTTCCTGATCGGGGGGATCCTCCTTTATTTCGTCGATGAGAGGCAGGGGAAGGAAGATTCGAAGTACCTGGCTCGAACATAAGACCCCTCTGCGGTCCGCCGGACGATCGGCGAGGACACCGGGTACACATCCCGATCAGTGAATCCGGATCACCTTCACTTGACGCCGGACACCTGCACCAGGACGTGCCGTTTTCTCGGGCGGTTGTCGAAGTCGAGGAGAATGATCTGCTGCCAGGTGCCGAGGACCATGACGCCGTCGACGACGGGGACCGTGACCGACGGGCCCAGAAGGGCCGCCCGCACGTGGGCGTAACCGTTCCCATCCCCCCACCGGGCATCGTGACGGTAGAAGATCCCCTCCGGCGCCAGGCGGCTGACGGCTTCTTTCAGGTCTTCGATCACACCCCCCTCGAACTCAATCGTCGTCAGAGCCGCCGTGGACCCCGGGACAAAGACGAGAACCTGTCCGTCCGAAACACCGGCCTCCCGGACTTTCTCCGACACCGCTCCCGTGATGTCGATGACGTCCGTTCGGGCAGTCGTTGAAAAGGTGAGGCGAGCATGATGATATTCCATGAGGTCGTCCTTCCCTCCTCCCAACGGGATGATGAGACATATTAACCGAAGCGACTTGAAAGGCGCAAGTTGGACTTGTCTTTCGCCGGAATATTTGATAGTCGAAAAACAGCCTGCCCTTCAGGCCAGTGCCTATGAAAAAGAAAGAATTGCTGGAACAGGCGAAGGAAGTTCTCCGGATCGAGGCGGAGAGCATCCTCCGTCTTATCCCCGGCGTCAGCGACGACTTCGTACGCGCCGTGGACCTGATCTACGGTGTCAAAGGGCGCGTGATCGTCACGGGAATCGGTAAGTCGGGATTGATCGGCAAGAAGATCGTGGCGACCCTTACCAGCACCGGAACCCCGGCCATCTTCCTCCACCCCGTGGAAGGTCTTCACGGAGATCTCGGCATCGTCACCAAGGACGATGTGATCCTCGCCATCTCCAACAGCGGTGAAACCGGTGAGATCAATTCCCTGGTCGGACGGACGAAAGAAATCGGCGCACCGCTCATCGTCTTCACGGGAAACAGCCGGTCCACCCTCGCCGGCTGCGGCGACATCGTGATCGATGTGGGGGTCGAGAAAGAAGCCTGCCCCTTCAACCTCGCCCCGACCTCCAGCACAACGGCCGCGCTGGCCATGGGAGACGCCCTGGCCATCACTCTGATCGGCAAGCGCAACTTTCAGGAAAAGGATTTCTATCGCTTCCACCCCGGGGGAACACTCGGCCAGAGACTGCAGGCCCGCGTGAGAGATGCCATGATCTCCGGAGACGGAATACCGAAGGTTCCCGAAGGTACACCGGTTCTTGCAGCCATCGAAGAGATGGACCGGAAAAATGTGGGCTTCGTCGTCGTCACAGACCGCCGGGATCGCCTTCTGGGGATCCTGACGGACGGCGACATCCGCCGATCGGTAAAACGGCAGATACGGTTTGAAGACAAGAAAGTCGACGATCTCATGACCCGCACGCCGAAAACAGTGGATGAAAACGAATCCCTCGCCAGGACCGTCGAGCGTATGCAGAAAGATGAAATCACGGCACTCCTTGTGGTGGATGGTGAGTGCGTGATCCAAGGCTACGTGCACCTCCACGACATTCTCGGCCGGGGGGGAACGGTCCGGATCACCATGGCCAATTCCTTCTGATTCCGTTCCATCACCGTCGATAAAAAAGGGGTGACGGATTCCGTCACCCCTTCCTGTTTCAAACAACAGCGCTTTCCCTAGCCGGCGCGGCGGACTCTGCAGGCGAGGCCTTTGACATTCGGTGTGCCGTATTCCCTTCCCAGCTTTTTCACCGAGGTGAGCATGTTGAAGTTGGATTGATCCCAATCGTACTGCCTCTCCGGGTTTCCCTCCGGGAACCACCACCCGTGGGCACCGCAGACGACCCGGGGATCAACGCTGTCCGTGAGATGGGCAAACTGGGCGGCCTTGCCGTACGCCGTCTCGATGAGGACCTCGTCCCCCTCGGCGATACCGAGCTTCGATGCCGTGTCGGGGTGGATTTCGAGTCTCGGCTCGGGGTTCATCCTCCGCAGCCGACCGAGCCACCGGTAGGACGAATGGAGGTAATACCGGCTCTTGGCACTCGTCAAGACGAGCGGATAGTGCGGGTCCTCCTCTTCCGGAAGTCCCCGGAACTCGGGCAACGGCCTCAGCTTGAATTGTTCGGCGGTGCTCAGCAGCAGTTCCACTTTTTTGGTCGGTGTCGCGAAACCCTTTTCTTCGTATTTCCTGAACCTTTCCGGTCCTTTCAGGTAGCCCTTCTCGCAGAACTCGGCGTAGGTGAGCCCGCTCGGCTTCACGAGGTCTTCCACGAACCGGTTGTAGTCCTCGTGCCAGTGCTCCGGCGGCGAGATCCGCTTGCCGAGATCGTTCAGAATTTTCAGGTCGGGCCAGCACTCCTCCGGCGGGTCCACGACCTTGGGTCTCGCCAGAATATACCCGTGGCCGAGGCCGTAGTGGCCGATATCATCGAACTCGAACTGCGTTGCAGCGGGCAGAACGATGTCCGCCAGGGCGGCTGTCGGCGTCATGAAGATCTCCGAGACGGCGATGAAGTCGAGTTTCATCAGGGCCTCGTAAGTCAGGCGGCTGTCGGCGTAGGAAAGCATGGGGTTGCAGCACATCATGTAGGCGCCCCGGATCGGGTAGGGAACGTCCTCCAGGATCGCCTTGCGGAAAAAGGCCGGCGGAATGGTCATGAAACGCGGGATGACCCTGTGATGGGCGCTGACCATCTCCTTGCGCTTGTCGGGAATGAGATCCGCCCGGACGAACGGGGCGAGCCCCATGATCCTCGGGTCGCGGGCGTCGACATTCCCCCCGGCGACGTCGAGATTCCCCGTGATCGCCATGAGGCCGATGAGGGCGCGAATCGTGTCAAAGTTGTTCACATTGTGCTCGATGGGATTCCCCCATTGAATGGCGGCCGGTTTCGAGGTCGCGTAACGTCTCGCCGTCTCGCGTATCTGACCGGCCGGCACCCAGGTGATTTCGGCGACCTTCTCGGGTGCATACTTTTTGACATGAGCCGCCAGTTCCTCGAAACCGTGGGTCCACTTCTCCACGAAGTCCCTGTCATAGAGACCTTCCTCGATGATGACGTTCAGCATGCCCAGGGCAAGGGCGGCATCGGTACCCGGTCGGATCTGAAGCCAGAGTTTCGACTTCTTCGCCAGATCGGTCCTTCTGGGGTCGACAACAGCATAATCGAGCCCCTTTTTGACCTGATGGAGGAAGAGGCTGCAGATTTCACCTTCCTCGTTGGTGGAGGTGAGGTTGCTCCCCCAGAGGATCACGAACTTGCTGTCATGGTGGAAATCCACCACGGGATAAAACCCGCAGGTGTGATAACCCGTGACCTCACGCGGGGCATGACAGAGGTCCTGAATCCCCACCACATTCGGCGACCCGAAGAGGTTCGCCAGACGGATCAAAACGAGATGATCGAGACCCTTCGGCATTCCCACGACAAAGGCGACCCCCCGGGCACCGTGTTTTTCCTTGATCCCGATGAGGTTTGCCGCAATCTTCCCAAGCGCCTCCTCCCAGGAAATCCGCCGCCACTTTCCCGCACCCCGTTTCCCCGCCCGCTTCAGGGGGTGCCGGAGCCGATCGGGGTGGTCGAGCTTTTCGGCCGAGGCGAGCCCCTTGATGCAGGTGTAGCCCCTGTTCAAAAACCCTTCGGGGTCACCCTTGATTTTGACGATTCTGTTTTCGCTCACGCCCACCAGGAGGGAACAGCCGCCGTGATCCATCCTGGCGCAGTGCGTCCTGAACCAGCGAAGATCCTCTGACATGAACAGGAGCCTCCTTGCATGTGATTTGCGATCCTGATCGGAGACGCCGGGCCGAGGGCTTCCGATCAGATCCATTTTTTCTTCCTGAAGAAATAGAGCATGATCGCGGCCACGAGGATCATGACACCCCACGCAAAGGCATAACCGTAACGCCACTTGATCTCCGGCAGGAACTCGAAGTTCATCCCGTAAATACCGGCGATGAAGGTGAGCGGCATGAAGATCGTGGCGATGATCGTGAGGACCTTCATCACCTCGTTGAGCCGGTTGCTCACGCTCGAGAGGTAGATGTCGAGCATGCCCGAGAGCATGTCCCGTTGGGTTTCGATCGTATCCATCACCTGGATGGTGTGTTCATAGACATCGCGGAAAAAGATCTCCGTCGTCTTGTGTACGAGGGGCGACTCCGACCGCTCGAGGTGCAGAATGACTTCCCTCAGGGGCCAGACGGACTTACGGACCAGGAGCATCTCCTTTCGAAGGGCCTGAATCCGCTTCAGCGTCTGGGGCCGCGGATCGCTCACCAGTTTGTCTTCAACCGTCTCGATGTCCTCCCCGAGCTGTTCCATGACGACGAAATAGTGATCAACGACGGCGTCGATGAGGGAGTAGGCCAGATAGTCCGTGGCACTCCTGCGGTGGCGCCCCTTTCCCGACCGGATCCTTCCGCGTACGGCATCGAATAGGGGGCTCCCCTTCTCCTGGAAGGACAGGACCACATCCTGATGGACAATCAGGCTCACCTGCTCCGCACGGATCTGGTCGTCCTTCTCCTCCCGGACCAGGGTCTTCAGCACGACGAAGAGGTAGTCACCGAAATCTTCGAGCTTCGGGTGCTGGCCCGTGTTCATGATGTCTTCGAGCAGAAGGGGGTGGACATTGAAGTGGCTTCCGATCTTTTCGACGGTTTCCTTGTCGTGGATGCCGTCGATGCTGATCCACGTGACGGTCGGTTTACCCTTGTACGGGAAGGCCTCTTCCACGGACGACACCTCTTTCTCCTCCACATGGCTCTCGTCGTAGTCGAGGATCCGGATTTTCGGCTTTTCCACCATCCGCTCCCCGATGTGGACCAGCGTCCCGGGGGGCAGACCGACCATCTTCGATGTTCTGGCGATTTTTCTCTTCTGCATCATGAAACCTCGACGGGGAAGGCTTCCGGCGGAACACCGATCTGCAAGCCGGTCCCGCATGGATGACGACCCGCAGTGCACGGTCTTGTTCACGGGACCGACACCACAGGAGTAGATAGAGGTTCGTCCCTCACCCTGTCAAGAAAAATTCTGCCCCGTCTCCGTCCGGCTGTTCAGGAATCGCCTTTATATTCGATGATTTATGCTTCCTCAATAAACCCCTGTGGGCGGTATGTCCCCCGTCTGTTCATGGATCTTGAGGATCTGACTGCCCGGCGGCAGGTACCTCTACCTTTGTGGACGGGTGAGACAAAGCAAAGGAAGAGGATGTTTACCGGTGCCGCGATTCGACCTCCATGGCAACTCGCACTTTCTAAAAACCCGGTGAACTCAATGTCGACGTCCGGAAAGACCCGGAACTGCTGAAAGGCATGGAGGCTCAGGCTCCCGGCAAGATGAACCTCGACTTCTCTCCTGAAGTCATGGCCGCCTCCGACAATGAAGACGCGCGCCGGGAAGATATCGAGAAGCTCGAGTTTCGCCGGGACGCCCTCAGCCGTCTCACGGCCGCGCAAATCTCGTCTCACAACCGGGCAAGGCCAAGGGGTCTGAGGTCCGGGGATTCCCCGACTCGGTGATGCGGCTGCGGATGAAACCGGCCAAGGTCTATATCCCCGCATTCACGTGCTGCATTTGAGCCCCGAACCGGAGAAGCCGGCGGTCAGGGGTTTCTTACGGGCGATCATCGGCGAGGCCCCGGCAAGTCGGTTGGGCTTGAACGCCGTCGATCAGAACCGGATGGGACCGGATGCCCTGCTTCCCGAAACGGAGAAAATCCCCATCGTCCTTTACGAAAAACAGGACGGCCGGAAATGGCGACCGATTTCATCTCCGGGTGCCACCCTGCCTCGGGGTCCGAATGGTCCAGAAGTTTTCCCTCCCCGATCACCCGGCCGAATCGAACCCCCTGTCGCCCATCGCCCATGCCTTCCAGGTCATCGTCCTCGGAAAAGAACCGAAGATCGCCGGATCTTCCAAACCCGCCAGGCCCTCCACGTGAAAAACTCCGCTACCCCCCTTCAGGTTCACCAACAAGGGCGCCGTAGAAACGGGGCCTCCGGTCGGCAAAGAGGTTGTTGTGTTCGTTGAGCTGCTTGTCTCTCGCGGCCTTCACGTCCACGTCCGCCACACGGATCTCCTCGGTTTCACGGCCGGCCCTGAAGAGCACATTTCCCCGGGGGTCAACGATCTGGCTTCGCCCGGTGTAGGCGAGCGTCTTTCCCCCGCGCTGCTCCGACCCCGTACGATTGCAGGTCACTGCGAAAACGCGGTTTTCGAGGCAACGGGTGATCATTACGTCCTGACAGTAAGGAAGCACGAGGTTGGCGCTGTGGCAGATGACATCGGCCCCCTGCAGGGCCAGGATTCTCGTCATCTCGGGGAAAAACCAGTCGAAGCATATCATCACGCCCACCCGGCAGGCTCCGATGTCGTACACGGCCGGCTTCCGGTCCCCCGGAGAGAACCAGAGTTTTTCCTCGAAGAAGAGGTGGATCTTCCGGTACACGGCGACGAAGCCGTCGGGCGAGACCAGGACGGCCGAGTTGTAGATCTTGTCCCCGCTTCTCTCGGCAAGTCCTCCGACGATGTGGATCCCGTTCTTCTTCGCCGCCCGGACCAGGGCTTCCGTGGTTCGCCCGCCCGGCACCTCTTCGGCGAGGTCCCGGGCCTCTTTCAAGGATGTGAAGAGATAGCCCGTATTGAAGAGCTCCGGCAGGACGAGGAGGTCGGCACCGGCGTTTTCGATGAGGGCGACCACCTTGTCGAGATTCCGGTCCACCTGCCCGAAGGCAGGATCAAACTGCAGGTATCCGATCTTCATCGGCCAGTCTCCTTCCCTCTGGATATCGTCAGGAAGTTTATACCACAGCAGCGGGGTCTGTCGACGGAATTTCAAAGAAAAAAGATTGCCGATTCTCCGGCCCGCCGTACGGGATTTGCGCACCCTCAAAAAAATCCCCCTCCATCCGCCCGTGAAAGGGGGATGAAGGGGGACTTCAATTGACCTTACACCTTACGCCTTATGCCTTACGCCTGCCCTTACAACATTTCATAGATTCCCGCCGCGCCCATGCCGCCGCCGATGCACATGGAGACCATGCAGCGCTTGACCCCGCGGCGCTTTGCCTCGTGCAGGATCTGCGCCGTGAGCTTGGCGCCCGTGGCCCCCAGGGGGTGGCCCAGTGCGATGGCGCCGCCGTTGGGGTTGATATCACCCTTCCAGTAGCGCTCCTCGATCCCGAGGAGGCGGCAGCAGGCGATGGCCTGGGAGGCAAAGGCTTCGTTGATCTCGAAGAGTTCGATGTCGTCGGTCTTGAGGCCGGCCAGCTTCAGGGCCTTCGGGATGGCCACGGAGGGTCCCATTCCCATCTCCTCGGGGGCACAGCCCGCCACGGCAAAGACCGTCATCTTGGCCAGGGGCTTGAGACCCAGGGCCATGGCCTTCTCAGCCGTCATGAGCAGGGCGAAGGCCGCCCCGTCGGTCATCTGCGAGGCGTTGCCCGCCGTGACGGAGCCCCCCGCCTTGAAGGCGGGCCTGAGCTTCGCGAGGTCGGCGGTCGTCGTCGGCCAGCGGACGCCGTCATCAATGCTGAATGTGATCTCTTCACGAACCCGCTTGCCGCCGGCGTCTTTCCTGTACTTCCAGGCCTTGATGGGAACGGTCTCGTCCTTGAACTTTCCGTTCTTCAGGGCCTCGGCGGCCCGGCGGTTGCTCTCGACGCCCATCCTGTCCTGGTCCTCGCGGGAGACACTGTACTTCGCGGCGACATTCTCCGCCGTGATACCCATGGATACATAGGTGTTGGGCCGGTCGCCCCAGTCCGGGTCGGGTCTGAACTGGCTTCCGCCCATGGGGATGTGGGACATGGTTTCGCAGCCCCCGGCGATGATGACGTCCGACCAGCCTGCCCGGATTTTCGCCGTCGCATCCGCGATGGCCTGCAGGCCCGAGGAGCAGAACCGGTTGATCGTCATCCCCGAAGTCTCAACGGGAAGCCCCGCCCCGAGGCTGAGGACGCGTCCGAGGTTCATCCCCGTTTCGGCTTCCGGGAAGGCGCAGCCGACGATAAGGTCGTCCACGTCCTTCGGATCGAGCTGGGGAACCTTCGCTAAAAGTCCCTTCACGACCTGCAGGCCGAACTCCTCGGCCCGGGTGGCCGCGAGGCCCCCTCTCCTGTATCGCCCGCCCGGGCTCCTGACCGCTGCAACAATAACGGCTTCTCTCATGGTATGGTTCCTCCCTTTGTGTAAGAGACGGTTTCTATTCTTCTTGCTTTTTTCGTACATCGGACTGCTCAAAAGTGCCCGGATCCAAAGCCTCCGTTAAGGATTACGAAGTTAGGAAGTTATGAAGAGCGGAAGATCGGAGTGTATAGAAGATTTATGCCTCTTCTCTTGTCCGCTCTTCCTCACTTCTGCTCTTCCGATCTTCTAGTTCCTCAGGGGCTTTCCCGTGGACAGCAGCGCCATGATCCGGTCCTGCGTCTTCTGCTCGCCGCAGAGGCTGAGGAAGGCCTCGCGCTCCAGGTCCAGGATCTCCTGCTCCGTCACATAGGTCCCCTCGGCGCAGTCGCCGCCGGAGATGATGTGACCGAGCTTGCGCGCGATATGCCGATCGTAGTCGCTGATGTAGTTGCCGTGTCGCATGTTGTAGAGAACGGCCTCGCAGATCCCGCGGAAATTCTCACCCATGACGGGAACGAGCGCCGGCTTGGGCGGCCGGTAAAACTTCGACAGCCCCAGGACGACCTGCTTGGCGTCATTGAGCTGCTGGTCGCGGTTGATGCTGATCCCGTCGGTCCTGCGGACGTAGCCCAGTTCCTTGGCCTCCTCGGCGCTGGTGGCCACCTTGGCCATGCCGATGTTCTCGAAGACCTTCCCGAAGAAACCCTGCAGGTTGAGGCCCTGCTCCACGACCCCTGTCGGGATCCCTTCGGTCACGCGCACCATGAGCTCCTTGGTGCCGCCTCCGGCCGGGATGACGCCCGCGCCCACTTCAACGAGGCCGATATAGGTTTCGGCCGCAGGCTGGCACTTCGCTCCGTGCATGGCGATCTCGCAGCCGCCGCCCAGGGTCATGCCGGCGGGAGCCGTCACGACGGGCTTCTGGCAGAACTTCAGGCGCATGTTGGCCTGCTGGAAGTCGTTGATCAGCTTATCGAGAATGTCCCAGTCTCCCTTCTGAATCGCGACGAGCACTTTGAAGATGTTGGCGCCCACGGAGAAATTCGGGGCCTGGTTGCCGACGACGAGGCCCGTGAAATCCTTCTCCACGATGTCGCAGCCGAGGAACAGCATGTTGATGACATCCTCATCGATGGCGTTCATCTTGGTGTGGAACTCGAGGCAGACCACGCCGTCACCCATGTCGATGAGGCTGGAACCCACGTTCTGGCGGATGATCTTCTTGCGTTCCTTGAGGGCGGGCAGGATGATGATCTTGGGGCTCTCGGCGAGCTTCACGTAGTCCTTCTTCGCGAAGTCGTAGTAGTAGGTTCCCTCTTCCTTCTTCGTGTAGAAGGAGGGGAACCCGCCCTTGAGCATCTCCTCGACCTTCTTGGGCACCTTCTTGCCCAGCTGCTTCATGACCTCGACGACCTCCTTGACGCCGATGGCGTCCCAGGTCTCAAAGGGTCCCAGCGCGTGGTTGTAGCCCCACTTCATGGCGTTGTCGATCTCCACGACGCTGTCGGCGATCTCGGGGATGCGGTTGGCGGCGTAGATGAAGTTGTTGCAGAGATACTCGCGCGCGAGCTCCGCCGCGGCGTCCTTGCCGTTGAAGACCATCTTCACGGTCTTCTCCGCGGGGGCCTCGGATTTCTTCGCCGCGCCGACGGACTCGAACTTGGGCTTGTCGGCGGGGGCGTAGTCGAGGGTCTTCACATCAATGGCCAGCTTGACCTTCCTGCCCTTGGCGTCCTTGGACTTCTTGTAAAAACCGCCCTTCGTTTTGTTGCCGAGCCACTTCTTCTGAATCATGGTCTTGACGAAGTCCGGCGGCTGAAAGAGGTCGCGGCTCTCGTCCTCGGGCAGTGCCTCGTAGAGGTTCGTCATGACGTGGTAGGCCGTGTCGAGGCCCACGAGGTCGATCGTCCCGAAGATGGCCGAGCGGGGCCGTCCCAGGGGACCGCTGATGATGGCGTCGATGTCCTCGACCTTCATGCCCCTGGCGAGCATGAGACTCATGGCGTTGGACATGTCGAAGACGCCGATGCGGTTGGCGACGAAGTTGGGCACGTCCTTGCAGACGACGACGCCCTTGCCGAGCACGTCCTCGCAGAAGCGCCTCACGTACTCGACGACCTCCTTCTTTGTCTCCTCGCCGGGGATGACCTCGACGAGCTTCATGTATCTCGGCGGGTTGAAGAAATGGATGCCCAGGAACCGCTCCTTGAGGCCCTTGCCCAGGTTCGCCGAGATCTCTCCGATCCGGATGCCCGAAGTGTTCGTGGCCACGATGCAGTCAGGCCTCACGACCTTTTCCGCCCTCGCGAAGAGATCCTGTTTGATCTTGAGGTTTTCGACGACGGCTTCGATGACGAGGTCCACTCCGGAGAGCCAGCCGAGGTGGTCCTCGAAGTTGCCGGGCTTGATCATGGCGGCGTTTCGCTTCGTGTAGAAGCTCGCCGGTTTGGCCTTGGTCGCTCCCTCGAGCCCCCTCTGGGCGAAACTGTTTCGCCACGCCGGGCTTTCCTTCGTCAGTCCCTTTGCCTTGTCTGCCTCGGACAGCTCGGGGGGTACGATGTCGAGGAGCAGGCACTCGATCCCCGCATTGGCCAGCTGGGCGGCAATGTTCGCCCCCATGACCCCCGCGCCTAAAACGGCTGCTTTTTTAATTTGAAGCGACATAGTCTTCTCCTCCAATGTGTCGTCTGTTTCGTCTATTCGATCTATTTCGTCTATTCCGTCTGTCCGATCTCAACGAGGGGGTATCGGAAAGGAAGCAGGTTCCATTTATAAACTTCTTTTTCCTTCCGTTTCTATATCCTGTTCCCCACCCCGACTCTTTCTTACGCCGTGAAGCTCTCGTCGGCGATCTCGATGGGGGTGCGATCGCCCACCCTGATCCCTGCGGCCCTGCCCCGCACGGTGGTCAGCACGTTGACGGCAAAGAACTTGGCCGCGGCGACCTTCCCCTGGTAAAAAGCCACATCGGCATTCGAGCGAACGAGCGCCCTCTGCTTGGCCTTGGAATTCCTGGCGCCGGCCTCGGCGTAGATGGCGTTGAGTTTCTTCTGGGCGATGCCCGCCGCATTCATGAGCAGGTAGCCCACGGCCACGTCCCCGAAGAGGTTCAGGTAGGGGGTCGCGTAGAGGATCGGGACAAGGAAACTCGCGCTCTTGCCGAGTTTGAAGAACAGGAGAGTCAGGTCCGTCAAGGCGTTCTTCGCCTCGGCAAGGTAGTTGACGTAAGAGGACAGTTCCGGGAACTCTTCGCGGAGTTTCGCGATTTCTTCATCCATCTCCTTGGCGATGGCCAGCAGGTGCATGCCTTTCTTCATGCCGAGTTTGCGTCCCACAAGGTCGAGGGCCTGGATACCGTTGGTGCCCTCGTAGATCTGGGTGATCTTGCAGTCCCGCATGTACTGCTCCAGCGGGTACTCGGCGCAATAGCCGTAACCGCCATAGACATCGATGGCCACCGAACAGACCTCCAAGGCCCGGTTGGTCACGTAGGCCTTGCACACGGGGATGAGAAGATCGGCGCGGTTTGCCCACATCTGCCGCTCCTCTCTCGCGGGAGCCGCCTCCATCATGTCCTGGCAGAAGCTCGTGTAGTAGAGCAGCGCCCGGCACCCCTCGACGTGAGCCTTCATCCACAGGAGCTGACGCCGGATGTCGGCATGCCGGATGATGGGGACCTGCGGCGCTTCCGGGTTCTTGAATTCGAAGATTTCGGAGCCCTGGAGCCGTTGTCTGGCGTAATCCACAGCGTGCTCGTAAGCCGCCGTAGCCGTCCCGAGACCCTGGAGCCCGACCTCGATGCGCGCCTCGTTCATGAGATGGAACATGATCTTTATGCCGTCGCGCTCTTTGCCGAGGAGTTCACCCACGCACTTACCCTCCTCACCAAAGACAAGCGTCGCCGTGACGGAGCCCTTGATCCCCATCTTGTGCTCGATGCCGCCCGTGGTGACGTCGTTGAACGCACCGGCACTCCCGTCGGCCTTCACGCGGAACTTCGGTACGATGAAGATCGAGATGCCCCTCGTCCCGGGTGGATCCCCTTCGATGCGTGCCAGCACCGTGTGGATGTTGTTCGCGGTGAGGTCGTGATCGCCGCTGGAGATAAAAATCTTCGTGCCCTGGATGCTGTAGGTTCCATCGGGCAGCCGCTTCGCTGTTGTCTTGAGCGCACCCACATCGCTCCCCGCCCCGGGCTCGGTGAGGCACATCGTCCCTCCCCACTCGCCGGTGTACATCTTCTCCATGTACTTCTTCTTCTGCTCCGGCGTGCCGTATCGGTCGATGAGACCGGCCGCGCCGTTGGTCAGTCCCGGGTACATCATGAGAGGAAAGTTGGCCGCCACGAAGAACTCATAGCACCCCTGAGAGACCACATTGGGCATCCCCTGCCCGCCCGACTCGACGCTCCGCATGCAGTTGAGCCAGCCGGCTTCGCAGAACTTCTTGTAGGCATCGTGGAAGCAGGCCGGCACCTCGACCTTGCCCTTGTCGAACTTGCACCCTTCCCTGTCGCCCTTTTCATAGGTGGGCAAAAGGACCTCGACGGCCAGCTTCTCCGCTTCGTTGAGCATCATGTCCACCGTTTCCCTGTTGTATTCGGCGTACTTTTCGGTTTCGAACAGGCGTTCTATCCCGATCTGCTCGTAGAGCAGAAACTTCTGATCCCGCGTGTTCACCAGCATGTTCCCCATGAACGCTTCCTCCCGATGAGATTCAGAATGAATTTGATTTAATTCTCCTCGCGGACCTTGGTCAGCCCCCCGATAAACAGATCCAGTCCGCCCGCGACGGTCGAACGAACCCTTGTTTCCCGCGTTTCCTCCCGCCCGGTGAAAAGATGAAGGGCGATGATGCCGTTCAGAAGCCCCCAGAGCGCATTCCGGCACTGCCGGATGTTCCGGCAGCCCGGAAACTCTCCTCTTTCAATCCCGTACTGAAAAATCCTCTCGATGATGCCGACGGTCTTATTGGTGGTCCGGATGATGTGACCATTGATCTCTTCGGAGATGTTCAGTGGATTGGGCTGCACCATGAACGTCATCAGAATCCTGAAGAGCTCCCGCTCGGACAGGAAGAAATCGATGTAGACCTGCGCGAAGCGGATCAAGACGTCCGAAGCGCTGTCGCCATCGTGGAAAATGTCGGTGACACGGTCGTGAAATTTCTCGATATCCCGGATGAGAACCTGGGCGTAGATCTCCTCTTTGCTTCTGAAATAAAGGTAGATAGCGCCCTTGCTCAACTGCGCCCTCTGGGCGATGGAGTCCACCGTGACCGCTTTGAACCCTTTTTTCATGAAATCCCGTCGCGCGGCCTTCAGAATGGTCTCCCGCCTCCGTTCCTTTTCCCGGTTCCTTCTCTCCGTAAGTCCCAAGAACATCGACCTCCCCGGCAGACGCTTCAGTGAAATAAACATCGGTCACTTTATGACCAACGGTCATAACGTACACCATGCAGAAGCCCCTGTCAAGGAAAATCACACATAATTTTTCCCGATCAAATCGTCAAGAAATTCGCGACCCTTTGTGGATTCAAGTCGTGGAACAATTTTATTGACTAACCGGGTTTCCTGTGTTAGTCACCTATGGATTTTATATCATAGGACGGAACGCCCTGCCGCAACGCCGGGACGAAAAGAGTCGCTCCGACAAAGTCCAAGGACGAGCCGTTTTTTTTCTTTCCTCCCCGTTCCATGGTCCACGGGCAGACAGCGAATGCACAGGAGGACGATGTGACCCTTAAGGATGTGAAGGATATTCTGGATGCCGAGATCCTCGTCGGTCAGGACCAGCTGGGGAAAGAAATCAAAACGGCATTCAGTGCCGACTTGATGAGCGATGTGCTGGCCTTTGCAAAGCCCGACAGCCTGCTCCTCACGGGGCTCACCAACCCGCAGGTCGTCCGTACGGCGGACATTCTCGACATATCGGCCATCATCATGGTCCGGGGCAAGAGACCGTCGGAGGAAACGGTGAAGCTTGCGGAGCAACTGAAGATCCCCATTCTCTCCACGAAATACATCCTCTTTGAGACCTCCGGTCGTCTCCACCGCAGCGGCATCGTCGGGTGTATCGAAAAAGTTCGAAGCGAGCAGTAGGGACGGCGGCGGATGAGTTACGACAAGACCTTCTCGGTTGAAGGAGGCAATTTTCAGGCGGCCGGCAACGTGTCGAGCGAGATCAAGGGGATCCTGAAGGACCTCGGACTCCCGAAGGACACCGTCAGACGTGCCGCTATTGTATGCTACGAATCGGAGATCAACATCGTCTCCTACGCCAAGCGGGGAGAAATTGCGCTTCACGCCGATGACCGGGCCGTACAGATCGAAGCGAAAGATGAAGGGCCGGGTATCCCCGACATCGAGCTGGCCATGAAGGAAGGCTACTCAACGGCAACGGCTCAGGTCCGGGAGATGGGGTTCGGCGCAGGCATGGGTTTGAGCAACATGAAACGCTATTCCGACGATTTCTTCATCTCCTCCGAGGTCGGAATCGGAACCTATGTGAAGATGGTGGTCTTCAACCTCGACCTGAAATTACACCCCGATCACCCGCAGGTGACCACCGACAGAATCCGGGAGTGAGCGGATATGAACCTGGCGTCCATCGTCAAGGCATTGAATCTCGAGGTCCGGTGCGGCGGTGACGCTCTCGACCGGGAGGTCCGGGGGGGCTACGTGGGGGATCTCCTGAGCGATGTCATCGCCAACAGCCAGGAAGGCCATGTGTGGATCACCCGTCAGATCCATCAGAACATCGTGGCGGTGGCGTCGTTGAAGGATCTCGCAGCGATCATCCTGGTCCAGGGGAGCGAGCCGGCCGCGGACACACTGGACAAAGCGACGAGGGAAGGCATTCCCATCCTGGTCGCCCGGGAGACGGGTTTCGAGGTGGCGGGGAAGATACATCGATTGATCTTCGCTTGACCCGAAACGTCGGAAGGGCTCTTTGATATCAGAGGGGCGCGCACCGGTGTCATGGTTCTCCGGCACCGGTGATCCAACATAGGATACCATTTTGACAGGTGAAGCGAACACCCTCAGAGCCGAAGGCCGCAGTTCGGGCGGCACCTCATCCACCCCGGGTTCTCCGGGGTTACCGATAGATAGAATGACTTGACCGGATGTCCATGATTAGGGCGTTTCGCTGTGATCTCCATATCCATTCGTGCCTTTCCCCCTGCGCCGACCTCGAGATGTCACCGAGGGCTCTGGTTCGGAAATCGATCGACGAGGGGCTGGACATCATCGCCGTTTGCGACCATAACGCATCGGAAAACGTCCGGTACGTGATCAAGGCCGCCGAGGGGACAAACCTGGTCGTCTTTCCCGGGATGGAAGTAACGAGCAGCGAGGAAGTCCACGTGCTGGCGCTCTTTGAAAGCCAGGAGGCCCTGCAGAAACTTCAGGCGCGGGTCTACGAGCAGCTGCCCGGACAGAACGACGAGTCGATTTTCGGCTGCCAGGCCATCGTAAATGAACAGGATGAGGTGGAGGGGTTGAACGAAAGGCTTCTCATCGGCGCCACGGGCATTCCTCTGGATGAGATCGTCCGCATGATTCATGAACTCGGCGGTCTCGCCGTTGCCTCTCACGTCGACCGGGAAGGCTTCAGCATTCTGGGGCAACTGGGTTTCATCCCGAAAGAATTGCCGCTCGATGCCGTGGAAGTCTCCCCCCGGACCGGCCTGAAGAACGCCCGGGAGCGATTTCCGGATATCGCCGCCTATCCGCTGGTGGAGTTTTCCGACGCCCACCGCCTCGGGGAGATCGGGCAGGGGGTGACGAAGATCTACCTGAAACGGGCAACTCTCTCGGAGCTGAAAATGGCTTTCGAGAAGAAACAGGGTCGTTATATTCAGGACTAAGGTGTGCTCGAGCTTGCCATGCACATCCTCGACATCGCGGAAAACAGCGTCAGGGCCGGTGCCAAGCTCGTCACCATCCGGATCCTGGAGGACACCGGAAAAAACCTCTACGTGATGGAGATCGACGATGACGGCAGGGGGATGACGGCCGAGGAGCGCCGGAAGGCTCTCGACCCCTTTTACACGACCAAAAAAGTCCGAAAAGTCGGGCTGGGTCTTCCCATGCTGCAAAACGCCGCGATGAGCACGGGAGGCGACTTCAGGCTGGAGTCCGAGCCGGGACAGGGAACGACGGTCATCGCGCGATTCCGGCGCGGGCATATCGACCGCCAGCCTCTGGGAAACATCGCCTCGTCCCTCATCAGCCTGATCCTGGGGAACCCCGGCGCGGATTTTGTTTATGATCACCGGTTCAACGAAGGGAGTTTCACGCTCGACACGAGGGAACTGAAAAAAGAACTCGATGGGGTGCCTCTGAGTCACCCGGAAGTCGTCAAGTTTCTCCGGCAGAGCATCAACGACGGTTTGAAAGAGATCGGCGTGCAAGACCTCATTTCCGAATAAGCAAGGAGGATGACATTCATGATACCCGACGATGGAGATATTCTGAAGGAGTTCACTCCGGAGCAGGTCGCAAAACTCGACGCCATCATTGAAAAGCATAAAGGCAGGCCGGGCGCGTTGATCCCGGTGCTGGAAGAGGCGCAGCTCGTGCTCGAATACCTGCCGGTCTCCGCCCAGAGAAGGGTCGCCGAGGGGCTGAACCTGCCTCTGGCGCAGGTCTTCGGCGTGGTCACCTTCTATTCCTTTTTCACCATGAAGCCCCGGGGCCGACACACCGTGCGCGTGTGTCTCGGAACGGCCTGCTACGTGAGGGGCGGCAAGAGTCTCGTGGAAACGATCTCGAAGGAGTACAAGGTGGCGGAAGGGGACACGACGCCCGACCGGCGATTCACCCTGGAGACGGTGCGCTGCCTCGGGGCCTGCGGTCTGGGGCCGGTCGTCGTCATCGACGAAAACGTTCATGGAAGAGTCAAGCCGACCAAGATGAAGGGCATCATGGAAGAGTACAAGTAAGGGGCAAAAGGCAAAAGGTTCAGAAGCACCTGAAAGGATCCTTTGCACTCCGCCCTTTGCCTCAACCCATCGAACGAGGGAAAGGTTATGACGAAGATCAAGATAGAGGATTTGAAGAAGATCAAGGAGCGGGTATCATCAGAGACCTCTCCAAGGGTCGGTGTCCACCGCGCCAAGGTCACCGTTCACATGGGGACCTGCGGCATCGCGGCCGGCGCGAGGGAGGTCATGAATGCGCTCATGCGTGAAATCGAAGAGTCGGGCGCCGCGGACGTCATGGTGACCACCTCGGGCTGCATGGGGATCTGCAGCCGTGAGCCCCTGGTGACCGTGGAGATTCCGGGCAAGGAACCGATCAAGTACGAAAAAATGAACGAAAACAAGATGAGACAGGTCTTCAAGCGTCACGTCCTGGAGGGGGAGGTTCAGTCTCCCTTTGTTCTGGCCAAGGGGGCAGAAATCGTAAAGTAGAAACCGTCCCGTTGCCGGTGACGATCTGTCCATTGTTTTCAGTGATGAAGGAGGATGAGTCTTCATGAAGGTTTTTCGATCGCACCTGTTGATCTGCGGGGGCACGGGCTGCCATGCCTCCGGAAGCATCGAGGTCAAAAAAGCGCTTGTCGGAGAGCTGGCCAAGCGGGGCCTCTCGGACGAAATCAAGGTGGTGGAAACGGGCTGCAACGGTTTCTGCGCCCAGGGTCCCATCATGGTCGTCTACCCCGAGGGGATCGTCTACATGACCGTCAGGACCGATGACATTCCCGAACTGGTGGAAGAGCATTTCATCAAGGGACGGCCGCTGGAGAGGCTCTTCTACAAGGAGCCGATTACGGAAGAGAAAATCCCCACCATGCAGGAGATCCCCTTCTTCGCCCTCCAGGAGCTGAGGGTTCTGAGGAACAGGGGTCTCATCGACCCGGAGAACATCGATGAATACATCGCCAGGGACGGATATGCCGGCATGGCCAAGGCCCTGACGGAGATGACCCCCGGGGACATCGTCAAGGAGGTTCTGGCTTCGGGGCTGCGCGGAAGGGGCGGCGCCGGGTTCCCAACGGGGCTTAAATGGCAGTTCGCGGCACGCTCCCCGGGTGATATCAAATACGTTCTGTGCAATGCCGACGAGGGTGATCCCGGCGCTTTTATGGACCGCAGTGTGCTCGAGGCCGATCCCCATGCCGTCCTGGAGGGGATGGTGATCGCCGCGAAGGCCATCAATTCTCACCTGGGCTACATCTACTGCCGGGCGGAGTACCCGCTGGCGATCCACCGGCTGAACATCGCCCTGCGGCAGGCCAGGGAATACGGCCTTCTGGGTGCAGATATCCTGGGAACGGGCTTCAATTTCGACATCGAGATCTACCAGGGCGCCGGGGCCTTCGTCTGCGGCGAGGAGACGGCGCTCATGACGTCCATCGAAGGCAAAAGGGGCATGCCCAGACCGAGACCCCCCTTCCCCGCCATCGCGGGCCTCTGGAAGAAACCGAGTATCCTCAATAACGTCGAGACCCTGGCCAACATCGGCCAGATCATGCTGCGGGGCGGCGCCTGGTATGCCAGCGTCGGCACCGAGAAGAGCAAGGGCACCAAGGTGTTCGCCCTGACGGGCGACGTAAACAACGTCGGTCTCGTGGAAGTCCCCATGGGAACCTCTCTGGGGACGATCGTCTACGACATCGGCGGCGGCATTCCCGGTGGAAAGAAATTCAAGGCGGCCCAGCTGGGCGGTCCCTCCGGCGGCTGCATACCCGTGGAGCACCTCAACGCTCCGGTCGATTACGAGCGAATCACGGAACTCGGGGCCATCATGGGATCGGGCGGCCTCATCGTCATGAACGAGGACAAATGCGCCGTCGACATGGCACGCTTTTTCATGGACTTCTGCAAGGACGAATCCTGCGGCAAGTGCATCCCCTGCCGGGAGGGCACCAAACGGATGCTCGAGATCCTGACGAACATCTGCCAGGGCAAGGGCAAGGAGGGGGACATCGAGCTTCTCGAAAACATGGCGAACGTGATCAAGGACGCCTCCCTCTGCGGCCTGGGACAGACGGCCCCGAATCCCGTCCTTTCCACCATCCGTTACTTCCGCAACGAATACGTGGCCCATATCCGGGACAAGAGGTGCGAGGCGGCCGTCTGCACGGCCCTCTTCAAGTCTCCCTGCCAGCACACCTGTCCCATCGGCATGGACGTGCCTGCCTATATTGCCCTGATCCGGGACAACCGGCTCGAAGACGCCTACAAAGTCCTTCTGAAAACCAACCCCTTCCCGTCCGTCTGCGGCCGGGTCTGCGATCACAAATGCCAGTCAAAATGCCGGCGCCAGACGCTCGACGAGCCGGTGGCCATCAAATTCCTCAAGCGCTTCATCACCGACAATGTCCGGCGGCCCAAGATCGAGCCCGTGGGCATCACAAGAAAAGAGAAGATCGCCGTGATCGGCGCGGGGCCCTCGGGACTCACCTGCGCGCGAGACCTGGCCCTTCGCGGTTACGGGGTGACGGTCTTCGAGGAACTCCCCACCGCCGGCGGCATGCTGAGCTGGGGCATCCCCTCCTACCGCCTTCCGAGGAACATCCTCGAGGGAGAAATCGACGACATCCGCAAACTCGGCGTCGATATCCGATACAACACGCGCGTGGGGCGGGACATCCCCTTTGAAAAGGTCAACGCGGAGTTCGATTACATCTACATGGCACCGGGCGCCCACAAGAGCCAGAGGATGGGCTGCGAAGGGGAAGACATCAAGGGGGTCTGGGGCGGCGTTGAGTTCCTCCGAGACTACAATTTCAATGAAGCCGCCTGGAACAAGGGTGAAAAGACATTGGGCACCCGGGTGGCCGTGGTCGGCGGCGGCAACTCCGCCATCGACGCCGCCCGCGTGGCCCGCAGGCTCGGCGCCGACGTCACGATCCTCTACCGGCGGCTCCGGGAAGACATGCCTGCCGCCGAAGAGGAAATCGTGGCGGCGGAGCACGAGGGGATCAAGATCGAATACCTCGTGGCGCCCACCAAAGTCGTGGGAGACGGCAATAAGGTGATCGGCGTCATCTGCCAGCGGATGAAGCTCGGCGATTTCGACCGCAGCGGCCGCAAGCGGCCCGTCCCCGTGGAAGGCGCCGTCTTCACGCTCAGTGTCGACGCCGTGATCGCGGCCGTCGGCCAGACACCGGATCTCTCCTTCGTGCCGAAAGACTCCGGAGTCCCCGTCAACAGGTGGTCCTGTTTCGACTGCGTCGACGAGACCACCTCGCAGACGAAGAACCCGAAGTTCTTTGCCGGCGGCGATGCCGTGACGGGCCCCAGCACGGTCATCAAGGCCATTGCGGCGGGTCACCGGGCGGCCGATGACATTGACGCCTATATCCGGAAAAAGAACGGGGAGCCGGCCTACGAGCCGCCCCCTGAAGAGCAGATCCAGATCCCCCTCGTCATCGATGAGGAGACGGAGGAGCGTCCTCAGGCCCGTATGCCCGAACTGGAGGCGGACTTCAGGATTCGGAACTTCGCGGAGGTCGAACTCGGCTTCAAGAAGGACGTGGCCATTCTGGAGGCCGCGCGCTGCCTGCGTTGCGACGCGGAGCTGTGACCGTCAGGATCCCGGCAACAATTCATTCCCCTCGGTCTCGGCATGGGATCGAGGGGAATTTTTTTGCGCCTCGGCACGCAGGGATTGCCCATACTTCCTGTGAACAAAAACCCCTGTCAGGCATTACAGTTCCCTCAAGAGCAGGGGGGCAGAGCGGATCCGCCCATGCGCCTTCCGCCGGTTTTTATTACAGACCCGTCACGACCTGACCTGCAAGGCATCAAAACCGCAGCCGTCAAAAGGAGGGGTCTCTGTAAGGAAAATCTACCTTTCATTCGCCGTCATTCTATCCGCGATGCTTCTGGCTACGGGGACTCTTCCGGCCGTTGAGCCCGCCCCTCTATCCCCGGACCTGCAGATCTTCCCGCCGGACAGGAATGCGGTCCCCGAGAAGCTGGCGGAATTCTCCGGCATCCGGGAAGGGCACTGGACCTGTCTGCAGAACAGAATGAAGTTTGCGACCTTCACCGACGACAGGATCGGAAAAGAGCGGGCCCTCGTCCCTGAAAGCCGGGGACCGATAGAATCCGGCTCCCGAGGGGGTATCACCAAGGATCCCGGCCGGAAGCGGTTTCCGGGACGCCCCGTTGAAAAGGCCGCGGACGGAAACCAGATCATTACAGGGATGGGGATGATGGTGGACAGGACCGGTCCGTTCTCAAGAAAAAAATAGACCTTTCTCCTCGATCGATCGTGAAGACCGGTGCAGTGCGTGAAATCCCCGCCGGCACCGGCCTTGTTCTTTACATGCTGGCCGCACCTCAAAATCAGTCTTTTGGTTCCGACCAGCACGTTTTTCCCCGATGACAGAGGTGTCTGATTCTGCTAAAAAAGAGCGATCATTCCATGTAAAAAAGGAGCGCAGGCGTGGATTATCGAATGGATCCGCTTACGCCGGTGGACCGGCGGGCCGTCGTCGACATTTTCAACCACTACGTCGAAAACACCTTCGCGGCTTTCCCCGAAGAAAGAGTAACCGATGAATTCTTCGACTGGCTCTCCAGGCTTGCAAAGGGTTTCCCCTCCCTTGCGGTCAGGGACAGCAGGGGAAAGGTCATCGGTTTCGGACTGCTCCGCTCGCACAGCCCGGTGCCGACGCTTTCGAGGACGGCTGAGATCTCCTACTTCATCGTGCCGGAGTACACCCGGAAGGGCATCGGCAGGGCCCTGCTTGAAAGGCTCCTCGACGAGGCAAAGAGCCGGAACCTGACGTCCCTTCTGGCGTGCATCTCCTCGCTCAACGAAGGCAGCATCGCCTTTCACAGGAAGAACGGTTTCGTCGAGTGCGGGTGTTTTCGCGCCATCGGCCTCAAAAAAGGGAAAGTCTTTGATGTCCTCTGGATGCAGAAAATGCTCTGATCCCCCGTGAGGGTTCGAAACATGAAGGTTCTGGTTATCGTCGGCATGCCGGCGTCGGGGAAAAATATCGCGCGCCTCTATGCGGAACCGAGGGGCATCCCCTACTTCGCTACAGGGGACCTGGTGCGTGCCGAGGCGAAACGTCGGGGTCTCGCGGGACCGGAACAGACGGCCGCCCTCTCAACGGAACTGCGCGGTGAAGACGGCATGGGGGTCACAAAACTGGCGCTGACGGCGGCTCTCCAGAGCGGAAAACCCCTCGTCTTCCTGGAAGGCATGCGCTCCTGGCCGGAGATCGAGCTCATCCGCTCCCGGATCGAGACGGTCGTCATCGCGTTCGTGGCGCCGCGGGAAACGCGCCGCCGGCGCGTCGCCGAGCGTGGACGGGACGACGACTCGGCCGTCGCCTTCGACGACCGGGACCGTCGGGAGATCCTCTACGGCGCCTCTATCCCCGTGGCGCTCGCCGATCACTACATCCTCAACACCGGAACCATCGAAGAGGCCTTCGAGCGCCTGGATCGGATCGTTAAGACCTGCGTCACCTGAAAGGACGGCCCGCCTGGAAACCCGTCCTGTGATCAGAACCCCATCATGCGCCCCACGATGAGCTTCATGATCTCCGTGGTCCCCGCGAAGATCGGGTAGACGCGTATGTCCCTGGCAAACCGGCAGATGGGATACTCCTCCATGTAGCCGTACCCGCCGTGGAGCTGGACACAGTGATAGGCGACCCGGTTGGCCATTTCGCAGACCCAGGCTTTGGCCATGGAGACTTTCTTCACGATGTCCTTGCCGGCGATGAAATCGGCAACCAGGGTGTCCACGAAAGTCCGCCCCAGTTCGATTTCCGTCGCCATCTCCACGATCTTGAAGGTGTTGTGCTGGAAGGACCCGATGGGCTGGCCGAAGGCGGTCCTCTCCTTGCAGTACTTGACCGTCATGTCCAGCATCGCCTCGGCCATGGCCTGGGCCATGACGCTGCAGACGAGCCTCTCCCCCTGGAGTTTCTGCATCAGACAGTAGAAACCCTGCCCCTCCTTTCCGAGGAGGTTGGACAGGGGCACCCGGCAATCCTCGAAAGACATCTCGGCCGTGTCCTGGCTGTGAAGGCCCATCTTCTCTAGTTTCCGCCCCCGCGAGAAGCCCGGCGTGCCGGCTTCGACGCAGATCAGGCTGATCCCCTTAAAGGGGGGATCGGCCTTGGGGTTCGTCTTCGCGACGACGATGACCAGATCGCTCAGCAGGCCCAGGGAGATAAAGGTCTTCTGCCCGTTGATGACGTAGTGATCCCCGTCACGGACGGCCGTGGTCCGGATCGCGGAGAGATCGGAGCCCGTGTTGGGTTCCGTCATCGCGATGGCCACGAGGATGTCCCCGGAGGCACAGCCCGGGAGCCATTTCTGTTTCTGCTCCTCCGTACCGAAGCTGTGGATGTAGGGCACGATGATGTCGCTGTGCAGGCCGGCGAGGAGACCGCTGGCGCCGACGTAGGCCAGTTCCTCCGTGATGATCACGGAATACTCGTATCCCGCGCCGGTGCCGCCGTATTGTTCCTCGAGCCAGGGGCAGAGAAAGCCGTTCTGCCCCATTTTTCTCCAAACCTCCCTCGGGACGATCCCGTCTTTCTCCCATTGTTCGAGGTTCGGAGTCACCTCTTTCGCGAGGTATTTCTTGAACGACGCCCTGAAAATATCATGCTCTTCCTTGAAAATCGCTCGTCCCATGATGTCTGTCTCCCGAAGTTGTCGATTCCCCGATCCGGCGGGCCGGTGATCCCCGACGGACTCCGCGGACGGCCTCCGTCTGCCCGGATGCGACGACGGATCTCCCTTTCCCGCCGACCGGGAATGAAAGTTCTTATCGAAGAGCCTGCGGCTCAGCTCCATAAGACCGGACAAGGGGGCACTTACACCCTCAAAATGACCGCCTCGCCCTGTGCGAGACCCCCGCAGATGGAGGCGATCCCGTACCCTCCGCCCCGCCGTCGCAACTCGTAGGCGAGCGTCATGGTGATGCGACCGGCGCTCGCTCCGACGGGGTGGCCGATCGCGATGGCTCCGCCGTTGACGTTCGTCCGGTCCTGGAGGGCTTGCCACTTCCCCTCGTCGTTTTCCGCAAGGATCTTCGTGGAGACAAGCGGCATGGCGGCGAAAGCCTCGTTGATCTCGATGAGGTCCATCCGGTCGATCGAGAGGCCGGCCCGCTTGAGTGCCGCCTGGATGGTAAGGGCCGGGATCACGGCGATGTCCCGGGGCTTCGTCGCCGTGCCGACGACCGCCACGACCGTCGCCAGGGGCTTGAGCCCCTTGGTCTCGGCCTTCTTCCGGGTCATGACCAGGATGGCGCTTGCGCCGGCGCTGATGGGCGGGGCGTTCCCCGCCGTCACGGTGGGGCTCCCGTAGACGGTCTTGAGTTTTGAAAGGGCCTCCAGGCTTGTCTTCCGGGGAGACTCGTCCTTGTCGATGACGACGGGATCCCCCTTCTTCTGGGGAATCACCACAGGCATGAGTTCCTCTCCGATCTTGAACTTCCCTTCTGCAAAGGCCTTGGCATAGCGCTCCTGCGTGCGGAAGGCCCAGGCATCCTGCATCTGCCTTGTGACGCCGTACTGGAGGGCCACCTCACCGGCATCGACCGACACGGGAGGGAACCCCTTCGCGGTGTAACCCAGTTCAAAGAGGTTGTCGATCAGGGTGACGGGGCCGATCCTCACGCCGCGCCGGAGTCCCGGGGCCAGGTGGGGTGTCCTCGGCATGTTTTCGGAACCCACGGAGAGGCAGATCTCGGCCTCACCGGCCCGGATGGCCAGGAGGCCGAGGCGCAGCGTCGTCAGGGACGAACAGCAGGCCCTGTCGAGCGAGAGAGAGATATTCTCCGCCGGGAACCCGGCCAGCAGCGTTGCCTGCCGGCCCGGGACGTCCGTCTCAAGGGCGACCTCGGCCGGGATACAACTGCCGTAGTTGACTTCATCGACCTCCTCCGGCTTGATCCCCACCCGCTGAATGGCCTCCCTCATGACCATAACGCCGAGGTCGATGCTCGGGATGTCCGCCATGGCGGAATCAAAGCGACTGAAGGGCGTTCGTACCGCGCTCACAATGACGATATCATCTGATTTCTGCATTTCTTTATAGTCCTCCTGCTTCGATGAATGTTCTCCGGAGGTCCGGATCACGTGTCACGGCAGCCATAAAAAAAGCTTCCGGTTTTCCCTTGCGGCTTCGACGAGATAAGAAGCCGGTTTAAAGCGTTCCCCCCATTTGTTCTGAAGGGCTTCCAGGCTCTGCACGATGTTCCCCGCCCCCCGCTGATCGACGTAGTGGAGAGGGCCGCCGCGGAAAGGAGGAAACCCGATGCCGAAGATGAGACCCATCTCCGCGTCGATCGGGTTGGTCAGGATGTTTTCCCCCATGCAGAACCCGACCTCGTTGATGAGGCACAGCGCCACGCGTTCCTGGATCTCCTCCTTCGTGAGGGGCAGGGCCTTCCGGTCTTTGAAGAGGGGGTAGACCGACTCATCCACCCCTTTCTTCTTCCCCGCCTCGTAAAGATAGAAACCCCTCTGATTCTTCCTCCCCAGCCGCTGATCCTTTACTGTCAGGTGTGCCAGGTCATCGCTGAAACGAGAGGGGTAGGCCATCTGCATGATCGTAAGGACATGGGCCCCCACATCGTGACCCACTTCGTCCAGAAGGGTGATGGGGCCTACGGGCATTCCGAATCCCATCAGGGCCTCGTCGATCGCCTGGACTTCGGCGCCGTCGTTCAGGCAGTGCAGGGCCTCGGCGAGGTACGCGCAGACCGAGCGGGTCGTGTAGAAGCCCCAGCAGTCGTTCACAACGATGGGGAGCTTCCTTGTGGCGTGGGAAAAAGCGACGGCCGTCACCACGGTCTGCTCCGACGTTTTCTGCCCCCGGATGATCTCCAGAAGCGGCATGCGGTTCACGGGAGAGAAGTAGTGGAGACCGATGAAGCGCTCCGGTCTCCGGGAGGCCTTGGAGAGCTCGCTGATGGCCAGAGAGGACGTGTTGGAGGCGAAGATCGCGTGGTCGGGCAGCACCTTTTCGATGTCCAGGATCACCTGCTGCTTGATCCCCATGTCCTCGAAGACCGCCTCGATGACGAGGTCCACGTCGGCGAAGGCGGCGTAATCCGTTGACTTCGTGATCCTCGCGAGGATCTCGTTCATCTTGGCCTCCGCCATCCGCCCCTTGTCCACCTCGGCCTTCAGGATGCCCCGGATCGAGTTCACGCCGCGCTCGAGGGCCTCGTCGCTCACATCCTTCATGACCACCGGACGGCCGGACAGGATGACGCTGTGGGCGATCCCCGAGCCCATGAGGCCCGCGCCCAGAACGCCGACCTTCCTGATCGGTTCCGGCTTGATGGAACGATCTTTTGACCCGTAGACCTTGGTCATGGCGTTCTGCATCATGAAGAGATCGATGAGGTTCCGGGCCTCGTTTGAACACAGGATGTCGCCGAAGATCTCCTGTTCGGCCCTGAGGCCGGCCTCGAATCCGCCGGTCGCTCCCGCTTCCATCGAATCGATGACCTTGAACGGGGCGGGAACAAAGCCCTTCGTGGCCTTCATCGTCATCTGCCGGGCGCCGGCGAAGAGCTGTTTCTGAACTTCCGGGGTTTTTTCCTCCGCCGATGCCCCGTAGCGGAAATCGCCGCTCTGCCAGGGTCTTGTTACGGGCGCCCCCTCTCCGATCTTCCGGAGCAGAAATTCCTTCGCCTTTTCGTTGAAATGCTCGGCGGGAAACAGGGCGTCCACCAGACCCAGCTTGAGGGCCTCTTGGACCCTCAGAGTCTTTCCCGCCGTGGCGAGCTCCAGGGCGTTCTTGATTCCAATGAGCGCCGGGAGCCTCTGGGTGCCGCCCCCGCCGGGGATCACGCCAAGTTTCACCTCCGGGAGTCCCATCTGCACCGCCGGGATGTCGGCCGCCACGCGCCACCGGCAGGCCAGTGCGAGCTCCAGCCCTCCCCCGAGGCACACGCCGCCGATCGCCGCGACGGTCGGAACCTTCAGTGTCTCGAGGCGGTTGAAGGGAGCATGAGCCGCCTTCGCGAAATTCCGGCAGTCCCCGGGGGTTTTGAGTTCCTGCAGCCACTTGATGTCGGCGCCGGCGATGAAAACGCCGGGCTTGCCGCTCTCCAGGATCACACCCCGGATTTTCTCGTCCCTTTCAACCCGGCCCAGGATGTCCAGAAGCTCTTCCATGAACTGGGCGGACATGACATTCATCTTCTCCGTCGGGTGATTGAAAACAATGTGACCGATGAGATCCTGATCGACACGGTATTCCATAAGAGAGGACATGACCATTCTCCTTTTCATTCGTCTGCAAATGTGTGTTCGCTTCTCAGCTCCCGGGGTAGAAGGCCTTCTTCATGCTGTTGCGAAGTTCTCCCCGCAGGTCCGGATGGGCGATCTCGATCAAAGCCTCGGCCCGCTGTCGCCGGGTTTTGTCCTTCAGGTGGGCGATGCCGTATTCCGTCACCACATAGTCGGCAAAGGTCCTCGGCACCGTGATCGGCGTTCCGGGCGGAAGTTCCGGGACAATGGAGGAGGCGAGGGTCCCGTCTTTTAATTTTCGCGATGACGTGAGCAGGGTGATTCCCTTTCCATTTTTCGAGTAACTCGAACCGATCATGAAGTCGAGCTGTCCCCCCGTTCCACTCACCATCCTGTGGCCGAGTCCTTCCGATGCGATCTGCCCGCTGAAGTCGACCATCAGCGCCATGTTGATCGCCACCATGTTCGGGTGCTGTGCGATGAAGGCCGGGTTGTTCGTGTAACTGGCGGGATAGAATTCACAGACAGGGTTTTCATTGACATAGTCGTACATGGCTTTGTCGCCCATGCAGAATGTGGCCACCGTGACACCCTTGTGGAACGGTTTCCTCGAATTGGTCACGATCCCTTTTGAGATCAGATCGGGAAGCCCGATCGGAAACATCTCCGTCAGAACACCCATGTCGTGCTTCCCGCTCAGGCCGCTGACCACCGCCTCGGGGATGGCGCCGATACCCATCTGGAAGGTGTCACCGTTGTTGATGAGCTCCAGAACATGACCGGCAATCCTCTTTTCCGCCTCCCCCGGCTGGACCCGGCTGAAGACCGGCATCGGCGAGGAGTTCTCCACGAAGAAGTCGAACTCGGAGACGTGCAGCCAGTTGTCGCCAAAGATGACGGGCATTTGGTCATTCACCTCGCCGATGGTGAGTCGTTGCTTCCCCGAGGCCCTGCCTGCCTTGATGGTTTCCATGGAATAGAAATTCGTCAGGCCGAGGTTGACGAAACCCTGTCTGTTCGGTGGTGTGACCATGCAGCAGAAAACATCTATCACCCTTGAAAACTTCGGACCGGAATCGGAGCTCGTGATGGGTAAAAAGTCGGACAGCCGCGCCTCATTGATCTTCCGGGTCGTAATGATCCCGAAGCCGGGCATGTAGTTGACATGCCCGTCGATGCTTGCCATGAATTGCGGATTGTAAAGTTTCGTCGGGCGAAGTTGAACGGCATCCACAAGTTTGACGTTTTTCAGCTCTTGCCACCGATCCAGGATCACGTCGAATATCTGACCCGAGCAGGCACCCACCCCCAGTGCCGTCCCGACAACGTCCCCGGACTTGACCAGCTTTGCAACTTCCTGAAACGTGGTTTTTTTCTTCTCGTAATCTTCCTGCCAACCCATGAGCTTCCTCCTTCATTTTTTTATTTTAGGATGCGGACCGCGGCTCGATGCGCCGCCGATCCGTTCGACCCATTCGCGAATGACAAGAACGGCTACACATGAAAGGCAGCAAAGGGTGTTCTCGATGCATCCATCACCCGTCGCGGAGACCGGGCCTTCAACGTTTCTTCAATCCCCTCAGGATGAGTTCAATGGCTGCCTCGATGGTCGGTCTCCGGTAGTCGCTCTTCCCTTTCTGCATCCGGTTTTCCTGGAACTGGATGACGCCCATGAAAGCGTTCCAGACGATGATCGAGGTGATCCGCGGGTCGACCCTGCGAAACCGGCCGCTCAGGATGCCCTCGGAAATTGCCTTTTCAACCTGGTACAGGTTGGACCTCATCAGGCCCTTGAGACGGTCGAGCTTTTCCCGGGAGAGGAGCTTGGAGAACTCGGCAGCCTTGTAACGGGAAACGAGGTGGTAGGCGTCGGGGTCTCGGTCGTAGAAGTCGAACGTGGCGTCGACCATCTTCTTGATCTTTCTTACGGGGTCGAGATTCCCGTGGCCGGCGATCCGGACGAGGCGCCTGGAAAGCCTTTCGAGAGCCGGCTCGACGAGCCCGTAGTAGAGGTCTTCCTTGCTCTTGAAATAAAGGTAGATGGCGGCCTTCGAGATCTCGGCGCGGGCGGCGATGTCCTCCATGGTGGCGGCTTCGAATCCTTTTTCGAAGAAGACGGCTGCGGCGCTGTCCCGGATCTGCCGGATTCGGGATTCCTTTTCTCTCTGCCTTCTTTCTGCGATACCCATAGACGCCCCGGGGATCTCCGGCGTTGCGGGGAGGGGGGATGAGTCTTCCTGACCTCGTTCAGTTACTGACCGCGGTCATCCTCTCATGGGCGGCCCGTCTCTGTCAAGGCCATTTTGGAGGGGTGACGAAATGGGAAGGACAGGCCGTGATCAGCCGATGAGGGTCCGGTCGCCGGCGGCTATTTTCTGCAGCTTCTGCCTGTCCAGGATCCTGATTTTCTTGCCCTTTACCTCGATCACCTGCCCCGCGCTCATTTTCGTGAAAATGCGCGACAGGGATTCCGGCTTCGTCCCGAGGAGGCTTGCCAGGAGACCTTTCTTGATGTCGAGGTCCAGCTCGTCGGAGCCGCTCCTCTGCTCACTCAGGTGCAGAAGATAGGCGGAGAGCCTCGAGGGCACGTCCCTGAGCGAGAGGTTTTCCATCTTCCGGGTGAAATCCCGCAGCCGGGCCGAAAGGGCGGCGAGCATGTTCATGGCCACGGAAGGGTCCTTGCGGATCGCCCGCAGCAGTGCTTCGCGGGGAAAAAAGAGAACCCGGCTGTCCTCGACGGCCTCTGCGTTCGCCGGATAGTGTCTTCCCTCGAAGACCGGTACCTCGGCGAAAAAATCTTCCGGCCCCATGACATGCAGGACAAGTTCCTTCCCCTCGGGGGAAAGCTTGAAGATCTTCACCCTTCCGTCGAAGACCACGTAGAAGCCCAGGCCCTCCCCTCCCTCGAGGAAGATGGTTTCGCCGCGCCGATAGTTTTTCGTCGTCGCAATGTCCGCCAGCGTGCGAAGCTCCGTCTCCGGCAGACCCCGGAACAGGGACAATCGAGATAAAAATTGAATTTTGTTCATCACCCGCCTTTCTATCCTTTTTCAACTCAAATGAAAAGGGCTTTCGACGGACATGAGCACGGCAGGCCGGAATTTCATTCTTTTGACCTGGATCAAAGATTTTTCCCGACAGACGGTTTAGGATCCTTCCGATCTCGTATAAAAAATCATCCCGGCATAGGAGAATGGTCATGTTCTGTTATCAATGCGAGCAGACGGCAAGAGGCGAGGCATGCACGAAGGGGGGCGTCTGCGGCAAGCCGCACGACGTGGCTTCCCTGCAGGACCTCCTGGTCCACGCCCTCATCGGGCTTTCGGTCGCGGCACTGGAAGCGAGGAAGAAGGGCATTTTCGACCGCGACGCGGACGTCTTCACCGTGAAGGCGCTCTTTTCGACGCTCACCAACGTGAATTTCGACGCGGCGCGCTTCGTGACCCTGGTCGGACAGACCGTCAAGCACCGCGACAGGCTCATCGGCAAGATCAAGGCAGCAGGCGGAAGTCTCCCGGGCATCAACACATTGGGCTTCCGGCCGGCCGACTCCCTTGAGGGCCTCGTCGCCCAGGGAGAGAAGGTCGGCCTGAAATCATACCCGGCCGCAAGCGCCGACATCCTTTCCCTCAAGCACACCCTGCTCTTCGGGCTCAAGGGTATCGCGGCTTACGCGGACCACGCCCAGATCCTGGGCCAGGAGGACCCGGCCGTCTACGCCTTTGTCCAGGAAGGGCTTGCATCGCTTTCCGACGGGGAAGTCGGCTTCGAGAAAGCGCTCGGGCTCGTCCTCCGGTGCGGCGAGATCAACCTGAGGACCATGGAACTCCTGGATGCCGCCAATACGGGCGCTTACGGCCACCCCGTTCCCACACTCGTTTCCCTCGGCGTCAAGAAGGGTAAAGCCATCCTCGTGTCGGGACACGATCTCAAGGACCTGGAGGAACTTCTCAGACAGACCGAGGGCAAGGGGATCAACATCTACACCCACGGCGAGATGCTCCCCTGCCACGGCTACCCCGGGCTGAAGAAATACGGCCACCTGGCCGGTCACTACGGCACGGCCTGGCAGAACCAGGCGAAAGAGTTCGCCGAATTCCCCGGGGCGATTCTGATGACGACCAACTGTATCCAGCGCCCCCAGCCGGCCTACAGTGAAAACATCTTCACGACGGGTCTCGTGGGATGGCCTGACGTGGTGCACGTCTCCGGCGGCGATTTCGGCCCCGTGATCAACCGGGCCCTGGAACTGCCGGGCTTCGGGTCGGACCGAAACGGCAAGTCCGTTATGGTGGGCTTCGCCCGCAACACCGTGATGGGGGTCGCCGGAAAGGTCGTTGAAGCCGTGAAAGGGAAGCAGATCCGGCACTTCTTCCTGGTGGCGGGCTGTGACGGAGCCAAGCCGGGGCGCAACTACTACACGAAATTCGTCGAACAGGTGCCCCCGGACTGCGTCGTGCTCACACTCGCCTGCGGGAAGTTCCGTTTCTTCGACCAGAACCTCGGCAACATCGGGGGTATCCCGAGGCTCCTCGACGCGGGCCAGTGCAACGACGCCTACTCCGCCATCCAGATCGCCGTGGCCCTCGCGAAGGCCTTCGGCGTCGGCGTCAACGAGCTGCCCCTGTCGATGGTCCTCTCGTGGTACGAGCAGAAGGCCGTGGCGATCCTGCTTACGCTCCTTCATCTCGGCATCAAAGATATCCGCCTCGGGCCGTCGCTTCCGGCCTTCGTCTCGCCGGGTGTGCTCGACGTGCTCGTGAAGAAATTCGGCATCCGGCCGATCACGACCCCCGAAGAGGATCTGAAAGACATCCTTCGATGACGGCGGGAGGACCGCCGTCGATCCTGCTGAACAGGGAACGGCACACAGAGGGAAAAATGGCTGCGAAGAGAAAGATCATCGAAATCAACGAAGCGTTGTGCGACGGCTGCGGCCTCTGCGTCCCGGCCTGCGCCGAGGGCGCCATCCAGATCATCGACGGCAAGGCGAGGCTCGTGAAGGACACCTTCTGCGACGGCCTCGGGGCCTGCCTCGGCGAATGCCCGAGGGGGGCGCTGACGATCATCGAAAGAGAGGCCGAGGCCTTCGACGAGTCGGCGGTCCAGGAACACCTGACCTCCCTCGGAAAATCGCCGCCCCGTTCGCATCTCCGCGAACAGGCCGGATGCCCGTCGATGATGATCCATTTTGGTGCACCTGCAGAAAAGAGAAAGAAGACACCCGGAGGCCCTTCCGCCGGACCTGCTTCAGCGCTTGCCCAGTGGCCCGTCCAGATCCGCCTCATCCCCCCTTCCGCTCCGTTTCTGAAAAACGCAAGGCTTCTCATCGCCGCCGATTGCGTCCCCGTCGCCTACGGCTCTTTTCATGAGGACTTTCTCGACGGGCGGGTGATCATGCTCGGCTGCCCGAAGTTCGACGACTGGAGGTTTTACCTTGAACGGTTCACGGAGATCTTCAGGCAAAACGACATCGAGGACATCACCGTGCTCGATATGGAGGTCCCCTGCTGCTCGGCCCTCCCCCGGATCGTCGGGGAAGCCCTGGCCCGGGCGGGCAGGGATATCCCCGTCCGGGAGCAGATCATTTCGATCAGCGGGAAATTAAAATAATCCTTCATCGGCGGCTCTTTTTCTGGTAATATGCCTCAGCTTTTTGACTAGAGAACAGCAATTCCATTTGAAAAGCGAGTCATGACCAGGACCATTCGTTTTTTCGTATTCCTCCTTGCGCTTCTGCCTTGGTTCAGCAGTGCAAACCTGCCGGCACTTGCCGTCACGGAAAAAACGATCCAGGACCCGCCGCCGGCTTCCGCGGCACCCGAAGAGGGCGCCCGCCGGCCGGTGGTCCGAAAGAAGATCCAGGCACCGCGCCACGTCGAGCTGAGCTTTGCAACCCTCCGGGAAAACATCCTCGTATCCTTCATCGGCAAGGTCCCCCGGCAGTGGGGTGAAAACGTCGCCGGCACAAAAACAAGGCTCCATGCGGACCAGAAGATCATCGCCCTGACCTTTGACGCCTGCGGGGGCACCCGGGGCAGCGGGTACGATGCCAAGCTGATCAATTTCCTCAAACGAGAAAAAATCCCGGCCACCCTCTTTCTGAGCGGAAGATGGATCGACGCCAATCCCCAGATTTCCAAGGAACTGGCGGCAAATCCCCTCTTCGAAATCGGCAACCACGGGTTGAATCACAGGCCCTGTTCGGTCAACGGCAAGAAGGCCCAGGGGATCCAGGGGACAAAGAATATTGACGAACTCATCGACGAAATCGAGCAGAACGCCAGAAAGATCGAAATCCTGACGGGCAAGAAACCGAAGCTTTATCGCCCCGCCGCGGGATTCTGCGACGAGTACGGCGTGAAGATCGCCAATGCCCTGGGCTACGAGGTGATCGGCTGGAGCGTCCTGGGCGATGCCGGTGCAAGGTACTCGGAAAAAGACGTGACCGAGGCCCTGCTCGGGGCGCAGCCGGGCGACCTGGTCATCCTGCACATGAACCACCCGAAGGGGGAAACCGCAGCGGGGTTGATGGCTGCGATCCCCGAACTGAGGAACAGGGGGTTTGAATTCGTCCGGTTGGGCGACCGGCCCCTGGAGTAAATTTCCCGGCCCGTCCGTTCGGACGCCGCGGGCATTTGCGGTCCCCGATGCAGAAAAAGTCTCGTTGTACAAAAACGTCCCCCGCATTCGAAGGTCTCGGTGTTCCCCTCATCCTCTTCTTCCTGTGCTTCCCTGCATGTCTCTCGTGCGCCGAGAAACCTGTTTACGCTTTGTGGGAGTCACGGAAACTGGCCCCGGCGCGGCTTGAGAACGTAAAGCCGGATTACGAGTCGGCCGATTTCTGGGTGTCACGTCTCACCGAACCGCGCGCCCTGATTCTGACACCGGAAGACATCGAGCAAATGAACCGGTCGGCGCTTCGGTCTTCGATCAACCTCGTTGACATCTTCGCCCTCCCGGAGCCCCTGGATCGGTCCTACCTGAAAGACATGATCGAGGACCTGGAGACCCTGAAAAAGGGTCCTCCGGGTTACTCTCACACGCACCACCCCCTGACAAAGAAATTCTATGATCAAATCGAATCCTCCATGGACCCTCTGCCCGAAACCCTGTCCCCCCGGTACGGGATCACCACGGCGAGGGCGAATCTCCGCCGGCTTCCGACCAACGAAATTTTTCTCGACAAACCGTACCGGGGCGGCTTCGACCGTTTTCAGTACACGCTCCTTGAGTGCGGCACACCAGTGGCGATCCTCCACGCCACGAAGGACGCAAGCTGGTACCTGATCCAGGTGTCCCACACCAAAGGGTGGGTCCAGGTTTCAAAAGTCGCCACGGCACCCAAGGCGGAGGTCCTGCGTTTTGCCCGCGCGAACCCTGTCGTGGTGACCGGCGCCCGTGTCGAGGTTTACGCCGACGCGTTCTTTACGCTGCATGCCGCATCGCTCCAGATGGGGGCGACACTCCCCCTCGAAGGCAGGACGGATCCTCACTATCGCGTGACGCTCCCTTCACGGGATGAAAGCGGCGCCCTGAAACGGACGGTCGGATACATCCGCGTCTCCGACGACGTCCACGACGGCTATCTCCCCTTCACGATGAAAAACCTCTACCGCCAGGCCTTCAAGCTTCTGAACCACCCCTACGGGTGGGGGGACCTCTACGAAGGGAGGGACTGCTCCCGCTTTGTCATGGACATATACCGCTGTTTCGGATTCAACATGCCCCGAAACAGCCTGCGGCAGTCCCAGTTCAACAGCCCGTATCGGCAGGACATCCGGAAACTCTCGGAAGGCGAAAAGGTCGAGTTTCTGAAAACGTACGACGGGCGTCCGACGATTCTCTACACACCGGGCCACATCATGCTCTTCCTCGGCGTGATCGACGGGAAAGCCTACATCATCCACAGCACCTGGGCCTACAGCGGCGAACCCGGTTTTTTCACCAAAGAGACTCGGTACGTGGGCCGTGTGGTGGTTTCCGACACCTCCCTCGGGCAGGGATCCAGCGGGGGCTCACTCCTCAAGAGAATCACCGCGGTGACCCCCATGGATGTGAAGGGTGTGATTTCATTCTAAGAGACCGTAAACACAGGTAAAGACCACTTGTTCAACGGCGGGACGGAACACCGGGAAATCGGGAAAAAACTCTTTCCTTATTTCCTCATTTGTTATATGAAGATGCGACTCTTTTCACCACCGAGCCAGGAGGATTTCAACTCATGGAGAAAAAACTTCCGGTAACCATCGATGGGAGGGAATTCCAGGCCCTGCCCGGACAGACCATCCTCGAAGTGGCAAGAGAGAACGGCATCTACATCCCGACGCTCTGTTACTTCCCGATGACCACCCTGGTCGGAGCGTGCCGTGTATGTGTCGTCGAGGTGGAAGGCGCAAGGAACCTGGTGGCTGCCTGCGCAATGCCCGTGAATCCCGGCATGGTCATCAAGACCGACACCGAGCGTGTCCGGGAAGCCCGAAGACTTGTGGTCGAGCTGCTCTGGGCCTCCGGCGACCACAACTGTCTGATGTGCGAATCCAACGGGCAATGCGAACTGCAGGATCTCATCTACTGGCTCAAGATCGAAAAACCCCGATTCGACATTCAGCCCCCCGGTTACCCCGTCGAAACCACAAACACGATGATCATGAGAGATCTGAACAAATGCGTCCTTTGCGGCCGGTGCATCCGCGCCTGCAATGAGGTCCAGGTCAACGAGGTCCTCGATTTTTACCTGCGCGGCTCCCGGATGAAGGTCGGCCCCGCTTTCGACACGGACTACAAGAATTCCATCTGCGTCTTCTGCGGGGAATGCATGGAATCGTGCCCGACGGGCGCTATCATCAACAAGCAGGGACGGTTCGCCGGTCGGCCCTGGGAGCTGCAGAAGGTCCGCACCACCTGCAGCTACTGCGGCGTGGGCTGCCAGCTCGACCTGAACGTCCGCGACGGGAAAGTGGTCAAAGTCTCCTCCAGCAGGGAATACGGCCCTCCCAACGACGGAAGCCTCTGTGTCAAGGGCCGGTTCGCCATCGAATTCATCGGTGACCCCGACCGTCTCAGGACGCCGCTGATCCGCGAGAAGGGCAAGCTCCGGGAAGCCTCCTGGAACGAAGCCCTGGACGTCATCGCGAAGAAGTTCTCCTCCATCAAGAAGAAACACGGCCCCGACGCCATCGGGGGCCTTTCCTCGGCACGCTGCACCAACGAAGAGAACTACCTCTTCCAGAAAGTCATGCGGGCGGTGATCGGGACCAACAATGTCGATCACTGCGCCCGGCTCTGACACTCCTCCACGGTGGCCGGTCTGGCCGCCTCCTTCGGCAGCGGTGCAATGACCAACTCGATCAAAGAGCTCGAGTTCGCCGACGTCATCCTCGCCACGGGGACGAACACGACGGAAAACCACCCCATCATCGGCATGTACGTCAAGAGAGCCGTCCGGCATCGGGGCGCCCAGCTCATCGTCATCGACCCCCGGGAGATCGGGCTCTGCAAGTATGCGACCCTGTGGCTGTCCCAGAAACCGGGGACCGACGTCGCCGTCATCAACGGCCTGATGCACGTCATTCTCAAGGAAAATCTCCTTGCGAAGGAGTACGTCGAGACCCGGACCGAGGGCTTCGAGGAGGTCCGAAAGGTCGTTGAAAAATACACACCCGAACAGGTGGAGAAGATTTCCGGCGTCCCCGCCGAGCAGCTCCGGGCGGCCGCCCGTCTGTACGCCAAGGCGAACAAGGCGAGTATCATCTACGCCATGGGCATCACCCAGCACAAGACGGGGACGGACAACGTGAAATCTCTGGCCAACCTCGCCATGCTCTGCGGCAAGGTGGGCATCGAGTCCGGCGGCATCAACCCGCTCCGGGGCCAGAACAACGTCCAGGGGGCCTGCGACATGGGCTGCCTGCCGAACGTTTTCCCCGCTTACCAGATGGTGACGAACGACGAGGCGAGGAGCCGGTTCGAACAGGCGTGGAAGGTGAAACTCCCCGCGAAGCCGGGCCTCACAGTCGTGGAGATGACGAATGCCGCCCACAGGGGTGAACTCAAAGCCCTGTGGATCATGGGCGAGAACGCCATGCTGAGCGACCCCGACCTGCACCATCTGGAGGAATCCCTGAAAAAACTGGACTTCCTCGTCGTTCAGGACATCTTCCTCTCGGAGACGGCCGAACATGCCGACGTGGTCCTGCCCGCCGCCTGCTTCGCCGAGAAGGACGGGACCTTCAGCAATACCGAGCGAAGGGTACAGCGTGTCCGCAAGGCCGTTGAGCCTCCCGGTCAGGCCAAGCCGGACTGGGAGATCATCGCGGCCGTCTCGACCCGGCTGGGTTATCCGATGAACTACGCCTCGGCGAAGGACATCTTCGAAGAGATCCGCCGGTTGACCCCCAGCTATGCCGGCATCACCTACGAACGCATCGAGAAGACGGGCCTCCAGTGGCCCTGCATCAACGAGGAGCATCCGGGAACGAAGTTCCTCCACCGGGACCGCTTCACACGGGGCCTGGGGCTCTTCGCGCCCATCGAGTACATCCCGCCCGATGAACTTCCCGACGGGGACTACCCGCTTATCCTGACGACGGGTCGTGTCCTCTACCATTACCACACGGGGACCATGACGCGCCGCGCCCAGGGGTCCCTGGAACGTTATCCGGAGAGCCTCGTCGAAATAAACCCGATGGACGCAGAGCGATACGGCATCGAGAATGGAAAAAAAGTGAAAGTCACAACGAGGCGCGGGAGCTTGGAGGCAAAGGCTCAATTGACGAAACGCTCGCCGGAAGGCACGATCTTCATGAACTTCCACTTCCGTGAGGTGCCGACGAACATCCTCACCAACCCGGCGCTCGACCCGGTCGCGAAGATCCCGGAGTACAAGGTCTGCGCCGTGAAGATCGAGGCAGCGTAACCGCGCTCCGCGCTGTGACGCAGTTTTCAATTTTGAATGATGGGTTGAACGGACTGATTGAAAAAAGGGATCATTCAGACAAGGAAAGGCGGGCATCAAGCCCGCCTTTTCTTTTGTTAAGCGCAGTATCCCCGGACCCGAAACCCTGTCTTACGCCTTGGCCTTGGGGGTCGGTCGCTTGAAGGTCAACGCGATGACGAAGCCCAGTATGAGAAGTCCCGCGGCCACATGGAGCGCCTGCTTCGGGATCTGGGCGAAGACCAGAGGCCCCACCACACCGGCACAGGCCCAGGCCGTCAGCATGATGCCGTAAACCTTTCCGATGTACCCGGGGCCGAAGGAATCGGCCGTGAAGGGGGGCATCGTGGCGAAACCGCCGCCGTAACAGGCCAGGAGATAGCAGGCGATGATCGTAAAGACCAAATCGTTGCTGATCTGGGGAAGCAGGATATAGAGGATCGCCTGGGTGGCGAACATCGTGAGGAACACCATGCGGCGACCGATAAAGTCAGACACGGAAGCCCAGAAGAGCCTCCCCAGACCGTTGAAGATGGAAGCTATGGCGAGAATGGTTCCTCCCGCCATGGCCAGCTCGGCCGTCCCGATCCCGGGGGTGGATTTCTTGATGACATCCTGGGCCATCGGGGAGAGCTGTGAAATCAGCCCGAGGCCGGCGGAGACGTTCAGGAACAGCATCGACCAGAGCATCCACCACTGGGGTCTCTTCACGGCCTCATCGAAGGTGAAAGAGTCCGCGGCGGAAACCGTTGTTGCCGGAGGCGTGAATCCCGCCGGGAGCCAGCCCTTGGGCGGGTTCTTGTAGAACTGTGCCGCTCCGGTCACGAGGATGAGGAAAATGACGCCCCAGAAGTAAAATGTCTTCGCCACGCCCATGTCGATCACCATCGCCGGTGCGATCTTTCCCATGAAGAAGGCGCCGGCGCCGAACCCCATGACGGCCAGTCCCGTCACCAGCCCGCGCTTGTCGGGAAACCACCGGATCAGCGTCGCGATGGGCGTCACGTAGCCGAAACCGTTCCCGAGACCGCCGATGATGCCGAAGCCGAGATAGAGCAGCCAAAGGCTGCCCACCTGATCGGCAAAGCCGGCCAGGAGCGTCCCGAGGCCGAAGAGGATCCCGCCGATCGTCGCCACAAAACGGGGGCCTTTCTTGTCCACCAGTGTTCCGCCGAAAGCGGCGGATACACCGATCACCGCCATGTTGATCATCATGGTGGCCTGCGTCGGTGTCTCAGCCCACCCGTGGGACATCATCAGGGGCTTTTTGAAAACAGACCAGGCGTAAACGGTGCCCAGGCAGAGCTGCATGACAATCGCGGCAATCGCAATGATCCATCGTTTGCTTTCCAGATTCTCGTTGCTCATAAAATTCCTTCTCCTCCCTTGTGGAATTCAGTAAAAAAGGAAAAAGACGACGCTTACCGCCCTTTTCCTTTTCTTCTTCTTTGGGGGGATCGGTCAAAAACCCGCTCTTCGCGACGGGTGAGACTCCCGTGTCCCGGCTCTTTCAAGGGCCGGTCAAAATCCCTCAGGTCTTCGCCGGTGATTCAGAAACCGCAGAGGCCTTTCTCGACAATCTCCTCGTTTTCTTCTTGAGCTTGCTGATCTTCTTCTTGATGTAGAGGGCCCGGAGCCGGTCTCCCTTTTCCTTCATCTCATCCCTTTTATCACGGAGTTCCCGGATCTTTTTCTTCAGATCCACCAGGCTCTCCACGGGCTTGTCACGCTCGGTTTTAAGAGGTATGCCCTGGGCCTCTTTGATGGCCGCGATCAGTTCCTCCTTTTTCATGGCACTGACGCCGGCAATCCCCTCCATCGCCAGGGCCATCTCCCTCAATTCCTTCACCGTGTGTTTTTCCAGGGGCTTTTTTGCTTCCATTTTTCCGTCCCTTTCAAAGAGAATTTAGAAAAATGAATAATATCATATACTTGAGACCTACAGTCTCCTTCCCTGAAAACGATCGCGGGGACTATACCAAAGGGTCGGTGGAAAAGCAAACCGAAAGTTGACCCCATCGACGGGTTCCGGCCCGTCTCACTCGTAGGTGGCCACCCGCCCCGTCAACTTCACCTTCCCGCCACCCACATTGTAGACCACCCGGATGCCCAGCCTGTTGCACAGGAGAAGCTCGGGGAGATTTTCCGGTTTGTAGTCACCTCCCTTGGCGAAGATGGAGGGTTTCAACCGCTCCAGGGTTTTACAAACCGTGAAGTCCCTGTCGATGCAGTCGACGACATCATCGATGTAACGGATGCCCCGCAGGATCTCTTTCCTTTCATCAAAGGGAAGGAAGAAATAATGCTTCTTCATCAGGAGGGTCTCATCGGAGTTCAGGATGACGATCAACCGGTCACCGAGAGCCCGGGCCTCCCGAAAAAGTCGCATGTGTCCAACGTGCATGGGGTCAAACCAGCCGCTGGTGCACACGGTGATCATGAGTTTTTTCTCCCTGATGCGGGCCCGCCGCGGACCCGCCCGTCCATGGACACCTCTTCGGGTGAACCATCGACATTAAAAATCGTCACGACCAGATCTTCCCGGGCGGCGGCAATTCGTCGGCCGTCGGGACTGAAGGCCAGGCCCAGCACATATCCGTGGAGCGTCCTCATCGTCTTCAGGAGGGTCGCCGTGGGGACGTCCCAGATGGTGACGTTCTGGTCTGCGCCGGAAGCGAGTCGCCGGCCGTCCGGGCTGAAGGAGAGGGAGAATACGAGACTCCCGCTGCCGATGAAAGTCCGCATTTTTTCCCCCGTCCTTCCGTCCCAGAGGATGATCGTCTGGTCGGCACTTCCCGAAGCGAGGGTTCGGCCGTCGGGGGAAAAGGACAGGCACCGGACAAGGCTCTTGTGCTCCGTGAGCTTTCGAGTCGCCTCTCCCTTCCGTGCGTCCCAGAGAATGATGGTGAAATCGTCGCTTCCCGTGGCGACCCGGGTCCCGTCGGGACTGAAGGCGACGGCGTTCACCGTGTAGCGGTGGCCGCGCAGGACGTGAACGGGGCGTCCCTTTTCCACGTCCCAGATGATCGCCGTTCGATCCTCGCTGCCCGTGACCACCCGCTTTCCGTCCGGGCTGAAGGAGAGAGAGACAACGGATGCGGTGTGACCATTGAGCGTCTTCACGGGTTTCGCCGATGCCGCGTCCCAGAGGATGACACTCTGGTCGCGGCTGGCTGAAGCGAACCAGCGGCCGTCGCGGCTGTAAGCCAGAGCGAACACGGACTTGCCGTGTCCCCTGAGCGTATGAAGGAGATTCCCTGTCGCGGCGTCCCACAGGATGATGTTGTCATCCATGGCCCCCGAAGCGAGAGTTTTGCCGTCGGGGCTGAAGGTCACCGCCCACACCCGGTCGGTGTGCCCCCGCAACACCCTGTAATCCTGTTGCTCATCTGCGATAAAAAGGAGCGATCGCGGCATGAGTGATCGAAGAAAATCGGCCGTCCGGTCCCAGAAATCCCTCTCCCCCGTCGGGACCGGACCGTTGGACGGCGTGCAGGAGGCAAGGACGACCGCTGCGCCGATCAGCGCCATGAATCCGGGCCATGCTCTATGAAAACCTTTCTTCTTCATCGGAGAGTCTGCCTGTCTCACCCGGGAGGGTTGTATCCCGACCATCGTCCGCGCCGGCAGCCGTCCGGGAGGCGGGAGAAAAGGGGATGATTCTATATATCTTCCTCGGCGGGAAGTTTCAACTTCCGTTTGATGTACAGGGGGTCGTTCGGCTTCAACTTGTTGAGCTTGATCAGAGCGGCGACGGTGGTGTTGTGCTTTCGGGCGATCTTGTCGAGCGTATCACCTCTCTTGACGACATAGGTCGCCGGTTGCTGCTTCGCCGGGGACGGCGTCCGGGCGGCCTGGCGTTTCTTCCTGTCCGACCCGCTCTCTTCGGCGTAAACCTTGAGCTTCTGATTCACCGTCAATCGGTCCCGCGGCTTCATGCCGTTGACTTTTTGAAGCTCGGCGACACTCATGTGATGCTTTGTCGCGATCCTCTCCAGGCTGTCGCCCTTGCAAACCCTGTAAAGGACGAGATCGCGCCTGGTCCCCGCGGGGAGCTCCTTCCTGTCGTTGTCCCGCCCGACGGCATAAACCTTCAATCTGCGATTCACATGAAGCGGGTCCTCCGGCTGCAGGTCGTTCAGGATCAGGAGGGCGGCTACACTCATGTGGTGCTTCTTGGCGATCCGGTCCAGGCTGTCCCCCTTCCGGACCGTGTAGGTCGTAAGGACCGGAGCGGAAGACTCTTCCCCCTCTGCGGGCTCGAGGGGAACCTTCAATTTTCGTCCGATGATGATGTTGCCCCCCCGCTTGACCGCATTGATCTTCGTCAGCTCCCCGACGGTCGTGCGATGCCGGATCGCTATCTTCTCCAGCGTGTCACCTTTCTTGACGACGTACGTCCCGTAGGCCGGTGTCTGAGCCGTCGCCTCCTCCGCGGCCTTCGATGCCCTGGGCGACTCCTCTTTCCGTGTCACCTGCACGGGAGCGGGGGACGCAGGCACATAGGTGGAGGGGACAAAGGTGTAAACGGAGGCGGCGATGGCATCGGCGATTTCCTGTTGGAAAGCGGGCGTCACCAGAAGCTGCTCTTCGACGGGATGGGAAATGTAGGCTGTCTCGACCAGGACCGACGGCACATCAGGGAGTTTCAGCACCTTGAACGGCGCGGCCTGGACGGTTTTGAAATGCAGGGCATTGACGTCCTTGATGTTGGCGAGTACAACGGAGCCGAAACCGCGTGACAGGTTGAAGGTGTTGGTCTGGACCATGTCCAGCGTGATGTGATCGGCGGCGTCGATCGTGTCGTCGTTTTCCGATCCGCCGATGATGTCCGCGAGGTTTTCCCGGCTGGCCAGGAGCCGCGCCGCCTCGCTGCTCGCCCCCCTTGTGGACAGGGCGTAGACGGAGCCCCCCCTCACCCGCCGATCCCGCACGGCGTCGGCGTGGACGCTGATGAAGAGGTCCGCCCCGTATTCCCGGGCGATCTTCAGCCTCTTCTTGAATGAAACATAGTAGTCGCCGTTTCTCGTCAGGAAGGCCTTGTAGCCCGGCCGCCGGTTCAGGGTGTCCCTGAGCTTTCTCGATATTTTCAGAACGACATCTTTCTCCCGTGTTCCCTTCTTCCCGATCGCGCCGGGATCCTCGCCGCCGTGACCCGGGTCGATGACGATGATCTTCTCCTTCTTTGCGGCCCTCAGCTGCAGACGGTCCTCGCTCTCTTGCTTCTCCACGTCGGGCAGCTCGATGTCCACCACGATGCGGTCGGGCTTGTCCTGAAATTTCTTGAGCTTGAAGACCTTCGTCTCCACGTTGTCCAGCAGGTAGATCTCGACCTTCGCGGCGTCACCGGGAAGGGCCATGACGATGATCTTTTCGATGCCGGGTTTGTTCAGGAAGGACTGGAGGGGGACTTCCTCGTCGACGACGGCCTCCTCGAAGTCGATGGTGATCTTCTTCCCCTCCTTGGAGACGGTGTAGTTCGCCACTTCGCTGGTGTCGAAGACGATCCGGGAATAGTCGGGCGCAGCCCAGTGCCGGACGTTCATGATGTGGGTCACGGCGCCGGCCGGCGGCAGGGACAGGACCCCGAGGATGAGAAAAACCAGGAACCATATGTTCAGGTGTTTCTTCATTCTTTAAAAAATTCCCGTTGTTAAAGCGTATGTAGCAAATTTGACTTCACTTCACAACCCCTATGTTCATAAAATGGGTTGACAAGCGTCTCCCTAAATGACATTTACTGCATGCAAAATTTGTGAGAAGATCCGTCATGCTCATCCGGGAGTTGCACCGACAGAAAAACTTCACACTTTCCTTCGAGGTCTTCCCGCCGGTGCGGGAGGGGAACCTCGAGAGCCTTTACAGGGCGATTGAGGACCTCAAAGCCCTGAGTCCCGACTTCATTTCCGTCACCTACGGCGCGGGGGGAAGCACGCGGGACAGGACGATCGAGATCTCGTCGAAGGTCAAAAACGGCTTCAAGCTCGAAGTGACGGCGCATTTGACCTGCGTCCACTCGACAAGGGAGGAAATCGCGAAGATCCTCGACGAGTTCAGAAGGGAGAACATCGAAAACATCCTCGCCCTGCGCGGCGACCCGCCCAAAGGGGAGGAAAGCTTTGTCCGACCGGCCGGCGGGTTCGGCTACGCCAACGAGCTGGTGGAGTTCATCCGGTCGAAGAACGGGTTCTGCATCGGCGTGGCGGGTTACCCCGAAGGGCACCCGGAGGCACCCAGCCGGGAAGCCGATCTTCTGAACCTCAAGCGGAAGGTCGATGCCGGCGCCGATTTCGTCATCACCCAGCTTTTCTTCCTGAACGACTTTTTCTACTCGTTCCAGGACCGGGCGGACCGGATCGGCATCGTGAAGCCGATCATCCCCGGTGTGTTCCTCCTGCAGAACTACGGGCAGATGGTCAAGATATCGGAACTCTGCGGGGCGACGATCCCGTCAAAACTCGCCGGGAAAATCGACAGGGTGAAGGACCGGCCGGAGGAGGTCGAAAAGTACGGGACGGACCACGCTTACCGGCAGGCGGAGGACCTCATCCGGAACAGGGTCCGAGGGCTTCACCTCTACACGATGAACCGGAGCGAACCGGCGATGAAGGTCGTGCGCTGGCTCAATCTGACAAGGGAAACAGGAAAAAGCGCGGGCGGTTAGCTCAGTAGGATAGAGCGTTGGTCTCCGGAACCAAAGGCCCCGGGTTCAAGTCCCGGACCGCCCGCCATGATTGAAAGGCAGTCCTATCTGCGGATAGGGCTGCCTTTTTTCTTTTCATTTTCTTCATTCAATCGTATTATTTCACACAGGACAGGCGCCGGGAAAGGAGGGGGTGACCATGGCGATCGCGAAGAGGGCAAAACAAGCTCTGTTTTACGCTGCCCAACAAGGTCGGGCTTCTCGCAGAGCTGTCCATCTTCATCGCGGCGGCCTTCGTCGTCATCCTGCTCGTTGCCGCCGTCCGGATTGCGGCCCGGTTGTCCAGGCCGGGGAATAAAGCATCCCCCGTCGGGGACCCGCCCGCCGCCTCCCCCGCGACGGCGGTCACCGCCGCTTCAGGCCGGGACGATTCTTCGTGTTGCCGCCCCGGATAGTCATCCCCGCTCTTGCGGGCGGATAGGTTCAGGCGGGACCGCTCATCCGGGGAAAGGGGCAAACGCAAGCCGCGTCCCATGTCGGCACCTGCCGCCAAGGAGAGTGCGATCATGACGGAAAAGATTTCAGCGAACCTCTCTGCCTTCCCGCTGTCCGGGGACGTCACGCAGGCGTTCCGGTGGTGGGCGTCGCTCTGGTCCCAGTGGATGGGCCAGTTCGGGTTCATCAACATCAACCTGGCCAAATCCTCCGATCCCGCCCTGGAGCGCCGTATCGTCGAGAATGTCGCCGGCTACGGCAGACAGCTCGGGCGGGTGACCGACGTGCTCGACGCCCTGCTGGCCCACGCGGACAGGACGTCGTGGACCGCGGCCCAGGAGAAAGCCTTCCAGGATTTCCGGGAACTGGCGGATGCGATCGCCGCGGAGAAGGGCTCATGGCTCGCGCCGACGAGGGAAAACGTGGGACGCTTTCTGGAGGGGCTGCGGCGCCTGAAAGAGACGGACGGCGTCCGGTACCGCGAGATTGTCGATCAACTGAAGACGGATCTGTTCCCCTGACCCCTGCAGGGGCGCCCGCCGCCGGGGCAGGAGGTGTCATCACGGTGACATGCAGATCCATGTCGGAGCCGGATGAACGACATGAAGATCCCGCGGGGACGGCAGCTCCGGCATGGCCCAGTTGCACATGCGGCGGACAAGCGGCATGATCACGGAGCTCGGATACAAAGGCGAGCTCTATGACGCTGGTCTTTGAGACTGAATAGAAGACGCCAGACCTGCCGCTGCAGCGACCCTTTTCACCGGAATCACCCAAGAGGCCTATCGGGAGGCTCGATGCGAAGGGCAAATCTTCTCCTGTCGTTTCTTCTCGTCCTTGCGGTGTTTTTGCCGGGGTGCGTCGGCTCAACACGGACAGTCCTGCGCGATGACACCTTGGTGCGAAGTGCGGTCACCCCTCCTTTCTGCGCCTCCATCTCGGCCGTCGACGATCGCTCCCTCTCGCCCCGGGCGGGATACAAGGCGTTTCTTCTGACTATCGAAAACAAGACCGGCGAATTCCTGGAGATCATCTGGAGCGAGACCTTCTTCATCGACCCCCGGGGGGAAAACGGCAGGTTCATGTTCGACGACGAAGCCAACTTCCGGAACAACCCCCTCCAGCCGGATGTCGTCTTCCCGCACGACAACAGCATCATTACCCTATGGCCCGAAAACCTCGCGCATTTTTACGGCGGCCCGTTTTCCCGCTGGGCCCACAACAACATGGATGCGGGCGAAAACGGCATCCTCCTCACGGTGAGGCTCAAGGAAAAGATCTTCACGGACAAGATCCTCCTCACCATATCCTATCCGCAGGAGCCGACTCAGAAATAACCCTCACGGCCCGCCGCGGCCTCACGGCTGCCCCGATTCATCAAGGACAAAAAAATGGTTTCGAATTTTCGCGGGGATTGTATTAATATACTCTGCCGCGCCGACAGCCGCGGCCCATCGTCCAAGAGGAGTCCTTTATGAAATTCAGCCTGATCGTCAACGGCGCCGGTCACGCCTTCCTCAGGGAATTCGGCTGTCCCTGCGGCCGGTGCGCCGACCGGGAAAACAGGGCGACCACCTCCGTTTCCGTCGTCGCCCGGGATGAGAAGAGCCGGAAGGTCATCTGGCATGCCCTGGTGGACGCAGGCCCGGGGGTCGTCGAAAGCCTCGTCAACGCCTTCCCCCCTGAAGAGGCGAGTCTGGACCGGCTCCTTCTCACACACGGGCACCCCGATCACACCCTCGACCTGAACCGCCTCTGCGAAACGGCAAGGCGAACCTCCCGCCGCCGGGGACGGAACTTCCTCAAGATCCCGACCTGGTGCCGGGCGGGGACGGGCAAATGGCTCCAGAAGAACTACTCCTACGAGTGGTACCGCTGTCTCGACGCCCGCGTCGAAACGGAATCACACCGGCCCGGCATCCTGATGGATCCCGTCCCGACGGGCACCGACACCATAGGGATCACTCCTATTTCCGTTTCTCATGCCGGAGTCGACCTCAACCCGGAGAACTTCAGGGAATCTCTTCCCTGTAGCACCTCCTTTGTCATCGAGACACCGCTCGGAAAAGCGGTGTTCCTCCGGGACCTGGACAACAGAAACGACTGGATCCTTTCGACGGCCGGCGACCGCCCGAAGGGGTAGAGAAATATCTCCCTGAATCGGATTTTCCTGCCGTTTCGGGGAAGCCCCTGCTCAGAAGGAGAATCTTCTTGATGTCGTCTCGAACGAAGTCCGTCACAAAAACCTCGGGCATACCGGCCCTCGATGGTCTGAAACGCTACCACACCATCCCCCGGTTCCGGCTGGGAGGCATTTACTCCCCCGGCCATCCGGAGGACTTCGAATACGGCGGCGCCGGAGGCGTGACCCTGGAATCCCTCGGGGCGGAACCGCTGCGTGTTGCCTGCATCACCACGGGAACACCGGAACGGGACGAAAGCGGGAAGATCACAAACGCCGTTGTCATCAGCCCCTACTACTCCGGGGATTCGACTTTCATGTATTATCAGTACTGTCCCAACGTTTTATTTAAGACACGATGTAACTAAATGAAAGCAATACGTAAATTGGCTGATCCTTCATTTATCGATTTGATATCCATTTTCCCAAAATGTCATACTCCCGCATTCCTATGCGAGGAGATGGCCGATGAATGCTGGAAGAACCATATTCTCTCAACTGATGAGTTTCCTGCCCGCTTACGAGTTCCGCCAGTGCGTCGAACGCTACAATGGAAATTACAAGATCAAAAGCTTTTCATGCTGGGACCAGTTTCTGTGCATGGCCTTTGCCCAACTCACCTATCGGGAGAGCCTGAGAGATACCCGTTGCCTCATAAATAAATGTTACCGAAGAGGGGGCTCAGGTCGTTGACGGGAGAGAGCCCGTTTATAGCAGAGATCGAAGATTTTTTTAAGTTTGATTTCCATGGCCTGTCGCAGCACGAAGG
>Ga0255343_1000604_pt1 | contig 54785 bp, 46 predicted proteins | sample wastewater_treat_4_FD_192413 | JGI IMG/M metagenome (GOLD analysis project Ga0255343, IMG submission 192413) | Wastewater microbial communities from Lulu Island WWTP, Vancouver, Canada - plant16 | ecosystem: Engineered > WWTP > Wastewater > Unclassified | place: Canada: Vancouver, British... | reverse complement strand
TGAAATACAGCCCCATAAAAAAGGCCACAATAAATATTTCATAACCACCGCCAAAGACTTTGCCTCTGTCTTCGCGTAAAGATGTCGCACCACGACCGTAATCGCAAAAATTCTTGATGATACTGTCCTCGTATCTCTTTTCCCATTGTGGGTTTCGGCTTGCCCACAAATCATATATCTTTTCTGCTGCCATAATTCGTTATCTAACTTGTGTAACAACTGTTTGAATGGTTGATAAATCCTTATCGTTGAAAGGCTCAACTTTCTCGATCCGATAAACAGAACAAGAAAGTTTGTTGATTGTGTCGAAATCCAACGCCTTTTGTCCTGTTGCCTTGTCGATGTTTAGCAAATCTTTCGTAACGATAACACATTGCTTGTCAATGGTATCTATAACATTATAGAATGTATCTTCCTTGAAACCACCGAATGAAGATGTCGGCGCATCAAAAATCAACGGGTAGTCCTGCTCACGTTTCAAAGTTGTGATTTGGGAAATGGCAAACAGAACCGACATATACATTGTCGTCTTCAATGCACCGTTCGGATTCTCAATGCGTGTGCCGTTGTCGCTGTATAGTTCGATACGTGCGGAATTGTTGATGGTTTTTCTGATTCGGATTATACCGTAGAAGTCGTTTTTGTTCAACTTCTGTAAATACTTGTTCGATTCAGTTTCAAGCATTTGCAGGAAGTTGTTGATGTTTTGCTCTTTTGCATTTGCGAACGCTTTGGTTATTCGTTCAAATGCGGTGTGAACACGCTGATAAACCTGTGTCATTGAACTTGTTGGTTCAAGTTGCGACAGTTTTTCTTGTATTTCAGCCCTCGCACTCTCCTTGAATTTCAATGTGGTTTCTAATTCAGAAACACGGCTTTCGGCACGGCTTTTAGCGTCAAAGAAGCCTCTCAAATCGGATATGCTCTTGTCAAGCAGTTCCGCACTTAACCCCGATTGCATCAGCAAATCGTTTTGCTCTGTTTCCAACTCTTGCAACTGTTTGTCAACTTCCGCCAATTCGGCTTTTCTTTTGGTGACAAATTCCAAACGGTCAGAAATGGTAGTCGCAATCTTTGAAATCTCTTGCTCTGTGTCGCCACTTAATTTGATTTGGCGAGAATGCAATTCATTGATGAAAGAATTGGGAAACAGCGGCTTTTCATCATCTTCTTTCGTGCCTGAATTTTTATTGGCCTCAGCTGCTATATGGGCAAGATATTCATTCAGTTTATTGCACATAAACTCGTAAGCCTCCGAACCTTTGGGGGCAGGGCGACCGCAGACTTTGCAAATTTCATCGTCAATCATTTCTTTCATTGTTGCCTCATCGGGCAAATTCCACGGCAAAGGAACAGCATCATTGGCAAGTTTCTGAATTTTTGAGATAGCCTCACGTTCTCCAGCCTCTTTTGCACGGCGTTCTGTTTCCTGCTTGTCAAGTCTTCGTTTTTCTTTGCTCAAAGCAGAAACTTTTGCGGAAAACTCTTTTATGATTGCAGGAAAGGAACGCAGAATCCAATATTCGTCCAACAGATTGGTGCTATACTCGCACGATGACCATGCAACCAACTTCGCCCGTTTGTCTTTCAGCCCTTTGATACGCTCTTTTATGGCTTGGTAGCGTTCCGATGTCTCTTGGTTCTTTTCCAGCAATTCCAATTTTGAGGAAAATTCATTGATTGAGATTTTCTTTTGATTGAGTTCTGTCTTGATACTCTGAATGTCGTTTGTAACATCATTCAGTTGTGTATTCAGTTCTTTCGCCTGATTCGATACTTTCTTGTCGTTTTGCAATTCACGGTTTGCCGCTCTTGCAGAACTTTGCTCAAAATTTGATGTCAAATCAACCAATCTGTCAAAATCTCTGATTCCTGAAAACGTATCAACCAACGTTTTCAATGCGGTGTCGTTGTCGAAAACATTGAGTTCGTTTTCACCTTTGAACAAACAATATTTGCGTATGACGGGTTCGAAACACATATTCAACAATCTATCACCGGCAATGGAATGACGTTCTGCACCATCAATGAAATATCCGATAAACTTGTAATCCTTTGTGCGAATGTTGTCTTCGGATATTCTCTCAAAAGTGAAACTCTTTTCTATCTCTTTCTCGCCATCGTGTTCAAAGGTTATATTTACCGAAACCTCATCACTTTCACCAATTTCCAATTCTGATTTTCGCTTTTCGGAAATGTGTGAATCTTTTCGGTTCTCGCCTGTTGTGTCGAACAGCCATTCCAACGCCTCAAACAAGGTCGTTTTTCCATCACCATTATCTCCGATTACCAAAGTCAGACCTTTTGATAACGAAAGGTGATTGCTTCCATAGTAACTGCGGAAGTTGTTTATTTTTATCTCTTTGATAATCATATATTTGTTTTTAGAAAGTTACTGACTTCATTGTAGATTTCCTTTTCAGTAGCCTTTTGCTCATTTCTGTTAATGATTTGGGCAATGGCTTGAATTACAGGAATGTCAGAATCTAAAGCGTCTGAAATTGAACTGTAATCATCGGGATTATAGCCATAGAAATTGATAAGCTGCTCATCAGCAATCACAGCTTGCAAAATCTTATCGCCGTTGGTTTGATATGTACTCATATTGCACTAATTAAATATGGATAGATTATAATGATTCAATACTTCTTGCAGTTCGTTGTCGGTATCATTCAGATTCTCGGACAACAAGGCAAAATCACGGACACGCCTCAACTCGCTTTGCACAAGGCTTTTTTCCAAAGCGTAGCATTCTTCATCGAACACGTTGTCGGGTATGATGATGAGGTCGTGAATGATAGCGAAGCGTTTGTCTTTATGAGTTCGCAGGACACGACCACGGCGTTGTATGAATTGGCGTGGGTTTCCTGTGCTTGCACAGAAAATAGCCAGTTCGCTTCGTGGTACATCAACGCCTTCGTCCAAACATTTCATTGAGGTAAGCACATCAATGCTGCCATCGGCAAAGCCTTTGAGCATAGCATCACGGTCGGTTGATTCGGAAGTGAACTGATGGACAATGATATGGGAATCCATATCACGGACAATGCGGGTGAAATCGTCAATCAGATGTTCGGTTTCGAGGTCGGAAGCGATGGTGTCGGACTGGTCGAAAATATCAGCCTCAAAATTGTCGGGCTTATTGCCTTCGGGAACATAAACCAATGTGTATTTCAGACTGCCTTTTTCTTCCATTCGCCGCTGAACAATCTGTTGGAAAGCGGACAACTTGTTGGCTGCTTTGTGAATAATGCGTTTGCGTTTGAGCAAAAGCATTTTCAAACGTTCCTGGCTTTCCTCATCGTGAAAGCCCATTATCTTGACTATCTTTTTTGACAGTTCAACGTATTCAGCCATCTCGTTTTCGGTCAGGCGAACAATGTGCGGATAGTAGTAATATCGGCACAAAGCCCCATTCTGAATGGCTTCAGCCATTGAATACTCGAAAGTGTAACTGTCGGCACAGCCAAAGAAATCCATCAGTTTGCGGTTGCCCGTATCGTCAAACTGCCTTTCGGGTGTGGCAGAAAGCCCAATGCGGCGCAAATATTTTATGTCCGAAAGGCGTTGAGCCATCAAACCGCCGCCCATATTGTGAGCCTCGTCAGCGATAAGCAAAAGTTTGTTTTTTGGGAATTGGCTCAATTCCATAAAAACATTGGAACGGACAAACGAAGCATAAGTTGATATGATAATGTATGACAAATCGTTGTTGGTGTTTGTCATTTCGAGCAAGCGAAGATTGGCAACCGCCGATTTCCAATTGTTATACTTTGAGCAAACTTTTATAATGGTGCTGAAATTGAATCTTTTACATTCAATTTCCCATTGTTCGACAAGTGTAATGGTTGGAACAAGGATAATGGCTTTGTAGTAGCCTAACTTGTTGTATATTTCAAGAAGACAATTCAGTGAGGTTATGGTTTTGCCCGTACCTGTTGCCATAGCAAACAAGCCTTTCTGCTTGTTGTTCTTCCAATTCTCGAATGCCTGTTTCTGATATTCACGCGGACCAGATTCGTATGGAAAACGAGGTTTGCCAAAATCTATTGGTTCAACGGTTTCGCCTTGCTTCTTGATTTTCTCTATCTCGATTTCCACCTTGTTTTTGGCTTTATCCAACGCCTTAATCACAGATTTTGGCAATGACTTATCAGCAATATCCTGCTGGATAAATTTGTACTCATCTTCAAGTAAATCTTTCAGTTCCTTGTTTTTGAACGATTCGGCAATATGGGTTTTCACTCTGTCGGTCGGGACAAAAACAACATTCTCGTCTTTGCCTGTAAACACAAGTTCAAACTCCCCATTAATTTTGTTTATTGTAGCGGATGCAGGGTTGCCGTCCCAATCGCAGAAAGCCGTAAGACTTTCAATGTTGTCAATCAATGCCGACCGTGAAAAGTTGCAAGAACCATCGAAGCCGACTTTGTTTACGCCATCGCTGAAAACGCCTGTTTTGGTGTGAGAAATGCCAATGCCGTCTTTGGGTGCAACGATTCTAATGTCAAGCCGATTGTTGCGAATAAGCCACGCAAGGCAATCGAAGAAGTGTGCATCACGCTCTGACAGAGTGTTTTTCAGTTTCTCAATGTCTGTAATATCAAAGAAAGGAATTGGTGTATCAAGTTCTCCGTTGGCAATGGCGTTTTTATCCTGTTCGGTAAGAATGTCGTTTACAATCAGATTCATACGACCGCCATTGTATAGGAAAGAAGCAAAACCGTCAGCCAAAACATTGATTGCAGATGAGGAAAAGAAACCCAACATCAAATCGAACTGCGTCGCATTGCAAAGGCAGTCAGAGAAGAAACCTATCGGCTCCCACTCTGTCCGCGATTTGAAATGGCGGTGATTTGGAAATGTTACTTCTTTTAGCATCTATATAAAACAATTAGCACAGTTAATCTCATCATCTTCAAACATATCTATCAGCAACTTGCTTTTGCTCTTTGCTTTCAAGTCTTCTGTTTTCTTTATGTGGTCGAGTTTGATTTGACGGACACGCTCGGGACGAATCAGTTTTTCAAGTGGTTCGCCTTGAATCCACGTATAGCCATCCTTTTCGTATTCCATTGCTTTTTTGAACAGGTCGGGGTGCTGCTCATAGAGCCAAATCCATTCGATTTTCTGTTGGAAGAAACAGAAATAGCACCCTGAACGACTGCGGCAATATTGACCGATTTTGCCGTCAACCTCAAAATCAATAAGGTTGTAATATGCAGGGACACCAACGCCGCTTTCTTCCAATATTCTGAAAATATCCTCCTTGCAAAGAACATCTTCGTTGTCGAGCAAAGGGAATGAATCCAACTTGCCCACAGGATAATCAGTGTATTCTTTGAGGAATGCGAAAACAGCGTGATTGAATGTCTTTATATCAACATCAAGCAAAGCATTGAGTTTCTTCGAGTAGAAGAAATCTTTTGTCAGTGGTGTGACGATGAATTTCTGTGCTTGCTCGTAAACATCATCGTTGGCAACAGAACGATAGCAATCGTTGAACTTGTCAATGCTGGCATTGCCTAAAACCTTGTTTATAACATCCAAACTCCAAATGTTTTTACGGAACGGAAAAACAGACTGAATGTTAGGCTTGGTGGAAACATAGCCGTCACGGTCTTCATCGCCACGAATGCCGACATACGAAACTGCCATATCGTCGCCGACATACTTTTCAAACTCCGCCAACTTCATTTTTTGAGTACACCAACGCTGCTGAACGGAAGGCAGGAAACCGCCGTTGATTTTCAGAAGGTGGTCGAATGGCGTAGGTTCGGGGCTGTCTTTGGCGGCTTGAAGCGTGGTAATCTTACCCAAATAAGAACGCAGCCGCTCAACAAGTTGTTCTGTTTCAGCCAACTCGCATTTGGTGTCGCAAGTGTAGAAATCAATGTCGAGCGTTGGATATTTGTCTTTCAGATAGATAGCCAATGCCGCACTGTCCTTGCCGCCTGATATGCCTAATACGTGTCTGACTTTATTCATTGCAACTTCTTTTTTATCAAGTTTATAAGTGCCGCCACATTGACGGTGTTATCTGCGGAAAGCAATTCTTCAATTTTCTTTTCCAACTGACTGACTTCCTGAATGCTTTCCTGCGGAACAACAACCTGTTTGGTTATTGCACCCTCTTTGTTTTGGGTGATATGCAGACGGACAATTGATTCATTGTCGGTTTTGTGCATTTCAACATAATCGTCAAGTTGGAACAACTTGTCGCGTAACGAAGTGAGTAAAAACGCTTTTTCGGTGTCTTTTATCTTTTCCAGCGGCTTGTTCAGAACGGCATAGCATACTGATTCAATCCACGTTGTACGATTGTCGAAATTACCTATCAGTCGGGAATGGAAATTCTTCACATCGTTAGGCATCAAAGCCGATTTGACGGATTTATACCTGCTGTCGATAATCGGCTTATATGCTGAAAAATCAGTCTCTTTTATTTTTAGTGCTTTGAGAATCTGCTGTTCGATTGATTTTACATAATCATCGTAGCAACTTCTCAAATTCCGAATGGCGTTTTGCAAGACGGAAACGAAACTGTCAATTGCTTCGGGATTCTGTGTCAGAACAACTTCGCGAAATCCTAACGCTTCGGGCAACTGCTCAAAGAAAGTTGCTTCGGGGTCGGTGGCGTGGGCAATGACATCGCGGAATTTCTTTGCTTCTGAAGAAATGTCTTTTGTTGTTTGGGCGTAGGTGTTCAAATGTCTGTAGAACGTGAGAAACGGACGAATGGTTTCGATGAAAGTGTTGCCGTTCAGTTCCGATTTGTTCAGATTGACAGCCTCACGATACTTGTCGAAAAACACCTGCTTAACACCCTCAACGCTGAACGACTTGACAGACAAACCGTTTGCGTTGCGGTACAGCAAATCCAAAACATCTTTGTTGATGAACGGAACGTATGAATCGCCGCTGTAAAGTGCAAAATCATCTTTTTTGATAATCAGGAAAGACGGAAGCCAACATTCAATAAAGCCTTGCTTTATGCCGTATGGCGGTTCTGAAAGTATGGTGGCAAGTTCGCCGAGTTTGCGCTGTTTCTGCTGTGCCGATTTCAAAAAGTCCATACAGCATTTCCACAGTGGCATAAATGACGGCTCTGTTGGTTCACCGAAAGTGAAAGCGTTGTCTTCGGCAACGTGGATTCCTGTGCTTTTCAGCATAGTTAGATAGATAGACTTTTCGGGTGGAAACTTGTCCTTGTCGAAGCCAATATCTTCCTTGTCCCTGTTTTCAAGCAAAGCGTTCAAATAGTTCTGCCGGGCAACCGACATTGTGCCGCTTGGACGGTGTTTGTTGATTAACTCATTTTTGAAAACAGGTGTGGCACTGTAAATAGTATCAGAAATGATAGAAAGGAATTTCATCAAATCCTTTTGCGAGCGAATGCAGTCAATACATTCGCCATTGAAAACCCACTGAACATTGTCAGAGAAAAGGCTGTCGGTTACTGATTTGTTCAACAGCGATTTCTCGTATTCAACAAGGCTTTCGATTTCCTTGTGTGCCACTTTGTCGTTTTCATCTTTGATGTAGAAATCACGCACCCAATATAGTTTGTCAATTTCAAAAATGTGGTCGATAATCTCTTGGGCGTTCTTGAAAATACAATAGGCGACGGCGATGCCTTTGTGCGAAAAACATTCGTCTGTTATGGCAGAATAGCCGTTGTCCTTGGCAAAAATCAAATCAATAATGCCGTCAATTTCACCCTGACGGACTTTTGAGATAGGTTCATCTGTTATCTGATACTCAAAATAGCGTGGCGTTCCTGTTTGGTAGTAATGAGCATTGGCGATTGAGATGCGGAATGTAAACAGTTGCTTCAACTTGTCGATGTAGTCATCGGTGCGCTTACATTCAAGTGAGGCGTTGTAAAGCCCCATTTCAATATCGACATCAGTACCCTCAAACAGAATGTATTTCGATTTGTATTTGGCAAAACGGATTATTTGAGCCTTTTCCAACTTGCCCATCAATGGCAGAATATCATTGACATCCATTGACAATCGAGCATATTTGGCAAGAAAATCAGAATCTATTTTTGTGACCGATGAAGCGAAAATGTTGAGCAATCCAATAACCTTGACAAGTCCGATTGCAGTTTCAACTTCCGATTCTTCCAAAGGAAGACCCTCGACACGCTCAATGGCGATTTTGATTGCCGACCAATTTGTTGAATCGGCGTTTACCTCGGTCAATGACGAATGGAAATTGTATTGAACATAATCGTACACATTGACAAGATTGTAAAGCGAATTGTCTGATGCAGAGAAATTGACAATGGAATCATCGCCCGTGGCCTCTAAAAACGAGAACAAAGTTCTCTCGTTCTGTCCGTAACGCTGATTGGCTTGCGTAAGAATGTAGGCGGCGAAAATATCCATCGGATATAGAGCCGACACGACATCTGATTTCAGATTGTCGTTGGCGAACTTCGACTTAATAGCCAAATCGTAGAGTTGGCGAATGGCTTTGTTGTTTGAAGCCTCGCGTTTGGCTGCGATTTTTGTGGCGGCGAGATTCAGCAACTGCTCAATGGGTTCTTTGAAAACAATATCCTGAATGCGACCTTTTACTTTCGTCCATTCCTGCTTTTGTTCAAGTTTCAAATCTTTTGCGTATGCGTTGAAACCTTGATGTAGCGTGGTAAGCAAAAGAATATTCTTGTTGGTGTCGTTGACATACTCGCAGAACTTTTGCAAGAAATACATTTCCTTTTCAGGATTGTTTTTGGCGGCATGTTCAAGCACTTTGCCAAATTCGTCAATCACGAACACCAAAAACGACTTGTCTTTTTGGCAATCGGCATACAAACCATCTAATGCAGTGAAAATGTTGTCTTTCTTGCTTGATGACGGCTGTATATGGTTTTGAAGCAATTCAATCAATGGCAGGTAATCACCAACAATGTTTACGAAACGAAACTTTGTAAAGCTATTGAATTGACCTTTATTCTTGATTAGCGGATTTTCGATTGGCTGTTTGCCGCTTAAACATTGTTCCAACGCCAGCAGGAAACTCGATTTTCCCGTGCCGTATGAACCAATCAAGCAGAATGAATGTATTCCAGCGGTGAACGAATCAACTATTTTGCCAACGGCTTGTTTGGCATTGGCGGTAACAATGTAGTTGAACGCCTTGTCGCTGTCACGCTCTATGTTTACTGATGTTGAGAACTTCATCTTTCTTCCGATTTATAATACATATTCAAGATTTCAAACTCGTTGAAATCCTGCTTGACAGCAAACAATTGTTCACCGGCAGAATTGTCGAATGTTATATTGGAATTTAGGGCTGTCAGTTGGCTGAAAATGTCGTACAGTTCGCCTTGCGACAGGCAAAAGACAAGAGCAAGTTCAAGCATCTTGTCAAACTCGACAACCTGACTGCCACCTGATATTTTGTGAACGGCGTAGAAGAAAATCAAAGGATTGATTTTCGCTTTCGTGGGATAGTTGAACTCATACAAATCTTTCTCGATACGCTTGATGAGGTTCAAATCGAGCAAGATGGCGGAATAATCCTCGTAGATGTTGGTGTTGGGCGAAACATACATTCTCAACAACATTGCAATGTCCTTGTTAATGGTGTTGTCGTTCCAAACAATGCCGCTGAATGCCTTGTCGAGATTCTTGCGCTTCAGAAAAGCGAAGATGTTTGCTTTTGAGAACTCTTTGCGTTCCTTGTGGAAACTGAGAAAAAACTGTCTGTAAATGGTTGCGTAGTTGGTGTATATCAGATTCCAATGCAGCAGCCAAAGGGTTTGGGAATCCTCAACAAACGGGTCGCAACCTGTTTCCGTGTCAAAAATGAAATCAGCCAAAGGCGATATTTCATTGTCTTGGCTAATCAGACCGAAAGCCCGAAGCCAATACCTGATGGAACTGACCATATTTTTGCCTACGCCCAAAGCGACAACGGCATCTTCATCGTTGAAAGAATGACCGTCTTTCACAAAGTCGTAGCCTTTTTTCAGCCACAGGCTTTTGCAAGCAAAAGTTTCGTGGCCGGAAAACGTGCTTTTTATGTTGTTGTTTGCTTCCATAGTCTAACAATGCGAATTTTGTGAGGAAACAAACAATTTTTCAAACAGAAAATCCCAATCACAAGCGTTCAATTCTTGTGGTTGGGATTTTATAAAACCTACATAAAGTGTTGATTTACAACACTTTACCCCCCCTCGTTTAGAGGCTGTATTTCTTGATATATCGTGCATTTTACAAAAAAATTCAGTACGCAAAATTACAAAAAATTGCCGACATTTGGGAAGAAAATCATAAATATCTGATATACAAAAATAAAAAGCCCTATATTTCAAGGACTTTGTAAGGTAAATGTGGCAAAAAACGATAATATTACGGCTTGCCGTAACTATCGTGTGCAAGGTGTTTGAGCAAGCCACCGACACAAAATTTGCTGATGTACTTTTCGGCTGTCTTGGCTGGAATTTTCAACTTTTCGGCAACAGCAAGATAAGTTTTGCGGTCGAACTCTGGCGGAAGGTTGTCGAGAAAAGTTTGCCGGATAACAGTCTGACCGTTTTTGGCATTGCTCTCAGTGGTGGGTAACGAGCCAAAAACTTTGGCGGTGTGTTGCAAAAGCACACGAGCCATAATGATGGAAGATTGAAAATCTGAATCGTCGCAGACGATGAGGTTTGAAATCTGTCCACCGTCAATGATACGAAGCGAAGTGAGTATCATTGCGATACGGAATGTTATCAGTCCCAATCTTCTGACCGATGCCACAATGTCGAGCCCGAAAAGATTTGAATATTCCTTTTGCACTTGTGCAAAAAAGGAATTGAATTGTTCCTGTTGCCGGGCAGACAAAGCGAAGCGAATAGGCTGCGAGGCTTGCAAGATTCGGTAAAGTTCGTAGAAATGTTTTCCTAACTGCTCAAAATATTGATCAAGCGTTTCTTCATTGTCGGTAAAGACATTGAGCCATTCCAAACGCACATTCATATAATAGAAGATGAAACGGCTGAACAAGCCGTTTTCAGCATCGGGAATGAGCGAAAGAATTTGGCGAGGTGTACCCGACAAAAGAGCCGAAAGGCGAGGTTTGGCAAGTTCGACAAATTCGCGGTCTTTGCGGCGAGTGTAAGAAATCATTTCGTGGTGGAACGCTTTGCGGAAACCGTCAGAAAAATTGCCATAGTCGGATTTGAATGTGTTGGCAAGCGTGTCGCCCTCTGTCTCAAACATTAAGCCTACACCTTGGTTGTCGTTCAAAACTTGATAAACAGAAGTGGCACTGCTATTTGCAGGTATGAGCAACGTTTTGAGCGGTGGTTCTTGTGGTGGTTCGTTGTTTTTCTTGTCAAGAGCATACTCATTTTGTAGGCGTTTGTATTCTTCCATTTCGGCGGCGTATAGTTGTTTCAGACTATCGTGAATAGGCTGAACAAGGTGGCGGCAAAGTGTAAGCCTACCTTTGCCAGCCGAAGCCTGTGCGGTTACAAATAGGAACAGATTCGGAAAAACTTCACGACCGCCATAGTTGCCAAAGACATTTGGCAAACAGGCGGAAAAGACAGTGAGCGAACCCAACAAAAGCAAGTCGGCATCTTCGGGCGAGTTGGCACGGCTGACAATTTGCGCAAGCAAACTTGGAAGCGTGTCTTTGATGTCTTGCGAAAATGTTGGCATATCCTCAATATCCTCTATTTCCTCTGCTGGGGATATAGGGGATTTGGGGGAATTTTGAGATTTAGCAAGCGAGCCGCTTGCATTCCCACAAATGCTGATTCCTGCTTGCTTGGCAAGGTGGAAAAGCGTTTTGATGGTGATGCCGTGTCCGTGTGCTTTGAGGCAAGCCGAAAACTGCTTATCAGTTTCGGCGGCGGCATAATTGGGATAGAAACGGCTGAGGCGTTGGTAATAGCCTCGGCCATTCTCGCCCAATGCGTCAGCGAGGGCAAAGCCCAAATCACACCAATCGGCGTAGTTTGGGGCAATATCGGTGGCAGAAGCCTCTACACGGGAAACAACATCTTCAATGTCGTTCAATTGAAAATTGAAAGTTGAAAATTGAGAATTATCACCGATGTCGTTTGACGAATTTACTATATCAGGTGTCAACGAAGTGGCTTTCAGCCAATCGTTAGGGTTGAAAGTTTTCTTGCTCATAATGCTAAATATTTTGGATTGATGAAACAATTAGGGTCATAAGGCAGGAAACAGGCACGGGAAATGTCCTTGCCCGACTTGTCTGCCTCAACGCCGTAGGTTTGAAAAAGATAGTTGGCTACCGCTCGGAAATAGTCGGCGTGTGGGGTTTGAGAAATGTCAATTTCGATAACCCACTTCAAGCCGTCGCCCGATGGCGAGCGGAAAAGCAACTGCGTGTCAAAGTACTCATCTTGCAAAAGTTGAGAGCGAAGCGAATCAAGGTTTTGCAGATGGTCGAAGTCGATGCACAGCAAGCCCGAATGATTGATTAGGGCTTTATCTGTGCGAGAGGTGAATGTACCGCTGAATGTGCAATAGTCGAAGTTTGCAGCCTTGAACATACGCGACTGTTTGGCATCGCCAAACGAGCGTAGTTTTTGGGTGCGTTCTTTTGCCGTGTCGCCAATTATGTAATGGTAGGCATCAAGCAGAGTGAAGTTTTTGCTCGGCTTGGTGTTGGTGATTGGCGAGGAAAAGAACGAAAAAAGAGGACTTACAACGGATTCTGGTACTAACGGTTTTACGACAGTAGGCTTATTGTACCATTCACTTTTGTCTCCAATATGCAGATTCAGTTCTCGGTTGAGGGTTGCCAATAGTTCTTTGCCTGATTGGTGATAATGCAGTTCGGCAAAGGCGAACGCATCACCATCGGGAATGGAATGGTCGGTGGTAGTATGCTTTGCATACTCCGCCGACATAGCATTGGCAGGGTCAGACTTCTCGATGAAGATATGAAGCGTAGAAGCACCCTCGGCAAAGGGGTTGCGGCACAAGCCGCAATCCCTGCCAGAGAGCCGCATCACAACCTCATCTTCGGGGAAACATTCGCGCAGAATGTGCGAATAGATTCCGATGCCGTAATGTGTGCGATGCAAAACCGCCTGTTTATCTATTCTTTCCATAGCCGTTACGCAGTCGGTACATAGTGTAGTTGTCGGCAAGGATTCTTTGAATATCCTGACGGCGGTAATAGATTTTGTTGTTGATACGCGAATACGGCAAAGTGCCGTTTGAGCGTAGCGTTTGCAATGTGCGGACACTGATATGAAGCAGTTGCATTACATCTTGATTGTCAATCCAATCTTCGAGAAACGTATGCTCTATGAGTTTGTCGAGTTCCTCATCAGAAAGGTCGTCAAGCGAGATTTTGCCTTGCTTTAGCAGTTCGGCTTGAATCACAGGACATTTGCGAAGCAATTTGCCCATTGGCTCTGCGGGATTAGCAGCCATTTCGCACATTATCTGTCCGATAGTTTTAGGCTCGCTCATAACGCACCTCCTTTTTTAGAGTTGACAAACCGAACGGCTTCGGCGTGAAGTTCGGCGGCTGTTTTGCGTTTGTCGGATTTGAGCCACGCATCAATCTCGGACTTCAAGAATTGCAGTTTCTTACCCTTTTTGTGATAAGGAACTGTGTGCTGACCAATCCAGCCATAAACAGTTTGTCGTGCAGGGCGGTCGGGCAAGTACTCGCAGAGTTCTTGCAGATTGAACCAACGGTCGGAAGGCTCGACCTTTGCTGTTGTTTGAACACTTAACAAGGTTTCCAATTTGTCCACCTTGCCAATTAGATACGCCAATGCTTTTGGCATATCGTTGAATGAAATATCTGTTTCTTGCTGAAACATTGTGAAAATCTCCTCGCCCAATCGGAATGAAATCTTTATCCGATTTTTTGATTAAGCCTTATGGCGGTTTTCAGAATCAGGGGCGTATTCTAAAAAAGAAAACCACTGCTTCGTTCTGAAGTAGTGGTGCAAAAGAATTTGGTGCTTTTAGGGCGATATTTTCCCCGAATTTGGATATTTGTTACCCTAAAATGGGGGCAAATAGGGGAAAAATTGATTATCAATGAGTTACAACAACAAATTTTCGTAGTCAGAAGCCACTTTGTCAACGAAATCTTCGGAATTGTATCTGTATTTGTCTTCCTTTGAATTTGGGTTAAGTGCGTTATAGTTGCCTTTGATTGCTCTTTCTGCTTTGTTTAGTGCTTTGCTCCAATGTTTAAAAATCTTAGCATTGCTCATATTGAACTCCTTTTTCAGTTTATCGAAGTACCCTATATGAATGAGCATAGGAACTGCATAATTAGAATCATTGGTTGTAATCAGATATATCAACTTGCTCTGCTTGGATTTGCTCAAACATTTAATCTTGTCAAGTTCTGCAAACTTATATCTTTCAACCTCTTGAATAAATATCTCGTAGTTGGTCTGCATCTGCTCTTTCTCGTATTCTTCGGAAGATGGCAATTCGGTTTTCACAGCAGGGAAAATGGAATTTTCTGTTTTGAGAGAAGAAACAAAAGTTTGATATGCAGTTAATTCATTATCTTGCGGATAATGTTGGAATACTTCAAACATCAAATCATCAAACGAAAGATAGTTTTTGTCTTGAGTTACTATCGGTGAGGCGATAGCCACTAACTCGACATAAAAACATACTAATTGTATGCGAAGTGCTAATATTATTGGTTCATTGTCAAGACTATCTTGTTTAGCAAAATGCAGAATACTTTTCAATGTGCTGGTTATCATTTTGCGTGTGTCAATGTCAGAACGCTGCTTGGGTGCATAGTTGATAATAGCAAGTTTAACTCTTTGTATTTCTGCATTTACTATTGCCTGATAAAACTTTTCTTTGGGTGATGACGGCTTGGGCAAGGAAAGTTCCAACTTCTTGGAAATGAATTCCTCGTTAATTGGGGTATATGAATCGGGGGCAATCTCATCAATAGAATTAGGTCGTTCCTCCTCAAAGTCAAATTGAAGTGTTGGAAAATTGTTCGTGAACAATTTTCCAATGGCTTGCAGGTTATCAGGCAAATTTGAGAACATATTTGCCAACTCTCGAAATTTCAAATTGCTTGTCAGATTTGGTCGTAAAGAGCCATCGTAAATGTTTTGTATAATGGTAAGATTCATCGCTTATTCCTCCTTGATTTTGAGATTGTCGATTTTGATTACATCGGTTGCTTTTTCTTTCTTCTCATCAACCACTTTGGCATAAACCTGTGTAGTGCGGACATTGGTATGACCTAACATCTTGCTGACGGTGTAGATGTCGGTGCCGCCAGCCAATTGCAATGTTGCGTAGGTATGGCGGAAGCAGTGGAACGTGATGCGGCGTGTGATACCGGCTGACTTTATCCAACGTTCCAGCGGTTTTGAAATCCACGATGGGTCGGGCAAATCCTCGAAAACAAGTTTTTCGGGGGCTTGTGGTTCGCCACAAAGCGAATAGGCTTGTTCGCTGATGGGCATATATTCAACGCCTTTGGTTTTCTGCTGTGTGAAATTGAGACGATAGTTCTCGCCATCTTTCTGAATTTCGCTCCAGCGAAGTTTCTGAATGTCGCAGTGGCGAAGCCCTGTGAGGGCAGAAAACAAGGCAGCACGTTTGAGAATGGGGCGGTCGCAATCAGTGGCGGCAAGGGTATTGAGTTCTTCAACAGTCAGATGTTCGCGGCGGCTTTCCTGCTCCTGTATGCCCTTGACTTTGGCGGATAGATCTATCGTCAGATAACCATCGACAAAGGCTTGTTTGAGGGCGGCTTTGAAAATGCTGAAATAGGTGGCGGCGGTGTTCTGCGATACCGTACCTTTCTTGTTACCTCCACAGGGGGCGGTAATAAGAAACTGACGGAAATCCTCAATCAGTTTGAGGTTGATTTGCGAAAACAGAATGCGGTCGCCCTCGGCAAAGAGTTTGAGCAATTCGCAAACCCGATTCCAATTGACGATGATAGACTGCGAACTGCGATTGTGTCGTCGTACTGCTGTTTTCTGAAAATACTCGATGAAATTGCATTGCGAACGCTCGTTCTGTTCGGCTTGTTCCGCTTCTGTATCGGTATAGAGTGCAGCATTATCATATTCACGTTGGCGGATTTTGCGGACATTATCGGCATAGATGCAAGATTCTTGGTCTTTCTCGCTTTTGCATTGGATAATGCCGTTCGCATCACGCTTGGGCTTGAACGTTTTGCTGGTTTCGGTGGTTCGGGCTGTGCGCGACTTGTCCCAAATTGGGGTTGTGACGGTGCGGTTGATTGCCTCAATAACACGGTTTGGCTTTGTGCTACCAGGCTTGAACACTGGATAACTCTCGATTATCAGATACCACTCGTTGTGATATTCTGACTTACGAAGTTTGACCGTAACTTTTGTATTGACGAGGGCTTTCTTCATGGCGGCTTATTTGCTTGGGTTGAACACTTTGTCGATTTCTGCTTTCGGCACAAATACATATTTCCCCTTTTGACAAGTGGGGATGCCAATCTTGCGGATAGTTTTGTAAACGGTGGAATCGGAAACGCCGTATTTCTTTGACACCTCGCCAATAGTGTATGAGTCGGAAGCATCAAAATTGTATGGTTTCGCAGGTTGAGGTGTTGGCGTTGCTTGCTGTTTTTGCTCTACCAACGGAAACATACTTTCGATATGGGCGCGGCTGATGCGTGTAAGTCGTTCACCCAAATTTACGGCTGGCAGATTGCCATTTCTGATTAGCCTGTAAATGGTATCGCGAGAGATACCAAACAAGGCAACGGCTTCGGCAATGGAAATGTATGGGCGTTCTTGCGGAACTTTGTCTGCAAGTTCCTGCTTGTGCTGCTCTTTTTTCTCTTCACGCTTTTTTGCTCTATATGCAGCCTCACTACAATGGCGAGAGCAGTATTTAGAGTAAACCGTTTTGGCAAGAAATGTACTCCCGCACATTTCGCATTTTCGTTCTAATTTGTACTTGCTTGCAGGCATATATCGTATGTTTTTAGTCGAATTAAGTAGCATTAAGTACTGATAAGTCGCACCTTATCGCTAATTAAGTCGCGTTACAAATATGTTGCAAATATACAATAAAAATCCCATATATAAGCACAAATAACGAAAAATATTTATCAACAAAAATGGGTATAACACATTGTGCTACACCCATTTGGTTATTTTTGATAAACGGTTGTTTATCTACATTATTTTACTTCCTCAAAATCCACATCCGTCACATCGCCATCCTGGCTACCACCACCCTGGTCGCTGCCCGGTTGTTGGGCACCGCCGCCGAAGTCTTGCGGACCGGCTTGCTGTGCATTTTGAGCGTTGTACATTTCCTGACTGGCAGCCTGGAATGCAGTGTTCAGCTCATTAGTTGCAGTATCAATGGCAGCAATGTCCTGTGCTTTGTGTGCATCCTTCAGCTTGGTTAAAGCTGCTTCAATGGGTCCCTTCTTGTCGGCAGGGATCTTATCGCCAATCTCGTTCAGTTGCTTTTCAGTCTGGAAAATCAGGCTGTCGGCGTGGTTGAGCTTGTCAACCTTTTCTCTTTCTTTGGCATCGGCTTCTGCGTTAGCAGCCGCTTCATCCTTCATGCGTTTGATTTCAGCTTCGCTCAAGCCTGAAGAAGCTTCAATGCGGATATGTTGTTCTTTGCCTGTCGCCTTATCTTTGGCAGATACATGCAGGATACCGTTGGCATCAATATCGAATGTTACTTCAATCTGCGGTTCACCCCTGCGGGCAGGCATGATGCCGTCCAGGTGGAAGCGTCCCAATGATTTGTTCTGATTGGCCATCGGGCGTTCACCCTGCAATACATGGATCTCAACAGAAGGCTGGTTGTCGGCAGCGGTAGAGAAAGTTTCAGATTTCTTGGTAGGGATGGTTGTGTTGGCATCAATCAATTTGGTCATCACACCACCCAAGGTTTCAATACCCAAGGACAACGGTGTTACGTCCAGTAGCAGTACATCCTTTACATCACCTGACAATACACCACCTTGAATAGCAGCACCGATAGCTACTACTTCATCAGGATTCACACCCTTTGAAGGAGCTTTTCCGAAGAATTTTTCAACGGCAGCTTGTATGGCAGGAATACGGGTTGAACCACCCACCAGGATGATTTCGTCAATGTCTTTGGTTGATAATCCTGCATTTTTTAAAGCAGTACGAGCCGGCTCGATGGTTCGCTGTACCAAATCGTCAGTCAACTGCTCAAATTTTGCACGTGTTAAGGTGCGCACCAGGTGGCGGGGAATTCCGTCAACCGGCATGATATACGGCAAGTTGATTTCAGAAGATGTGGTATTGGAAAGTTCGATTTTAGCTTTCTCGGCAGCTTCCTTCAAACGCTGCAATGCCATCGGGTCTTTACTTAAATCGATGTTGCTGTTTTCGTTCTTGAACTCTTGTACCAGCCATTCGATAATTCTTTGGTCGAAGTCATCGCCCCCTAAGTGCGTATCACCATCGGTTGCTTTTACTTCAAATACACCATCACCCAACTCCAATACGGAAACGTCGTGTGTACCACCACCGCAGTCGAACACCACGATTTTCATGTCTTTATTAGCCTTGTCCAAACCATAAGCCAATGCAGCAGCAGTAGGCTCGTTGATGATGCGGCGTACATTCAGACCGGCAATCTCACCGGCTTCCTTGGTAGCCTGACGTTGAGAGTCGTTGAAGTAAGCAGGAACGGTAATTACTGCGTCCGTAACTTCTCGTCCAAGATATTCTTCGGCTGTCTTCTTCATTTTCTGAAGAATAATGGCAGATATTTCTTGTGGTGTATAAAGTCTTCCGTCAATGTCAACACGCGGTACGTTATTTTCGCCTTTTACTACTTTAAAAGGTACACGTTTCACTTCTTTTGCCAACCTGTCATAGGTCTCACCCATAAAACGCTTGATGGATGATACTGTGTTAACCGGGTTGGTAATAGCCTGACGTTTTGCGGGATCACCTACTTTGCGTTCTCCTCCGTCCACAAAGCCAATAACCGAAGGGGTTGTTCTTTTCCCTTCGTTGTTTGTGATAACTATTGGTTCGTTACCTTCCATCACGGAAACACAAGAGTTTGTGGTTCCTAAGTCAATTCCAATTATTTTTCCCATGTCGTTGTTTAATATAATTTGTTAGTTTCTATTTTATTAAAATTTAAAATCGTCTGAATTGTGAATAAAATTTAATTCAGACGACCCCCATTTCACAAAGCATATGCCATGCGGATAAAAACAAAAATGACTGACAAATTTGCAGGTTTTTATGACAGGGAAGGAAATTTTACTGATTAAAATGGTAGAGAAATATTACTGTCACGTCGAAAGCAGGCTTCGGATTGTCTTTGATCTCAAGTGTTGCGCTGATTTCGGCTTTGGTGATTCCACGTAGATTAACCAATGATTTGAGCTTGCAGCGAACTCTGACTTCACTGTCAACCGTTACTGCCTGACCAAACTTCAATTTTTCTATGCCGTAATTTACGGTAAGCTTCGAATTTTGCACATCCACAATTTGTTCCCATAAGTAGGGAAGTACAGACAAGAGCAAGTAACCGTGGGCGATGGTAGCCTTGAAAGGACTTTCGGTTTTGCAGCGTTCTTCATCTATGTGTATCCACTGATGATCCAGGGTGGCATCTGCAAAAAGATTGATTTGCTTCTGGGTAATTTTTAAATAATCTGATACTCCGATTTCTTTTCCGATAAATTTTTCTAAGTCGGCGTGACTTCTAATGGGAATGGGATTCATTGATAATATTTTTTTAGTTACGATAATAAATTGTGTTGCACAATTTGTTTTAATGTGTGCAAAATTAAGTCAAATAATTATTTCTCACAAATTTTTAAGATTTAATAGCTACTTACAAGCTAATAGTTATTTGTGAGATCAACTCGAAATATCTATTTTTGCTAAAAATTATACACATGATATTTAAAAGGATATTACTGAAACTCAGCGGAGAGTCCCTGGCGGCAGAGAAGGGACATGGCATAGACGAAGGCCGTTTGTCCGAATATGCCCGTCAGATAGCAGAAATTGCAACTGCCGGTGTGCAGATTGGCATCGTGATAGGCGGTGGCAATATTTTCAGGGGATTGGGTGGTGTTGCCAAAGGTTTCGACCGGGTACTCGGCGACCAGATGGGAATGCTGGCGACCGTTATCAATGCATTGGCCGTTCATTCAGCATTGCAAAGCGCAGGTGTTCAGTCACGCTTGTTTACTGCCGTACGCATGGAACCCATAGGTGAGTTGTACAGCAAGCAAAAGGCTGTGGCAGCACTCGAGAATGGTGAAATTGCTATTTTGGCAGGAGGCACAGGAAATCCCTTCTTTACTACAGATACCGCTTCATCACTCAGAGCCATTGAAATTGGGGCTGATGTGATGCTGAAAGGTACGCGTGTGAATGGTGTCTATACGGCAGACCCGGAGAAAGACCCTGCTGCCACGAAATTCGATGAAATCACTTTTGATGAAATTTACAGCAGGAATTTGAAAGTGATGGATTTGACAACCATAACGATGTGCAGGGAAAACAATTTACCGGTTTATGTTTTTGATATGGACACTCCGGGTAATTTGAAAAAGGTAATGATGGGAGAGAAAATAGGGACTTTAGTTTATTCTAAAAAGTAAATAATTCAAAATCAACATATTATGGTACAGGAATTTAAACAAGTATTGGATCAGGCGGAAGAGAGCATGGAAGCCGCTTTGATGTATTTGGATGAAACCTTTGCACAGATACGTGCAGGGAAAGCAAATCCGCGCATTTTAGATGGTATCAGGGTGGATTATTATGGCTCACAAGTTCCCCTATCGAACGTTTCCACCATAACCACACCGGATGCAAAAACTATTGCCATTCAGCCTTGGGAGAAAAATATGATTACGGTGATTGAGAGAGCCGTTCAAAATTCCAATGTTGGAATTACTCCCATGAACAATGGAGAGATCATTCGTTTGAACATTCCACCTTTGACCGAAGAAAGGCGTGTGCAGTTGACCAAACAAGTGAGGGCAGAAGGCGAAGAGGCCAAGATTTCCATCCGCAATGCCCGCCGTGATGCTATAGAAAGATTCAAGAAAATGATGAAAGACGGATTGTCAGAAGATATTTCAAAGGATGGTGAGAATGAAGCTCAAAAACTTCATGATAAATATGTAAAAAAATTAGAGGAAATGGTCTCTGCCAAGGAAACCGAAATCATGACGGTTTAAATTTTCCCCTTTTCAAATAACTATTTTTGCATTGTGAGAGAAAGATCATTCTCTTTGGTTTTTTTTTATATCATCTTACTCACATTGAATGGATGCTCTTCCTCGCAAGAAGGAAGCATCCCTTCTTTTTTGGTTCAGAGATCTGATTTTAGTGATGACCTGGTTGTAGAGGGTGTTGTTGAATCTGTCCATACGACCAATGTGTTCTGTCCTTCCGAAGTTGAGGGCATTGTGGTTTATATAGTTGAAGATGGCACTTATGTCAAAGAAGGAGATATCTTGTGCGTCATTGAAGACAAGGATTTAGACAGTGACTATGAGTCAGCTTCGATAAATCTTGAAAGTGCTTTGGCTGAACTCAATAAAGTGAAGGTAGATTTGCTGTTGAAAACAGCCATGTTGGAGGCTGATGTAAGAAGTAATGAAGCTGCCACCGATATTGCAAATTTGGATTCACTGCAATTGCAATATTTGTCGGAAAATCAGCGAAAAATTCGGGAGCTTGAATTGCAACAGGCTGCTATCCAGAAAAATAAAATAGAAACAAAGCTTCGTACTTTAAATATTATCCACGAAACTGAAATTAAAAAGCACGAATTACGAATTGAACGATACAAGGAAAGGATTGAAAAACTCCATCAACGTAAGGAATCATTAACGGTTAAAAGTCCTGTAAGTGGCCTGGCGACCCGGGCAATGCATTGGTTAACCGGAAAAAAAATTATTGAAGGTGATCGTGTTTGGGAGAGACTTCCTCTTATCATTATTCCGGATATGGAGGAAGTAAAAGTTATACTTGAAGCCTCAGAAAGCGAGTATAAGCGAATCAATCCGGGTAATCGGATGACCTATACCTTTGATGCGATGTCGGAGGTTCAGGCTTTTGGTGAAGTCATTCAGAAAACATCTGCGGGAAGTCCTGTTGAGTCCGGCTCCAAAGTGAAGTATTTTGAGGTTGAAGCATCGGTGGACAGCGCTGAGGTTTTAATTCCGCCGGGAATGTCTGCCAGATGTCAAATACATTTGGAACAGGTTAAAGACACCATTATTGTACCCCATATCGCAGTTTTTGATGAAGATTCTATTAAGGTGGTGTATGTGAAGAAAAATAAATTTTACGAAATGCGTCAGGTTGTAATTACTCATTCATCCTTGCAAACAGCTGTGGTTTCTGCGGGACTTGCCGCTCAAGAGCAGATAGCCCTGTTGAGACCCCCACGCTCCCATATTAAGAGCAAGAAGTTTCTGCCGGACTCAATAATAAGCCTGTTTGAGGTAAATCCTTCGGACTCGTTGATCAATTTATCTCCTGAATTAAGTAATGAATAAATATGAATAACGTATATGAACTCTCTTGTTAAATTCAACTATTTCCTTTTAATCCTGATTGCTGTCGGGTTGAATTACGGATGTAAGACGCAACAGCGTGAAGAGGTACCGGTAGCTAAGGTTATCAAAGGAGATTTTTATATTGAACTATATGAGGAAGGAGAATTGGAAGCCATCAATTCTACCAACATCATGTCTCCTAATATTCCCTGGAGGTATGGTGACCTTAAAATCACGCAAATCGTAAAAGACGGCACAGAGGTACATACCGGTGACACCCTGGTGGTGTTTGACCCGACGGAAGTCAGAAAAAGTATTGTGGATGCTGAGGCGAGGCTGGAGATGAGCCTGGCGGAGCTGGAAAGGATGGAAGTTCAGCATGCGTCCGATATGGAAGAGTTACGTGCTGATATGGAAGTCACCCGTTTGTCATATGAAATATCAAAAATTCGTTTTGAATCTGCTGCTTATGAATCTGATGTCAGGAAAAAAGAGATAGAGCTTAACTTGGACAGGGCAGGCATTGCCTTGGAGAGGATCCAGGAACAAATTGACAATCGCCTGAAAATTCAGAAAGAAGAGATCAAGCAGAAAAATTTGTCTATTAACCAGGATAGGAATCGTTTGAGAGAAGCTTTTGAAACTTTGGACAAATTGTTCCTTATTTCTCCCTCTCCCGGCATCGCCATCATCAACCGAAACTGGACTACCGGTAATAAATTTCAGATTGGTGACCAATGCTGGTCGGGCTTTCCATTGATCCAGCTCCCGGATTTGTCAGCCTTGCGTGCAAATGTGAAAATCAACGAAGTAGATATTGCCAAAATAACGACCGGTTTACCGGTCGAAATCAGACCTGATGCTTTCTCCGAAAGTTCTTTTGCAGGTAAAGTTCATAAAATTGCAAACCTTGCTGTCAATAAGGATTCTAAGTCTAAGGTGAAGGTGTTTCCTGTAGAGGTCAATATCCATGGCAATGATGAAAAATTGCTACCCGGTCTGACGGTTAGTTGTCGCATTGAGTTGGGAAAAATTGAAAATGCCTTGTGTGTTCCCGTAGAAGCCATCAAAGCCGAGGGAGATCAGAGTTTTGTATTCAAACAGGTGATTGGGGGCTTTGAGAAAATACCGGTTCTTACCGGGGAAAGTAATAAGAATTATGTTGTTATTATTGAGGGATTGGGAGAGGACGATCATGTTGCCCTGATGGATCCCTTTGCAGATAAAGAGGAAGAAGATAATGGCGACCAAAAAACAGAATGATATGAGAACTAAAGATCATCTATCAGTCCTTATCCTGATCGTGGGTATGGTCTTTTTTCTTCATGCATGTGGTAGCCGGCAGGAGGAGAAGGAAGCGGATGTGAAAGATCCTGCAGGGACAAAAATTGTTGAAACGGGAGAACTTGCAGCTATCAATTCACGTGCGTTTGTGATGACGCGCTACGGTCGATATTGGTCACGGATGAAAATTATCGGAATTTTGGAGCATGGCGCGGTGGTGCAGGCAGGTGATTCTATCATTCAATTTGACCCGGCGGAGGTTAAGAAGTACATCAGCGACAGGGAGAGCCAGTTGGAGACACAACAAGCCGTTTTGGAAAAATATTATGTGGACAGACAAAATCGTGTTCAGGAGTTGGAATCTCGCTATAAAAATGAGCAGACCGCCTATGATTTGAAGAAAATTGAACTGGAATCCTCTCAGTTTGAAAATCCAAGGACTATCAGGATCAAAGAGCTGGAGTTTGAGCAGGCTACTATCAGTTTGAATAAAATAAAAAGGCTGATTGAAGTGAGTAAAGCTCTTGAAGTTACGACGATGCGTATCGAACAGATCAGGCTACAGCAACTGAAGAATGAAATTGAACATGCTTATAAAATTTTGCCATCCCTGACAATTCGCACCCCCATTTCCGGCGTTTTTCAGATAGCGGAAAACAGACGTACCCGGGAATTAATGAAAATCGGTGACGAGGTGTACCAGGGAAACAATATGGCTAATGTGCCTGATTTGACGTGGATGAAAGTGATCACCACTGTGAATGAAACAGATTATTTCAAGCTGAGACTTGGACAGAAGGTCATCATTCGTTTGGATGCCATGCCCCAATATACTTTTGAAGGAGAAGTCAGTTATTTGGGGAAACTTTGCCGGTTGAAGGATCAAAATTCACGTACGAAAGTTTTTGATGTAGAAGTGAACGTGTTGGAGTCGGATACCAGACTGAAGCCGGGTATGACGGTAAGTTGTGAATTTATACAAGATTAACAGATGCAATACGGAGAAAATATACGTCTGTCGTTAAGGGGGTTAGTTGACCATAAGTTTCGGTCCTTTCTCACCATGCTGGGCATTATATTCGGTGTAGCCTCGGTGATCACGATGTTGTCCATAGGCGAAGGTGCCAAGAGAGAAGCCATAGCCAAATACCAGGACCTTGGTGTTAACAACATCATCATTCGGGAGAAGAAAATGTCGGATGAAGAATTGGAAGAGGTCAGGGCAAGATTTTCCCAAGGGCTTAGCTTGCAAGACGCTGCCGTAATTCAGGAAATTGTGCCCGGTGTAGTCAATACGGCCTCACAAGCGGAGATCAATACCGATGTCAAGTTTGCGGATCGCTCCGTTAAATCAACTGTTATTGGCATTACTCCCGGATTTATTGATATGATGAATTTTAAAACGGCATCGGGAATGTTTATCAATCAGGAGCATGAAGATCAGGGATTGAAGGTTTGTGTGTTGGGAGCCGGCGTAGCAACGGCTTTATTCAGAAGTGAAGAACCCCTGGGGCAAATGATTAAAATTGATGATCAATGGATGGAAGTTATTGGCGTGCTGCAATCGAAAACCCTATTTACAGAAACAGTAGGGGAGTTGGCTGCCCGGGATTTGAATACCGATATTTATGTTCCGTTGTCAGTATTTTTGAATCGTTTCAGTCCCGAAAATTTGCTGACCAGCGAAATTCAGCAGATCACTGTGCAAATGGAAAGCTCGAACAAACTGATTGAAAGTTCTAAATTGATTGATGCCATTCTTAAAAGACATCATTTCAACAATGCCGACTACAATATTGTCATTCCTTATGAATTGTTGCGTCAGGAAGAAAAGGAACGCCAGATCTATAATTTTCTGCTGGGAGCCATCGCCGCCATCTCTTTGCTGGTGGGGGGAATTGGCATTATGAACATCATGTTGGCCACTGTTATGGAGCGTACCCGTGAGATTGGTATTCGTCGTGCGGTTGGAGCCAAAAAAGCCGACATCATGAGTCAGTTTGTAACTGAAGCTGTGGTGATCAGTATTACAGGTGGATTGCTGGGTGTCGTGTTGGGCATCATATTGTCGCTGACAGTATCTCTTTTCACCGACATCAATACCCTTATTAAACCCTATGCCGTATTTATTGCATTCGGATTTTCGGTTATAGTGGGTATTAGCTTTGGTTATCTGCCTGCCAAAAAAGCAGCCGAATTGAAACCAATAGATTCGATACGTTACGAATAGAACACTTAAACGATTAAACGCTTAAACAATTCAACATTTAAACATCACATGCTGATTAAAATACAAAATTTATCGAAAGACTATGTTATGGGAGAAATGGTGGTTCCTGCTCTGATAGATATTAATTTGCAAATCCAAAAGAATGAATACGTTGCCATCATGGGACCCTCCGGATCCGGAAAGTCAACATTGATGAACATTTTGGGTTGTCTGGATACGCCTACTTCAGGACAGTATTTTTTCAACGGAACGGATGTCAGTGTGTTGGATGATGATTCCTTGTCGGTAATGCGTAATAAAGAAATAGGGTTTGTTTTTCAGAATTTCAATCTTCTGCCCAAGTTGAATGCCCTCCAAAACGTTGAAATGCCGCTGATATACGCCGGTGTGAAATCCGAAGAACGCAAAAGAAGTGCTCTGGAAGCTTTGGAAAAAGTGGGCCTTTCAGACAGGATGCACCACAAACCCAGTGAACTGAGTGGCGGACAGCGGCAGCGGGTAGCAATCGCCAGGGCGTTGGTTACGAAGCCGGGCATTCTGCTGGCTGATGAACCTACAGGAGCTTTGGATTCCAAAACAGGTGAGGAGATCATGGTGTTGTTCCGTCAATTGCATGAAGAAGGCAATACCGTTATTGTGATCACACATGAGCAGGAAATCGCCAACCACGCCAACCGAACGATTCACATTAGGGACGGGAGAGTGTTTAGTGATGAGAAGAATAAAGAACAAAGACAAAAGAACAAAGACTAAAAACTAAAAACGAAGAACTACCAACTACTAACTACTAACTACCAACTACCATACAAAAATGAGTAACAAACTATCAATTATACTTTTGTGCCTGGTGATGGGATTTGCTGTTGAGGCGGAGACCTATCTTCTGGATTTGGAAAAGAGCATCGAACTGGCAAAGTCGAAGAGCTACAGTATGATGCGGTTGGAGCAGGATTTAAAGATTGCGGAATACAATTTAAAAGCTGCTACCAGCAGGTTCAAGACCCATATTGACCTGAATTTTGTTACACCGCAATACACTGAAACCGTGCGTCAGTATGAAGACAGTACCGGGATTTCCTTCTATCCAATCAAACAGATGAATTATCAGGGTAATATTTCTGTTAATCAACCTCTTCCGACTGACGGGTATTTCTACGCGCGTTCAGGCTTATCCAATTACGATGATTATTTCAGAGATTTGCGTTCTACTAATCTGAATGCACGTCTCGGGTTTGTTCAACCCTTGCATGCATTTTACGGCTATAATACCATCCGCTCGTCGTTTAAACAGGCGGAGCTTGCTTACGAACGTTCCCAAAAACAACTAAAACGGGAAGAGTTAAATTTAATTTACAATGTGAGTAATGCTTTTTACAATCTCTTATCGGTACAAAAGAGCACTGAATTCGCTTCTATGGACCTGGAAAGACAGACCGAAGCCCAGACTATTTCTAAAAATAAATATGAAGCTGGTTTGATACGGGAAGTAGATGCCCTTCAGATGGAAGTTGATTTGGCTGAGGCTCAGAATAATTACGAGTTAGCATTGGTGAACCAGGGGGCGGCCATGAATATGTTTAAAGAAATACTTGGGATCGAGCTTTCTGACAGCGTTGTACTCATGAGTGAACTTAAATATGATGTGGTAATTGTTGATTCTGATCTTGCTGTGCGGTTGGCTTTGGAGAATCGGTTGGAGATCCGTGAACAGGAAATCCAGATAGAACTGAACAAGCTGAATCTGAAGCAGCAGAGGGCGGCCGGAATGGTACGGGCAGATTTGACGGCTTACTATGAGAAAGTAGGTGTAAGTGAACAGCATGTTAAAACTGCTTTCACAGAATCTTTAAAAGGTTCCGGTAAAGATTTTTTGAATCGTCCGCAAAACTTTGGAGTAGGCCTTAACATCAGCATTCCTTTGCTGGATTGGGGGGAAAACAGAGCTTTGGTGAATGCTGCAAAATCAAGATTGAAACAAAATGAACTGCAAAAAACCGAAGTGCAGCGAAGCATTGAGCGTGAAGTCCGCAACCTGGTTGCCGACCTCAACAGCAGCTTGAAACGCCTTCAATTGCTGGAAAAGAACGTAGTCGTTGCAGAAAAGAGTTTTGAAATCACCCGTCAACGATACTCCGATGGTGACATTGACAGTCAGGCCTTAGCATTGGAACGCAACCGTTTGAATAATGCCTACAATTCCCATTTGAGGTCCTACATCAGCTACCAATTGATGTTGGCGGAACTGATGCGCAAAACATTTTTTGATTTTCAGCGGAATAAATTGGTGGAATAGAAACACACCTATATGGTTGTTACCACTATTTGATCAGCATCGCGTCCCCATAGGCACCAAATCTGTATTTTTCTTGGATGGCTACCTCATAAGCATGCATGATGTGTTCATAGTCACCAAAGGCTGTGGCCATCATCAGCAAAGTAGAGTAGGGCAGATGGAAATTCGTGATCAAAGCATTGGCAGTGGTAAACTCATAAGGAGGAAATATAAACTTATTGGTCCATCCTTCAAACTCTTTGATTTTCCCTTCCGTACCGACTACAGAGGTGAGTGCGCGCATTACCGTTGCGCCGACAGCACAAATAGTTCTACCTTCATCATGTGCTTTATTTACAATTTCAGCAGTTTCTGCATTGATGATCAATTGTTCCGAATCCATTTTGTGTTTGGTCAGGTCTTCCACATCTATATCTCTGAAATTGCCCAGGCTCATGTGTGAAGTAATAAATGCTTTCTGTATGCCCTTGATTTCCATGCGTTTCATCAGTTCGCGACTGAAGTGGATACCGGCTGCGGGCACAGCCACAGCTCCTTCATGTTTGGCGAAGATGGTTTGAAAACGTTCTTCGTCATCCGGTTCTGCCGGTCGATGAATTTCTTTGGGCAAGGGAGTTTCACCTAAGGCATATAGTGTTTTTTTGAATTCTTCATGTGTTCCGTCAAATAAGAAACGAAGTGTTCTGCCGCGAGAAGTTGTGTTGTCAATCACCTCTGCGACCAAAGATTCGTCTTCCCCAAAATATAATTTGTTGCCAATTCGAATTTTTCTTGCAGGCTCCACCAATACGTCCCAAAGGCGCATTTCCTGGTTTAATTCGCGCAGTAAAAAAACTTCAATATTGGCACCTGTTTTTTCCTTATTACCAAAAAGCCTGGCAGGAAAAACTTTGGTATCGTTGAAGATAAACAAGTCATTTTCTTGAAAGAAGTCCAGTACATCTTTGAAGACGTGATGTTCGATATCTCCTGTTTCCCGGTTGACATACATTAGTCTGGATTCATCACGATGGCGTGCTGGGTACTGAGCAATCAATTCTTCCGGTAATTTGAACTTGAATTTTGATAATTTCATACGTTTCTTAACAGTTTTCATAAACAATAACTTTTACAGCAACGCACTTATTGCGAATTTATTTTCTCGATAAGTTCAAGTGTTTCAGCAATTTCCATACAGTCGCTCAATTTTATATCTCCAATTCCTGTTCTTTCAAGAGCGGCTAAGTGCGCTCCGCTCTTCAAAGCCAGACCTATGTCCCTTGCTAAAGCCCTGATATAAGTGCCTTTGCTGCACACAATCCTAATTGTTAAATAGGGCGGTGCAAATTTAAGCATTTCTATCTCATCAATCAACAACAATTTGGGTTTTAACTTAACTTTCTCTCCTTCACGTGCATACTCATAAGCCCGTTTCCCTTTCACTTTTACTGCCGAATAGACAGGGGGGATTTGCCAAAGCTCTCCTGTAAATTGTGGGATTACTTCTTTAAGTAACTTATCATCAATGTGTTCTGTTGGATAAGTTGCATCAATGGGCATTTCTTTATCGAAAGAAGGAGTGGTAGCTCCCAATTCAAGCGTTGCAATATATTCTTTTTTTTGATATTGGAATTTCTCAATTTGTTTGGTGGCTTTTCCCGTACAAATGATCATAACTCCTGTAGCCAAAGGATCAAGTGTTCCGGCATGCCCCACCTTAATATTTTTTAAATTGAATGTCTTTTTGATCTTCCACCGGATGCGGTTGACTACGTCAAACGATGTCCAATGAAGCGGTTTGTTGACAAATAGAACTTCTCCCTCACTAAAATCCATCAGTATATTTAAATTTTGAATCCCCGTCTGTAACATTAAAATCGTAAAAGCGATTGTATTTATTTTTGTCAGGGACGTAAATAAATATTTGTTGACTTTTTAAGAAAGTCGCTAAGATACTAAATACAAATGAATTACGCAAAATTTTTATGTGGCTATTTTTTAAAAAAGACATCTATGATGACTTACATTGGTTATTGTAAGCCAGGTTTTTTCCTTTTTCTTTTGTTCTATTTTTTTGTGAATTTACAGTATGGGTATCCTTCACAACCATAAAATGAACCATATTTCCCTTCTCGTATTACAAGTTTTTTACCACACCTCGGACAAATATTGTCTTCTATATTCTGTTTCAATTTGTGAATATTGTCAATATGTTGTTTGTATGTCAACGGTGGATTATTTTTGTAGCTGATTAGTTGTTCGTAGATTTGTTCGATCTCTGTTTCTGTCAATATTTCTTCTCTATCTTGTTTGAGCCATCGTTTCATATCTGAAACAGAACCTACATAAGCGTCAAAGTATGTCATTATATGAGCTTTTGGAAACACGATAATAGAGATAAAGCAATCTTTTCTTCCTAAAATTTTACTCAAGGCATAAATGTGATTTTTATTTTGAAGTATTGGATTGTAAAACCGATGTTTTTCTTGTCCGTAAGCTAAAACCTGTGTCCATTTCTTTTGGTTTTCTTGTCCATATATTTGTCCGGAATAATTTTTTGTTTCAATAACGAAAACACCTGTTTTGCGTATAACAATGTGGTCTATTTGGTATGATTTTCTGTTATGATATAGCAATAAATCATTGATGACATATTTTTCGTTTGGAATATCTTTCCCCAAGCTTAGCCCTACTACCAATTCCCCTACAGCACCTTTTGTTTTTGGTGATTTTATAAAAATAATTACTGCCAATAAGATAATAGTAGAAACTGCGAATAAGACAACGGTAGAAACTTCAATTATGATTTCCATTTTAATTTTGCCTTATCGATTCAAGCTTTCCATCTTCGAAACCTATGTTCAAGTCCGAAATATATTTATTATAAATTTTGTAACCCCATTTTTCATGTACAGTTTTACCGATTGAGTACAAATCTACTTCATCAGGTTTTCCTAAGAGAATTCTTACGGAATCTTTTAACATACCTGTATGTAAAATGACGTCACCTTTCTTGCCTCTGACCTCAACGTACTGAATTTTTGTTGCTGCTTTTTGACGAAAGGATGGCTCTGCAACTACATTTTTTTGTTTATAAGGTGTTTTTTTAACTGAACCATTTTGCTCACAAGGTGGTTCTGTAACCATGTCATTTTGTTCTGCAACTGTATTTTGGTCCACGCGAAGAATCAACAGTGTGATAACGGCCCCTAATATGCAACCCAAAGCCACTCCAAAAATTAGAGTTTTTTTCATATCCTTAATATTAAATTTACTATTAAAATAACAAATTTTCAAAGGCAAAATAGCCTTCTCCAATACTTAAATCTTTTTCATTTTTACTCTATCTCAAATCATCCAAAACCACAGCCAGTTGCTCAGTTAACGCTTTCCTTGAATATTTTTCAATTGATTTGGATGAAATTTTTAAATTTCCGGATTTGAATTTATTGTAGAAGTTTTTAATGAGTTCTTTGGTTTTTGCCTCATCATCAAAATCCACGATCGCCCCGGCATTCGTCTCTCGAAGTACCTCAGCCACATCACCATCCGTAGGCCCGATAGCCAGAATCGGTCTTTGAGCAGCCAAATACTCGAAAAACTTTCCGGTTAAAATTCCTTTGGCATTGGCTGAATTATCGATCAGCAATAATAAGATCTGTGATGATTTTTGCAAAATAACGGCTTCGTTGTGAGACACATAGTCGATTTTATTTAGATTGAGGAGTAATCCTTTATTTTTTACCTCCTCTATGACAGAAAAATCAGTTTTTCCGATTAAGTTTATCTGTAAATCTTGACTAAAATCTGCATGCTCCTTGCTCAGTTCACCCAATACTTTCCAAAGAGTTTTGGGATTTCGGGCTGTATTTAATGTTCCAATATGGGATAGTGAGAATTTCTTATCCGGCTGTAAGGCAGTGACTTCCAAATCGTCCGCGTCATATCCGTTGGTGATAAGCTCGATCCGCTTCGGATGAAGTGCCTGATACTCTCGCTTCATATCACTCGACACTACCAGCACACAGTCAGCCGACCGAACTACTTTTCGTTCTAATCTATGGTGTATTTTATCAGCTAAACATGTGAGATTTAAATCGTTGTAAAAGTCGATATTAGTCCACGGGTCTCTAAAATCCGCAATCCACGAAATTTTTGGAAACTGTTTTTTAAGCTCCAAACCAATCAAATGCATGGAATGCGGCGGTCCCGTGCTGACTATTGCATCTACCGGATTTTTTTTCAGATGATCTGTCAGAAAGTTTACCGACGGCTTTATCCAAAATTTGCGCGGATCAGGAATTAAGAAATTGCCACGCACCCAGATAGAAAGTTTATCCTTCCAACCCGATTTTCTATTTTCAGAAATAAATCCGGCATTGATTTTCTCGCCTTTTCTTCCCGACAGTTTTCTGTAAATATCGTAAGGTTCCCAAATGGGTGTTTTCAAGATTTCGAGGCCGGGTGGAATATCTTTCTCAAAGGATAGGTCTTCCGAAGGATATTCGGGATTTTCCGGTGCATAAACAAAGGGTTCCCAGCCAAATTCACGCAGGTACTTCACAAATTTCAACCAGCGTTGAACGCCTGCACCGCCGGATGGTGCCCAATAATATGTGATTATAAGTACTCGTTTCAAGAATTTCATTTATTTTTTTTGGTTCAAGCCAAAAAATGAAGTGAGATATACAAGAGTAACAAAATAAGCTTTACACAATACTTAGATCTCTCCCCAAGAGCAATAAAACAATGATCAATCCCCCAACTACTATGCGGTAATAGCCAAATGCCTTGAATCCGTATTTTGTTAAAAATCCAATGAAGAATTTGATGGCACCCATGGCTACAATGAAAGCTACTACATTGCCTATCAGCAGCGTAACGAGATTGTCAGTGAGCATGGTTGCGGCTGTAGGATCAAGAACTAGTTTAAGCAATTTATATCCTGCGGCAGCTGCCATGGTCGGTACTGCTAAGAAAAATGAAAACTCTGCTGCATTTTTTCTGCTTAATTTGGTGGACATTCCTCCTACGATTGTTGCCATCGAACGGGAAACGCCGGGGATCATGGCTATGCATTGAAAGAAACCTATTTTCAGGGCTCGCTTCCAGTCAATTTCCTGATTGTCGTCTGTTTCGGCAAACAATTTATCTACAAAGAGCATAAATACGCCACCTACTACTAACATGATAGCGACCACCCAAACATTTTCCAATAAATTATCAATATAATCTGCTGCCAACAAGCCAATTACTGCTGCCGGCAGAAATGCTATCAATAGTTTCCAGTAAAAATCCCAGGATTGAAAAAATCGTTTCCAATACAAGACAATCACTGATAAAATGGCTCCAAATTGAATGTTAACCGTAAAAGCTTTCAGAAAATCAGAGTTTTCCATCCCCAATAAATTTTGGGTGATGATCATATGTCCGGTAGAAGAAACAGGTAAAAACTCAGTAAGCCCTTCAACTATGGCTATGACAATGGTTTCAAACAGACTCATTTAGATTTCTTTTTAAATAGGATGGCGAAAATAATGAATAGAAAACCAAAAAATGAGATCATAGGTCCAACCGTGATGCGGCGGGTACTGAAAATATCAGGATTAAATTCATCAACAGTGGTGGAACCTGTCATCAGTAAAAAACCGATGACGATGATAACAACCCCTACGGCTATTAAAATCAAGTTGATTTTATCAAGCGTGAATTTCTTTTTTTCTTCCATAAGACAGGCAGTTTATAATGTAGCTATAATAATATTTTTAATTGCTTTATTACTGATGATCAAGCTAAATAAATTTCGTTGGTCTGCATCCTTAAGTATCTTCCGACTGCAAAATAAGAGGAAAGGGCAGTCAGGATGATGCCCAGCAGCATGATGATTACCGATGTTTCAACCAGTGTTTTGATTTCGAGGGTCAGCAAATTCAAGCCGGTGTTATTTCTGATGTACAGCAACAGGACGCCAAGCATGGCAATAGCAATCAAGGAGGCTAACAATCCGTTGGTTATGCCGCGAATGACGTAAGGTTTGCGGATAAACCAGGGCGTTGCACCCACCAATTTCATCGTATTGATCAAAAACCGGTTGGAATAAACGGATACCCGTATGGTATTGTTTAGCAGAGTGATGGATATCAGCATCAGGATGGTGGCAATGACCAACAGGATAAAACTGATGCGCGTGATGTTGTCGTTCACCAAAGTCACCATATCTTTTTGATAAGCCACCCGATCAATGTCTTCGTACATTTTCAGTTTTGACTCGAATACTTCCACACTGTCTTTGTTGGCATAATCTGCGTTTAGTTTAATTTCAAAAGATGCCATCAGCGGATTATAACCCAGGAATTTCTCCGGATCTTCACCCATGGTGCGGATGTGTTCCTTCAACGCATCTTCTTTGGAAATGTAATCGAAAGATTTCACAAATTTGGAACTTTGCAGATATCGTTCAATTCTTGAGGTGTTATCTGCAGTAATATTATCCTTTAAAATCAGTGAAAGACTGATGTTTTCCCTGATATGCGTGCTGACATCCCGTGCTGCAAAAATCAGCAGTAAAACCAATCCGATTAAAAATAGAACCAAAGACATGCTGACGGTTGCCGTCAGATGCACGTTGCCAATACGATATTTTCCTTTACTATTTTTTGAATTCATAGAATGAATGTCATTGTTGTGGGTTTTTGCCTGACTTGTATCGCCAAAAAGCAAACGCTAAAATACACAATATTAATAAAACGGAAGAGATCACAGAGATGATATTTCCAATTTTATACGAAACGGGCTCGAATTTAAACTCAATTTGATAATCTCCCGGCTTCAACTGCATGGCTCGCAACAGATAATTGGCACGGAAGTACGGAACTTTTTCACCATTGATATAAGCATTCCAACCCTTGTCGTAATAAATTTCCGAAAAGACAGCTGTTTGGTCTGTTTGAGCATGGAAATCATAAACCAGGTGATTGGGTTTATAAGAAGATAAGCGGATGTAGGCAGTGTTGTCGGGTTGAATGTGTTGAGGCAGCAGAGCTTCAAATTCGCGGTTGACGACTAATTCGGTTTTGGTGTCAATAGTCCCCAACATAATCATTTCCTCATCAGCATCTTCAGCAAGATGAATATTTTGTACCAGCCAGGCATTACCATTGGCGTAGGGGTTGGTCAAAGGTAAGTTGTCGGGATTGATGATGATGTACTTCAAATTCAACATATTCAACACTCCCAATGTTTGGGTCAATGAGTCAAATTGCCCGTAGCTACTTATCTTATAAAGCTTTTCTAATTCGGTGGAGATGTGTATGTTGATCAACTCCTGATACCTCCGCAATTTAGCAGCATGATATCCTCCGATATTTTTGTGGAAATACGAAGGAGAAGCATCGTTGAATATATTGACCGACAAGTTAACAATGCGAAACTCACCTTTATCCTGAAGGATGTATTTGTCAGCCTCTGAAGGTTTGATTACGTTGTTGATGGTTCTTTTTCTACCGAAATTATCATCATTCAGATAACGTTTTGCCACAGGTACCAAATCGAGCAGCAACAAGACACCCATGGAGGCTATGGCAAGATTCTGTTTCAATTTGTTATTGATGTAGAGCCAGATAATACCTGCAGTGGCTATTATAAAAATGAAAGATCGAAAAGCATCGGTTTGCAACATGGCTTTCCTATCAGCAGCCAGCGTATCTGCAAGGAAAGAAAAATCGGTTTGGTAGGCATTGGAAAATTGCTGTACAAGATAAGCATCCGATTCAGCACTGAAACTTCCTGCCAGAGATGGTATGATGGCAAAAATCAAAGAGATGCCTCCGGTAATTGCTGCACCTATCAACAGAGGTTTGGTCAAACTTTTCTTATCAATTTGAGGATTGAAGAATTCCTTCAAGGCCAGCATGGCAATTAAGGTAATGCCAAAGCCCGTTGCCACCAAAGTCATGGATACCGCGCGGAACTTGTTGTAAAGAGGAATATAATCGATGAATAAATCCGTAAGCCATTGAAAATTCCTTCCCCACGCCAGCATTCCGGTCAGCACGATCATCGGCACCAACCACCACAGAATGCGTTTGTCGACCACGAACAAGCCAACTACGAACAGAAAGATTACAATAGCTCCCAAATACACCGGACCGGAAGTAGCGGGCTGTGCGCCCCAATAGGTAGGGAACTTCATGCCGTCCATCAGTTTTTTTGTGTTTGCTTGTCCAAAGCGTTCTGCAAAAGCTTTTCCGGTATGACTGTCAACTCCCAGTTTACTGCCACTGGCGCCCCCCCTGAAATTTGGGATAAGCAAAGTCATGGTTTCATCCACGCCATAGCTCCATTGGGTGATGTAATCGCGGTTTAAGCCTTCTTGCGAACTTTGCGCATCAATGGTTAGTCCGGTTGATTTGCCACGCATGGTATAATTTGCATATTCGCTGGTGGTAATCAAGTTGGTAGCATTCATCCCTATCGCCAAAACCGCCGCTGCAATAGCCAATCCGGCAGATTGTAAAAATGATTTGATCTGTTGCTCACGTAGACTGTAAATCAACTCTACGACCCCGAATATTAAAATGATAATCAGCGTATAATACAATATTTGAACATGATTGGCACGAATGGCCAGGCTGAGGAAAAAGGCAGTGAGTAAGCTTCCTGTGATCTTGTTTTGCCTGAAGGTGATGAAGATGCTTCCTGTTAGCGGAGCCATATAAGCGATGGCTACGGCTTTGCTGTTGTGACCGGCACCGATGATGATAAAATTATAGGATGCAAATGTAAAGGCAATTGACCCTACAATAGCAAGCCAGGGGTTGAGCCTGAAATTCAACATCAGGATGTAGAAACAGATAAAGTATAAAATCACCATAAAAACAGTGACGGGAAAGAGCCTGAGCACATCTTCCACATACTTCAAAACATTATAAGGATGCTGCACGGAAATCTGATAGGCCGGCATGCCGCCGAACATGGAATTGGTCCAAAGCGTTATATCTTCGTGGCCTTCATTGTAATCCACTATCTCTTTTGCCATGTACATCCAGCTTTCCGTATCATGACCAAGTAATTGTTTGCCTTCCAATACCGGTTTCATGTAAATGAAAGCAATGATGATGAATAAACAGACGGCAACAATGTGAGGAATTAGATCTTTAAAATTTCTTTTACGCATGGACGATAGGTGTTTTTAAATATACAACAGAAAATCAACACAAAAATACATTAAATAATCTGAAATCACATCCTGTCATTGAGTTTTTAGCTTAATATGGAATTTATATTCTTCAAAAAAATACTTAATTTTGCGATTTGCAAGTCAATCAGGTATTTGGGTTTTCAAAAGGGTGGGGTGATGGAATATTGAGAAATGATTGGCGACTGAAAACGGCCAGGAAGATAAAGCGCTTTAAACAATTTAACAGCATGCAACTGAACGAAAATAGAATACAAAACATTCGCAATGATTTTCCCATTTTGAAGGAAACCGTTTACGGAAAGCCATTGGTGTATTTTGATAATGCCGCTACAACGCACAAACCCCTCACCGTGTTGCACAAAATAGAGTTTGCGTACAATCACTTGAATGCCAACATACACAGAGGTACTCATTATCTGAGCCAGAAGGCAACGGAAGCACATGAGGCAGCACGTAATGATATTGCCCAATTTATTGGTGCCGGAAAAAGAGAGGAAATTATTTTTACGCGCGGCACCACCGAGTCCATCAATTTAATTGCATTTTCATACGGGGAGGCATTTTGTGGTGAGGGTGATGAAATTCTGATCTCAGCGATGGAGCACCACTCGAATATTGTGCCCTGGCAAATGTTGTGTGAACGTAAAAGGATGAAACTGCGCGTGATCCCCATCCATAAAAATGGGGAGATTGATCTGGATGCCTATGAAAAATTATTGAATGATAAAACGAAATTGGTGGCAGTGACCCATGTGTCCAATGTGTTGGGCACCATTAATCCTGTCCGGCAAATGATTGATACGGCACATCGTAAAAACATCCCTGTCCTGGTTGATGGCGCACAGGCAATTCCGCATATTGCCGTTGATGTGCAAGCCTTGGATGCGGATTTTTACGTGTTTTCGGGACACAAGGTTTACGGTCCCACCGGCATAGGCATACTTTACGGCAAAGAGCATTGGCTGGATCAATTGCCACCTTATCAGGGAGGAGGAGAGATGATTGAAAAGGTGAGTTTCGAGAAGACTACTTATAATGAGTTGCCTTTTAAGTTTGAAGCCGGTACTCCCGATTTTATCGGTTCGACCGCCTTAGCTGAAGCTTTGCGCTACATCAGTGAAATAGGCTTGGATACGATTGCGGAATATGAAGACGAACTTACCGCACATGCAATCAGGTTGATGTCGGAAATTTCCGGTATTCAATTTATAGGAATAGCCCATCAGAAAAGTGCCATCATCTCTTTTACGGTCAACGGTATTCATCCTTACGACATAGGCTTGTTGCTCGACAAATTGGGCATAGCGGTCCGCACCGGACATCATTGTGCGCAGCCCCTGATGGATTTTTTGGAAATTCCCGGAACCGTGCGGGTATCGTTTGCGTTTTATAATACGAAAGAGGAAATAGATGTTTTTGTGGCGGCTTTGAAAAAAGTAGTTGCCATGTTGTCTTAACTTATTAAACAAAAACTCGTAGTGACTACTATCAATCAGATACAGGATGCCATCATCGAAGATTTTGAACAGTTCGATGACTGGATGGATAAATATGCTTTAATAATTGATTTGGGCAATGCATTGGCACCCATTGACGAAAAGTACAAGTCACCGCAAAACCTCATCGAGGGCTGTCAGAGCAGGGTTTGGCTCACTGCCGATTTGGATTCGAATGGGAAAGTTGTTTTTCAGGCGGAGAGCGATGCCATATTGGTAAAAGGAATAGTGGCTTTGTTGCTGCAGGTATTGTCTGAAAGAACACCCGATGAAATCCTCCATGCCGACTTGTATTTTATTGATAAAATCGGTTTGCGGGAGCACCTTTCACCCACGCGCTCGAATGGCTTGCTGGCCATGATCAAGCAAATGAAAATGTATGCGTTGGCCTATAAGACGAAAGCGGAAATGCAGTAGATAGAAAGTTGATAGAAGGCTTATTCTATCATATTGTGGAAAAAATTCTGCACGTCTTCATCCTCTTCAATCTTCTCCAATAACTTCTGAACCTGGGCTTTTTGTTCTTCGTCCAATTCTTTCATATCATTGGGAATGCGCTCGAATTCTGCGGAATGGATTTCAAATCCGTTTTCTTCCAGGTATTTCTGTATAGATGAATAGGATGGAAAGTCACCGTATAGAACGATGTCGCCGTCTTCCTCTTCCACTTCATCAACCCCGTAATCTATCAGCTCAAATTCCAGATCTTCGAGGGAAATACCTTCTTTAGCAGAAATTTTAAATACGCATTTATGGTCGAATAAAAATTGTAAAGAGCCGGTGGTACCAAGTGAACCCCCATAGCGGTTGAAATAGCTTCTGATATTGGCTACTGTCCGGGTTGGATTGTCGGTGGCGGTCTCTACAACAATGGCAATACCGAAAGGACCATAACCCTCATACACCATTTCTTTATAGTCTTCCACGTCTTTCTGGGTAGCTTTTTTAATAGCCCTTTCTACGTTTTCCTTGGGCATATTTTCTTTCTTTGCCTGTTGTATCAACACGCGCAAACGTGGATTGGTGTCGGCATCCGGACCGCCTTCTTTGGCGGCAATGGTAATCTGCTTCCCTAATTTGGTAAATACGCGGGCCATGTTACCCCAACGCTTTAGCTTGGTGGCTTTCCTATATTCAAATGCTCTTCCCATGGTGTAGTGATAAATGTGAGTACGTGATCCTTCGGCTACAAGAATGAGCCGGTAATATAAAAAAATAAATGTGCAGATTACGGTATGAATCGGCACATTTATTTGTATGATTGGTTGTTAACCGTTTTTTGCTTTTTGTACAATGGCGCTGAATGCTTCCGGATGGTTCATAGCCAAATCGGCCAATACCTTGCGATTGATTTCAATACCGGATTTGTTGAGTGCACCCATTAATTTTGAATAAGAATATCCTTCTAAACGTGCGGCAGCATTGATGCGCTGGATCCATAAAGAGCGAAAATTGCGTTTTTTGGTTTTGCGATCGCGATACGCATATTGTAAACCTTTCTCCCAGGTGTTTTTGGCTACTGTCCAAACGTTTTTACGGGCACCCACATAGCCTCTGGTGAGTTTTAAAATTCTTTTTCTTCTTTTACGTGAAGCAACGTGATTAACTGATCTTGACATGATTAAAAAAATGATTAATGATTGTCAGCGCTCCTTTGGAGGAAAACTTAAAGCTGAACACTCTGTTTTTAAAATAAGAATAATGATTTAAAAATAAATTGAACAAAATTATAGACAAAGCATCTGCCTCACGTTTTTTTCGTCACTCTTAGCTACTAAGCCGGTGTGGGTCAAATTACGCTTTTGTTTTTTTGTCTTTTTCGTCAAAATATGACTTTTAAATGCATGTTTTCTTTTAATTTTTCCTGTTCCGGTAAGGGCGAACCTCTTTTTGGCACCGGAGTTAGTTTTCATTTTTGGCATTTGTTGTCTGTTTTATTTTATAATTATTAATTAAGTATTATGCTTTCCCTTTTTTAGGAGCAATTGTAATGATCATACGCTTTCCCTCTATCTGAGGAAGTTGTTCGGGCTTACCCAGTTCATCCAACTCATGAGCGAACCGTGCCAACAGTGTTTCGCCCTGATCTTTGAAAAGTATGGAACGTCCCTTAAAGAACACATAAGCCTTTACTTTATATCCTTCTTTCAGGAATTCCTTGGCATGCTTGAGTTTAAAATTAAAATCATGATCATCGGTTTGCGGTCCGAAACGGATCTCCTTCACCACTATCCTGGCAGCATTGGCTTTTCTTTCCTTCTCTCGTTTTTTTTGTTGATAGAGAAACTTCTGATAATCAATAACTCTACAAACAGGAGGATCGGCTTTGGCTGTAATTTCCACCAGGTCTAATCCTTGGGATTCTGCAATTCTCATTGCTTCTTCATAGGAATAGATACCGGTTTCAACATTATCCCCGACCAATCTTACCTCCGGCACCCCTTTTATTTTTTCGTTGATGCGATTCGGTACTTCTTTTACATATGGTCTTCTACCTCTGGTAGTGAATTGTTTAGCTATTGTTTGTTTCCTCCTTAATTAATAGATGAATAATGATTTTAATTTTAAAATTTTAAGCCCGCAAATATACGAAATTATTTTTATATACCATGAATATGGTGATTTTTTATCTGTACGTTTTGTAAGTTCAAACGGTAAATGCATTTCAAACTCAGCTGTTCAAAACCTATCTTCATTTTTTTGTCTTGATACAAAAAAACGAAGCAAAAAAAAATCAAGACTGTGCCCGCTTCGCTCGAAAAATTAGCGCTCGAACAGCTAAATCGTCCAAACTCGCAACTTCGTTGCTCAAACAAGGACGATTTTTAACGCTGTTCTTACTTATTTTTCGGCTCATCGGACAAGGTCGGAGTCGCGCTATTCAAACTTTTTCACTCCAAGTCTCCCCTTTTGGGGGAGATTTAGAGGGGGCTTTAGGGTTATGCACGTGTTTGTCCTACGGACAATCTCGGTGTTTTCGACTAGTTACGGGGCTGTCTCAAACACAACTATTTAACCAAAAACCCGCAAGGTGTCTTAGAAGTGTTCAAATGCAAGGCACTGAGATTGAGGGCGAAGGAGCATACTAGAGTATGTGACTGAGCCCGAATATCGAAAGTAACGCAGCAGTTGGGCGCTTATGAGACACCGCCAGTTGTTTTCGCAGTTGGTCTTTGGTAGTCATGATTATAATAAGTATTAATTAGGTTTATCAGTTGTAAAGGTAGGAAATTAATTGAAAATGGGTGCATATAATTTAGAATTTATATTACGATTTGAAACAAGATGGATGGAAATTGGATATGAATCAAAGAGATGTTGAACCCCATATTTTTTGCAGCTCTCTGTGATATTTGAATATTATCGTGTAAATTTGCAGGAAATGTTTCAAAATTATGCAAAAAATAAATAACAGATTAGCTCATTTACGCAATTTGATGTGTGCACACAAGCTGAGTGCTTACATTGTTCCCGGTACTGACCCGCATGCGGGAGAGTATATTGCCGATTGTTGGAAAGAAAGAGACTGGATCAGCGGGTTCGACGGTTCGGCAGGGACCGTGGCGCTGACACTCGAGAAAGCCGGCGTCTGGGTTGATTCCCGGTATTATTTACAGGCCGATGAACAGCTCAAAGATACGGAGTATGAAGTCATGAAAATAGGTCTGCCGGGTGTTCCCGATATCCTATCCTGGCTTGTGCAGCAGCTGAAGCCAGGCGAGCAAGTTGGCGTCAATCCGGAAATGTTTTCCGTCAATGCCTTTGCCCATATGGAGGAGACCCTGGGAAAACAGGGTGTCAATGTGGTACAGCTCGATTTAATACGCGAAATGTGGTTAGACAGACCGGCCATTCCCAATCATCCGATTTTTGTGTTGGATGAAAAATTTTCCGGGAAATCATCTTTAAATAAGATGGATGAACTGAGAAAGAAAATGAAAAATGTACAAGCTGATGTGTTCATCACCAGTACTTTGGATGAAATTGCCTGGTTGTTCAACATCCGCGGGAGCGACGTGAATTACAATCCTGTGGCTATTGCTTATGCCTGTGTCAGTCAGCAGGAAGCCATATTGTACGTGTCGGCGGAAAAGTTAACGGATGAAGTAAGGCAGTATTTAAAGTCACAATCCATCACTGTAAAAGATTATTTGGCTATCTATGAGGATATAGCCTCCATTCCCCACAATCAAAAAGTATTGTTTGACGGGAATAAGCTGAACCGGTCTTTGTTTGAAAGTATTCCCGCTGCATGCACCGTCATTCCTATGCTATCGCCGGTTGCACAGATGAAGAGCATCAAAAACGAGACAGAGCTTGCGGGCTTTCGAAAGGCAATGATCAAGGATGGTGTGGCGCTCACTCGCTTTTTTATTTGGTTGGAAGAAAATGTGGGTTCAGGTAAGTTGACGGAATTGTCCATTACAGATAAGCTCCACGATTTCAGGGCTGAGCAGGAAGATTTCTACGGTGAAAGTTTTGCAACCATAACCGGTTATGCGGGGCATGGTGCCATCGTGCATTATAAAGCGGATGAAAAGAGTGATGTGACTATCCTGCCTGAAGGTATTTTATTGCTGGATTCCGGAGCGCAGTTTCTGCACGGCACTACCGACATCACGCGAACAATTACTTTGGGGATGCCTACGAAGCAACAAAAGATAGATTTTACTTTGGTGTTGAAAGGACATATAGGTTTGGCAACTGCTAAATTTCCGGTAGGTACCAGGGGTTCGCAGTTGGACATCTTAGCGCGTAAAGCGATGTGGGATAGGGGCTTGAATTATGGTCACGGTACCGGTCACGGGATAGGGCATTTTTTGAATGTGCATGAAGGTCCGCAAAGCATTCGCATGGAAGAAAATCCGGTTACCCTGCAGCCGGGCATGATAATTTCCAATGAGCCGGGTTTATATCGTACAAACAAATATGGTGTCCGCACAGAAAATCTGATTCATGTGGTGGAAGATCGGCAAACTGAATTTGGAAGTTTCTTGAAGTTTGAAACCCTGACTTATTTTCCGATAGATACCAATTTGATTGATAAGGATTTACTGACAGCAGAAGAAATAAATTGGCTGAATACTTATCATCAAGAAGTGTATGATAGGATTGCTCCGCATTTAAGCGATGCTGAGCGAATTTGGTTACAGAAGAAGACGAAAGCTATTTGAGTTCCGCGGTCCGAGGTACGGGGTACGGGGTCCGTGTTCCGGGTTCTTGCAGGTTTATGCGGATTGGGGGTAATCTGTGCATAGTCGTAGATTCTCACGAATTGTTGGATGATCATTGTTGATTGGTTGAAATTTGTCCGTAGGACAAACATGTGCATAACCCCCAAAGCCCCCTCTAAATCTCCCCCAAAAGGGGAGACTTGGGGCGAAAGTGGAAAATGGCAATAAAATTCTGTAGGAGTTTCCCTGAATATATGTTGTTAAACGCCTACAGCGTTTAAGTGGTCTCACGTATTTCAGCCCCCAATTAAAATTGGGGGTTATGTACGTGGAACTTCTACGAAGTTCAAAGAGCGACCCCGAGCTTGTTTGGTGCGACCGGCTGACCTTGCCTGGTGAGCCGAAAAATAAGTGAGATTGACGTTAATAATTGTCCTTGTCAAGACAAAAAAATGAAGTTCAATTCAATCTTAAAAACTCTGGATATACATATTTGAAATTTACATAAAATACAACCATTTTTATGACTTCATTACAAAATTCACAACTCGGAAAACCCGGTAAATATCCTGAACGATATGATAGTTCTTTGTTGTTTCGTATTGAAAGAGAAGAGAACAGAGAAAAATACAGAATCAATACATCTAATCTTCCTTTTGTCGGGGTGGATGTGTGGAATGCCTATGAAATTTCATTTCTGACTGATCAGGGGTTGCCGGTTTCTCGTGTTATGAAAATGAAATACGATGCTTCCAGTAAATTTATGGTAGAGTCCAAATCACTGAAACTTTACCTGAATTCTTTCAATATGGAACCATGTGGTTCAACGCAGGAAGAGGCAGTGCAAAAGGTAAAAAAGACGATAATTGACGATTTGAGTGCTTTGCTTGAAACGGAAGTTGCAGTTAGCTTTTTTACAGATGATGCACCACAGTGTCCTGCATTCAAGGGTTTTCCCAATCTGAACCGGCTTATTCCTACTTCCGTCTTGGAAGCCATTCAGTTTGATCATTTCCATGAATCACCGGAACTATTGAAAGCTAAACCGGCAGATAAACCCCAGACTTTTACTTTTTGCTCAGACTTGTTGCGCTCTAATTGTCCGGTGACCGACCAGCCCGATTGGGGCGATTTATTTGTAAAGATTACTTCCCATTATGTGCTTGATTGGGCATCTGTATTATCATATTTGGTGTCTTTTCGCAGGGAAAATCATTTTCACGAAGAAGTTACGGAGATGATTTTTCAGCGTTTTATGGAGGCATTTCATCCTGACGAATTGATGGTTGCTACCATGTACACCCGCCGCGGAGGCATCGATATCAATCCCATCCGCGCCACCCATCTGTCTCTGATAGATGAAGCTTTTACGGATATGAATGTGATGTTGGGGAAAAACCTGAGGCAGTAAAATTACTCTTCTTCATTTTTTTGTCTTGATACAAAAAAACGAAGCAAAAAAAAATCAAGACTGTGCCTGCTTCGCTCGAAAAATTAGCGCTCGAACAGCTAAATCGTCCAAACTCGCAACTTCGTTGCTCAAACAATGGACGATTTTTAACGCTGTTCTTACTTATTTTTCGGCTCACCGGACAAGGTCGATTTTGAGTCTGTAAATAATTTCAGTTCCTCTAAATCTCCGGCAAGGAGGAAAATAATCGAGAGATATATTTTGTATCACACAGATTATCCCAATTGATAGCTAAAACACTGTAAGTGTTTCCTTTGCATAACCCCCAGATTTATCTGGGGGGGTGCGAGTAATGCCCATAAATAAACCCTGTAGGGGTTTAACAACACATATCCAGGGAAACTCCTACAGAGTTTTTATTATTTATTTTGTTGGATGTTCCCCAGATGAATCTGGGGGTTATTCACGTGTTTGTCCTACGGACAATTTTTAGTTGGTTAAAATTATCCTCAATCTGCGGAAATCTGTGAAATCTATCCGTGAAATTCTGCGAGAAATCAATCTGCGAAAATCTGTGAGAAACTAATTCTCCAATCCGCAAGAACCCGGACCCCGCACCGCGGAACCCGCTACCCCGCACCGCGGAACCCGCTACCCCGTACCCCGGAACTCGGACCCCGCTTACCTCGTCAACATAAACTTAAAGCTGATTCCGAAGTTGCCGGATGAGACAGGGAATGACGATGAAATCAGGGGTTTGCTGATTTGTTTGTCGTAGAACAATTGGATGTTTACCTTGGAACTGAAGACATAGTCAGCCATGATTTTCATGGTAAATAGTTTGTTCCCGCTTGAGGCCTGTGTTAGATTCTGGTCTATTTTTCTAAGCAGGGATTTAACATCTTTATAAGATATATCGGCATTGATCTTTAGATCGTTTTTAATGCGTGATTGGGCACTGTTTTTTAGTTTTAAGATCACATCAAAATCTTTTACCGTATATCCCCAGCCCACCACGAACTCATCCGTCAAGGCGTCGATCAGTTGGGTGCTTGATAGATTCAACGACAAGTTACGTTGCTTTTTATATTCCAATTTGGCAGTCATGCTGTTTTTCAACGCTACATTGATCCCTACCAGCGGACTGAACTGCTCGGTCAGCGATACAGATGCAAAATCAAAGGGTGAAGCAGGAATCGGATTGTTGGACTGCACATCGCGGATATAACCCAATGTGTTGTCACCTTCGCCCATGGCAACCCAGGTAGAGTAGGAGGTGTAAGCCCCGATATTATACAGGCAAGTGTAAGCATGTGTGATGCTCACGGATCTGAAATTATCTCTTACCCAGGGGATTCTGGATAATCCGTCGTAGCTGGCACGCCAGTTTGGCAGGATGTTTTTCAACGATAAGAAAGGTGAAGTGTCCAGTTTTTTAGGATCTCTGCCCGTATAAGCTGCAATAAACGAAGGGATCAAGACTTCGGACGAGTTGATATTGAAGGCTCCGTTTGCTGCATCATAAGGCTGACCGCTCAAATCGCTCTCCGACATAAATCCTGTGCCTGGATAATTGGTTCCCTGGTACATAGCATTTAGCCTGTCCAAATAGTGTTGTCTGTTTTCCAATAATTGATTGAAAGGTTGCGATTCATAATTTTTGTCGGCAGCCCCCATGGGTTTAAAAGCCGTTGACAAGGCAATTTGTGTCATGTTATAACTACCGTTGAAAGTGGTAGGCATGCCGTCAAACATATATTGAATTGTGGTGTTGGAAGCCACGTATCTTTTGGCGTTCAGGTCGATTTTTAATCCGGGAATGGGCTCTACAGTAGCCTTAATATCCAGGTCAGATGTGACGGCAGTAGTGGCGGGATTGATGATTGAATCGCTCATAAACAGCCAACCCCTGTCTATTGCGTCGGTAATGGTGTGGTCGTTGTGAAAGCCGAATGCGAAATCCAATCCGGGTGCATAAACACCTTTATCGATTGTGCTTTGCCCGAAAAATCTGGGATTCGGCAAAAAGCCCGGCAGTACCATGCTGTTGGTTTCCCTGTAGGTGAAAGATGCCCTGCGTACCATCATCAGGACGCGGGCAGTGAAGTCTGTCACTTTTTGCAAGGGAGTACGGTTGTTCGGGTCATAGGTTACCAAGGTAACGGATAAGCTATCGAGATTACGAACTCCCGTTATTTCAATATCAGAAGGATTGACGGTTTTGTACTTCAGTTTGACGATGTTTCCGTCTTTGTCCACAGCATTTACACGAAGAGAAGTACTGGCGAGTTTATGCCTGATGGTTACATTTTTACCTTTTTCCAGACTGATGACCTCTTCGTATGTTTTGGGTTGAAAATTCTCATTCGGCATCCTTTTCTGGCCCGTAAAACGTGCATTAATATCTTTCAAATAATTGGATTTATTGTACAAAGTTTCAAAATCCAATTGACCATCAAATTGATAAGATCGTACGCTGGTCGCAGTATTTCCGAAATTAGCCATGTTTTTCAAACGCGCAGTGCGATTCCAATTGTAATTGGCATTGTATGAAATGTTTGTGGAGCTGATCCAATCCAATAGAGGAAGTTTGTTGATTGGCATAGCCCAGGATGTATTGAAGACCTGTTGGTAGGTGTAAGGCAAACCCAATTTACGGATGTTCATCCACACTGTGTCGCGCCACAATTCGTAATGTTCTTTGCCCAGTTCGGGAGAGTAAAGAGGTTCTTCAATGATGGCGTTGGTGGCGGTTTGCAGACTGAATCTCAATGCCTTGGTCAAATCCCATTTGAAATCAAATTGCCTGTCCCACATAAAGTCTTTACTAAACGTAACGTCCAATAAATCATCGCCGACATCCATGCTGTAATTTGTATTAAAATCACGCAGTTGAATTTGTGAATATTGGCGGTTCATATTGGTAGAAAAACCTATGGAACTTGGCATGTAATTGATGGAAAAATCTTTGATGATTTTGAAAGCCGGCTTATCCAAAGCTTCACTCTCTTTAAAAGGTTCGAAAGGTTTATTTTCAAAATTGAAATTATAGTTGATCGATCCTTTTTCTTGCTTGATGAGATTTTCTTCTACCTCAGGACTGTGTTTGTTAGTTTCCGAATAAGAATAAGAGAAAGACACATTGGCAGGGTCGTAAAACTGAGGAGTTTTGCTTTTTATGTTCACTTTGGCAGATGCGATGGTGAAGTTCTTGGAAGTTTGCACTGTTTGTGAAAGGATCAGAAGCGAATCTTTTTCGGCCTGCGAGTCCATGCTGTTTAAGGACTCTGTCAGTACTACGTCCTGGTCAACCGGATTGTACTTGGGACTCAATGTTTCGTTGGAGAAAGAAAAATAAGCCGGCAACTGAATTTTTGCTTCTTTGGGTAAGAAACGACCCAACTCCAGTGAAGTCGAAAAATTCATTTGGTATAAATCCTCGTTTCTTCTTTCCATCACCTTGCTTTCTATGCTTCCAAATCCTGAGGTTTCAGCGCGTCCGGCTAAGTTGATGCTGCCTAGATCCGATAATCCGACAGCCAAATTTGCCATGCCTGCCCAACCGCTGTCATCATTAAACTGGGACATGCGCAGCTCATTCACCCATATCTCTGCCGATTTTATGTTGTTGCTTCGGTTGCGGATACCGATCATGATGTTTTCAACTTCTGATATGGATGGATTGCCTACAACGGTAATGCGGTTGCGTGGTTTTTCGGGGTCAAATACCGTGTATGGGATCAAGTTTGAAACCTCTGATGCACCGCCTTTTGCTTTGTTTCTTTTGAGTTTGGCATCCGTCAGATATTCAAAAGGAAAGTCAATCATATTATCGGGATGCCATACGGTCTCACGGTCGCGCAAACTGCTCGAACTGTAAACACCATGTGGAGTAAGCGTCAGCGGAACTTCGTATTCATAGTAGTTATTTACCATATCCGAACCAATACGGATAAAGCAAGTCAAGTCATTATCCATCAAATTGTGTTCATCGTTGATCAGCTGCTCGGCATGTATAAACATTTGCAGGCGCTTGTACTGACGCATGTCGAAGGAGGTATTCTTATACACCGCTTTGGCATCTTCCGGGGCAAGGTTGGTGATTTTCAGCAACATGGATTGTTCATTTTGCTGCAGCACCATCGGCTGTCCCGGGTCAGTTTGTCTGGTTATTCCCGGAGGAAGGATGTAGTTCACCGGAGATTTTTCTGAGTTCTCTTCAATATTGACAGACTGCACATCCAATTTCCCATCTGAAACAGGTGTTTTCCCCGGTTCATGCAATGCTTTGGTATAGCCTCTCCATTCGCCTCGCACCAAGTCTAAGGTACCAAAACGCAAATGTTTTTCTTTTTCAAAATTGGTCATGAACATCCTGATGAAGCGTATGGATTTGAAGTTTCGGATGTTGCCGATTTTGCTTTCGTATTCTCGTAATGGTATTTTAAACTGATACCAGCTTACAGGCTCAATATTTCCATTCTCCAACCTGACATTAGAAGTGATTTTGTCGGTGATGTAGTTTGTGCCCACAGCCATTTTCCCGGGTCTGATTTGTATCCTGTATTGATAGTATCTCTCATATTCATTGAGGGTGTTGTCGTTGTTGATGTCCTCATTGTCGGGAATGGTGGTTGCTGTGGTCGTATAGGTTTCTGAGGTGCCCGATGCATCAGGAGAGTTCCCTTCTGTCCCGTTGTATCTTTTGTATCTCGTCAGGATATCCGCTTCCTGCCTGTCGTATTCGGAATTGCGGTAGAAACGGTAATTATCGCCACCCGGGTCATTGACTGGTGAGAAAGGATCTTCCGACATTTTTTGCCGGGTCTCAGTATTCACTTTTGCAAGCACCGCATCAACATAGTTGCGGTAGGTCGGAAACTGCAATTCTTTTTCAGTGGGCAAGCCATTGAGACCGACATCTTGTTTGGCTCTTGCCCCTACCGTATTATCGAAGGCAGTCACAGTGGATTGTGTGCGCGGAACAACACCCCAAACCGTGGAATCAACTTTTGCCGGATCGTCATCTATGGGTAAACCATGTTCAAAGAATTTTTTGCCGTCCTTCAGGATATCTTCGCTGATATCACCCAAGTTGAAGTATAAATCACCTCCCGTATCCGTTCCATCACTGTAAATAAAAGGATCCATCATCCAAAATTCTATGTATTCGATATTGGAAGTTTCAAAATCTGTTACATCTAATTTACGCATGATGCCTCCCCATCTTTGGGTGGGATTTTTCAGGTTTCCGTGTTCGTCCATGCCATCTACATCCAGGTTATACGGACCTCTTTCAGCAGGATAGTACGACAAGTTCATTACCGTCATGCGGGTAGTCAGTGTCGAAGGAGTTTCCCTGTTTGGGAATAATTCGGGAATTAAAACCGTCCGGGTATAATGGTTGGATTGAGACTCTTTGTTGTTCCTGAGGTTGGGTGGAGTAGAAGCAATATCTTGATTCAACACCGGATCCACATAATACCAATTTAGCAAAGCCCTGTTGTTTCCATATGCGACATCATTGCTCAATGCCGATTCCGGAAACATGGACGGTGTACTTGCCAAACACCAGTATATAGGATAATTGATATTGAAATTGATCTTGGTAGATTCGAAGTCGTCCAAATAAGCGTAGCCTTCCTCACCAACAGCCTTGTGATGTCCCGGCAGTAACTGGGCAAATTCGGCATTTAACGCGATTGTGGAAGGAGCAGTGGCATTCACAAAAGGTAGTTTGTCCAGCATGTCGGTCAGCCATTGTGATTGTCCTCTCCAGGAAGTGTTCAATCCCCAGATGGTATTGGATATGGGCTCGTTACCGGTGTTCACTTTTTTGTTAAATGGCATTTCCGATAAATGCATGATGGTTCCCCCAAGGGTGAAATCCTTGCTGAATTGATACTCCATATGCGTACCAAGCAGGGTTTTGCGTTGCAGGCTGAACATGGCCTGGTTTTCCAGTTTTACATCTACCTGCGTACCGGATTCAATGATGGATTGATTGATGATGGTCACAGTCCCCATCATATAGTCAACCATATAGTCAACATTTTCTTGCAAGGTAGCCCCGCCTGCCATCACCTTCACCGACCCCCTGGGTACGTTCATGGCGTTGAGGCGAATTTCCGAGCCGCCACTGGCCTTGTATTCTCCTTCTATTGTAAATTTATTTTTTTCGCTCAATTCCCTGGCAATGACCAAGGTCGAGTCATATAGTTCCTGAAAGACATATTTATCGGCAATATCATCATCTCCAATCATTTTCCTAAGGTGCGACCCGAAAGGTTCCAGGACCGGAAACATGATTCTTCCGGAAGAAGAAAAAGCCGTATAACCCTCAATATAATCGAATATTCCATCGGGACGGTCGTTTTGTTTCGTATCCAGCTTATCCAAATTCATCACCCGTAGCAACAATTGGTTTTTAATATCACCTTCGGTGATGTAGCGTAGATTGGTACCTATGGAGTCGTTGCGGTACAAGATGTTCAACTCAAACTGATCTTTCTGCATTTGCATGGCACCAAGATGATATACGTTTTTCATCATCAAATCCCAGATTGCCAGTTGCGGAGATTGAGCTGTTCCTTTCAGAAGCTTCACGATTAACGCATTGGGCGCTTGCACCTGATCGGTGGAAAATTCACCCACCTGATAGGTGTTTCCTCCTTGCGTATATTCATAGGCCACACCAATTACTTCATCCGGATTTAAACTACTTCTTAGAGAAAGGATACCCAAGCTGGGGTTGAAACTGTATTCGGAAGGGTTCAGGCGGCGGGCACTTTCAATCTTTTCATAATCTTCTCCACCATGGATGCCATAGGAAGATAAGTTGTCAGACAATACGGCATTTGTTTGTTTGATGTCACGCACCCCATCCAAAGCCTTGATTTCTTGGTATAAGGTGTTAGCGTCATTTCTGGGAATGGGAGATGTACCTGCCGGATACCAATGTGGATTGTCGATACGCCGATTTTCACCCAAATCCATGAATGCAATGATGTTGCGTGCTTCGTCGTAGTTTGCTCTCTTGTTGGTTATCCAAACTTCAATGCGATTGACCGTGATGCCGGATGTGATAAGCGGCAATCTGCTCATGGCTGTTTCAAAATTATCCCTGAAATAATGGCCGATGAAGAAATGCCTGTTTTCGTCGTAATTGTCGATGTTGACTTCAAATTTTGTTTTTTGAGCGCCTCCGCGTGAACTGACTGTTTTGGTTTCAGATTCCTGTTGTGAAGCAATGGCTGAAATACTGAACTTACCGAATTGTAAATCCGTTCGAACACCAAAAAGTGCCGTACCTCCGGTAATAAGGGAACTGCTGAGTTGCATGCTTACATTGCCTGCCTGTATGCTTTTGATGATGTCATCCTCATTGCCTTTATAGTTTAATTTGACCAATTTTTGGTCGAAATCGAAAGTAGCTTCCGAGTTGTAATTCATGTTGAAATTGACCTTGTCGCCAACGCTTCCGGTCACATTCATCTGGATTTTTTCTTCAAAATTTGGCGTGATGGTTTTACGCATACGCTCTGTCAAAGCCGGATTGTCTAATTTATTGCTTTTGACACCGAATATTAATTCGGCAGAACCTTGCGTTTTGATTTGTACACCACCCGGACCAAAAATCTTGTCAGCCTTTCCTATATCAAATTTGATATCGGTGATGGAGAATTTCTTTTCATTATCAACTTCCGCCTTGCTGTTCAGCTCACTCCAATAATCCTGAAGTTCGTTTTTAGCAGAAAAGTCGGCATATTCCTGCCCTGTCATAGTAAAAGGGGTGGCAATTTCCATTTCACCGACCTTGGTGCGCATCACGTAATTACCCGAACGAACATCATACTCAACGGTGGTTTTTACATTATCCGGCATGGGAGCATCCAGCGGGCTCTTTTGTATGACATCTTCGTAAGAATCGAGAGATCCGGTGCTGATGGAAAAGCTTTTGTTTCCTGAAATGTCTTGTGTTTGGTCAATCGTACTTTCATCTTCTTGCAAAAATATAGCAGGTTCAGGCGTTGCGTACAATATTACCGTCGCAGCGCCTAAAATAAATGCAAGTAAGAAGGTAAAAAATAATGTTTTTGATTTCAAAACCATACTTTTCAGCTGATTGACCAATACAGATAGAAAAATCAGATGTTTTTCAAAGCTAACTTGATGAGTTGTTCAACATGTATGTCAGGTTGAGCCTTTAATACGGAGTCCACTGCTTTTTGTGCAATATTGGTTGAAAAACCCAGCATGACCAGTGCCGAAACTGCCTCCTGACGTGTTTCGATGCTCAACTGATGTGGTGGCTGAGTCGATAAGTCGAGGTCAGACTCAATATTGAGTTTGATGATTTTATCTTTTAAATCGATGATGATGCGTTGGGCGGTTTTAGGTCCTATGCCCTTGATTGAGTTCAGTGCAACAGCATTTCCTGTTGCTATCATTTGCTGTATTTCAGCTGCTTCATACGACGACATGATCATCCTGCCCGTGTTGGGACCAATACCTGAGACGGATATCAGCAACAAGAAAAGTTCCCGTTCCACCCGATTTAAAAATCCGAACAGGTTGTAGGCATCTTCACGTATTGCCTCATATACAAACAGTTTACATGTTTTTTTGCCGTTTAACGCAGAATAAGTCGGCAAAGCAATATTGATAAAATAACCGACTCCGGCAGTTTCCACTACTACATAAGTTGGGTTCAATTCAGTGATCTCACCCTTAATATAATCAATCATAACACTCTTTAATTCAGGTAAATAAATATAAAAACCATAATATAAAAGAAGGCAAACAGCAATGAAAAACATAGGTTCACCGGTAGCTTCACTGATGAATGTTATGATTTTGCCATTGCCATTCAGTTTGAATAACGAGAAAAAAGCTAAAAAAGTACAAGCAGGCGGAGAAATGTTTAATTGAGAACAAAGAGCAAAGACAAAAGAATAAAGACGATGAACGAAAAACTAAGAACGATGAACTAAAAACTGAACTCGCGACCCCGGAACCCGCTAACTTCCCTAACTTCCTTAACTTCCTAATGTCAAACTACCAACTACTAACTACCAACTACTAACTACTAACTACCAACTACTAACTACTAACTACTAACTACTAACTACTAACTACTAACTACTAACTACCAACTACTAACTACTAACTACTAACTAATAACTACTA